>Ga0209298_10000479_pt1 | contig 26621 bp, 17 predicted proteins | sample S_140806_EF_Meta_FD_187325 | JGI IMG/M metagenome (GOLD analysis project Ga0209298, IMG submission 187325) | Freshwater microbial communities from Lake Simoncouche, Canada to study carbon cycling - S_140806_EF_MetaG (SPAdes) (version 2) | ecosystem: Environmental > Aquatic > Freshwater > Lake ... | reverse complement strand
ACTCGTGGGGGTTCTGGGCCATCTTGCGACGCTCATCCGTATCAAGGAAGATGTAGTCAACATAGAGGGAGGCAGCAACAAGGGATTGCTGGTAGGCCTGGGGAACCGAGACCGTGCCGGAGGTGCCAGCAAGGGTCTTCACGGCCCAGAGGCACTGGCCGATGGGCTGGAAGTCAATGTTGATCTTGACCTCGTGGTACTGGAGAGCGATCAAAGGAAGGGCAAGACCGGGGTTGCGGCAGAACCAGAAAAGGAGGGGAATGTAAAGAGTCGTCTCAGGGAGGGCGTTGCGGGGGGCACAGATCTGGTTGGGGCCACCGGCGGCGGCACAGGGGCCAGCGATGGGGGCGAACGTGGGGTCCGTGATGTAGGTAAGCTGGGTGGTGTTACCGATCATCTTGAAGTAACCACGCTGGTGCTCGGCGGACATCGTGAGCTGGTTCCAGATGTGCATCCAGTCACCGTACTGGCGGTCAATGCGTTGGCCACCGATCTCAACCTCAACCTGAGAGATGAGCTGCTCACCAATGAAATCTAACCAACGAGCGTAAACACCGTCGTTTTGGGTTCCGGTGGTGGGACGCATGTTTTGGTTGATCTCAGGGAGAGTCACCTGGAGGTAAGTGCGGTAGCAAAGATCACCGTTACGGGAGATCGTGCAGGTGACACGGCGACCGAAGTCAGCCTGGCCGGAGAAGGTCTGCTCGATCGACTCCATGGCGAAGTTGGTGTGGCGGCGGTAGGAAACCTTCCAGAAAGTAATCTCAGGGGTTCCAGTAAGGAAGACGTCTTGGGCGCCGTAGGCGACAAGTTGCATAAGAGCTCCACCCATGGTTAGGCTTTATAACCTTAGTTTAGAAAATAATTTTGGGAGTTGCTAAATAATTGATTGGACTAAGAAAAAGTATAAAGTCTCTTACTTTATACACGATTATATGGTTACGATATATGGTAACAGTGGGTAAAATATTATTTTTGTATGATTTTATGGTAACACCGAATTGTAAGACATTTCAAACATTGCTAAACTAATTCGATTCGGACTAAAATATATATAAAAGTTTGGTCTTAATAATATATTTAGTATGTTAATATTTTTAAACCGGTTTTATAAAAACGTTACGATATATGGTAACGTTTTTCAAGGGATTATACATTCGTTCAGATTGGTTCGTAGAAACGTTTCTAAATAGTTTTCTTGGAAAACTTCGCGTTTTCCTTCGTGTTTTTTGGTGAAAATATAGGAGTCGTTTAATTTTTTAATTGTCCAACCATTTTCTAAAGCATTTGTTAAAAAGAGCATTTTTTGGTATTTTGGTCTTTCTATATGTACGATCGGGGTGGTATCTATATTTATAATATTTGTTGCGGACATTATTTATTATGGGTATGTAATTTCATTATAAAAATTAATGAAATTAAATACGAGTATTTCTAGGAGGCGGTTCAATTTCCGACTCACCGCTCGTCGAAGCCGATCGATAACGTTTTTGAGACATTCTAGAATTAGGTCTTCTTGATTGATTCTGTGGTTCCATTGAACTTTCCAATTTACGTTTTCTAGTTGGAGAAACTCTATATTTTTTAGCTGGAACATCTTCTTCTTTGTCAGTAGCAGGAGACATACTTAGTGATCTTTCTCTTTTTGTTATGACAGGTGGATATAATATATCAGATGCTGATTGCATTTCCACGGCAGAAGAAAGTAAATCTAACGGATTGGATTGGGTCGGTGTTATTTCCATTTCATCCGGCAACGAAGGCTTCTCAAACATTGATGACACATCATCGTATTGTATTTCTTTATCTGAATGAATATTGGCAAATGCACGTGCTGCACCAACTTCTAATTTTGATATTTCATTTTCGTCTAATTCTTTGATTTCAAATTCGTCGGAAAATTGTTCATAATACTTAGTGGCTGATTCTAATATCAAGTTATCCATGTCTTCATATTTTTTGACATCTAATCCTGTAAAAAAAGGTTCTAGTTCAGCCGTGGAATTTGAATTTATATAACTGTATACACTCAATAATATTTTGAAAATTTCAGTATAATTATCATGCTCATCTTTCATTTTTTTAATAATTGTAACTATTACATCTACCAATACGCTTTCTAGTTTTAGTAACGTTTTTCTAGCTTCACTTGATTGTCCTTCTGAATTCGATTGAAACACAATAGAATGTGTATTTGCATGTCTTATGTTTTTTAAAAAAAGGCACATTAAAATAACTTGTAAACACAGTCCGGCTTCTTTTGTTGCAGATATTTGATCCTTAGGTTCTTTCATAAAAAAAAGCATTGAAAATAAATTACGATATAATGTGCTATATGTTATTCTCAACCTTTCTTCGTGTAAAAATTTATTGCTTAAAAATACTTTCATAATAAACTTATTGAAATTGTCCGAATCAAATGAACTGTTTTTTAAAATGGGATTAAACTGTTGTAATAAGTCGTCTCTAAACAAAAATAATTTTCGTAAATCGTTATCCAAATGCAATCGTTTTTCACGATCCCGTCCTATATCCAATCCATTCGCTTTAGAGTAAAAAAATTGAGCAAACAGTAATGATAATTTTGTATAAACCTTCATTTTTTCATCGCTTTCATTTGGAGGAGGAATAATTATACCATTTCCCATAGAAGATCGACTGGCAGCATCAACACGCGTAGCATCTGCTGCCAAAATTAAATTGGAAAGTATGCTCAAAAAATAAAAACCTTTATTCTTTCCTTTATTATAATTTTTATTTAATATCTCCAATATAGGTTTTATGGTTTGGTTTAATGATGGGGTGGCTTTTTTTTGTTGAAGTTCAAGTCGTTCATTCAGAAACGCATTAAAATTTTTGTGTTTTTCCAAAAGTTGTCCTTTGATTCTATCACAATATTTACGATTTTCTTCTATACCATGTTTATTTTTCATTTTTCCATAAAATATTCCTTTTAATATCTTCGTGGATGAATCTATATCTAACACAAATTCATTACGTGTATCGTCGAATTTTACGAAAGAAATACTTGATTTAATTTGATTACAACATTCATGTGCCCAGTTATATTCAACTCCAAGATTTTGTTTTATTTGTTGTTCAAGGGAACTAAGATTTGTATTGCCGGGTTTCATTATTTCTTTATAATCGGATCGGTATAAATCTAAAAATAAACATGCTTGAGCGACCGGTAAAATATGTTCACATTCTAGCGGACCGTTTTGTTTTCCATTAATTATTAGAGGTAGTCCACATATATAACATAAGTCACTTTGTTTTAAATGGTCTTTTTTTCCGGGTGCAGTGTTTTCACATTGTTGAGTAGCATCCGCACGTTCAAACCAGTCTCTAGCAGCAGAATATGTATCAACTGAATCATCATTATATGTAAATGTGGCCGGTGTTCCTAATTTAAAGACATGTGAAAATAATTCGCCGGCTTTTAGTGAACATAATTCTGATAAATTTTTTATTTTACGTTTACGTGGTTCAAACGTTCCTAACGCACTTATCAAAACTCTATTTTTAGTTGCTCTAACTTTAGGTTCCCTCTTTTTTTTCTCCTTTTTCAAAGTATCCTTTGAAGTTAAAGATCTATTTTTTTTCAAAGGAATTTTTTGAGTAGCAGTAGATCGTTTTGCTATAGGTTTTATTAATTTGGATGACATTCACTAATATATAGTTATAAAAAAACAATAAACTAAAAGCCTTTTAGAATAAAACATACATAAAAACACCTTGAAAAAATACCATAATAACAACAACTAAAATCCAATGAGTACAGTATTACAAAAACGCCCCCCTCAGCAAAATAATACAATAGATGAAAAGCATACTGAAATGTTGAATCGATTCCATTCAAATGAAACCGAAAAGGTACCTCAATTGGAGCAAGAAATTGAAGACCTAAAAAACCAGGTTAAGTTACTCCAAGATAACCAGATCGATCAATATATGGAAATCCGTGATAAGATCCGTGCAAATAAACTGAAAATCAAGGAAATCAAGCAAGAGAAAAAGCAGTATTTCCTAAATAATTCCAAATATATCTTCGGCTATTTCGAAGATAAAAAAGATATCTCGACGGGTGGTGGGAAACAGAATGTAAATGTATTACATTCTTTTTTCAAAGTCAAATCGGTGAATCCCGACCGCACAGATCCAGATAAATATACGCAATCGAAAAATCTCTACCAAAACTATTGGAAAAACGTAAATAATGATTTCATTAATCCACAGGATTATGTGGTACCCTCTGACATTTGCCAAAGCTGTTATAAGGGTGAGTTGGTTCCACAAGATGAAGAGGGGATCTTGATCTGTAATAATAATCAATGCGGTAAATTTATTGTTTATATTGTGGATAGTTCCAAGCCAAATAATAAGGAGCCGCCGAGTGAGGTTTCCTATACGGCATATATTCGTCTCAATCATTTCAAGGAAATTTTGTCGCAATTTCAGGCCAAGGAAACTACACAAATTCCAGAGGAAGTGATTGAGGCGATAAGAGCGAGAATCAAAAAGGAGAGGATCCAAGATTTAGCCACAATTAATTATGATAAAATGCGTGAGATTCTACGTAAATTGGGGCTTAATAAATATTTTGAGCATATTCAATATATTAATTCGATTTTCGGTATCAAGCCTCCGATTATGAATGAAGAACTTCATGAGACTTTATGTGTACTTTTTATTGAAATTCAAAAACCCTGGGCCGTACACTGTCCTCCGAATCGTACCAATTTTTTCAACTATACTTATACGTTGTATCAATTATGTGTTTTATTGGATCAGACACAGTATTTACCTTATATTCCGATGATGAAAGATCGTGAAAAACAGTTTGAACAGGATATGATCTGGAAGAAAGTCTGTAATGATTTGGATTGGGAGTTTTTTCCAAGCGTATAATATATAAATGTCAAAGGCTATGAAAGGAGGGTTTCAACCCAAATCTCCGAAAAAGGGGACACAAAAAAGAAGGAAGTCAAATTCTTCTTCCAAGTCGAGTTCGTCCAAATCCGCGTCTTATACGGGAGGTAAGAGACGGTCTAATAAAAATCGAAAGAGTTTGAAGAAAATAAAAGGAGGGCATAATGCCACTATTGGAGAAAAAGACGGGCAATGTTATAGTGATGGAACTTGTAAACGCCCCTTAAAGTGTCAATCGGTAAAAGTATTTGCGGGATATGGTGCACAACCCAAGGATGAAAAAAAATGTGTTTGATTTCTATCGAACTTGTACTGTTTAGTAAAATTCTCCCTCTACAAAATTCATTTCAAAGCAACGTCGATGAAATGAACTCTGTGTATAACATTCGTTTTTCACCTCTCCTTCTTCCAAGGCTAGCATAGGGCTTATTAAAGCTCGTTTTCCACATTTCGTTATAGTCCAATCGGGATTATAAGGAAGACTGTCCCCCCTCAAAATATAACCCGGTTGAAATGTTTCAACCACTCTTTTCGCATATTCTCTCGAAACCATATACATTTGCGATCCCCATAAATCCGAATGGTAACCCGTATATGTAAACTCTTTTTCATTCTTTAATAAAGGAAAAATAATTGAATCCAACACTTTATCCGGTGATAAATAACCCAATAGCAAAATATCGAGATCTAAATCCGAAAATGTTTGACAGATCCCAGGGAGCTTTTCTATAAACCTTTTCGATAATAAAACATCGTCTTCACATACAATACAATATTTTTCGGATTCGTCGGTAGTATTCAAGAAATCTTGGATCGAATCTACATGTTGTAACATAATAGAATAGGTACGTTTATGTTCTTCACGAATTCCGTCGATAGAAAGTCTAGAATCAGATTTGAAAACAGGGGATACAAAATTTACAGGCATTTTTAACCGATCGAATCGTTCAATCATTTTCGAACGTCTATTTTCATCTTGGAAATTCACACAATAAACTTTTGGAAGTTTCAGAAGATTTTGGTAAACAGTTTTATAAAACACATCCGACACACTTTTCCATATTTTTTCCAATACATTTTCTTGTAAAATGAGATCTAATAAAATTGCAGAAAATTCATCTGAACTATCTTTCGGTAAAAGAGATGGTAAATTATCAATGGCAATGATATCGACATTATCAGATAATGTGAGAACCGGCTTATTCCAAGAAGACCCCTCATTATAGATCGGAAACGGATGGTTCGGTTTCTTATAATCACAACTGACATCTACGAGTAAAAACGGATGATCTATGTTAGCGATCGAATCGATCCATGTTTCTTTTGAATCTTTTGAGAGAAGGATACAATTAAATATAATATTATAGGTTTTCAAATCGGATTTATCAGAGGTCGAATCTTTTTCAAAATATTCTATATCGAAATGATTTAAGACCTCACAAACACCTTTCCCGCAACGTCCACTTGGTCCTAGAACACAGATTTTCATGTCATTAAACGCAGTTAAATTGTGTTCTATGTCTCGAAAAAGGGCTTCTTTACTGGGCCAAGGTTTTAGTCCCGAGATTTTTCCGGATTTATGTAAAAGTCCAAGGGACCCCCCTACGATTCCCGCATATTTTCCGAATGAAATAGCCCTTGATTTTGTCAAAGGATCCATAAAATACTCATAATCATATAAAATACTGTTTGATCGATGAAATGCATCTAGAATATGTTCCGATCCATGTTGACCTTGGAAACAATGTGCGAAAAAGACATGTGTATGCTCATTCAAATAGTCGAATTCTTTCTCTGAAAAACATTTTAGACCAATAATTAGAGCATGTCGGAAAATATCGTGGAACCAAGATAAGTCGGTTAGCCTGGCACCCGTCTTTGCATAGTCTTCGTCTGAATAAATACGATGGGTGGATCGCTGAATATATACGACAAATCCATTTTCCACTAATATTTTCACATCGTTCGGTATAAGAGGGCAACGATATTCATCTAGATTTATCTCATCTCTTAGAAAAATAACGTGTTTGAACAATTTTGATTCAATTGAATTATTCAATTGCTTAAAACTCATATAACAATTCGTAATATTTATTCTATACCGGATGTTTTTAACTAATTTAGACTACTTAGATAGAAAATATATAAATTGTGATGTGGTTTTATATACTTGTGTTATTATATATACTTTAAATCATCGTTCTATCATGGCATTTTTTAAAAATATCTTTTATGAAAAACCCGAAATCTTTGGAAAACATAAGATCTATAAATCACAATATAAAACGGGAGAATTATATTGGGGTCTTGGAATAGAGAATGAAGTATATTTGGAATTTGAAAAAAAAACCTCGGTTTCGAAACGTGATTTTTTGACGAAACATAAGGACGAACGTTATAGTGTGGATTATTTTGCGAATTATAGGTATGATTTTTTGAAAACGGTAATGAAGAAAGTTGTGGCGAATATACCTACGGATGAAATTGATCTTCCTATTTTATTAAAATCTCATAGTTTTTCCAAGACGGATATAAAAAATGAAGCTTTAACATTATATACCGCAGAAACAAAACCGAACCCGAGGTTTTCGGGAAAAACATTCTTGGAAAAATTACAAGATGCGGACCCATATTTCAAAGAGTCCTATGATATAAAATGGATGTTTGATGGAGATACAATAGAATTTCCTACACGTAAATTTTATAAGGTCGTTCTGGATGATGTCTTAAATGAACTATCAAGTGTAAAACAGGAATTTATTGAACACTTGAATAATACATGTGAAAAAGAAGAGATTTTCCAAGACTATGGTCAAATAAAAATCATGGAAAAAAATCATGGATTCGCAAAATATATGACGAATTTGAAAAATGTGGCGATGTTTAATAATGGTACACTACACTATAATATTACATTGCCAACTAAGCTTGATTCTAGTGGTAAAATTAAAAATAGGGAAACGTTTATTAAAGATCATCGTAAAGCAATACGGGCGATACAGTGGATGGAACCGTTTTTAATTGGACTTTACGGATCACCTGATCCATTTTCCCATTTATCGCCCGAACTATTTTCGTCTGCATCACAGCGTTGTGCGATTTCCAGATATATTGGTTTGGGAACATATGATACAGATGTTATGAAATCTGGTAAGATCTTGACACGATTTTTAGATGAAATCGAATTTTCCAAGAATGAATATTGGTGGTTCCATCAATATTATAAGGAAAATGGTTATAAAAAACTGAATGAGATTGGAATGGATATTAATTTTAATAAACATTACAATCATGGTATTGAGATACGATTCTTGGATCATTTATCGGATGATCGAGATATCGCCGAAACCTTTGAATTTTTAATATATCTAATGGATTTTTCCTTGGAATCGGATTTGATTTTATCTTATGAGAATCCGGGTGCAAGTTGTCTTTGGAATGGGTTATTATTGAATGTTATGAAGCAGGGATCAAAATATGTGTTGACAGAAGAAGAAGCGGGATTTTTCGGGGATATGTTTTCTATAGAGAAACCGTTTTTAACAAATGGATTGAAAGATGTATTTGATGGTATCTTTAGTCAGTTGATTCGTAGATATACGACTGTAGATGACGATATAAATATTCGTTATATTGGCAAGTTCTCTAGATTTACGTTGAAAAATGAGGGAACAAATACGGTAAAATTAGTGGATTCTGGATTGGGATGCTGTCCCTTTTAAGGGAACCTACGGTTCCCTTAAGATCCCTCCCTTTCATGATTTTCCTTTCAAGTAAACTTAATAGTTTACTTAAAATTATTGAAGCATAACACCTTTAAAAGGGAGGGATCTTACCCGAAGGGAGAACCTTAGCGAAGCAAAAGGTTCCCTTAATTAGAGACCACCTGGGAATCCAACAAGATTAGCTCCTAAACCAAAACCGGCACCACCACGGGCAGACGACGAGAAGGAGGGAGCAAAAACATCCAACACGCTAAAGGTGGCGGCGGCAGTTAACGCAATAATAACAACCTCCTCCACATTCAACGAACGTTTAGGGATGCTATAAGCAGCGATGGCAACAATGATACCCTCAACAATGTATTTGATAGCACGTTTCACGAGTTCACTAAAATCGAATAAATTGCTCATGCTAGTTATAATATATTCAGGGAAAATAAAAGCAGGGGAACCAAAGGTCTTCAGAAATCCGAAGGATTTCCAGACCCCCATAATCCCCTCCTTTTTAAAAATGTTCTGGAGTTTAGATGAACAATCCTAAATAATATTAAAGAAAGAAATCACTTAAACATTTTCCCAAGAACTATTTATAATAGCTAAATGTCTGGATTTGAACCAAAGACCCTAAATAACGGAAAGCCGAATCCTAAATATATTGATGTTCTCGATGAGGACGATGCCCTCGCCGGGCAAAAGTTCGCCTGTATGTCTTTTATTTCACCCGAAAAGATACTGCAAAAACGCGAGACTTATTTATTCCAGCAGTTCGTTCATCAATGGGATTTCTCTAAATCCATGGAGAAGTTCTTGGAGTTCATCCATTTCATTTCCTATAAGTACAACCTAAATGTGGAGGATGTACTCAATGATTTTAACGAATTCTCGAAAGAGGAGGAATCGAAGCTAAAGTCTAGCCCCGTGGATGATGATTTTAAGAACTTTATGGATAAGAATGAGGAGAGACTTACGGAGAAGTTTCAACGTGATCATGCTTTCCAGACTTCGACCCGTGGTCTAAAGATTCGTGGCGTTTATAATACTCAGGAGGAGGCCGAGATCAGATGTAAGAAGCTCAGGGAGACGGATCCCAATCACGATATTTATGTGGGTCCCGTTGGAATGTGGATTCCTTGGGATCCCGACGCGTATAAAACGGGCCGTGTGGAATTTATGGAGGATGAGCTAAACCAATTACATCAGGAGAAGATTAAGAATGAGACGAAGGCGAAGGAGGAGTTCGATCGCCGTGTTAAGGAGACAAAGCGTAAGGCCATTGAGGATAATATCAAATTGGCAGAGAAGTCGGGAAATAAGCTTACCCAGACGATTGATGAAAATGATAATTTGATTGGTGTACGTGAAACCGTGGATTTCGAATCACGTGAGGTTTCTAATGCATCTGATTTACAAGCCGAGTTTTTGAAGACACTTGCGAATGCCGAGTCAGCGAAGAAGGACAAGGCGGACTAAATAACTTAAATTCGTGAAAAATTATTCTTTGTTAACATGTTTGGTAACAAAGACAGCATTATCCACCGGGAACCCAGAATAATTATGTGGTTTTTCTGAAATTATTTGTTGTTACGGAAACTGGTAAGGAACTGTTATACCCGAAGGGCGGGAGGGGGTCATAGGGTCCGATTCTGAAGACCGTGGGTTCCCCCTAGTCGATTCCCCAAAAAAAAATAGAGATATAATAATATTGTAACATTTATGTCGCGGAGATATGCGTTTTTGAATGATGCTCAGGCATTGGAAACAACTTCGAATCGCAGAGCCCGACAGGCGATTTCAAGTGCATTGTGTTGCGATCCGGAGTTTAGTCAGTTTTGTTCCAAATGTAATAGTGGTGGAGGAAGCACAGGACCAACCGGTCCCGCTGGTTCGGGTTCGGGACCAGATTCAGGAACGGGATTTACTGGACCAACGGGTAGAGCAGGTGTAACCGGATCAGCGGGTGTAACTGGATCTACTGGTGCAGCAGGGCCTACAGGTGTAACGGGAATTACTGGACAATATGGCCCCGCATTATTTACACTTTATTCATCTACAGCTGCAAATCAAGTTCAGTTTCCAAGTTCAAACTCAATATTGAAATATGGAGGGCAATATATAAAATCAATCGTATTAACAAGAGAAAAATACGCCAATGCATTTTTTTCATTTGCGTTTACAAATATGTACGGAAGCTTGTCTATGGGGCAAAACACGGTTGGGTTTTCATTAGCTGGTACATCTGTGCAATATGGATTTAATTTTCCTTCAAATTTGTCATCGAATACAGATGGATCTTTTAATCTTATTCCAAATACGGGTGCTACATTTAATTATAATGTGAATGATGTATTTACTGTTACTTCTACGAATTATACGATTTCTTATTATCAGAATGGAAATCTTTTATTCAATGCCGTAAATGTAAATTCTGGAACTCCGTTTTCTGGTTATTTCGATATGTATTCTTTAAACAGTGCATTTGTAAATATTAGTTTTGGAATATTGTTTATTGGAACTATTGGAGATACTGGATTTACAGGAATAACAGGACGTACTGGTTCAACTGGAGCGACTGGAATGATGGGATTAACGGGATCTACTGGACCAGCTGGACCCACCGGAGTAAAAGGATTGGATGGAATTGCATCAGGAACTGGCTCCACCGGTTCAACTGGAACAATTGGACCCACAGGAGCACCAGGAGCACCGGGAACAGCTGCGGGAACTGGTTCCACTGGAATTACTGGAAGTATCGGACCTACGGGACCACAGGGAACACCCGGATTTTCTACAAATACGGGTGCAACGGGGCCACAGGGATTAGTTGGACCCACTGGTGCAAAAGGATTAGATGGAATAGCATCGGGAACAGGATCCACTGGATCCGCCGGTTCTACCGGATCGACTGGTCCAAGGGGACAGGATGGTCAACCCGGACAGGCATCCGGAACAGGTTCTACTGGAGCAACCGGATTCACAGGTTTTACTGGATTCACGGGTTTTACTGGATTCACGGGCACTCAGGGAAATACAGGAACCGCCGGATCGACTGGATTTACCGGATTTACCGGATTTACCGGATTTACCGGATTCACCGGTTCTCAGGGTGTTACGGGAAGTACTGGAACAACCGGAACTACTGGAATGACTGGAATATATGGCCCTGCGTTATTTACCCTTTATACATCAACCATAGCGAATCAAATTCAGTTCCCTTATTCGAATTCCATTTTGAAAGTTGGTGGAAATAATGTAAAATCTATTGTTTTAACCCGTGAGAAATACATGACGGCGTTTCTGACATTTATGTTTACGAATTTATATGGTGATTTATCCGTAGGTCAGAATAATGTCGGTTTATCTTTGGATGGAACATCAACGACGTATGGTTTCAACTTTCCTTCAAATTTATCTTCAAATACGGATGGATCTTTTAATTTGTTACCTACAACCGGAATAATTTATAATTACAATATTAATGATGTATTTACTGTTACTGTCACGGGAACAGCTGTTTCTTATTTCCAAAACGGGCTATTGTTGTTTAGTACAACGAATGGTTATCCTACATCCACATATTCCGCTTATTTTGACATGTTTTCTTTGAATGATGCTTTTATTAATATAAGTTTTGGTGTATTATTGGGAGGATCTACTGGTATATCTGGTCAAACGGGGAGAACGGGTTTAACCGGTTCCACCGGATCAACTGGTTACACTGGATCAAGTGGTTCTACGGGTTCTACAGGAATAACGGGTATTACTGGATCAACGGGTAGCACTGGATCAACCGGTAACACTGGATCAACGGGTAGCACTGGAGCAACTGGTAGCACTGGATTAACTGGTCAAACCGGATCTACCGGTCAAACCGGATCTACCGGTCAAACTGGATCTACAGGTCAAACCGGATCCATCGGGTCAAGTGGTTCAACCGGTTCTACCGGATCGACCGGACTAACAGGGACGACCGGATCAACCGGTTTCACTGGATTTACTGGTTCTATTGGACAAACGGGCTTTACGGGTCAGACTGGAATCACTGGACACACGGGTTCAACCGGTTCTACCGGATCGACCGGAATAACAGGGATGACCGGATCAACCGGTTTCACTGGATTTACTGGTTCTATTGGACAAACGGGTTTTACGGGTCAAACCGGAATCACTGGACATACGGGTCCAACCGGGTCTAGTTTTACCGGTCAAACAGGAAATACGGGATTAACGGGATTAACGGGAATAACTGGTATTACAGGACATACGGGTCCAACTGGATCAAGTTTTACCGGTCAAACTGGAAATACTGGAATTACTGGCATTACAGGACATACAGGTCCAACTGGATCGAGTTTCACTGGTCAAACAGGAACAACGGGCTTAACGGGAATAACGGGATCAAGTGGAGCGACTGGTATAACAGGAACAACGGGATCAAGTGGAGCGACTGGCATAACAGGAACAACAGGATCAAGTGGAGCGACTGGTATAACAGGAATAACAGGATCAATCGGAATGACTGGTATAACAGGAACAACCGGAATAACAGGATCAAGTGGATCGACTGGCATAACAGGAACAACTGGAACAACCGGCACAAGCGGAACAACGGGCTTAACTGGAACAACGGGCTCGACCGGAACAACGGGTTTAACTGGAACAACTGGAACAACCGGAATAACAGGATCAAGTGGAGCGACTGGTATAACGGGAACAACTGGAACAACTGGAACAAGCGGAACAACGGGCTCGACCGGAACCACGGGTTTAACAGGAATAACTGGAACAACAGGGATAACAGGGACAACAGGGATAACAGGGGCAACCGGCCAAACTGGCATGACTGGAATATATGGTCCTGCTTTATTTACACTTTATACATCCACCACATCGAATCAAATTCAGTTTCCTTATGCAAATTCTATCGTAAAAGTCGGTGGAAATAATGTGAAATCAATTGTTTTGACCCGTGAAAAATTTATGACTGCTTTCTTAACATTTACATTCACAAATTTATATGGTGATTTATCGGTAGGTCAGAACAATGTAGGGTTATCTTTGGATGGAACATCCACAACGTATGGTTTCAATTATCCTTCAAATTTGTCATCAAGTACAGACGGTTCTTTTAATTTGATACCCACGACGGGAACATTTTATAACTATAATATTAATGATGTATTTACCGTTACTGTAACCGGAACAACCGTTTCTTATTTCCAAAATGGGTTTTTATTATTTAGTACAACGAATGGTTATCCCACATCTACATATTCCGCTTATTTTGACATGTTGTCATTAAATGACGCATTTATAAATATAAGTTTTGGTGTATTATTGGGAGGAACTACGGGTATGTCTGGACAAACTGGAAGAACGGGGTTAACTGGATCAACTGGAAATACAGGATTAACCGGCATAACGGGGCAAACTGGATTCACCGGTCAAACTGGTTTCACCGGCCAAACTGGTTTCACAGGACAAACCGGATTCACTGGACAAACAGGATCAACTGGACATACTGGATCATCTGGCTCGACAGGTATAACGGGTCAAACCGGATTCACTGGACAAACAGGATCAACTGGACATACTGGATCATCTGGCTCGACGGGTATAACGGGTCAAACCGGATTCACTGGACAAACCGGATCTACAGGAATAACAGGTCCAACTGGATCAAGTTTTACAGGTCAGACTGGTCAAACTGGAATAACAGGAATAACTGGCATTACAGGACATACCGGTCCAACTGGATCAAGTTTTACGGGCCAAACGGGAAATACTGGAACAACTGGATTTACTGGAATAACTGGACATACAGGTCCGACTGGAGCAAGTTTTACAGGTCATACAGGAACAACCGGTATAACTGGAACAACCGGATCAACCGGCTCAAGTGGAGTTACGGGAGAAACGGGAGTAACTGGGCTAAGTGGATCAACCGGAACAACCGGAACAACGGGCTTAACCGGAACAACTGGATTTACGGGAACAACTGGATTTACGGGAATAACTGGTATAACTGGAATAACCGGAATTACAGGATCAAGTGGTATAACAGGAACAACAGGTTCTACTGGTCACACGGGTTCGACCGGAATAACAGGTTCGACTGGAACCACGGGTTTGACTGGTATAACTGGTCAAACTGGTATAACCGGGGCAACCGGCCAAACTGGCATGACTGGAATATATGGTCCTGCTTTATTTACACTTTATACATCCACCACATCGAATCAAATTCAGTTTCCTTATGCAAATTCTATTGTAAAAGTCGGTGGAAATAATGTGAAATCCATTGTTTTAACTCGTGAGAAATTTATGACTGCTTTCTTAACATTTACATTTACGAATTTATATGGTGATTTATCGGTGGGTCAGAATAATGTGGGATTATCTTTGGATGGAACTGTAACCACTTATGGCTTTAATTATCCTTCGAATCTTAGTTCAAGTACCGACGGATCGTTTAATTTAATACCCATCAATGGGACGGTTTATAATTATAACATTAATGATGTATTTACTGTTACCGTTACAGGAACAACTGTTTCTTATTTCCAAAATGGGGTTTTGTTGTTTAATACAACAAATGGTTTTTCTAGTTCCACGTATTCCGCTTATTTTGATATGTTTTCCTTGAATGATGCTTTTATAAATATAAGTTTTGGCTTATTATTGGGAGGATCTACCGGTATGTCTGGACAAACAGGAATAACGGGTATAACCGGTGTAACTGGTGTAACAGGTTTAACAGGGTCGACAGGTTCATCAGGAACAACTGGATCGAGTGGTATAACTGGAGCTACGGGTACTACTGGAATTACCGGATTAACCGGTTCTACAGGAACAACTGGATCGACTGGTATAACTGGATTTACGGGCACTACTGGAATTACCGGATTAACCGGTTCATCAGGAACAACTGGATCGACTGGTATGACCGGATTAACAGGTGTAACCGGTGTAACGGGTATAACTGGATTAACCGGTTCTACAGGAATAACCGGACATACAGGTATAACTGGATCGACTGGATTCACCGGTTCATCAGGAACAACTGGATCGACTGGTATAACTGGATCAACTGGTATAACTGGATTTACAGGGTCGACCGGGTCATCGGGAACAACCGGACAAACAGGTATGACCGGATTAACAGGTATAACAGGTTTAACAGGAACGACTGGATCAACCGGTTCTACAGGAACAACGGGACATACGGGCATAACCGGCGTAACCGGGTCGACCGGTTCATCAGGAACAACTGGATCAACAGGTATAACTGGATTAACAGGTTTAACAGGAACGACTGGACTAACTGGTTCATCAGGAACAACTGGATCAACAGGTATAACTGGATTAACGGGTGAAACAGGATCGACTGGACTAACTGGTTCATCAGGAACAACTGGATCAACAGGTATAACTGGATTAACGGGTGAAACAGGATCGACTGGATTAACTGGTTTTACAGGAACAACTGGATCAACTGGTATAACTGGATTAACAGGTGAAACAGGATCGACTGGATTAACTGGTTCTACAGGAACAACAGGATTAACTGGTATAACCGGTGTAACCGGATTCACGGGTTCATCAGGAACAACAGGATTAACTGGTTCTACAGGAACAACAGGATTAACTGGTATAACCGGATTCACGGGTTCATCCGGAACAACAGGATCAACGGGTACAACTGGTATAACCGGTGTAACGGGGTCAACCGGATTCACGGGTTCATCCGGAACAACAGGATCAACCGGTATAACTGGATTTACAGGTTTAACAGGGTCAACCGGATTCACGGGTTCATCCGGAACAACAGGATCAACTGGATCAACCGGTATAACCGGTGTAACAGGCATAACTGGTACAACCGGCCCAACCGGTATTTTGGGCCCAGCATTATTTACATTATATACACGCCCAGACACTGTAACATCCACTATTCAATTTCCAACGTCAAATTCTATTTTTAAAAACACAAATAATGCGGTAGATTCGTACATTTTAACAAGAGAATCATATATTACCAGTTATTTAACATTTTCACTTTCATCGATTTCACCTGGTCCTTCCAGAATAGGATTATCTATTGATGGAAGTAATGTTTCTGTAACTGATCCCACCTATGGATTTAATTTTTATTCCGATTATTTGAGCTTACAAAAATTCATCATTTTATATAATGGGTTAGTTTGGCCTACTCAATTCGCATATGATCCATTTGATGTGTTTACTGTAATTGTATCCACAAATACTGTCAATTTTTACCAAAATGGTCTTTTACTTATCCCACAGGGAACTATTGCAAATTCATATTTAAGTCGACCCTATTTTGCATTATTTACTATCCAAGATCAAAATGATGGAATCAAAGATATTGCATTTTCGCCATACGGAACTCTTTTATATGGTGCTACTGGTCCACAGGGAATTCCAGGGTTAGCAACGAATACGGGATCCACTGGTCCCACGGGAAAAGAAGGAATGATGGGACTCACTGGTCCTACGGGAATACCAGGTTTAAATGGGTTCACCGGATATGATGGATCCACCGGATCAACAGGATTTACTGGATATACCGGTTTACAAGGAATTTCCGGATCAACCGGTAATACTGGATCTACGGGAAATACGGGAATATTAGGCCCTGCACTTTTCACACTATATACAAGATCAGATACACCAGCTTCGAATGTAAGAATTCCTGTATCCAATGCTGTTGTTAAAATTGTGACGGATAGTATGGATTCATATATTTTGACAAAAGAAGCATACAATAACTGTTATTTAACTTTTGCTTTTTCAGGAAATAATCCTGGACCTGGTCGTATTGGATTAACATTAGATGGATTGGGAAACTTTCCACAATATGGGTTTATATTCAATTTTGAGTATTTATCTTCGCCCACTTTCCAAATTTGCATTTCGAATTCCGGAACAACATATCCAGGAACATTTGGATATTCACTCACGGATGTGTTTTCGATAACAATATCTACAACTTATGTGAACTTTTATCAAAATGGACTGTTGATTATACCCATAAATACGATCCCAAATTCTTTTAATACTCGATCTTACTATTCCTATTTTACATTATTAGATAATGGGGATGGTATATCCAATATAGCATTTGCCCCATTTGGTACATTTTTATATGGTGCAACCGGTTTAACTGGAATCACGGGAACTACTGGAACTACAGGAACTACTGGAACTACAGGAGCAACAGGAACTACTGGAACTACAGGAACCACAGGAACTACTGGAGATACAGGAACCACAGGAACTACTGGAACCACAGGAACGACCGGAGCAACTGGAACAACCGGAACTACTGGAATTACTGGAACTACTGGAACTACTGGAACTACTGGAGCAACAGGAACTACTGGAACTACAGGAACTACAGGAACTACTGGAACAACAGGAACAACTGGAACTACTGGAACAACAGGAACAACTGGAGCAACAGGAACTACGGGAACCACAGGAACTACGGGAACTACCGGAGCAACAGGAACCACGGGAACTACCGGAACCACGGGAACCACAGGAACTACGGGAACTACTGGAACGACTGGAACTACGGGAACTACCGGAGAAACTGGGGCAACAGGGGTAACAGGTGACACTGGAATCACAGGAACAACAGGAACTACAGGAACTACTGGTGCAACAGGAACTACTGGTGCAACAGGAACTACTGGAACAACAGGAACAACAGGAACTACAGGAACTACTGGTTCAACAGGAAATACTGGTGCAACAGGAACTACTGGTGCAACAGGAACCACTGGTGCAACAGGAACTACTGGTGCAACTGGAATAACGGGCGATACTGGACTCACAGGAATAACGGGAACCACCGGAGCAACAGGAACTACTGGAGCAACTGGAACTACTGGATCAACTGGATCAACTGGATCAACAGGAACTACTGGAGCAACCGGAGCAACAGGAACTACTGGAACTACTGGAACAACAGGAACAACGGGAACTACTGGAGCAACTGGAACTACTGGAGCAACTGGAACTACTGGAGCAACTGGAACTACTGGAGCAACTGGAGCAACTGGAACTACCGGAGCAACAGGAACTACTGGATCAACCGGACATACTGGATCAACAGGAACCACAGGAACAAGTGGTCATACTGGCTTTACTGGATCGACTGGGATTACCGGTGATACGGGATTAACTGGAGTAACAGGAACAAGTGGTCCTACTGGTTTTACTGGGTCGACGGGAATTACTGGTGATACAGGATTAACAGGAGTAACAGGGACAAGTGGTCCTACTGGTTTTACTGGATCGACGGGAATTACTGGTGATACAGGATTAACAGGAGTAACAGGAACAAGTGGTCCTACTGGCTTTACTGGATCGACTGGGATTACCGGTGATACAGGAATAACTGGAGTAACAGGAAGAAGTGGTCCTACTGGGTTTACCGGATCGACTGGAATTACAGGAGATACAGGAATAACCGGACTAACAGGAACGAGTGGTCCTACTGGCTTTACTGGATCGACTGGAATTACTGGTGATACAGGAATAACCGGAGTAACAGGAACAAGTGGTCCTACTGGGTTTACCGGATCGACTGGAATTACTGGTGATACTGGATTAACAGGAATAACCGGAACAACAGGATCGACTGGATTTACTGGAATAACTGGTGATACTGGAATAACCGGAACAACAGGAGTAACAGGAACGAGTGGCCCTACTGGAATTACAGGAGATACTGGAATAACGGGAATCACCGGAACAACCGGTCACACGGGCTTTACTGGAATTACAGGAGATACGGGAATTACGGGAATAACTGGAACAACTGGTCCTACCGGATTTACAGGAACAACTGGATCTACCGGTGTAACTGGATCTACAGGAATAACGGGAACCAGTGGTCCTACCGGATTTACTGGAATTACAGGAGATACTGGAGATACTGGATCTACAGGAACAACCGGAACAAGTGGCCCTACTGGCTCTACAGGAGAAACCGGTTTTACAGGCTCCACGGGGATAACAGGAACAAGTGGTCCCACAGGATCGACTGGAATTACTGGTGACACTGGACTAACTGGAATAACCGGAACGAGTGGTCCTACTGGTTCTACTGGATCGACTGGAATTACCGGAGATACAGGAATCACAGGAATAACAGGAATAACGGGAACAAGTGGTCCTACGGGGTACACTGGAATTACTGGTGACACTGGAATCACAGGAATAACCGGAACAACGGGCACAACGGGGTTTACCGGGTCGACTGGAATTACTGGTGACACTGGAATCACAGGAATAACCGGAACGAGTGGTCCTACTGGTGCCACGGGATCGACTGGAATTACTGGTGACACTGGAATAACAGGAATAACCGGAACAAGTGGTCCTACTGGTCCCACAGGATCGACTGGAATTACCGGAGATACAGGAATCACGGGAATAACTGGAACAACGGGTACAACGGGGGTTACCGGGTCGACTGGAATTACCGGAGATACAGGAATCACGGGAATAACTGGAACAACGGGTACAACGGGGTTTACCGGGTCGACTGGCATTACTGGCGACACTGGAATCACAGGAATAACAGGAACAACTGGGTCTACAGGATCAACCGGTTTTACTGGATCCACGGGAATCACGGGTGATACTGGAATCACAGGAATAACAGGAACAACTGGATCTACTGGATCTACGGGAATTACAGGAGACACTGGAATAACAGGAATAACAGGAACAACTGGTACAACGGGTTTTACCGGATCGACCGGAATCACTGGTGATACGGGTTTAACCGGAACAACTGGAACAACTGGAACAAGTGGCCCTACTGGATCCACTGGAATAACCGGCGATACTGGAATAACAGGAACAAGTGGTCCTACTGGACATACTGGTATTACGGGTGATACTGGACTCACCGGAGTAACTGGAACAACAGGTTCTACTGGATCAACCGGAATTACTGGCGATACTGGAATAACCGGAACTAGTGGTCCCACTGGATCGACTGGTGTTACAGGATCTACTGGAACTACTGGATCTACCGGGGTTACGGGGTCCACTGGGCCAACTGGTTCCACAGGACCAACTGGTTACACAGGATCCACTGGAATTACAGGAGATACGGGTATAACAGGAACTACCGGAACCACTGGAACAACAGGAACTACTGGAACAACAGGAACTACTGGAACAACAGGAACAACTGGATCAACAGGAATAACTGGATCAACGGGAATAACTGGATCAACAGGAACTACTGGAATTACTGGAGATACTGGAATTACAGGAACTACTGGAATTACCGGTTCTACCGGTGCCACTGGATCAACAGGAATTACTGGAGATACCGGATTCACAGGAACAAGTGGTTCTACCGGAATAACCGGTTTTACTGGATCCACGGGATCTACAGGAGATACTGGATTCACAGGAACAACTGGAACAACAGGAACTACTGGGACAACGGGAACAACAGGAACAACAGGAACAACGGGAACAACAGGAACAACAGGAACAACGGGAACAACTGGGACAACCGGAACAACAGGAACAACTGGGATAACCGGAACAACAGGAACAACTGGGACAACCGGAACAACAGGAACAACTGGAACTACTGGATCTACCGGATCTACCGGATCTACAGGAGATACTGGATTCACAGGAATAACTGGAACAACTGGATCTACCGGATCTACTGGATTCACAGGAATAACTGGTGATACTGGAACCACAGGAACAACAGGGACAACTGGGTCTACCGGATTCACAGGAATAACTGGTGATACTGGAATCACAGGAACAACCGGAACAACTGGTGCTACCGGATTCACAGGAATAACTGGAACAACGGGAACAACTGGATCTACCGGTGATACTGGAACAACGGGAACAACTGGATCTACCGGTGATACTGGAACAACGGGAACAACTGGATCTACCGGTGATACTGGAACAACGGGAACAACTGGATCTACCGGTGATACTGGAACAACGGGAACAACTGGATCTAGTGGAGATACTGGATCTACCGGAACAAGTGGATCTACTGGAGATACTGGATTCACAGGAACAACTGGATCTACTGGAGATACTGGATTCACGGGAACAACTGGAACAACGGGAATAACTGGGTCAACAGGAATAACTGGTGATACTGGAATAACGGGTGACACCGGAATAACAGGAACAACCGGAACAACTGGAACGACAGGAACCACAGGAATTACTGGAGATACTGGAATAACAGGAACAACTGGTCCTACTGGCTCGACCGGAATTACAGGAACCACGGGAATAACTGGTGACACTGGAATTACAGGAACAACTGGTCCTACTGGCTCGACTGGAATTACAGGAACCACGGGAATAACTGGTGACACTGGAATAACAGGAACAACTGGTCCTACTGGCTCGACCGGAATTACAGGAACCACAGGAATAACTGGTGATACTGGAATAACGGGAATTACTGGAACAAGTGGACCTACTGGAATTACAGGAACCACAGGAATAACTGGTGACACTGGAATTACGGGAACAACTGGTCCTACTGGTTCGACTGGAATTACAGGAGATACAGGAATAACCGGTGACACTGGAATAACAGGAACAACCGGACCTACCGGGTCGACCGGAATTACTGGAGATACTGGAATAACTGGAATTACAGGAACAACCGGACCTACCGGGTCGACCGGAATTACTGGAGATACTGGAATAACTGGTGACACTGGAATTACAGGAACAACTGGACCTACGGGGTCGACCGGAATTACAGGAGATACCGGAATAACTGGTGACACTGGAATTACGGGAACAAGTGGTCCCACCGGATCTACAGGATCTACTGGAATTACCGGAGATACAGGAATAACTGGAATTACGGGAACAAGTGGTCCCACTGGATCTACTGGAACAACTGGATTCACTGGAATTACTGGTACTACAGGATCTAGTGGATCGACTGGAATTAGTGGAGCTACAGGATCAACTGGATTCACCGGAATTACCGGAACCACCGGGTTTACAGGAGCCACTGGTTTTACGGGATCTACTGGAATAACGGGTATAACAGGAACAACGGGTAAAAGTGGTCCAACAGGATTCACAGGATCAACGGGAATAACAGGACACACTGGAATTACTGGACACACTGGACCAACGGGACACACCGGTCCTACAGGAATTTTAGGCCCGGCATTATTCACATTAGTTGCAAGATCTGATACACCTAGTCAAAATGTATCATTCCCGGTATCAAATTCAATGATAAAAGTAGTGAATGATTCTACCACATCCGTGATTTTAACGAATGAATATTATCAAGATTGTTATTTGACGTTCAAATTATACGGTGAAGACCCGGGTCCTTCCAATATTGGTCTTTCATTGGATGGATCTGGAAATTATCCACAATATGGATTCTTATTTGCCTCCGATTTTTCCACTTCTCCAACCTTCGAAATATGTACATCAAATGATGGAACGACATATCCCGATATTTTTAACTACGATTTAAATGATGTTTTTACGGTGATAATTTCTACCACATCTGTCGATTTTTATAAGAATGGGATTCTCATTATTCCAAAAGATAGTGTTCCAAATTTATTCAATACTTATGCATATCGATCATTCTTTACTTTATTTGATCTTGGAGATGGGGTTTCTAATATTACCTTTTCCCCGTATGGAACTGTTCTATACGGAAAAACTGGCCCCACAGGGCTTCAGGGCGTTCAGGGACCAGCTTTATTTACATTGTATGCTCGAGCCGGAACGGATGTGAATGATGTTATTTTTCCTTTGTCGAATTACATATTAAAAGTAGTAGAGAATGGATTAGATTCGTATGTGTTAACACGAGAACCATATAAATTTTGCTATTTAACGTATAAATTTACAGCAGCGGATCCAGGTCCAGCTAGAATTGGGTTATCATTAGACGGATCGGGGGCTTTCCCACAGTATGGGTTTTCGTTTGACTATAATTATTCAACGCATCCCTATTTTGAAATTTTCATCTCGAATGATGGAACAACATATGGTGGGATATCTTATGGTTATTCTCCTACCGATGTCTTTACTGTAATTGCATCTGCTACATCCATTGATTTTTACCAAAACGGACTTTTGGTCATACCACAGGGAACAATTATAAACCCTTATACGACAAGATCTTATTACGCTTTTTTTGCATTGACTAACATAAATGAAGGTATCGATGATATTGCATTTTCTCCATATGGAACATTATTATATGGATCAACCGGATTTACTGGTTTTACAGGGATTAAGGGAGTAACAGGAAATACCGGATTTACTGGAACCAGTGGTGCTACTGGTTTTACTGGACATACCGGAATGATGGGATTAACTGGTCCAACAGGAACAAGTGGTCCCACCGGGTTTACTGGATCCACTGGAATAACTGGTGACACTGGAACAACGGGAACAACGGGAACAAGTGGTTCTACTGGCTTTACTGGATCGACCGGAATAACTGGTCACACCGGTTTTACTGGATTAACGGGAACCAGTGGTCCCACGGGTTTTACCGGATCCACTGGAATGATGGGATTGACTGGTCCAACAGGAACAAGTGGTACTACCGGGTTTACTGGATCCACTGGAATAACTGGTGACACTGGTATAACGGGAACAAGTGGTCCTACTGGTTTTAGTGGATCAACTGGAATCACTGGAGATACTGGTATTACCGGGATTACCGGAATAACTGGATCAACCGGTTTTACTGGATCGACCGGAATAACCGGATCAACCGGAATCACTGGATCCACAGGAATAACCGGTGACACCGGTTTTACTGGATCGACTGGAATTACAGGATCAACCGGAATCACTGGATCCACAGGAATAACTGGTGACACCGGTTTTACTGGATCCACCGGAATTACAGGAGATACCGGAATAACCGGATCCACTGGAATAACCGGCGATACGGGTTTTACTGGATCGACAGGAATTACCGGTGATACGGGAATAACAGGAATAACAGGAACAACTGGTCACACGGGTTCTACTGGATCGACAGGAATAACTGGAGACACAGGAATTACAGGAATAACCGGAACAACGGGAACAAGTGGTCCTACGGGATCAACCGGCATTACAGGTGACACGGGAATAACTGGTAACACTGGTATAACTGGTGCCACGGGGTTTACTGGATCTACTGGAATAACTGGATCAACCGGAATCACTGGAGATACTGGAATAACAGGTACCACAGGTTTTACTGGATCTACAGGAATTACAGGAGATACCGGAATAACCGGATCAACTGGAATAACTGGTAACACAGGTTTTACAGGATCTACAGGAATTACAGGAGATACTGGCTTCACAGGAATAACAGGAATAACCGGTGCCACCGGTTTTACTGGATATACAGGAATTACAGGAGATACCGGAATAACTGGTGACACTGGAATAACGGGTGCAACCGGTTTTAGTGGATCTACAGGAATTACAGGAGATACGGGACTTACGGGCACAAGTGGTCCCACTGGCTGCACCGGCCCCATCGGAATAACTGGATCAACTGGAATAACCGGTGATACCGGATTAACTGGAATAACTGGTTTTACTGGGCCAACCGGAATAACTGGAGATACTGGAATAACAGGAACAACTGGATCAACGGGAATAACTGGATCAACGGGAATAACTGGATCAACAGGGATAACTGGATCAACGGGAATAACTGGTGACACTGGTGACACTGGATCGACTGGAATAACTGGTGATACGGGGATAACGGGTATAACAGGAACAACCGGGACAAGTGGTCCTACCGGATCGACCGGAATTACTGGTGATACGGGGATAACGGGTATAACAGGAACAACCGGGACAAGTGGTCCTACCGGATCGACCGGAATTACTGGTGATACGGGAATAACAGGTATAACAGGAACGACAGGCACAAGTGGTCCTACCGGATCGACTGGAATTACCGGTGATACTGGAATAACGGGTATAACAGGAACAACTGGCACAACGGGTTTTACTGGATCGACTGGAATAACCGGTGATACTGGAATAACGGGTATAACAGGAACAACCGGGACAACGGGTTTTACCGGATCGACTGGAATTACAGGAGATACCGGAGACACTGGATCCACAGGAACAACCGGGACAACTGGTCCAACTGGATCGACTGGAATAACTGGTGATACTGGATTAACAGGAATAACCGGAACAACCGGGACAACTGGTCCAACTGGATCGACTGGAATAACTGGTGATACTGGATTAACAGGAATAACCGGAACAACAGGATCGACTGGAATAACAGGTGATACTGGACTCACGGGAGTAACAGGAACAACGGGAACAAGTGGCCCTACCGGATCGACTGGAATAACCGGTGATACTGGAATCACGGGAGTAACAGGAACAACTGGTACTACTGGTTTTACGGGATCAACAGGAATCACTGGAGATACTGGAATAACTGGAACAACAGGCACGAGTGGCCCTACCGGATCGACAGGAATAACTGGTGACACTGGACTAACGGGAGATACTGGAACAACAGGCACGAGTGGCCCTACCGGATCGACTGGAATAACTGGTGACACTGGAATCACAGGAATAACAGGAACAACTGGTACAACGGGTTTTACCGGATTTACTGGAATTACAGGAGATACTGGAGATACTGGATCTACAGGAACAACCGGAACAAGTGGTCCTACTGGTTCCACTGGAATAACGGGCGATACTGGAATAACAGGAATAACTGGAACAACGGGAACAAGTGGCCCTACTGGATCCACTGGAATAACCGGCGATACTGGAATAACAGGAATAACTGGAACAAGTGGTCCAACAGGTTTTACTGGATCAACTGGAATAACCGGCGATACTGGAATAACAGGAATAACTGGAACAAGTGGTCCA
>Ga0209298_10000477_pt1 | contig 26639 bp, 17 predicted proteins | sample S_140806_EF_Meta_FD_187325 | JGI IMG/M metagenome (GOLD analysis project Ga0209298, IMG submission 187325) | Freshwater microbial communities from Lake Simoncouche, Canada to study carbon cycling - S_140806_EF_MetaG (SPAdes) (version 2) | ecosystem: Environmental > Aquatic > Freshwater > Lake ... | reverse complement strand
ACACGTTTACATCCCGCGCGAGGTCCCCAGACGCCGGATCGGCCGCAGACAAGCGCTCCCTGATATCGAGGCTGCGCCGATAGAGAACCAGCGCCCCGTCGCGGTCCCCCTGGCTGACACGCACATCGCCCATTCTGAGCAGGGCTGTCCCAAGCTGCGCCTCGTCTTTGGCCAGCTGCTGCATCCGCTCCGTCGCAGCGAGCGCGTCCCCGCTCCGACCCGCATCCCGATAGAGGAAAAAGAGCTGCAGCCAGTCATCGTAGGTGTCCGGATCGAGGCGGACGATCTCTTCATAGAGGGTGATGACCCGGTCGGTCCCGAGCCGGCTTCTGTTGCGGGCATCGAGCGCGAGGGCGGCGAGGGGGCGACGATCAGCGGCCTCGGCCCTGTCCGCCTCGGCCTCAAGGGCCCGGGTCGCATTCTCGACTGCGGCCCGCCGCGCCTGGGCCTTGATCGCGATCAGGCGTGCATAGTCATCCAGTCCCTCGTCGACCTCGCCGCGATTGAATCGCGCTAGCGCCGCCACCCCTTCCGGTGTGGAGGCGATGTCGCTGACCTCACGGCGGAACAGGGTAATCGCTTCGGCATAGGCCGTATCCCGCGAGGCCAGGTCCGTTACGAGGCCTTCACGGGCCTCGATCAGCTCGGCCTGCAGACGGGCCACTTCGGCCGCGCCCTGGGCCTCGGCCTCGGTAAGCAGGGTCTGCAGCGCCGCGATCTCCGCCTGCCGGGCTCGATCACGCGCATTCGCCTGCCGCTCGATCGCCTCAAGCGTCGCACTGGACCCCGCCACGGCAGCAGAGATCTCGACCCGGGCATTCACCAGACCCGGCGTCTGGGCCAAGGCTACTGCGGGAGCCAGAATCATCCCGACAGCGACCACAGTGGCCTCGCCCATCAGTCGTATCATCGAAACTGCCCCGCTTCATCTGCCACCTCAGTTGGCCTGAGGATGGAGCAGAGCGCAACCGGCGGAATCCGTCGGCGGTGAGGCGTACACACGCCTGGCGGTCAGTCCGGCGCGGGCGTCGCGCCAGCCAGAACTGCCTCCAGTCGAGCGACCGCCGGTCGGTCTGAAGGGGCCAGCGCGCCCCTGGCCTCCAGGTCCCGCAGGATCGTCAGTGCGCGCTCCAGCCAGCGTCGCTCTCCATTGACCTCGCTCAGCTTCAGGCAGACCAGGAAGACGTCGCGCGCCCTGTCCGCCGACGCCGGATCGGCGGCGGACAGGCGTTCGAGAATCTGGAGGGCGGCCTGATAACGCGCCATGGCCCCGTCCCGGTCCCCCTGGCTCACCAGGACATCGCCGATCTTGATCTGCGACACGCCGAGGTCGCGGGCCCGGTCCGCCGACGCCGGATTGGCCGAAGACAGGCGTTCGTTGATCTCGAAGCCGCGCCGATAGCGCTGCAGGGCACCCTCGGTGTCACCTTGGCTAAGAAGCGCGTCGCCGACCTTGTTCGAAGCGACGCTCACGTCGCGTGCCAGGTCCGCAGAGGAGGGATCGGCTGCAGATAGCCGCTCTGCGATATCAAGGCCGCGCCGATACTGCTCCAAGGCTCCGTTCGGATCCCCCTCGCCCAATGACACATCGCCGACCTTAAGCAGTAACCCGCTCAAATCGCGCGCCCGGTCGGCAGAAAGGGGATCGGCCTCAGCCAGGCGCTCGAAGATGGCGAGACTGAACTCAAAGGCTTCACTAGCCGCGCCGAATTCTGCTCTGCTGAGATAGACGTCCCCGATCTTGATAAACGGTATGGCCAGATCACGCCGCAAATCCGAAGAATCCGGATCGGCTTGAACGAGGTTTCTGCGGATGACCTCGGCCCGCCTGTAGTTTGCGATAGCGCCGTTTGCGTCGCCTTGGCTAAGGCGCAAATCCCCAAGTCGGATCAGCAAAACACTCAACTCTCGCGCTCGGCTCCAGGAAGCATCGGCGCGATTGGGCAGCGATGGAAGTTGGGTCAGCGCTGGACGCTCGATGATCTGGGTGCCGCGCGTAGGCTGCGGACCACGGCGATAGAGAAACCCCGGAGCCGTCAATCGCGGTGCGGCGAACTCCAGTGCGCCGCCCAATCTTGACGCCAATTCTGCGGACGCCGGATCCTCTGCAGACAGCCGCTCGGCGATATCGAGGCTGCGCTGATAACGTACCATGGCCCCGTCGCGATCCCCCTGGCTGATGAGAATATCCGCCGCAAACGTCTGCGCGATCATCCGTTGGCGATCGTCGGAGGCCAAGGCCTCCATTCTTTGGCTGGCGGCCAGCGCATCCGCATTCCGCCCGCCGGCGCGATAAAGTTGAAACAGCTGATACCAATCGCCGTACTCACCCGGGTCGAGCTGAGTTACCTCCTCAAAGCGCGCAATCACCGCGTCTGTGCTGAGCCGGCTACGATTGCGCGCTTCCAGCGCCAGGGTGGCCGTCGATCGGCGCCGGGCCGCCGCTGCCTGATCGGCTTGTAACTGAAGCGCCCGGGTCGCGCCTTCGATGGCCAGTCGACTTGCTTGGTCCTCTGCTGCGTTCAGTCGATCCAGGACGTCCAGCGCCTCGACCTCCTCACCACGGTTGAACTGGGCCAAAGCTGCCGCGCCCTCGGGCGTGGAGGCCACATCTGTGACTTCGGCGCGGAAAGCGGCGATCACCTCGGCATAGACCCGATCCCGCGAGGCCAGATCCGTCACGAGGGCCTCGCGCGCCGCGATCAGTTCGGCCTGAAGCCGAGCGATCTCGGCTGCACCAGTAGCTTCGGCCTCGGTCAGTTGCGCCTGCAGCGCCGCGATCTCCACCTGCCGGGCCCGGTCAAGCGCATTCGCCTGCCGCTCGATCACCTCCAGCGTGGCGCTCGAACCAGCCACCGCCGCGGAAATCTCCACCCGCGCGTTCACCGCCGCCGGTGATTGGGCCAATGCCGCCACGGGCGCGAAGCAGGCCACCGCCACCGCCACCGGACCGGCCAGCCCTTGATGCCAACTCATCGAACCGCCCCACTTGATCCGTCAGCCAGTTAACGCGACCGGCGATCTGGGCACAACCGACGAAAACCTTCGGCTGCACCCGTCTGGAGCCCGACGGGCTTGTCGTAGGAGCGCCGTTTGATCAGCTTCATCGCCGCCTGCGTATTCTGATCGCGCAGGTCCATAACTGCGAGGACGTCACCCAAATCATAGACCGCACGCCACAGGTACACGCGCCTGCAGCCGATCGAGCAAACGATCTCCGAGATGCAAGCGCGGCGAGGGAGCCGGTCACGAGCGCTTGAAACGCCTCGCGATGAACGGCCCGAACTTGTTCGTCTGACCACGGATCATTGCGGAACCAAGGTCGGTCGCCCATTGCGTGATCAAGTTTTCAAAGTCGCGAAGACCCAGGCTGATCCGGAAGCAGAACCGCAAGGCCTGGCAGATAGGGTCTGCCGGAAACCGGCAGTGCTGGAACAACATCGGGTTCACGAAAGCTTCCGTCCGGTGTGGGCAGAAACCACCAAAGCCTGGTTCGTTTTCAGGCCGAACGGCACCCGCAAACGAGGCGCTTTAGCCCTGTAGCCCCCGGATTTCGTTGACCCTGTTCACGGAAACGCTCAGGTCCCGCGCGAAGACGGCGGAAGACGGACTGGCAAGCGCCAGCCGCCTGCGGATCTCAAGACTGCGTTCGTGGTGCTCCAGCGCGCCCGCGCGATCACCTCGCAGCACCAGCACATCCCCGATCTTGAAGAGGGCCAGACTTACGTCGCTGGCCCAGTCGATCGAGACCGGATCAGCTGCCAAAAGGCGCTCGAAAATGCCTAGCGCCCGCTCATACAGCACAAGGGCTCCTGGCAGGTCACCGTCGACTTGACGCACGTCAGCGACCTTGGTCAGCGACACGGCGACATCACCGGCCAGATCAGTCGAGGTCGGACTGGCGGCAAATAGCCGTTCGGCGATAGCCAGGCTTTGACCGTAACGAGCACCCGCCGCCCCGGTATCATCCTGCTCAAGGAGGACATCACCCACCTTGCGCGAGGAAAGCGCCACATTTCTCGCCAGAGCCGCCGATCCCGGATCAGCCGCCAAAAGCCGCTCGCTGTTTTCCAGACTTCGCTCGTAGTGCACCAGCGCGCCCTGCAAATCGCCTTGGTCAAGCAGCACATCACCGACCCGTTCGAGCGATACGCTGACAGCCCGGGCGAGTTCCGTCGAAGCAGGATCGGCTGCAGCGAGGCGGTCGAACAGATCCAGACTTCGCTGAAAACGTAACAGTGCACCGCCATAATCGCCTTGGCTCAGCAGCAGGTCAGCTGAAAGGATCAGAGCGGACGAAAGGCCCCAGTCATCACCCGCCAATGTTTCCAGCTGCTGGGCAGCCATGATCGCGTCCGCAATGCGACCAGCGGCTCGGTAAAGCTGAACCAGCTGGAACCAGTCATCGTAATCGCTCCGGTCAAGGCGAGTGACCTCCTCGAACCGAAGGATGACCGCACCGGTATCGAAGGCCGGGTCACCCTTGGCACGGGCGTCCAGTGCGAGGGTGGCGATCTGTCGAGCCTCGGCGGCGCTCTGAATGTCGGCGCTGAACTGACGAGCAGCGTCGCGGGCCCGGCGCAGGCGGTCGAGTACAGAGATGGCACCGGCTCGGTCACCTCGATTGTAGCGCGCCAGAGCCGCCGCTCCTTCCGGATTTGAGGCAATGTCAGTCACCTCGCGCCGGAACCCTTCAATCTCGGCAGCAAAGGCGGGATCGCGCGCCGCAAGGTCCGCCACCAGTGCCTCCCGCGCCACGATCAGTTCGGCCTGAACCCGAGCCACCTCGGCCGCACCTCGGGCTTGAGCTTCCATCAACTGCGCCTGCAGCGCCGCGATCTCTTGCTGACGCACCCGGTCGCGCGAGGCCGCCTGACGCTCGATCGCCTCCAGCGTCGCGCTCGACCCGGCCACCGCCGCGGAGATCTCAGCCCGGGCGTTCACTGCAGCCGGAGTCTGGGCCTGAACGCTCCCGGGGACCAGCATCACTCCCACGGCCACGACCGTGCCCCCGCCCATCATACGCATCATCGAACCGCCCCCTCTCAAACCTTGCGGGCAGACGGCCCAATCGCGAATCCAAATTCAATAGGCGAGGATCGTCCAGGACAGGCGGGCTGCGCTCGTCAGTCCGCTGGCGCGGCAAGATCTTCCGGCTCGATCTCGCCGGAACGGATCGCCGCCAGCAGCCGCGCCGCACCGTAATCTGTCCGGGCCAGATCGGCCACTTCGGACAGACCAAACAACCGCCACTCCGGAGCGGCCTCAGTCAGCAGCCACATGGCATTGGCAAGCCGCTCCTCGAATGTCAGCGGCCCGTTGGCTGGTAAGCTCGATGCCCGAGGCACGGCCTCTTCCGGAACCCGGGCGATGGTCCATCCGAGCGCGTCGCCCGGCAGGACAATGTCGAAATTGCCCGCCGCTGGGGCGTCGATCAGGGTGGAGGTGAAGGCTGACGCGGCCCATTCCCGCGACTGTTGGTCCTGGACGATCTGGACGGCCGAGGCCGATCCGGACCACAGGATCAGCAGGGGGCGCGTGCCCGCGGGCAGACGTTGGGGGCCGGCTGGCAGAAAGGCACTCGCGGCCGTGGCGTTATCCAGGCCCCGGGCCTCCGTGGACGTGGCGATCGCCATGCGCGGTCGATTGAACATCAGGTCCAGGCTGGCCAGCATCTGGGTGACTGGGCCGGACAACGGTCTGCCGGATCGCCCCCGCACGAGGTAGGGACTGTTCGCACGGGTGACGACGATCGGCCTCTCATTGCCGGCGACATAGACTGTCAGGCGGGTTTGAGCGCCCCGGACCTGAATGCGGTCCCCATCGTAGAGGCGGACCAGCGATCGGGCGGGTGTCGTACCGCCGGCTGCGCGGAGCACGACGGCCTGGTCCGGCAGGTCGATGCCGCGCGCCGTGTCGATCTGGCCGACGGGCCTGTCCTGGGCGCCGGCCGGTCCTGCGCTGGCAGCCAGTGTCAGCGATGCGAAAACAGCGAGGCAGAAGCCGAGTATCTGCCACAGCGAAGGGCCAAAGATCGCCGGATGATGTCTAGACGTCTTCATCAGGCCGCCTCTCTCTCAGTTTCTTGATCAGGGACACGCTCCGCATCAATCCCCAGGCAACCAACGCCTCGGCCACATGCGCAAACGTTCTTGCGGCCTCAGCGAACCCCTCCAGTCCCAGCGCCAAAAGCGGAGTCAGCAGGTCGGTGGCCTCGGCGACCTCGGCATTCCGCTGCAGCGACGAAATTCCGCTGAACAACTCTATCAACGCCGTTAATGTCAGGACGCCGAAGAAGACCAGAACGCAGGCGACTCTGCGCATCCAGCGCGGAGCCCTCGTCCAATGGTCCCCGATCCAGAATATGGCGAGCCAGCCGACCAGCATGATCAGGGTTCCGGTGACCACGGCACCAACCTTGACGCTGAACCCTCGCCAGGCGGCAGCCAGCTTGTCGGAAAATCCCGCGGCAGCGGAAGGCTCGCTCAGTGGCGAGAACTCCGAAAAGGCACGAATGGCATTGAGCACAATCTCGGGTCCGGTCATCGGGCCGAGGGGAGTGACATGCCAGTCATGCCCCTCGGGAGCGCTGGTCCCCAGGATCACGACCGCGTCCTGCATCAGATCCTGGGGCCATGAGAACTCAGTGCCCTGGAGCAGGGCTGAAGCCGGGACGCGATCATAAAACCCGAGGTATCGATCCCTGTAGATCGCCTGCTGATCCTGGCGAGCTGCGGCAAGACCAGGCAGGCTGTAGAATATCCTGTTACGAAGTTGGGCTTGCTCACCGAACCGGATCGCAGGACTCAAGGGAGCCGGGCCGGCAGCCGCGCAACGCTCCCCGACGACCGGGTAGTAGCGGCAAAGTATCACGTCCACGCTGGAAGGGTCCGCCAGGCCCGAGGCCAGGAAGGGAGCACTGGGCAGCCACCGCGCCTCAGCACCCGTTCCGACGCCCTTAACCCGGGCGAGCAGGGGATAGTGCCGGATGACCCCGTCTGCGGCGGAGGCGTCGGTCGCGGTGACAAAGGGCGCAAGCAGAAGTCGACCCGATCGAAGCCGCCCACCTTCGACGGGTCCAAGCAGGCTTTCGCCCTCTGCGGTCAATTCCAACTGCTCACTGGAAGCACGCGGGCGAACCGCCAGAGACGCGATGACCCACGGCCCATCCCGTGCTGCCAAGCCCCGGGCCAATCGGTTCCTTTCCTCGACGTCCTCAGGAACCTTGACGTCGATCAACACCACCGCCGCACCGGACCGCCGCGCGGCCTCGGCGAATGCGATGATCAAGTCGGGCGGGACCGAACGGCCGGTGCCGCAGGGCTCAGAGGCGGTGGAGAATGCGTCGCAAGCAGGCCGATCCACATCGACGAAAACGTAGTGCGGGATTGCCTTTGTCGTCCGCGGCGAGCCGGTGAACGCGGTATAGGCGCGCATGCCGAAGTCGATACCCGCCTGCTCGACGGCCACCAGGGGCGCGACACGAAAAGCCGAACCAAGCGACAGGCATGCCGACAGCACGAGGCTGAACAGCAATCCCGCCAGAGCGGCGATGATCGCCTTGACCCACCATCGCTGCGTTCCATCCACGTCGACCAAGACATCCCCCGGTGGCGCGACCTGTTCCAGGCTTGGTCCGCTCCAAGGCAATAGTCCCGTTCGCCGATCACCAGGTCAAGCCGACCGCTTCCGACATCATCGGCGTCGGACATCGCCGGTTGACGCGAGCGACCCGATCGGACTTTGAATGGCGAGCAAGACGGGCAGGGAAGTCTCTATGACGACGCGTATTGGATTGATCCTTCTGGCCGTGCTTTTCATGGCGGCAACGCCCGCGCATTCCCAGGACGCCGGAGGTCCCGACCTGGAGCGGATCGCGCGGGCGGTGGACGAAGGCGACGTGGCCGTGCTGCGGGCCGCCTCGCGCGACCTCCCTCTCCTGCAGCAGCTGCGCGATACCGACCCGGAAGCGTTCATCGCCTTCCAGCTGGCCCTGGCCCAGGCCTACCGGGAGGCCGGCCTCATAGACGACGCGGCCGGAGCCTATCGCCTTGCCGTGCAGGTAATTCGCGAAGTGCGCGGCGCTAACGATCTTTCGCTGGCTGATCCGCTGGTTGACCTGGCCCGGCTTCAGAGCGATCCGGCCGAACGGCTGGACGGGCTGGAACAGGCCTATCTGATCCGCGAGGCCGTCCTGGGCGCCGCCCACCCGACGCTCGTCCCCTATCGAAGCGAGCTCGATGCGGTGCGTCTGGAAGCCAATCGGGACCTGGCGGCGCGGGGACTGGACGGGACGCCGGAGCCGCCCCCGGCACCGACCGAGGCACCCGTCGTCGCCGAGGCTGACCGTAATTTCCGGCTGATCGATGTATTCTGGGCCACCCACCGGGCACCGACCGGCCGCGCCGCGCCGGCCGAGGCCTTCGGTGGCCAGTCTGGTCCGCTTACGTTCGGGGTATCGGAGGTCAGCGTGCCCCGGGACCGGGCCGTGGGGTCCCTGCCCCTGCCCTTCTCATTCCTGACGCTCGAGTTTCGGCCTGACCCCGACCGGCACATGATCCTGAACAGCGTCACGCCGATCGGCGACCGGGAAACCTTCATGGCGACCGTCGCGGGCCGGGTCGAATCCTCGACCCGCAAGGAGGTGTTCGTCTTCATCCACGGCTATAACACCACCTTCGAATGGGCGGCGCTGCGCACGGCGCAGCTGGCGGTGGACATGAACCTGGACGGTGCGCCCGTCCTCTACTCCTGGCCGTCCCGCGCCTCGCTGCTGGCCTATGCGGCGGACACGCGGACGGTCGCGGACCCGGCCCTGCTGGATGACGTGGCCGGATTCCTGACCGAGCTCGCCCGGCGCTCGGGTGCCGAACGGATCCATCTGGTGGCCCACTCCATGGGCACACGCGTCCTCTTGCGGTCGCTGGACCGGATCGCCACCGACTCCCGCGGCCAAACGCCCATGTTCGACGAGGTCATCCTCGCCGCCGCCGATGTGGGGGTCGAGGAGTTTGAGACCACCTGGCCGCGCGTGCTTCCTGCGGCAGAGCGGTTCACCCTCTACGCCTCGCGCCGCGACCGCGCGCTGCAGTTCTCGGCATTGGTCAACCGCATGCGGCGCATCGGCGACGCCCGCCAGGTCGTGATCCAGCCCGGGCTTGAGACCGTCGACACCACCGACGCCTCATCCGGCCTGCTGGGGCATGAGGATTTCGCCGGCAGCGCCCTGGCCGATTTCCAGGGCGTGGTCTGGCTGTCACTGGCCCCCGACCGCCGCTGCGTGCTCCAGACGGCCGGGACGGAGACCGCCCGCTACTGGACCTTCGGGGCCGGCTGCCCGGAGGCCGAGTTCGTCACCGCCGCCGAGAGGGTCCGGACCAGCGGCTCCTACCCGCTCGCCCTGTCGTCGCTGGAAACCGAACTGCCGGCGGCCCCGCCGGAGCGCCGCTCCCTGCTGGAACGCGCGCGTGACCGGCTGCTGGGGATGTTCCAGGTGACTCGCTGACGGCGGGTGCTAGCAAACATTTTCGGAGGAGGTTGGCCTCCAGCGGCGAATTCGGCGCGCGCCTGACAGAACCAACGAAAACCGTCGGTAGGCGACCTTGGAGATAAACCCTGTCGATTTCGAGCTCGGCAGCTGATCCCTTGCCGCCGCCCGGCGGACTACAGACGCGCGCGCCCGTCTTTTGGAGACCAGCCAGGACCCGCCAGGATGCCTTCAATGTGAGCGATCAAGGTTTCATCAGAGGCCAGGGTTGCGCCCCTTCCCTCCAGATCTCGCAGGATCGCCAGAGCCTGTTCCCAATACCGCCGTTCTCCCGTGATCTGCGCCAGCCTCCAGTTTGATACAAAAACACCCCGTGCCCGGTCCGGCGACGCCGGATCGGCCGCAGCCAGACGCTCGGCAATCTCCAGACTCCGTTGGTTGTGCGCCACGGCACCCTCTCGGTCCCCCTGACCCAGAAGCAAATTGCCAATGAAGTTCAGCAAAGTGCTCACAGCTAACGCCCGATCCACCGACGCCGGATCGGCTGCAGACAGGCGCTCCCTGATCTCAAGGCTGCGCTGATACCGCGACAGCGCCCCGGCCCGGTCCCCGTCGATCACCAGCACATCGCCGATCTTGTTCAGCAAGACGCTCACATCCCGCGCGAGCTCCACTGACGCCGGATCGGCCGCAGACAGGCGTTCGGCGATCTCGAGGCTGCGCCGATAGCACGACAGCGCCCCGGCCCGGTCCCCCTCGCTCAGGAGCACGTCGCCGATCCGGTCCAGCGACACGCTCACAGCCCGCGCGAGCTCCACTGACGCCGGATCGGCCGCAGACAGGCGCTCCCTGATCTCAAGGCTGCGCTGATACCGCGACAGCGCCCCGGCCCGGTCCCCCTCGCGCACCAGCACATCGCCGATCTTGTCCAGCGACACGCTCACATCCCGCGCGAGGACTGCAGAAGCCGGATCGGCTGCAGACAGGCGCTCCCTGATTTCAAGGCTGCGCTGATACCGCGACAGAGCCCCGTCACGGTCTTCCTCGCTCAGCAGCACATCGCCGATCTTGTTCAGCGAGATGCTTACATCCCGCGCGAGGTCCGCAGAGGCCGGATCGGCCTCAGATAGGCGCTCCCTGATCTCAAGGCTGCGCTGATAGCGCGAAAGCGCCCCGGCCCGGTCCCCCTCGATCACTAGCACATCGCCGATCCGTTCCAGCGGTACGGTCGCACCCCGTGCGAGGTCCACTGACGCCGCATCAGCCGCAGACAGGCGCTCCCATATCTCCAGGCTGCGCTGATACCGCGACAGCGCCCCGGCCCGGTCCCCCTCGCTCAACAGCACATCTCCGATCCGTTCCAGCGAGACGCTCACGTTCCTTGCGAGGTGCGCCGACGCCGGATCGGCCGCCGACAGGCGTTCGGCGATCTCAAGGCTGCGCTGATACCGCGACAGGGCCCCCGCCCGGTCCCCCTGGCTGAGCAGAATGTCGGCCGTGAAGACGAGGGCGGTGGATCGGTTCTGGTCATTGGTGGCCAGGGCCTCCAGCCGCTCTGCGGCGGCCAGGGCATCGGCGCGCCGACCGGCGTCAATATAGAGCCGAACCAGTTGGTACCAGTCGTTGTATTCGTCCGGATCGAGGCCGACGACCGCCTCATAACGGACGATGACCGCCCCGGTGTCGGAGGTCGGGGTGCCCTTGGCCCGCGCATCCAGCGCAAGAACCGCGTTGCTTCGGAGCCTGGCTGCGCTTCGACGATTCGCCTGAACTTGAACTCTTTCCGCCGAGAGTTGGTCCGCCATATTCTCGGCAGCCGCGATCCGATCCAGAATAGCGAGCGCTCCGACCCGGTCCCCTGCGTTGTAACGCGCCAGCGCCGCCGCCCCCTCCGGCGTCGAGGCGATGTCGGTGACCGCTCGGCGGAACACCGCGATCTCCTCGGCATAGGCCGGATCTCTGGAGGAGAGGTCCGCCACAAAGGCCTCGCGGGCCGCGATCAGTTCGGCCTGAAGCGCCGCCACCTCAGCCGCACCGCGCGCCTCTGCCTCGGTAAGCCGGGTCTGGAGCGCCGCGATCTCCGCCTGCCGGGCCCGGTCAAGCGCATTCGCCTGCCGCTCGAACGCCTCCAGCGTCGCCTTGGTCCCGGCTTCAAAGGCCGAGACTTCGAGCCGGGCATTCACCTGGGCCTGCGCCGCCACCGGGAGCCAGCATCACCCCCAAGGCCACCACCGTGGCCCCGCCCATCAGACGCATCATCGAACCGCCCCCGCTCCAACCGCCCGCGCAGATGGCCCGATCCTCGACCGGAGCGCAACCGGCGGACTCCGGCAGCGGCCATTTCTTCCAGGCGCTCGTCTCTCAGTTCGCAGGCGCGCCGAGCCCGGCCAGGACCTCCTCGATCTCCACGATGAACGACCGGTCCAGCGGAAAGCTCACATCCCTCGCCGGCTCCGCAGAGACCGGACCGTCCGCTGAAAGGCGCTCCTAGGCGGGGGCGAGAATTTCCGCACCGGCATCGCCTGGTGCCGAGGGCGACACATGCCGATCGCAGGCGAAATCCGTTATCGGCGTCACCGAAAAATAGATCGCTGTCGCGCCCACAGCCCACAGCCCCAGCGCGAACAGGAGCCGCATCCAGAACCCCTTTACCCACGGAAGACGGCTGAACACCGGAGGAAGGAAAATCACCCCGGACATCACAGCCAGGGCGCAGATCAGGTAGCCAAACAGGAACGCCAGACAGGCCAGAAACTGCGAATGGTCGATCTGCACCAGCGCAATGAACAGGAAAAGGCCTGTCCCGCCGAAGACGAGGGAGGGAATCCAGGCCAGCACGCGGATGAAGGATCCGGTGGTCCGACCTTGCGAAGCAGCGTCGGGTTCTGGATCGGAACGATCGATGCGTGACATAAGCTTTGTTGTCCTCAGGGCGCGGCGGTTCGCGCGGATCATCTGACAACACGACCCATCGCAAAACCCCGTTCGCCGGTCAGTTAGCCATGTGACGATGCCGGTTTCAATCGCCGGTCGGGGCCCTGTCAGCTCAAATGCACCGGTCGGCAAGGCGTAGCGCTTAGACGGGTGGAGTGGCCCGTGCCAAAAGACTCACGATCCGCTCCGCTGGTTTGACTCATCGCCGGAGGGGATCCGAACGGTCGGTAAGGTGTAAGTGAGCTAACCGCTGTCTTTGCGGAACCTGGAGGATCTACTCGCCAGGCGCGGCATCGACATCTGCCATGAGACAGTGCGGCTTTGGTGGAACCGGTTCGGTCCGTTGTTCGCTGCGGAGATCCACCGAAAGCGCGTCCAGAAGATGCAAGCCTTCTCCCACTGGCGGTGGCGTCTTTGCGAAGTCTGCATGAAGATCAATGGCGAGATGCCTCCCTCGGGCGAACTGCACGGCTACCCGGGGCCGAAGTGGTCGGGTGGTGTCGTACGACCGGGTGATCGCGACCTGCCGACTGGGTCGGCAGCGTCTTGGCTACCTGCTGAGGGCGCAGCGCGCTCTCGAAGGCGGCAACTGGCGTAATCCGAAAATGGAGGATTCCCGCCTCGCGAACCGACCGAAGTCAGAGCCCTCGTGGAAGGCCACCCAGCCCGGACCCACGCGCCGACCCAGCGTTACGGCACTTCCGCCGCTCGCCTGCCGGCGTCCTGATTAGAGTGCCATTAGAGTGGTGGTGCCGCCCAGGTGACTCGAACACCTGACCCCCGCATTACCAGGGCGGGGGTTGGTCAGGTGGCCGATGGGCAGGCGGACGAGCGCCTAACGGATTGCGGCGGCCCCCCGACCGGCGGACAGGGCCTGCACCTCGGCCAGCGATGTCATCGCGTTGTCGCCCGCTGTGGTCATGGCCAAGGCCCCGTGGGCTGCGCCATAGTCTACGCCGACCTGGGGACCGAGACCCTGCAGGAAGGCAAAGGCCAGACCGGAGACGAAGCCGTCGCCGCCGCCGACCCGGTCCAGGACGGCGATCTCGCGCACCGGTGCCGCATGGCGCCTTCCACCCGCCCAAAGCACCGCGCCCCATCGGTTGACCGAGGCCGAGACCGGATCGCGCAGGGTGGCGGCAAAGATCCGGACGTTGGGCAGGTCCGCGGACGCGCGGGCGACGAGGGCGTCGAACGGCGCGGCATCGGTCGGGTCCTTGCGGGCGGCATGGCCGCCGATGCCGAGGCAGGATTCAAAGGCGTATTCGTCGCCGACCAGCACATCGACCAGCCCGGCGATCTCACGATTGACCCGCCGGGCGGCGTCCGGATCGGGATGGCTGGACCAGAGGCTGGCGCGGTAGTTGAGATCATAGCTGACCACCACGCCGTGCCGTTTTGCGGCGCGTATCGCGGCCAGGGTGGTCGCGGCGGTGCTCTCGGAAAGGGCCGCGAAAATGCCGCCGGTGTGCAACCAACGTACGCCCTCTCCGCCGAACAGGGCATCCCAGTCGACCTCGTCGGGCCGCATCTGGGAGGCGGCGGAGTTGGCCCGGTCCGAGGCCCCCAGCGCGCCGCGCACGCCGAAGCCGCGCTCGGTGAAATTCAGACCCATCCGGGTGTTGCGGCCGACGCCGTCGGCCTCGCGCCACAGGATGTGGGCGGTGTCCACGCCGCCCTGCAGGATCAAATCCTCGGCCAGGGCTCCCATCTCGTTGCGCGGCAGGGCCGTGACGACCGAGGTCCGCATCCCGAAGGTTTTGCGCAGGCCACGGGCGACATTGTATTCGCCGCCGCCCTCCCAGACCTGGAAGCTGCGGGCGGTGCGGATCCGGCCCTCAACCGGGTCGAGGCGCAACATGACCTCGCCCAGGGCGACACAGTCCCAGCGGCAGTCTTCGGCCGGACGAACGGCCAGCAGGTCTGTCATTTCATCAGCGAGGGCAGCCACAGCGAAAGTGCCGGGACGAAGGTGACCAGCATCAGGACGGCGAGGCAAGAGAGCCAGAACGGCCAGATGGTTTTCAGCGCGCGCGTCATCGGGATTCCGGCGATGGCGCTGCCGACAAACAGGACCGATCCGACCGGCGGGGTAATCAGGCCGATGCCGCAGTTGAGCAGCAGGATGACGCCGAACTGGACGGGATCCACGTCGAAGGCCTTGGCCACCGGCAGGAAGATCGGCGTGCAGATGATGATCAGCGGCGCCATGTCCATGAAGGTGCCGAGGATCAGGAGAATCACATTGATCAGCAGCAGGATCAGGATCGGGTTGTCGGTCAGGGTCTGCAGCAGGTCGACCATCAGGGTCGGCACCTGCATATAGGCCATCAGCCAGCCGAAGGCGCCGGCGCAGCCGATGATGAACAGGACCATGCCTGAGGTCCGGGCGGCCCCGAGACAGGCGGCCTTGAAGGCCGACCAGGTCATGTGGCGGTAGACCAGGCCGGTGACCACGGTGGCATAGACCACCGCGATCGAGGCGCTCTCCACGGCGGTAAAGACGCCCATCCGGATGCCGGTGAAGATGATGGCGACCAGCAGCAGGCCGGGGATGGCGGCGACCAGTCGGACGGCGATGGTGCGGAAGCCGGGGAAGGCCTCGGCCGCATAGCCGCGCTTGCGGGCCACGACATAGGCGGTGACCATCAGGGTCGCGGCCAGCAGCAGGGCCGGGATGATGCCGGCGGCGAACAGGTCGGAGATGGAGACCCCGCCTCCGGCCGCAGCCGAATACAGGATCATATTGTGCGAAGGGGGCACCAGCAGGGCCACCAGGGCCGCCGAGATGGTGACGTTGACGGCATAGTCGGCGTCATAGCCGCGCTTCTGCATCTGCGGGATCATGGTGCCGCCGACGGCCGAGACGTCAGCGATGGCGCTGCCCGAGACGCCGCCGAACAGGGTCGAGCCCACGACGGTGACCTGGCCCAGGCCGCCGCGGACGTGGCCGACCATGGAGGAGGCGAGGGCGATCATGCGATCGGACAGGCCGCCCTTCATCATCAGTTCCCCGGTGAAGATGAACAGGGGAATGGCCAGCAGGGCCACCGAGGTGATGTCAGACCCCATCTGCTGAAACACCACGATCGGCGGCAGGGCCAGATAGAGGACTGTCGCCAGGGTGGCGGCGAGAAGCGAGAAGGCGACGGGGACGCCGATGGCCAGAAGCACAAACAGCAGGCCGAAGAGGATGATGTATTCCATGCTCAGTCCTCGGCCTCGGTGTCGGTCCCGGGCGCGGGATAGTCGCCGGTCAGCAGGCGTTCGATCGCGAACAGCAGGATCAGCGCCCCGCCGAAACACAGGCCGGCGAATTTGAGGCCCGCCGGGAGCGGCGCGCCGGCCATGACGACGGACCAGTCATCGACCATCAGGGTCCCGCCGAGGACCATCAATCCGGCCCCGCCGGCGGCGGCGATCAGGCGGGAGATCGACTTCATCACCCATTGCCGGGGCCCCGGCATCGCGTCCCGCAAGGTCTGGAAGGCGAAATGGGTCTCGCGCCGGACAGCGACGGCGGCCCCGAACATGACGGCGAAACTCATCAGCAGCAGGGCGAGCGGTTCGGTCCAGCCGGGACTGTCGTTGAGCACATAACGGGCAAAGACCTGCCATGCCTGGATCAGGGCCATGGCGACGAGGGCAAGGCCCGCCAGCGCCATGGCCAGGCTGTCCAGGCCGTCGAGCGCGCGTACGCTTCCGCGTCGTGGTTCAAACATTCAACGCCCTCCCTGAGCGCCGTGAAAATGCGCGGCCGTTCAGGCGACCGCTGCGATCCGTTCGTGGAGCGCGCGCAGGCGCGGCTCGGCGAGATATCTGTCCAGCACCGGCCGGACGGTGGCGGCGAAGGCTTCCTTGTCGACCTCGGCGACCTGGACACCGGCAGCGATGACGGTGGCGCGGGCGGTGGCCTCGCGCTCGTCCCACAGGGCGCGCATGATCGGTACGGAGCGGCGGGCAACGTCGCGGACCAACGCCTGATCCGAAGCACTGAGGCGCTCGAGGCTGGCTTTCGACATCAGCAGGGCGTCCGGCGAGAAGGAGTGTTCGGTCTGGCTCCAGAACCGGGCGACCTCGAACTGGCGGCTGGACTGATAGCTGGGCCAGTTGTTCTCGGCCCCGTCGATCAGATGGGTCTGCAGCGACGAGAAGACGGCACCGAAGGTCAGGGGCGTCGGGTTGGCCCCCATGGCCCGGATCGAGTCGAGGAAGATGTCCGACTGCGGCGCACGCATCTTCAGGCCGCGCATCTGCCCCGGCTCGGTGACCGGGTGGCGGACATTGTAGAAGCAGCGCGGGGCGGCGTCATAATAGGCCAGACCCACCAGTCCCCGGCCTTCGAAGACGTTGAGCAGTTCGGTGCCGATGGCGCCGTCGACCACGGCCCGCACATGGTCGACCGAGCGATAGACATAGGGCAGGGCCAGCAGCCGGGTCTCGGGGAAGGCGTTGTTCAGGGCGGCGACGGCGACGCGGCAGATATCGACCGCCTGGAAGCGGGTCAGGCCGATGGAATCGTCCTCATTGCCCAGCTGTCCTGCCGGAAACTGGCGTATGCCGAGGCGGCCGTCGGTGAGGCGGCCCAGCTCCTCGCCCATCCATTTGACCGCGGTGACGGTCGGATAGTCGGCGGGGTGGACGTCAACGGCATTGAAGATGGTCTGGCCGCCGGCGACCGGGCGTGGGGCGCAGGATGCCAGGCCAAGACCGGACAGGCCTGCAAGACCGAGCGTGCGACGGGTCAGGCTCATGCGATGGCTCCTGTCGCCGGGACCGCGAGGCAGACGATGTGACCATCGGGTCCGAAATCGGCGACGGCGGCCTGTCCAGCGAGGATGTCGTGGACCCCGGTCGCCGCCCCCGTCGAGACCAGCTGGCCCGCCTCGAGACGTCGCCCGCGCCGGTGCAGCAGATTCAGCAGGAAGGCCAGGGAATCGAGCGGCCCGCCCGGAATCGCAGCCGCGCCGCCGCGCCCGATGACGATGTCATTGATGGACATGGTGCAGGTCAGACCGGACAGACGCTCGCGCCAGTTCGCGACCTCGCCGCCGAGGATCAGGCCCGCATTGTTGCCGAAGTCCGAGGCCGTGACGGCCGGACCGTGCTCATTGATGCCCGCGAAGGGGCTGCCGGCGATCTCCACGCCGATGAAGACCCGGGACACGAGCGGCGCGACCGTATCGACGGTCCAGTCGCTGCGGTCCGACGCGATTTCGCCGATCTCCAGCACATATTCCGCCTCGACCGCCGCGAAGCCGCCCTCGATGACGCCGAAGCGGGTCGGGGTGTGGCCGGCCGTCCAGACGCTGCGCGAGAAAATCGGTCCTGCCAGCCGCCCGGCACCGAAGCGCACGTCATGCGGGGCGTTGATGCGGCCCAGTTTCCAGCCCGCGATCCGGTCCGGCCAGGCGGCGATGGCCTCGTCCTGGATGGCATAGGCCGCCTCGAGCGATGCGGGTTGGACGCCGGGGTAATCACCGAGCGCCCGGCCGCCGCGACGCGCGCCGACAAAGGCGCGCGCGATCGGCGAAGTCGCGGAATTGTCGTATGCGTGGCTCACGCAGCCTCCCTGTTGCGGCAGACATTGCGCAGGAAGGAAACCGGTGTCAATTTGAATCCGGCGGGGCCCCGTTCGGGATCCCGGGAAGGTCGCGGATCACAGCGACGACGGATAGGATGGAACGCATGACCCTGAACCGCTTCATCGTCGGCCTGGCCGCCCTTGTCATGGCGTTCGCCACGCCGCTCGGGGCGAATGCCCAGATCCTCAACTTCCTGCGGGGTAGTCCCGCGCCGGAACAACCTGCCGCCGAGGCCCCGCTGACCGCCTTTCCAGGGGCCCAGGGCTGGGCCGCCCAGACACCGGGCGGGCGTGGTGGTCGCATCATCCGTGTCACCAATCTGGACGCCGCTGGACCCGGTTCACTGCGTGAAGCCATCGAGGCCGAGGGGCCGCGGATTGTGGTTTTCGAGGTCGGCGGGGTCATCGACCTGGGTCGCCAGACCCTGCGCCTGCGTAATCCCTTCATCACCATTGCGGGCCAGACGGCCCCTTCGCCGGGCATCACCCTCATCCGTGGCGGCATGGACATCAGCGCGCATGACGTCGTGGTCCAGCACATCCGCATCCGTCCGGGCTCGGCCGGCGGCGAATGGATGAGCGGCTGGGACGAGGACGGCATCTCCACCATCGGCGCGTACAACGTCATCATCGACCACTGCAGTCTGACCTGGGCCACCGACGAGAACCTGTCGGCCTCAGGCCCGCGCTTCACCGGTTCGACGCCGGAGGAATGGCGTCGCGGCACCAGCCACAACATCACCTTCTCGAACAATCTGAACGGCGAGAGTCTGGCCTATTCGACCCACTCCAAGGGCGAGCACTCAAAGGGGTCGCTGATCCACGACAATGTCACCGGCCTGCTGATCGTGGGCAATCTTTACGCCCACAACTATGAGCGCAGCCCCCTGTTCAAGGGCGGGGTGCACGGGATCATCGTCAACAACCTGATCTACAATCCCGGCCCGCGCGCCATCCACTACAACCTCGCGCCGGAAGAGTGGGGAACCGTCCCGTTCGAGGTCGGCAAGATGACGGTGATCGGCAATGTTCTGCGGGCCGGGCCGTCGACGCCGGTCGATCGGCTGGCCTTCATGATGATCGGCGGGGCCGGCGATGTGGAATACTACGGCCGCGACAACATCGCCGTGGACCAGGTCGGCGAGCCGCTGCGCATGTTCGGCCGCTACACCACTACCAACGCCCGGATCATCCAGACGCGCCGCCCGCCGGTCTGGTGGGAAGGCCTGACCCCGATGCCCGCGGTGGATGTCCAGCGCGCCGTGCTTTCGCAGGTCGGGGCCCGTCCCTGGGACCGCGATATGCGTGATGTGCTGCTGATTGCCGAGGTGGCCGAGGGCCGGGGCGAGATCATCGATCACGAGCGTGAGGTCGGTGGCTATCCGGCCGTGGTGGAGGCGACCCGCAAACCGTTCAATCCTGACGACTGGGACCTGCGCTTCATGACGCCCCTGCGCGATGATGTGCTGGATCGTCCGGCGGTCCGGCGCGGGACGTAGGCGCTGACACGGCGGACGGCAGGGGCTAAGGACTGCCCTCGACCGGAGAGATGGCCTCAGTGAACGAACCCCGACGGACCGGTGGCAAGCCCGCCACCATAAACGACATCGCCCGGCTGGCCGAGGTGTCGAAGAAGACCGTCTCGCGGGTCATCAACAACTCGCCCTTCGTCAAGGAAGAGACGCGCAAGCGGGTCGAGGCGGTGATCGCCGAACATGGCTACAGCCCCGATCCGCAGGCGCGGGGCCTGGCCTTCCGGCGGTCATTCCTGGTCGGGATGATCTATGACAATCCCAGCCCGAACTATGTCGTCAACATGCAGCAGGGCGTGCTGGATGCCGTGCGGGGTGCCGGGCTGGAACTGGTCGTCCACCCCTGCAACCGGGGGACCGGCGCCTTCCTGAACGACGTCCGGAACTTCATCGTCCGGCAGAAGCTGTTCGGCGTGGTCATGCCGCCCTCGGTGTCCGAGGACGACCGGGTGGTGGCGATCCTGAAGGAGGCTGACTGCCCCTATGTGCGGATCGCCTCAGTGTCTCTGGACGAGCCCGCCCGCATGGTGGTGACGAACGACAGCCGCGGCGCGGCCGAGGCGGCGCGGCATCTGGCCGGGCTGGGCCATACGCGGATCGCCTTCATCTCGGGGCCGGATACGTTCCGCTCATCGCATGAACGGGGGCGGGGATTCGCCGAGGGTCTGGCGGAGCATGGGCTGACGCTGGATCCCGCCTATGTCCGACGCGCGGCCTATACGTTCGAATCCGGCGTTGAAGCCGCAACGGAATTGTTGGCCCTGCCGCAGCGTCCGACCGCCATCTTCGCCGGCAATGACGAAATGGCCATCGGGGTGATGAAAGCCGCGCGTGACGCCGGTCTGGACGTGCCGGGCGACCTTTCGATCGTCGGGTTCGACGACCTGCCGATGGCCTCGCGCGTCTGGCCGAACCTGACCACCGTCCGCCTGCCGATCCGTGACATGGGCCGCATGGCCGCCGAGAAACTGACCGCCGGACTCCGCGGTCTCGACCCCGCCACCCTCGTTCAGCCCGAGGTCGATCCGTCGCTGGTGGTGAGGGATTCGACCGCGGCTCCGGGAGACCGCCTGCCGCGCCGCTGACGCGGTCGCGCGTCAGCCGCCGACCAAGCCCCGGATGTAGTCGCGGATGCCTTCGTCCGTGGCATTGGCGAAGAAATGCTCCTGGAAGCGTTCGCCGGCGACGGCGGCCTTCAGCAGGTCCTGGTCCACGGACTTCAGCACGGTCAGCATGTCGTGGCAGCTGGCGGCCTTGAGGTCCTTCAGGATGCCGCGGTTCTTGCGCATGATCTCGGCCCGTTCCTTGGGGTAGCCGAGGCCGCGCTCGCCCTCGAACAGCTTGCGATAGCAGTCCTGCAGGTTCAGCTCTGCCGCCCAGCCGAAGCCCTTGGCATAGGGCATGGAGATGGCGTTGCCGTCGTTGATCTGGCCGAACAGGAAGGCGTCGGTGGGGTCTATGACCAGGCCGCAGAACACGCCCGGCATGGCATTGGCGGCCAGCATCGAGCCCATGCCGGTGCCGCAGCCGGTCACCACGAAGTCCGCTGCACCCGAGTTCAACAGGATGCCGGTCAGAAGGCCGTTCATCACATAGGTCAGGGACGCCTTATCCTCGGGCGTGTACATGCCGTAGTGGAAGACCTGATGGCCCTGGGGCTCGACGACGGCCGTCAGGGCCGTGTGGACGATCTCGCTCTTGGCGGCCTGGCTGTTCTCGATAATGAGGGCGATTTTCATGGATTTTTCTCGAGGCAGGGGGATGGGGCGGACCGCCGACCATCGTTTGCATAAGCTTATGACACCGGTTACCTATCGGCACAATCCGCGGCAAGCGCGCGCGACAAGGGCAAGCTGAAATGAGCGTCTCCTTCGACCTGACCGGGCGAGTGGCCATGGTGACCGGTGCCAATACCGGTCTGGGCCAGGCCATCGCCGTCGGACTGGCGCAGGCCGGGGCCGATATCGTCGCTGTGGGCCGTTCGGCACCGACCGAAACGGCGGCCATGATCGAAGCGACCGGACAGGTTCTGCACGCCATCCCTGCTGACCTTTCGTCCATCGCGCCCGTTGCCGACGTCGTGGCACAGGCTGTTGCGTCCGTCGGTGTGATCGACATCCTGGTCAACAATGCCGGTATTATCCGCCGCAACGACAGCCTCGACTTCACCGAGGAGGACTGGGATGCGGTCATCGACACCAATCTGAAGACCGCCTTCTTCCTCAGCCAGGCCGTGGCCCGGACCTGGGCGACGACGGGCCGGGGCGGCAAGATCATCAACATCTGTTCGATGCTCAGCTTCCAGGGCGGTATCCGGGTGCCCTCCTATACGGCGTCCAAGAGCGGCCTGGCCGGGCTGACACGGCTGCTCGCGTGCGAATGGGCGTCGAAAGGCATCAACGTCAACGCCATCGCCCCGGGCTATTTCTCGACCAACAACACCGAGGCGCTGCGCGCGGACGAAACCCGCAACCGCGACATCCTTGCGCGGATCCCGGCCGGCCGCTGGGGCGATCCTTCAGACATCAGCGGCGCGGCGGTGTTTCTGGCCTCGGATGCGGCGGCCTATGTCCACGGCACGGTGCTGGCGGTCGACGGCGGCTGGCTGGCGCGCTGATCAGAGACTGTTCAGCCAGTACTCGAGATTGGTGAAGCCGTCACCGTCACGGTCGGTGTTTCCGTCGGCCGAAACCGCCGGGTCCAATCCCTGCGCCCGTTCCCAGTCATCCGGCATGCCGTCGCCGTCGCTGTCGATCCAGGGGGATCCCGACTCCAGTGCCGGCCAGCCGCCGACCTGGGCCTGACTGTCAATGATCTGGCCGGTGCGGTTGCGGACGCCGTCGATGATGCGGGCGTCGACCGGGTCGCGGACCGGCCCCGCCCCGACATGGGCCAGCACCCGGATCTCGGCCTCGGCCGCCGTCTCGCCGGCGGCCTCCGCCCAGTCCGGTCGGGCCCCGAGCCGGTAGTCCGGGCGGTCCGAATCCTTCACCAGACTCCAGGGATCGGCCGGGAGGCTGCCGTCCATGGTGTTGCCCTCGAACCAGGCGCGGGCCAGCGGATTGGATTCCTCGAACGCCCATCGCCCCGTCGTGTCCGGCCCGGGAATGTAAGCATTGCCGATGAAGGCATAGGCCGACCGGCTTTCGGTGTCGGCATTGTAGCCCGCATGGCCACCGCTCCAGTCGTAGAAGACGTTCGACCGGAACTCGATCCGGGGACCCTCGGGGTCGACGGACGGCGGATTGTAGTTGCCCGGCCGCGGCATCCGCGCCCGGTGCGCGGCCCACAGGTTGTGATGGAAGGTCATGCGGGCACCGTGCCCGCCGCGCACCAGCGAGCCATAGCCGTGCTCGCCCTTGGCATGACCGGACGCGTTGAGCGATTCCGCGATCAGGGACCACTGGACCGTCACATCGTAGATGCCCCGCTCCGGCGGGTCATAGCGGCTGCCGACCGACAGGGTTTCATCGATCGACCAGGAGGCGGAGATGTGGTCGAGGATGATGCGCCGGCCGCGGGTGATGGAGACGGCGTCGGCCTCGACCCCGCTCTCGTCGCCGAGACGGGAACGGATATGCCGGATCACGACGTCGTCCGCGGCCACGATCAGCGGCTGGTCGCGCAGGGTGATGCCGCCGCCCGGGGCCGTCTGGCCGGCGATGGTGATGCGGCCGCGCCGGACGGTCAGGGGCGAGCTCAGACGGATCACGCCGCCGATGTCGAAGACCACGGTACGGGGGCCGTCAGCCTCGACCGCCGCCCGCAGGCTGCCGGGACCGGAATCGCCCAGATGGGTCACGCGCAGCACCGACCCGCCGCGCCCGCCCAGGGCGAACCGGCCCGCGCCTTCTGCACCCGGGAAGGCCAGGGTGGGCTCAAGGCTCTGTGCGGCCGCCGGGTGTGTTCCCGCGGACACGTATATCGCAGTTACCGCAAGGCCATGGAGGATGCGACATCGAAGCGCGCTTGCGAAAACACGGATCATCAGGTTAGGTTCATCATTGCTACCGGTGTCAGACATTCTTTCTCGCAGATATGACACCGGTGTCAAACGATTGGGCCAAACGCGCCGGGTCGCAATAACACATAGACCGGGGCTACCTCGGCGTTCTGTATGCCCAATGGGAGGGAGCATATCATGCAAGCCATTCAGCCGGGGATGACCCGCACTCTTCGCCGCAGCCTGTTCGCCGGAGCCTCGGGCCTGGCCGTGGCCCTGTCGCTCGGCGTGGGCGCGGCCGCAGCCCAGACCGTCCCGCCCCAGCAAGAGGCCACCGAGATCGACGAAGTCATCGTCACCGGTTTCCGCGCGAGTCTGACCGCCGGCCTCGACGCCAAGCGGCGTGACGCCAACGTCATCGACGTCATCGTCGCCGAGGACATCGCCGACTTCCCGGACCTGAACCTGGCGGAATCGATCCAGCGCGTTCCGGGTGTCGCCATTGACCGTGACGCCGGCGAGGGCCGTTCGATCACCGTCCGCGGCCTCGGCTCCGACTTCACCCGCACCCGTATCAACGGCATGGAGGCCCAGGCCACGGCCGGCGGCACCGATTCCTCGGGCGGTGCCAACCGCGGTCGCGGCTTTGACTTCAACGTCTTCGCCTCCGAACTCTTCAGCCGCATCACGGTCCGCAAGACCGCCGCCGCCGAGACCGAAGAGGGCTCGCTGGGTGCCACGGTCGACCTTCAGGCGACGCGCCCGTTCGACTATGACGGCTTCACCATGGCTGCCTCGTTCCAGGGTGGCTACAACGACCTGTCGGAGTCCTGGAGCCCGCGTACGGCCTTCCTGATCAGCGACCGGTTCGGCGAGAACGATCAGTTCGGGGCCCTGGTTTCGGTGGCCTACAGCGAGCGTGACTCGCTTGAGGAAGGCTTCAGCTCGGTGCGCTGGGCTCCGGCTGCAGCGCCGGGCGCCACCAACAGCGGCGGCTTCTGCTCGCCGGTCGGTCTCGCGCCGGTCAATCCCACCGGAACGTCCAACGGTGCGAGCGCCACCAACTGCGCCACCGGCGTCCTGCGCCCGGCCAATACGGCCGCGAACATCAACGCCTACAACATCGCGAACCAGGCCAATGTCTTCATCCCCCGTCTGCCGCGTTATGGCCGCCTGAGCCATACCCAGGAGCGGCTGGGCGTGACCGGTGCCTTCCAGTGGCGGCCGGCCGACAGCACGACGATCTCCCTGGACGTCCTCTATTCCAAGCTGGATGCAACCCGTCGGGAAGACTTCCTTGAGTCGCTTTCGTTCAGCCGCAACGCTGCGGCGGGCGGTCAGACCCAGATTCACGTCCGCGATGCCGTCGTCGAGAACGGCATGCTGGTCTATGGCCTGTTCGACAACGTCGACATCCGGTCGGAGAGCCGCTTCGACGAACTTTCGACCGAATTCCTGCAGTGGAGCCTGACGGCCGAGCATGACTTCAGCGACCGCCTGCGTGGCAGCTATTACTATGGCCGGGCGGAGTCGAATTTCGACAATCCGATCCAGACGACCGTCACCCTCGATCGCTCCAATACCCAGGGCTATTCGTGGGACTTCCGCGGCAACCCTGACGCCCCGGTGATCAACTACGGCTTTGACGTCACCAATCCCGCAAACTGGGAATGGCGTCCGTCGACCGCCGGTGTCCCGCGGTCGGAAATCCGCCTGCGGCCCAACGGTGTCGATACCCTGTTCGAGTCGTTCCAGGGCGACATCGAATACGACGCCCAGGACTGGCTGACGTTCAAGGCCGGCATCAATTGGAAGAGCTACTCCTCTGCCTCGTTCGAGCAGCGCCGCACGGACGAGACGGTGGTTCCGGTCCTGCCGACCGGCACAACGGTCGCCAACATCTCGAACCTGCTGACCGGGTTCGGTGTGAATCTGGTCCCGGCCGGTACGGATACCCGGTGGATCCGCCCGGATCTCGATGCCATCGCCGCCCTGTTCAACATCTACTGCAACTGTGACACGGGCGTTCCGGGCGGGGATTTCCGCCTGACGGGGATCACCAACGGCAACGCCCGCGGCGGCAACCGAAACATCGAGGAAGAGGATTTCGCCGCCTATCTGCAGGCCGATTTCAACACCCTTCTCTGGGACATGCCCTTCCGGGGCAACGTCGGCGTGCGTCAGGTCCAGACCGTGCTCAATGCCGAGGGTTACAGCTCGACCGGTGGCGGTACCCTGGTGACCGGCGAAAACGAATACATGGACACCCTGCCGTCCATGAACCTGTCGCTTGAGCCGGTTGAGGATCTGATCCTGCGCTTTGGCGTGGCCAAGGTCATGGCCCGGCCGCAGATCGGCAACACCCTGGCCGGCACCAACTATCTGGTGCCCACGACCTCGCTGGCCGCTACCGGTCCGAACTTCACCGCTGCGATCGGCAATGTGAAGCTCGAGCCCTTCCGTGCCACCACCTACGACCTCAGCGTCGAATGGTATTTCGCCCCGGAAAGCCTGTTGTCCTTCGCCTATTTCTACAAGGACATCGACACCTACATCCAGATCCTGCGCCAGGACCTGCCCTATGCCAGCCTGACGACGCTGAACCCCTCGGCCTTCGATCCCGCCTTCTGCACCGGCGTCTGCACGGCCAGTACGGTGTTCCAGCTGACCGCCGCGGTGAACACCGAAGGCGGCCCGCTGAAGGGCTTTGAGGTCAGCTACCAGCAGCCCTTCCGCTTCCTGCCGGGCCCGCTGTCAAACCTCGGCGTCCAGCTGAACTACACCCACGTCGAGTCCGAGATCGACTATTGCGCCAACGCCCTGTGCACGGTGTTCCAGACCGCAGACCTGGTGAATCTGTCGCCGGCCTCCTGGAACGCGACCCTGTACTATGAGGACGACGCCTTCTCGGCGCGTGTCTCGGCGGCCTCGCGTGACGGCTACATCCAGAACGTCCCGGGCCGGAACGGCAACTCGATCGAAGGCAAGAAGGAGACGCTCAACATCGACGCCTCCGCCGCCTGGCAGATCAGCGAACAGGTCGAGGTGACGTTTGAAGCCCTGAACCTGACGGACGAGGAGAACCACCAGTTCGTCGGCGACGGCCTGGATCGCGAAAGCACCTCTGTCTTCCACCACACCGGCCGGCAATATTTCGTC
>Ga0209298_10000475_pt1 | contig 26724 bp, 19 predicted proteins | sample S_140806_EF_Meta_FD_187325 | JGI IMG/M metagenome (GOLD analysis project Ga0209298, IMG submission 187325) | Freshwater microbial communities from Lake Simoncouche, Canada to study carbon cycling - S_140806_EF_MetaG (SPAdes) (version 2) | ecosystem: Environmental > Aquatic > Freshwater > Lake ... | reverse complement strand
TTACTTTTGATTTGTTTAGGATTATCAACCTTGAAAGCTCAAACCATACAGTTTAATAAAAAGGATGGTAGTTTTAAAAATGGCGACGTTCTAGTCGCTACATTGATGGATATTAAAATAAAAGGACAAGCCTATAAAAACTATATTCTCTTATCTGCTTCTAATGACACCTTAGTAAAGTATGTATTTGATAAAATGCCAGATATTTTGGGAGGTCAAGACCAACTTTTTTATCATGGGTATCTTGTCAAAGATAAAATTGAGTTTACTCGACCAATTTTCACAGGCATGCTCAATACCTTTAGAGAGGTAGGTGAAGAATTGTTGAATGCTCAGTTACTTGACCCCAGCGGCACTTGGAATGCAGCAAATGCTTTAGCTTATGCACAAGCAAAAAATGTAGATATTGTTGCGAATTGGAAACATAGTCAAGATTCTATTGCTAGTTTACTCAATACCAATACAGAATTAGTAGAACGAAATAAAAACAAAGCAATCACCGTAAATTATTTAGGCAAAATTGGTCAAGGTGATGTTGTAATTGGTTATTGGGAAAAATTGTCGGTTAAGAATGGCATAAGTGAAATGCTATTCTTATTCAGAAATATCAAAGGTCAAATTGTTGCGGCTAGTTGGGTAAATATATCTACGATACCTAACGCTTATATTTTTGTAAATGGAGAACGTAAAAAGGATGATGATAAATCCTTTAGTTTTCCATTTGGGGGCACTCCAGAGCCCTATGCTCAAGCTGTAGCTGCTCATTTAGTTCATCTTAAACTCCTTTAAAATCATTATGAAAACAAGATCACTTATCGTTTGGGTATTTCTTTTAGGTATCCCATCTATTGCTGCAGAAAAGAAACCGCTTGTAGCTACCCCAACAGTTGCAGATACTGCGGCTAAAGGCCCTTTTAAACCCTATGCTAAAGTAATAACAGATAAAGCTATTACCCAAAAAGGCTTATTTAAAGTACATAAAGTTGAAGACAAGTTTTATTTCGAAATTCCTGATAGTTTATTAGGAAGAGAAATGATGATGACGTCCAGATTTAGTAAGATAGCTGGTGGTGGTGGTGTATATGCTGGAGAAAAAGACAATGAGCAAACGGTAGTATTTGAAAAAGGTATCAACAAAAATATATTGTTGCGAGTAGTTACTGTATTAAGTGTAGCCGACTCTACAACAGATATTATTAAAGCAGTTAAAAACTCTAACCTGAATCCCATAGTTGCTAATTTTGAAATTAAAACAATAGCTAAGGATTCTAGCGCCAGTGTGATTGATGTTACTGACTTTTTCAAAGGCGACAATCTACCGGTATCACTAAGTGTAATGAATAAAAAACGATTGAATTTATCAGCGCAGTTAAGCGACAGAACCTATATTCATCATATATCAAGCTTTCCGCTCAATACTGAAATAAGAGTAGTAAGAACGTTCTCTTCAACTCCTTCTTTTGGTCCTTCCATGCCCAGCCCAATTCCTTCAACAACTTTGCCAGCGGCTTATGCAGCCGGAGCGGTAACCTTAGAAATGAATAACTCTTTTGTCTTGTTGCCAAAGGTACCCATGAAAAAAAGATTGTTTGATGATAGAGTTGGTTTTTTTGCAGACGAGTTTTCTGTATTTACAGATGATCAGCAAAAGGTGGACAATCAAGTTTTTATTGTAAGATGGCGTTTAGAACCTAAATCCGAGGATGTAGAAAAATATAAGAAAGGAATTTTGGTATCGCCCCAAAAACAAATTGTTTATTATATAGATCCTGCTACTCCAAAAAAATGGAGACCCTATTTAATTCAAGGGGTAAATGATTGGCAAGCTGCTTTTGAGCAAGCTGGATTTAAAAATGCGATTATAGCTAAAGAGTGGCCAGAAAATGATTCTACTATGAATTTAGAAGATGCTCGTTATTCTGTAATGCGCTATTTGCCTTCTGACATTGCAAATGCATACGGACCAAATGTGCACGACCCAAGAAGTGGTGAAATCATTGAAAGTCATATTGGATGGTATCATAACGTAATGAAATTGGTTCATGATTGGTATATGATACAAGCTTCTAGTATAGATTCACAAGCAAGATCGATGGAGTTTAATGATGAATTAATGGGCCAATTAATTCGCTTTGTTTCCTCTCATGAAGTGGGTCATACTTTAGGTTTGCGCCATAATATGGGTAGTAGCAGTAAAACACCTGTTGAAAAATTACGCGATAAAAATTGGGTTGAAGCTAACGGACATACAGCGTCTATTATGGACTATGCGCGTTTTAATTATGTAGCACAACCAGAAGATCATATCAGTCAGAAAGGCATTTTCCCACGAATAGGATCTTATGATAAATGGGCTATTCAATGGGGGTATACTTATTTGCCTGTGGCAGATGAGCAAACCGACAAAAAAATAGTTAATAAATGGATCATTGACAGCTTAAAGGCTAATCCAAGATTGTGGTTTGGTACAGAAACTAATCCATTCGATCCTCGTTCGCAAACCGAAGATTTAAGTGATGATAATGTTGTGGCTAGTGAATACGGAATTAAAAACATGAAGCGCTTAGCTGCCAACTTAATCAGTTGGACTAAAGAAGAAGCAGGTCATTATGAAAATCTGCAAACTATGTATACTGCTATGCTGGGTCAATTTAATAGATACATGAATCATGTATTAAGAAATATTGGTGGAATTTATGAAACACCAAAGAGTGAAGAGCAAGCAGGAGATATTTATGAACCGACGCCTAAAGTAAAACAAGTAGCGGCTTTACAATTTTTAAATAAACAATTATTTACTACGCCTACTTGGTTGCTTGATAAATCTATTCTCAATAAAATAACGATGCCTTTAGGCAACGAGAATGTGAATACCATTCAAATCAACGTTTTAAATAGTTTAATTGCACCTGCTCGATTAAATAGAATTGCAGCAACTGCTAACCGATTTAATTTAGCTGCTTCAGATTATTTATCGATTGATGAATTATTAAAAGAGGTATTAAAAACACTTACTGTAGAGATGAATACCCATGCTAGTGCAGATTTATACAGAAGAAATTTGCAAAGAGCATTTGTAGAAACATTGAGTAGTACTATTGATTTGAAAAGTCCTAATGCGGCTAGCGTCAAAAATACAGATGCCTTTACGTTTTCCAAAATTGCCTTACAGCGTTTTAGATCTCAAATACAAGCTAATATAGCTTTAACAACGGATGCTACTACGAAATATCATTATCAAGATTTGTCAGATAAAATCAAACAAGCTTTAGATCCTAAATAGAAGGATTTGAACTTACATAAAAAGCCCCGATATATCGGGGCTTTTTATTTTAACTGTGTAAGATGTTTCTTGAAATAACTAGTTTTTGTATTTCACTGGTACCTTCACCAATGGTACATAATTTACTGTCGCGATAAAATTTCTCTACAGGAAAATCTTTGGTATATCCGTAGCCTCCAAAAATCTGAACGGCTTCAGTTGCAATTCTTACGCAAGCTTCCGATGCATAGTATTTTGCCATAGCAGATTCTTTAGTCATTTTTTCACCTCTGTTTTTCAAGTCAGATGCTTGATAAATCAATGCTTCAGATGCTTGAATTTGAGTAAACATGTCGGCAAGTTTAAATGCAATTGCTTGGAAATTTGCAATAGGCTGATCAAACTGCTCACGCTCTTTTGCATATTTTAATGCAGCTTCATAAGCGCCTTTGGCAATACCTAAAGAAAGTGCTGCAATTGATATTCTACCGCCATCTAGAACTTTCATAGCTTGTCTAAACCCATCACCAACAGCTCCAAGTCGTTGTGCATCAGAGATGCTACAATTATCAAATATCATTTCGGCGGTTTCAGACGCGCGCATGCCTAGTTTATTTTCTTTTTTACCCGCTAAAAATCCAGGTGTGCCTCTTTCAACAATAAAAGCAGTGCTGTTGCCGCTGGTTCTTGGATCGCCTGTGCGAGCTAATACCACCGCAACATCACCTGTAATGCCATGTGTAATCCAGTTTTTAGTGCCATTTAATATCCAGTCATTGCCATCTTTAGTAGCAATACATCGCATATTGCTAGCATCACTACCGGTATTAGCTTCCGTTAATCCCCAAGCGCCTATCCATTCTGCACTGGCTAATTTAGGTAAGTACTTTTTCTTTTGTTCTTCGTTGCCAAAATACAATATATGTCCTACACACAAAGAATTGTGTGCCGCTACAGACAGGCCAATTGAACTACATACTTTAGCAATTTCACTTACTACTGTTACATATTCAAAATAGCCTAAGCCAGAACCGCCATACGCTTCAGGTACCAATACGCCCATCAAACCCAATTCGCCTAATTTTTTAAATACTTCTATGGGGAAAATTTGTTGTTCATCCCATTCCATCATATGTGGGCGAATATGTTTATTCCCAAAATCGCGAATCATTTCAGCAATTTGAATTTGGGTATCGGTAGTATTAAAATTCATGAGTTATAATTGAATGTAGGGTGCAATTTTACGATATTTTTCTTCATTCATCAAAGGAACTTGTTTTAATTGTTCAATTTTATCAAATTTCTTGAAGCTGCTTCTTAATAAGATGATGTTTTTGGCCATTTTATCGCCGATATACGGATGCTTACTTAATTCCAATTCAGCTATGGTATTAATCGGTATTTTTTCCAAATAAACGGGGTTAAATACGCTCATAGCAACAATATAGGTATACAGGCTATCTTTTAGTTTGTAGGCCTCAAGGAGTTGTTCACTTTTGATATATCCCCCCAGCAAATTACGATAACCTATAAGCTTGTGGGCAATATAGGGCCCAATGCCATTTACCCTTGTAAGGGTAGCTGAATCTATACTGTTCCAATCTATTTGACGAATGGCTTGCGACTTACTTATTGTATTGTTTTCAAAAGTGCTCAGTTGAATGAACGCCTTTAATTGGTTATATTCTTGCTCCGATAAAGTCCAAACTTTAGCAAAATCTGCTGTTTTATAAAAATGACCTCCTTTTTTACGATAATTTAGAATCATTGTAATAGTCTTTTCTCGCAAGCCCAATTTAGCAAATCCGATAGCATCAAGTGTGTTGGGATCAAAATAGAATGGATGTAGTTCTTGAATGGTATTGGTGTTGAACACATCATTGTATAGACTTGTATTAAAATCTATAGGTCTGATCGCTGAAATCAGAACGCGGTTCTCTTGCTTTTTTTTAAGGTGCAACAGCAATAGTAAGATGCTGCATAATAAAAGCATTGAAATACTAGCTATACGCTCTAATCTACTCATTTTTAATAGGCTGAGCCAGCTAATTTTTTTCCAATTTTTCATAACGTTTGAATAGTTTTGATACTAACTAAAGGGATACTTTAAAATTAGCTAAAAAAGTAATAAAAATCATGTCTTTTTTAGGCTTATATATTTTACTTTTTGCAAAATACCTTATATATTTGCGTAAATTCATTTTGATTATGGCACTTAAGCAGATTTTACCTACCTCAAAACAAAAATCGATTTTCTATATCCATTTAGTAGTTTTTGCAATTGCAAATTTCTTGATGTGGACTATGTACGATAAAGGTGCTACAGGATGGGTTTATCCTTGGCCTGCATGGTTAACTGCGGCTTGGGCTTTAGCAGTTGTTGGTCACTGGTGCGCATTATGGACTACCTTCGAAGATAAGAATTACGACGAATTTATGCGAATGTCAGATAACGGATAATTTCATTTCTATATTAAGCCCCTTGCGTTTGCAAGGGGCTTGTTTTTTTAACTATATTTTCATGGATATTAATAAGTTGCATCAATTAGAAGATGCTTATGAACACGCGATAGATGAAAAGGAGAAAATAAGCGCCCTAATTGAGCTGGCCTTAGAAACAAGAAGTTTTGATTTGCCAAAGTCGACCGTCATGGCAGAAGAAGTTATTCAACGCGCGCAGCAAATTAATTTTACATTAGGTGAAGGTAGAGGATATAATTTATTAGGATTTTGCTTATGGCTGCACGGCGATTATGATGAAGGGTTGGCGATTTTGAATAAAGCAGAAAAAGTAGCAGTAAAAATTCAGGATCAAAGTTTGTCGGCCCGTATATTTATTAATTACGGCAATATTTATAGAGATTTAGCGCAACTATCTACAGCTTTAAAATACTATGAAAATGCACTTGTTATTACCGAAAAATTAGAAGATCATTTAAGTCAATCAGTTTGTTTATTCAGTTTAGCAAACATTCATTATGATTTATATGATTATGAAAGTGCGCTTGACTATGCATTAAAATCGTTAGCGATCTTTAGATCCTTTAATGATAGTGTACGTTTGCTACAATTAAATAATACATTGGGCAACATCTATTTTAAAATGGATGATTACGAAGAGGCCTTAACTTATTTTAAACAAAATGCAGATCAGAACGAACCCGATACTTTAGCATACGCTACAGCAATTAGTGGAATGGGAAAGGTGTATTATAAAATGCACAACTTTAAAGATGCAGAAAATTACTTGCAAGATGCGCTTTTACAATCTGAATTATTGCAACATGTAGAAGTGCAAATTATTTGTAAATTTTATCTGGGGAGATTAAAATTAGATTTAAATGCTTTTGAAGAAGCTCGGCAACATTTTGAAGCTGCATTAGCATTGGCAAGTGATTACAATAGAAAGCATGATGTGATGAGTATTCATGAATTGCTATCTAATTTATTCGACAAGACAAAAGATATTCCAAAGGCGTTTTTTCATTTAAAACAATATGAACAATTAAAAGAAGAAATCTTTTCTCAGGCAACTTTCAACAAGTTAAAGAACATTCAAATTCGTCAAGAAATTGAACTAGCACAGAAAGAAAAAGAAGTAGCAGAAAAAACAGCCAATTTAAAGCAGCAGTTTATGGCTAATATGAGCCATGAAATAAGAACGCCTATGAATGCAATTTTAGGCATGACTAATTTGCTACTCAGTAAAGAGCACTATGGAGAAGAATTAAAATATCTCAAATCGATTCAGCAATCGGCCAATAATTTATTAGTTATTATTAATGATATTTTAGATTTATCTAAAATTGAAGCCGGTAAGATTATCATTGAGCATACAAGGTTTTCTATACCCCAATGTTTGGGCTATATTCAAGATATGTTATCCTTTAAGGCAAAAGAAAAGCATATCGATTTTGAAATACAAACAGATCCTTCATTGCCAGCTTATTTCATGGGCGATCCAACAAGAATTAATCAAGTATTAATTAATCTTGCAGGTAATGCTGTGAAATTTACAGAGCATGGGCATGTTAGCATTAAAACGTGTATAGAAAAAGTAGTTGGATCTACCTATTATGTTGTTTTTAAAATTTGCGATACAGGTATAGGGATATCTAAAGAATATTTAGATAGCATTTTTGACAGCTTTACACAAGCTGGTACCGATGTTACGAGAAAATTTGGAGGAACTGGATTAGGATTAACTATTTCAAAACAATTAGTGGATTTAATGAAAGGACAAATCGCTGTTGAAAGCGATTTGGGTATAGGCACAACCTTTAGTGTATTGCTTCCCATTGAATTAGCTGCAGATCAAAATCATATCGATTTAGAAATTGAATTATCTGTTAAAGAGGAGTTGCCTAAAGCTTTGAAAATATTGTTAGTAGAAGATAATGAGTTCAATAAAATGGTTGCAGAAGACACATTAAAATTATTTTTAAGTCAAGCTCAAATCGATTTTGCCGATAATGGACTAATTGCGCTTGAGAAAGCCCAAAAAAATGAGTACGACTTTATATTGATGGATATCCAAATGCCTAAAATGGATGGTGTAGAGGCTACCCAACTAATTAGAAAGTTGCCTTCTCCTTATGGGCAAGTGCCCATAGTAGCAATGACGGCTAATGTTTTTGAAGAAGATATCAAACATTATTTAGCCTCTGGAATGAATGATTATATTGCTAAACCATTTGAAATAAAAATCCTAATTCAGAAAATACAAAAACTGTTGAATAGCAACAGCAAAACGGACCTTGAAATTACTGATCTTGCAGAAGTAAAGCCTGCTGCTATGATATCATATACCAATCTGGATTTTTTAAAACAATTTACTAATAATGATCTACAGAAGATGAATAAGTATATTGGGATGTTTTTAGAAAATGCTCCAAAACTATTGAGTAGATTAGAAAATGGAATGACAAACCAGGATTTTGAAGAGGTGAAAATTGCCGCTCATTCGCTTAAGCCTCAAATGTCATATATGGGCATTGATGAAGAGGTGAGTCATATTTTGATGATTGAGCAATTGGCAGGTTCTCAAACGCATACGGAGCAATTACCTAATCTAGTCGCAAATTTAAATAGAGTTTGCAATCAAGTGTATGCAGAGTTAAATCAAAAAAAATAAAAAGTGTATATTGTATTGACTTTATAAATTTTAGTTTGTAATTTTCTTAAAAATTTAACACTATGGAAGTGCAAGAAAAAAGGTTCGTATTTCTAATCGATGATGAACCAATTCAAAATGAAATGTTGAAAGACTTTCTAGCAGATCGCTTCTTATCTCACATTAAAACCTTTGATAATGGAGAGGAGGCAATGAAAGAAATGCACTTAGGTCCGGAAGTTATTGTATTAGACTATCATCTAAATGCTCATGATAAATCTGCGAAAAACGGAGTAGAGGTTTTAAAAATGATAAAAGACAATTATCCTAAGGTAGAAGTAATTATGCTTTCTGGTCAGGATAAGATCGAAGTGGCTGTGGAGAGTATGAAATACGGAGCATACGACTATGTATTAAAGGGAGAAACAGCATTTTCTAGAATAGAAAATATCATGAATAATATAAGTGAGTTGCATAAATACAAATCCATCAATAACGCCTATAAAAGAACTATTATTTATCTAAGTATTGGCTTGTCGATATTTATTGCCGCTACTTTGTGGTTTATGTTTTATAGGCCAATGTAGTTCGAGTTAACTTGCTTCAAAAAGCTGCATATGCAGCTTTTTTGTTTTTGTAATAAAAAAGAAATAGAATGAAATTTTCCAATAGATTAAGTAGAATTTCAGAGCCTCAAACCATTAAAATGGCTAAGCTTACAAGAGCTTTAAAATCTGAAGGGGCTAATATTGTAGATCTAAGTTTAGGCGAACCAGATTTTGCTACACCTCAACATATAGTGGATGCTGCTACAAAAGCCATGGAGGACGGTTTTACTAAATATACACCGGTAGCAGGTATTCCAGATTTAAGAAATGCTATAGTTGAAAAATTAAAACGAGATAATAATTTACACTACGCAGCGGAAAATATCATAGTTAGTACAGGTGCTAAACAGTCACTCGCCAATGTGATTTTATGTATGATCGATAAAGGCGATGAAGTTATTATTCCAACTCCTTATTGGGTTACCTATAGTGCATTAGTAAATTTAGCGGAAGGTACTGTAAAGCATGTTTCTTGTGGGATAGCTACGGATTTCAAAATCACTCCAGCGCAATTAGAAGCAGCTATTACGCCGGCAACTAGAATGTTCATTTTTTCTTCTCCATGCAATCCTACAGGAAGCATTTATTCAAAAGAAGAATTGGCTGAACTGGTTCAGGTTTTTGAAAAATATCCACAGGTTTATATTGTGAGTGATGAGATCTATGAATATATAAATTACGTAGGCAAGCATACTAGTATTGCCTCTTTTTCAAGTGTTTTTGATAGAGTCATTGTAATAAATGGGTTTTCTAAAGGCTATGCCATGACAGGCTGGCGTTTAGGTTATATAGCTGCACCTGTTGAGTTGGTCCAAGCTTGTGAAAAATATCAAAGTCAGTATACTTCCGGAGCCAATTCAATTGCTCAAAAAGCAGGTGTGGCAGCTCTTTTGGGAGATATGACTCCTACGTACAATATGGTTGTTGCCTATAAGCAAAGAAGAGATTATGTTGTAGCTGCACTTCGTGCTATTCCCCATGTGCAATGTGCCATGCCTGATGGTGCTTTTTATGCGTTCCCTGACATAAGCGCTTTTTTCGGCAAATCTTTTAATGGTAATGTTATTCAAAACGACGAAGACCTTTCTATGTATCTATTACATGAAGGGCATTTGACTACGGTAAATGGAAGCGCTTTTGGAGAACCCCATTGTATTCGTATTTCTTATGCAACAAGCATGGAGCAACTAATGGAAGCTATGAAAAGAATGGCTAATGCGCTATCTAAATTAGTGTAATTTAGATAGGCTATCTTCCATAATACTATAATTGGTGATTACTTTTTGGTAGATACTGTCAAGATCTGAAGGGTGCTTTTTGTACCATTCAAAACTGGTGTTAAATTCTTTAAGCGTTATGTTGTAGTGTCCTAAAATGGTTTGGTAGAGTGCATTTAAGGAGTCTAGATTGCGATCGCCAGATTGATGAAGGCTGTCTTTTAATAGCGTGCTATAGCTTTCTGCCAAATGAATATCAGTTAATATAGCCGCCATTTTGTTTTGTTCAATGATGCTAGAATGGTTGCTATGATTGCATGCAACGAGCAGAAACAATAGGGTAAAAAGAAAATAAAACTTCAAGGTTATTTTAAATAAATGGGATTTGTAAATAAGGTATTGCTTTTATGTCCAGCTTTGTCTACCACATACACTTTTAAATATAAAGTGTCTGCACTTTTGGGTACAAAAGTTGAATCTATTTTTAATTGCTTACCTGTAATATAGACATTGCATAAGCCTTCAATGCCTTTCCCAGCACCTGGTATGGCGCCGTTGATTTCTGGAAAATAAAAGCGTAAATTCTGAATGGTTCTACTCTCGTCTAAGTAAATGTCAAAGGACCCAGAGTTTCTGTCTACGCCTAAATCGGCATCTCCATCATACACGTAAAAAGAAATTAATAAACTATCTTTGGGATTGTTTGATTGAAGCGTTTGCTTGCTCAACTTTAACTGTTCGATAGAAGGAAATACACTATAAAGCGCCTTTTTGCAACTGTAAAAAGAAAGCAGGATAATAGATGTTACTATTAGGAAAAACCTAGACATATTTCAAAGGTATAACATTACAGATGAATTTAGATACAATACATGTTAATGATTTTTTTATTAAAGAAAATAGTGCTTTTGAAAAAAAAGCACTAGCGGTTTTTCGTTATCAATATGAGCAAAATGAACTATTTCGATCTTATGTTCAGGCTATAAAGACTGACATTGAAAAAGTTGACGGTATTCATAAAATTCCTTTTTTACCCATATCATTTTTCAAATCACATACCATTATTTCAGGTGTATTTGAGCCAGAAATAGTGTTTGAAAGTAGCAAGACCACTGGCGAAATAAGCAGCAAACATTGGGTGCGATCTAAAACTATGTATCACGAAAGTGCTTTGCTTGGTTTTGAAGAGCACTATGGATCTATAAAAGATTATACCATTTTGGCGCTCTTGCCTTCATATCTGGAGCGAAGCAACGCTTCATTGGTATCTATGGTGTCTTATTTTATGCAGCAGTCTGGTCAGGGTTTTGATGGTTTTTATTTGCATGATTTTAAAGGATTATTTGATCGATTGCAGCTATTAATAAAGGGTAATAAAAAAGTTATTTTGATAGGTGTAAGTTTCGCTCTGATGGATTTTGCTGAACAATATCCTGCAGATTTTTCTAAACTTGTAGTTATGGAAACGGGTGGGATGAAGGGTCGAAAAAAAGAAATCACCAGAATGGAATTGCATGCCTTTTTAAAGCAACAATGGAATTTAGAAGCGGTGCATGCTGAATACGGCATGACGGAGCTGCTTTCGCAAGCCTATGCCCAATCAAATGGCAGCTTTAAAACCTGTGCTTCTTTGCGTGTTTTAGTTAGAGATGTAAATGATCCTTTTGACATTAAAAAAGAGGGTGTTGGGGCATTGAATTTTATAGATTTATCCAATCAATTTACCTGTTCCTTTATTGCCACGGAAGATATAGGTAAAGTATATGATATTCAAAGTTTTGAGGTTTTTGGCAGGGTCGATCATTCGGCCCTTAGAGGCTGTAGTTTGCTTTTGTTGAACCAATAAGTAATTCAAAGCCTAAAAAGCTATCTTAAATTTGTTTTTCTAAATCGGAATGTATATTTTTGAATATTAGTTAACATTAACTATTTATCAATTTATGTTTAAGAAATTTATACTTTTCGTAGCCTTAGGGTTGAGTACATTTTTAGCTCCAGCACAAAATCATTGCGAAACTGATGCTGTTAATAACCAAGCAGTTAAGAAATATCCTATTATTAAGGATATTGAAAAGCAATTAGATCAGCAAATGAATAGTTATATCAAAGCGCTTTCAAAAAAGCAATTTGCAAAAACTACTGCAGATACCGTTTTATATGTTCCTATTGTTTTTCACGTAATTCATACTTACGGATCTGAATATGTGTCAGATAATGAGATATACAAATGCGTTGCAGACATCAATTTGATGTACAACAAACAAAATCCAGATACGATTCAGGTAATTACGCCATTTAAGAAATGGATTGGTAAAGCTAATATCAAATTTGTTTTCCCTACTAAAGACCCTCAAGGTAACCCAACCAACGGTATCACAAGAAGATTTTCCTATATGGCAACAAATGCAGGTGATTTAGCAAAATTTGACCAATGGGCTCCAGATGCTTATATGAACGTATGGGTTGTTAATAAATTTAGTAGCGATCATGCCTCTGCAGCAGCATATGCTTACAAGCCAGCAACGGCTGCAATACCGTATTTTGCATTTTATGATGGCGTTATTACAGTAGCTTCTTATTTGAATACAGATAACACGATTTCTCACGAATTAGGACATGAATTAAACTTAGACCATACCTTTGGTAATACAAATGGTAATGGAACGCAATCTGGTATTTGGTTTACCAATGCTTGTGGTGATGATGGTGTTGATGACACCCCGCCTACTAAAGGTTATAATACAACCGGATGTATTGCAGGTGCTTTGTATGATTCCACTTGCGCAAAAGGGTATAGTAAAGTATATGTAAGACCATCTACGGGGGCATTAGATTCTTTAGTGGATTATCCGGATACCTGTAATTCTCAAAATGTAATGGACTATACCTATTGTTCTAAAATGTTTACGATTGGACAAACAGTTAGAATGAGAGCAGCTTTAAATAGTACAACAGCTAGTAGAAATAATTTAATTTCTTCTACAAACCTTTCTAAAACAGGTGCATTAGCTCCACGTACTGACTTAAAACCAATAGCAGATTTTTCACAAAGCACATATTTTGTATGTAAAACAGGTGCTCCATTAGGAACAGGTGTTACATTTAGAGACAGAAGTTGGAGAGATACGGTAACAGCATGGAGTTGGAATTTTTCTAATGGAGCGAGCGTTGCTACAGCTACTACAGCTACTGTTGCCAATACTTTTTCTCAAACCGGTTGGGCTACAGCTAGTTTAGTGGCAACTTCAAATGCTGGATCTGATACTATAACTAAAAAACAAGTTTATGTTGCTGATCCTGCAGGTAACCAAGCTATTGGTTATTTCCAAGAGTTTTCTGGTGCAGATGTAGCACAGTATCCAATGTTCAACTATTTTAATAATGAGTGGAAATGGGAGTTAGCAGAAGTAGGTTATTATGATAATAAATGTATCCGTTATCACAACTACGACACAAGATCTGGAACAGCTGGCTTGGCTTTAAACACACCAGAAGGCGACTATGATGATTTTTATACCACTGCTTTCGATTTATCAGCTACTCCAGTTGGAAGCCCATTAAATTTAAATTTCTTTTCATCAGGTGCATTTAGATCTGCCAATTTTGATGATATGAATGACACCTTAGAAATTGCTTATACAGCAACTTGTGGTACTAATTATACAACAATTAAAAAAATATCTAAAGCAGATATTGCAACAGTGGGTACCCGCTCAGAATTTTTCGTTCCACAATGGCAAGGAGATTGGAAATTAAATTCTATTGATTTAGGAACATTAAGAAATACAAGCGTCTTCTTCAGATTTAGATATCGCCCAGGAGTTTTCAGCACATTCGATTTTGGTTCGGGTAATAATTTCTATATCGATCGAATTTATGTATCTAATATGCCTCTTGGTGTTAACACGGTAGAATTAAAAGAGAAAGGCATGACCATTTCTCCTAATCCAACTGCGGGTAATTCCTTTATTTCAGTTGATGGTATTACTAATCAAGAAGTAGGTGTGCAGATCTTTGATGTAACGGGTAAATTAGTTTACACAGCTAAAGAATTTGTTTTTGATGCTACTACAAAAGTGCAAATTCCTGCAGATGCTCTAACTTCTAAAGGAATGTATATTGTACATGTATTGACCAATGATAAAATACTCGTTCAAAAATTAATTAAAAACTAGAATAACTAATTTAATGAAAGAGGGGGGGGTAGCCCCCCTTTTTTATTTTGTAAAAATAATTTACTCAATAGATAGTATATTTGTATAAATTATTAATTATGTCTGAAACCACTATTCTCTCCCTAAAAAATGCACAAATCTTTCAATCAGACACCTTGATTTTAAGTGATGTTAATTTAGAAATTAATAAAGGAGAATTTATATATTTAATTGGCAAGACGGGTACTGGCAAATCAAGTTTGCTCAAAACTTTATATGGCGATATTCAATTAAAACAAGGTAGTGGATTAGTAGCTAATTTTGATTTAGCAACATTGACTTGGAAGACCGTCCCCATGCTTAGAAGAAACTTAGGGATCATTTACCAAGATTTTAGATTGTTGACCGATAGAAACGTCTATGAGAATTTAGAATTTGTATTAAAAGCTACTGGATGGAAGGATGCGTTATTGATTAAAGAAAAAATCGAAAGTGTATTACAGAAAGTTGGACTAAAAAACAAAGGCTTTAAAATGCCTTACGAAATGTCGGGTGGCGAGCAACAACGTGTAGATATAGCACGTGCCTTATTGAACAACCCTAAGTTGATTTTAGCAGATGAACCTACCGGAAATTTAGATCCAGAAACTACCGATGAGATCATGCAGTTGCTTTGGAGTATCTGTAGCGATTATAATACAACTATTATTATGGCTACACACGATTACTCTATTATTCAGAAATTTCCTTCTAAAGTTTTAAAAGTAGAACAAGGAAAAGTATTTGAAACCAACATGACTGCTGGTATTATTTAATTGGTGTTTTAATGATGGACTTGATTAATTGAAGCGCTACAAAAAAAGGAATACTCAAAATAAGAAGTGGCTTGTGAAAACAATGATGCGTATAGGCAGTTAACTCTCCAATGCGCATTTTTATTTTACTATTACTTACACCGCCTTTGCTTAAAATGGGCCTTCCAAGAATGGTAAGCGCTGCATTTAAAAAATAGATAGTATGATCATTAGAATAGCGTAGCCATAAGTCGTAATCTTCCATATAATGCATGCGCTCATTAAATAGTAAAGGATGATTATTTTTTACAATTACACATGGAGTAGCTATTTTATTACCTAACAATAATCTGTATTTATTCCAGCGTTTAGGTTCTGTTGTTGTTGAAATGGTATTGTTATTATGTGCAAAAGGATGGAACAAAAAATTTATACTTGGATTATCTTTTAAGCACTTCTGGATTAATGCTAATTTTGTTGGAACAAAATAATCATCGGCATCTAAAAAGCAAATGTATGCACCCTTTGCCATTGCAATGCCCTTATTTCTACTATAGGATACACCCATATTAGAAGTGTTATGAAGGATCGTGATGTTTTTGTAATTGCTATAAGCATTAATAACAGCCTTGCTATTGTCAACACTCCCATCATTTATAATAATTAACTCAAAAGATTGCAGGGTTTGCGCCAAGCAAGATTGAATAGCTCTGTCAATAGTATGCTCATTATTGAATACAGGTAGAATTATTGAAAATTGGATACTCGTATTATTAATCATGTAATAATTGTTTATAAATATTTAATAATACTTGTTCTTCATTTTCCCAACAATAGGTGTGTTTTGCCAATAAACTATTTTGGTGCAGTTTTTTGTAATAAGGCTCATTTTGCAACAATTCATTAAGTGCTTTTGCTATATTGTTTTCACTAGGTGTGTCTATCAAATGAGCAACTTCTATGTGTTTGTTAATAGTGGCATATTCAGGATAGTTCATAGCAATTTGCGGCACGCCTGCTTGCATATAATCAAAAAAGCGATTGGCTAAAGAGAGTTTATTGTTGTCACTAGTGGCAATAAATAAAGTAATGCCAATGCATGCTTTTTGGGTGATGCTTTCAAGTTCGTATGGAGCAATATAGCCCTTGAAAATTACTTTATGATTTAGATTCAACGAGTTTGCTAATTCTTTCGCCTTTGAAAGATAGTTGCCCTCTCCGCATATAATTAATGTTCTATCTACTTGCTGCATAGCCGGGATTAAAAATTCAAAACATCGACCTACATTGATAGCTCCTTGATATAAAATATAGCCATCGGCATAGTTATATTGGATTGGGTTGTTTTTTAGTAAACTAATATTTCTTACTACGGCAAATGGTTTTGTATACGTATTCTCGAAAATATTTTTTAAGCTATTATTGACGGTATAACAAGCATCCATTATAGGTACGCTTACTTTTTCTATCCATTTCCATGCTTTTAAAGTTAAAGGCCTATTGACTACTTCTTCTAATTCGCAAAACAATTCATGTGCATCGTAAACTATTTTCTTTCTTTTTAATTTAGCTACAAGTAGTGCAGGTAGTATGGTGTCTAAGTCTATGGCGCAATAAACATCAGTTTTAATAAATAAAAGCTTAAAAAATAATTTAAACCAATATGTCAAATAGAACAATTTCCCACTGTCTATTCTTTGTTTAATTCGTGCTTGTTTAAAATTTCTATAAATGAGCGCTCGACTATTAGGGCGTTTTCTGCCAATAAGAAGTACATCATACCCGTTTTTTTGCAAAGTAGAACAAATACGAATCATTCGCTGATCGTAATTTGGGTCTGATGTAATGGAAAATACTATGCGTTTCAAAATTTTTATTGCAATTTAAGTTCAAATTATTAATCTTTCTAAACAATTGTATTTGTTTTCTTGTTTTGAAGTGATTAAAATACTTATTTCATTAAGGTTAAATTTAACGTTTAAATTACTTTCTTAGTATCAAAACAGTAACTTTGCTTACTAATTTTTAAAAAATCATGTTAAATACAATTATAGAAGCTATAGAAGACATCAAGAAGGGTAAATTAATTATTGTTGTAGATGACGAAGATCGTGAAAACGAAGGCGATTTTTTAACTGCTGCTAGAAATGCTACTCCAGAACTAATTAATTTTATGGCCACACATGGTAGGGGCCTAATCTGTGCGCCTATTTCAGAACAGCGTTGTAAGGAATTGGATTTAAATCTTATGGTACAAGATAATACAGTCTTGCATCAAACTCCATTTACTGTTTCTGTAGATTTAATTGGTAATGGGTGCACCACAGGTATTTCTGCACACGATAGAGCCAAAACTATACAAGCCTTAATAGATCCCTCAACTAAACCTAGTGACTTAGGTAGGCCAGGTCATATCTTTCCTTTGAAAGCAAAAGATGAGGGGGTGTTGAGAAGAGCTGGCCATACGGAAGCCAGTGTTGATCTGGCTCGATTAGCTGGATTTGAACCAGCAGGTATCATTGTAGAGATTATGAATGAAGATGGATCTATGGCTCGTCTTCCTCAGCTCTTAGAGATTGCAAAGAAATTTGATTTAAAAATCATTTCCATAAAGGATTTAATTGAATATCGTTTACAAAAAGATTCACTTGTTGAAGAATTAGTGCGTGTTGATATGCCTACGAAAAAAGGGCATTTTAAATTAGTAGCGTTCCGTCAAACACATACTAATGAACAACATTTAGCGTTAATTAAAGGAACATGGGGCAAAGACGAGTCTGTAATGGTTCGTGTGCATAGTTCTTGTTTCACAGGAGACATTTTACATTCGTTACGATGCGATTGTGGTGATCAATTAGATGCTGCAATGGAAATGATAGAAGCCGAAGGGAAAGGGGTTGTGCTGTATATGAATCAAGAAGGTAGAGGTATTGGATTGCTAAACAAATTGAAAGCTTATAAATTGCAAGAAGAAGGTATGGATACTGTAGAAGCAAATCTCAGTTTGGGTTTTCAACAAGACGAACGAGATTATGGGATTGGTGCTCAGATTTTATCAAAATTAGGCATTAAGAAAATTAGATTGATATCTAATAATCCTAAAAAGAGAGTTGGTTTAATCGGATATGGTTTGGAAATTACAGAAGCCATTCCTATTGAGATTGCTTCCAATCCGCACAATGAACTTTATTTACAAACCAAAAGAGATAAATTAGGCCATTCCATTTTGAAAGATAAATAATGAAGCTATTATTCGTTGCTAACAGAATTCCTTATCCACCCTATAGAGGTGATAAATTAAAGATTTATCATCTAGGTAAGTGTTTGTCAGCAAACAACGAAGTGCATTTGGTAGCATTTTTAGAAAACAAAAAAGACATCACCTACAAAGCTGAATTAGAAAAAATATTCGCATCTGTTACCTTAATTGCTTTACCTAAATGGAAGTCTTATTGGAATGTAATTTGCTCTTTATTTTCTAATTTGCCACTTCAAGTTGCTTATTTTAAATCAAATAAGATGACGGCAGCTATTCAACAGTTGCTTACATTAGAAAATTTTGATGCGGTACATATTCAGCATATTAGGATGGCTCCGTATGGATTAGCGATTAATGTGAAAAATAAAATTTTGGATTTGCCAGATGCCTATTCTTTATATTGGGATAGACGATTTAAGAATGCAACAAATTTTATTGAGAAATTTATAAATAAAGTAGAGCGCAATCGACTCTGGAACTATGAGCACAAGGTGTTGCAACAATTTCCAAAAGTGCTTGTTTGCTCCTCTGAAGATGCTCGTTATCTTGAATTAGAGCATCCATTGTCTTCAGTTTCTATACTTCCAAATGGAGTTGATATAGAAGCTTTTAATGGTGTCCAACATGATTACGACAACAACTCGGTAATGCTTTTTACGGGCAATATGGATTATGCACCCAACATTGATGCTGTAAATTATTTTGTCGCTGAAATTTTACCAATTATACAAGTTCAATTTCCAACAATCAAATTTATTATAGCAGGTCAAAGGCCTGTAAAATCAGTTTTGGCTTTAGCTAATGACCATGTAGTTGTAACAGGTTTTGTAAAAGATTTTCCAAGCGTTTATAGATCTGCAAGTATTGTTGTAGCGCCCCTAAGGTTTGGCGCAGGTACTCAAAATAAAGTATTAGAGGCAATGTCTATGGGTGTACCCGTTGTATGTACGCATGTCGGTTTTCAAGGATTAGGAGTAGCCTGTGGCGATGGCGTGTATATGGAAATAAATAAAGATGCCTTTGCTAATAGAATAATAGCGTTGTTGGGTAGTAGTGAAATTAGAAAAACAGTTGGCAAAAAGGGTATGCAAGTAGTTCAGACTAAATTTGATTGGAATAAAGTAGCACAACAACTGAATGACTACCTTACATCGCTTAATTAGATTCTAAAATAGTAGCGCTATCATTTGCAAGAAGTCGTTTCGATTCTTTGTTTCTCCACAAGTCGGCTAATGAATTAAAGGATTTAGACCAAGACAATCCAATGCCACTTCTAGAAATAGGTCTGTCGATAAGTACATCGTAATTGCTATTTCTAAAAATACTCATTCTAATTCTTCCATCTTCTGTAAGTTTGTACTGCCCCCTGAAGTCGCCTGTAAGGTTGATATTGGAATTGGTATTTTGTTGCATTGCTGCATTTCCCCAATCATAGGCGCCTTCTATTTCCAACATCAATCGATCTTGCATAAAGTTTCTTTTTGCATTCAATTTCACTTCATTTCTAAAAATAGCGGAGCTCGTTGAATTATCCGTATTTACATTGTAGTTTTTATAGTTTAAGTTGATAGCTAAGTTAGGATCTCCTAATATTTTATTTGCCCAATTAGTTAGTTGCGAAGATACAGTAGAGGATAGCTTTTCACCGACACTTGTAATAGCCGTACTACTTGCAGAGGCGGTATTGACTATTCCCTCTGGTGGCATAAATTGTTCAATCAATAGCAAAGAGGCAACTTGATTAAAAAGGCTCTCCGGACTTAAATTGATACGTTCTAATTTATTATAGGCATAAGTACCTTGTAATCGCTTGTCTTGAAGTTCTATTTTATAGCTTGGACGAGGCTCTTCAAAAGTTCCGTCAAGGCGTAGCTTTACATCAATATTCTGTTTTGCTTTGGTATCCGTTAGTTCATTTTCGGGAATTACACCCGGTTTCTTTTCATTTTCATTTAAAAGATCGTAGAGTCTTGCTTTTGTTGAATAACTAGCGCCTATGTCTAGGTTGATTTTTGTAATAGGGCCATTGAAAGTTACTTTGCTGCCATTGTTAATTTTAAAATTCCATGGTTTAATAAAGTTATTAATCGAGAAACGGTAGTAGCCACTAGATATTTCAAATGTATTATAAATTTTTACATCATTATCTGCTGGAACATTAATATTAATAGTTCCATTTCCATATCCACTAATTTCATCGCCTGTTTTAGCATCTAATATCATAGTGATTTCTGCCAATGGGTTAGTAATGGCTGTTATATTTAATGCAAATTTACTTGTAATTTTTTTCTTTAAAATAGCTATATCATCTTGCGGTGTTTTGAAATTAATAAAATTGTAATTATATACCGATGCATTACCAAATGGCAAATATATGTGAGAGGCTTGTGCAGGGCTTGCAATAACGTTCATAGTGATATCATCTATATAACCATCTATTGTAGTGTTTACTTTAGTTATGGCATTGCCATAAAAAATATCATTGTCGTAGGAGGATAAATTTATGGCTTCAAACTGGTTTGAATTGATTTCAATATTTTTAAAATAAAAGTTGCTTAAGTTATTATGTGTTATCGTGCCCGTAGCCGTTGCTTTATTCTTAAAGCGGTCGTAGAGTACTATTTTCCCTAAATCAATTTTATCTTCTTGTAAGTCTATATTAGCTATGGGAATAGTATAAATGGTTCCTAAATAATTTACTTTTGTTTTTAAGTTTAATATAGATAAACTTCCAAACATATTGGGCTTTTTAGTACTGCCATTTATTTTAATAGTACCATTCGTTTGCCCATCGATATCACTAATATAGTCGGATAAGAAAATGGACGCCCATTTTATGGGTGTGTTTATACATTTTATAGTTGCGTTCAACTTATTGTTTAATTTACTACAGTTGAATTGAATTGCATTGTTGTCATTTGAAATTCCAGATCCTTCATAAATTTCCCATCCATTTTCATCTACTTTAAAGCTTGTATTTAGCTTGCCCAAATTCTCATTTTTAATCGTAATGGAGTCAATAGTAAAAGATCCTTTAGTCGTTGGATTTTTAATTGGGTAGTCTATAGTTAATTGAGCATTTAAATGTCCGTAAGGTTGAAAATATTCTTGCTGTGCTAATGTCCCAATTTGAGATACGTCTAAATCTTCTATTTTAATTTCAAGGGTATTTTCATTATTCTCTTTACTATTCAATGAAATTATTTGATCATTAGATTTTAATTTAAATTGATTGACAAATAGTTTGTCTGCGGTTATTTTAATTTTTTTACCATTACTTATATCCCAAATGGTATTATTGATATAGAAATTAGAAGGTAAAAAGTTAATAGATATGGTATCGAGCTTTGTTATAATATCGGCAGCTATATTGGCATTCCCAAATCTGTTAAATGAATTGGTTTTCAATTCACAATGAATGCTATCGTTTTGGATGTTGGTGGCTAACTGCACTTGCGTATTCCATAGGGTGTCGCCTAGCATCAATTGCTGCACATTGGAGTTGAGACTCAATTTTTCTAGATTCCCAATGCTATTAAATTGTGCTTTATTTAATCTTATTGCTCCTATTTTACAATAGGGTATTGTTCCATTTAATAACAATTGTTTCTCATTAGTGTTAATACTACCTTCTATAGTAGTATTGTTAAATCCATCTAATTCTTTATTGATGATGTGTATTAATTTGTCAATCTTTTTAGTAGCTATATGAAAAGAAAAGTTTTGAGCATCTCCATTGTATTTGCTTTTACTGATATAGCTTGGTAGATATTTATAAAGATATTGCTTAGAAGCATCAATTATGTTCTCTAGTTTGTATAGTCCATTTATTCCTATTTTAAAATCGTTACTTTCAATGTTGATTTCATGATTTGTTACAGATGCAATTTTAGATTTTAATGCAATAAAATCAATATTTAATTTTTCTTTCCCCCTTTTTAGGTCAATATTATTTAATTGCGCAGTGCCTTCTAGGTTATTTAAGTTGCTTCCATAGAGATTGAGATCAAAATCGGCATTTCCATTAAAAGGTTCTATACTTAGACCAATTTTTTGAAAATCTGCATATAATAGATTGGCTAATGCGTTGATGTGTTTTTTTTCATTTGCAAAGTCAAATTCTCCATTAAAAGATAGCGCTAGATTTTCATCATCAATAATTAAATTTCCTTTAAATACTTTTTTGTCCAAAGTTCCTTTTACAAGTATCTGCTTGTATGTATATTGCTTAATTTCTAAATTATCAAGATTGCCATCTAAATTGATGTCCGCTTCGTTTATATCAAATCCCTTACCATTGATTTTTAAATTAGCATCTACTTTTCCTATATCTTTGTTGCCTAGTAGTGTTCCTAACGCTATGTCTTCGCCAATTATTTTACCATTATAGGCTGTTAGTTTATTCTTTTCTTTCGGAATGTCAATTGTCAAATCTACTTGTGCTTTCCCTATTGTAGTTTTAACTATGTTCTTTGTTGCAAAGTGATTAATAGAACCTTGGAAAGAACCTTCTATAGCCACATTGCCCAAGGTTTTAAAATCAATTGGACTATTTTTAGTTAATGACGGTGCATAATAGTTAAGTCCTTTTTTGTCTATATTTAAATTGGCATTTTCTATTTGGAGCATACTTTTTTCCCAATTGGGCAAGCCTTCTATGCTTATATTGCCTTTAAATTGAGCATAGGGTGCTTTAATGTCTGTAGCTGTAGCTTTGAATTTCGAAACGGTGCCTTTGAAATTGGCATTCACTATGATTTTGTATGGAATTACATCCACGTTTCTTGAAAAATAAGCTACATCTTTCAAATCTATATTAGCATTTTTGAAATTTGCTGTCATAATTACAGCCTCCATGTAATCTAAGAAATCTGGAAAGCGTTTGTAATACATCGCATAGTGATCTTTTATTTCACTATTATTTGTAGCGATGTATAATTGATTGCAAATAGTTTTGTTGGGAGAAACAATTACATTGCTTTTAAATTGCTTCAGATGTAAACCGCAGCGCTCCTTGGCATTTAAGTAGCTAATGCTGCTCTTGATCGTGTCTTTTAGGATATTTGTATTTTCAATTAAAAGATTAATATGGGTAATATCCATATGTTCTGCATCAAATTCATTGAAAATAGGTTTTCTACTATTATAATCTAATTTAAAATTTCCATTTGCTATTTTAATTTGATTAATGGACACCTGCCAATTACCTTTATTAAAACAGCTAGTGTCTATTTGTGTACTAGTTTTTGTTTTTGGTCGGAATGGACTAGCTGGGTAATCCTTTAGTGCTATTGAAGGCTCGGTAAAGTTTATATTTTTTATGGTTATTTTTCTTTTTGTTTCATTGAAGGTATCTATATCAATTGCGCCTTTCCCTATCGATACATACATGTTACTTCCTACCCAAGCATCTTCTTCGCTGTATTTGATCCGCTCTAATTGTATTTTTTGAACTGCTAATTCAAAGCCTTTATTATTTTCCTTATTTTTGTTATTAGCTGGAAAAGCATCTTCTATAAAGCTGTAGTTCCATTTGTTGTTTTGTATCGTTCTATAGGTATTGATACGGACATTTTTTATACTAATGTACTTTAATACTAACTTGTCTTTGAAAATAAACCAATTGTTGAAATTGACATTGGCTATGCCTATTTGAATGAGGTTGTTATTAGTTCTATCTTTTATTTGTAAACCTTCAACTTTAATTTGATACAAAAAAGACAGCGAGATATAATCGATATGAATTGCTGTATTTAATTTTTTACTGAGGTAAGCGGTAGCGTTGTCTACTAATATTTTTTGTACAGGAGTAAAATTTATCAAAAGCATGCTTGTTGCAATTAATATAAAAATTGCAAACACAGTTTTTTTAATATATTGAAGTGTTTTTTTCAGTAGAGTTTAACTTTCTACAAAAATAACTCAATTGCTTTAAAAAACAGGCATTAATAGAGCCTACTTTAAGAGATTATTTACTTATGAAGCAAAGTAATTATTGATTTGTGCCATACAACGTTCACTTACTTCTATTTGACTATTTGCATACCACCAAGCTGTTTGTTGAATAGCTTCTGTTGCATTCCATTTGGGTGTCCAGTTGATTTTAAGTTTAGCTTTTTCGCTATTTAGCATCAGTAATTTAGCTTCATGAACATGCTCTTTATCATCAATAGCAATTTCCTGTTGGGAAGCACCAAATGCTGAAATAAATGATTGTGTAACTTCTTTTACGGTTAATACATCATCAATTGCTGGTCCGAAGTTGAATGCTTCATTATATGCTTCGGGGTGTTGATGCATATGGGCTGCAAGCAATAAATAGGCACCTAAAGGTTCTAATACATGTTGCCACGGCCTAGTAGCATTTGGGTTTCTTAAATTTATTGCGGTATGATTTTGAATTGATCGTACGATGTCTGGTATAATTCGGTCTTTTGAAAAATCTCCTCCACCTATCACATTGCCTGCCCTTACCGATGCAATAGATTTTTTATGCACATTAAAATCTTGCAAATTAAAAAATGAATTTCTGTAAGAATCAATTACAATTTCGCAAGTTGCTTTACTAGCCGAGTAGGGGTCATAACCGCCTAATTTGTCGCTTTCTACAAAGGCTGTTCCCCTTTCTGGGTTTTCGTATACTTTGTCGGTTGTGACCATTATGCCTACACAAGCATTCGGTAAAGATCGCATTGCGTCCAATACATTCGCGGTTCCAATCGTATTCACCATATAGGTTTCAATCGGATTTTCATAGCTTTTTCTAACAAGAGCCTGTGCTGCTAAATGAAAAATGTAATCTGGTTGAAAAGCAATGATTTCTTTTTTTAATTGTTCAACATCTAGAATATTTGCAATAATAGATTTTTCACAATATTGCGCTCCATTCAACTGGTTAAAAAGATCATGCTCATTTTCGGGTGCTAGTGCAAAGCCACGTACTTGTGCGCCCAATTCCTTTAAAATAAGTAGCAGCCAAGAACCTTTGAAACCTGTATGCCCGGTTATAAATACTTTTTTATTTTTAAACTGTTCTTTTAGTAAAGTATAATTCATGATTACCATTTTTTCCAAGGAGCTCCTTGTTCCCACATTGCTTCTAATTCTTCTTTATCTCTGAGCGTATCCATACATTTCCAAAATCCATTGTGTTTATAGGCGCTAATTTGTTTGTCTCTTGCTAAGTCGTCCATTGGTTGTCGTTCCCACATAATATCGTCTGCGTCATCTTTTAAATAAGATGCTATGCTTGGTTCTATAATAAAAAATCCACCGTTTATCCAGGTTCCACTATCTGCAGGTTTTTCCTCAAAACTATTAATAAGACCATCTTCTTGCATTTCAATAACACCAAAACGACTAGTTGCTTGTATAGCGGTCATAGTGCAGATTTTTTGATGGTTTTTATGATGTGCCAATAGCGCATTCATGTCAATATCGCAAACGCCATCACCATAAGTGAGCATAAAGGTTTCATTGCCCACGTAGGGTAATACTCGCTTTAAACGGCCTGCTGTCATGGTATCTAATCCGGTATCAATTAGTGAGATTTTAAAAGGTTCTGCATTGTTTTGATGCACTTGCAAGGAGTTGTCCCCTAAGTTTACGGTTACGTCTGCATTGTGCATGAAGTAGTTAATGAAGTACTCTTTTATAACCCATCCTTTATAGCCTAAACAAATTATAAATTCGGTATGGCCAAATGTGGCATATAATTTCATAATATGCCATAAAATTGGCTTGCCCCCAATTTCGATCATAGGTTTTGGACGCAAGGATGATTCTTCCGATATTCTTGTACCTCTTCCGCCAGCAAATAAAACAACTTTCATTATGGATTAATTTTTAAAATGAAATTTTTTGGAATTGTAAAGGGCATTTCTACTTTTTCATTGAAGGAAAATTTTTGAATTTGCATATCAATAAAATAATTGTCGCCTTTATTATTAATTGTAAAGGTCTTGACATTTGCAAATCTATTATAATTTTCCTTATTGTAATTAAAAAACTGAACGATACACGACGGTCCATTTTCTAATGTTGATTGTAGGCCAATGGTTTTTATCAAACTATCTTGCTTATTGTATGTAGTAGATTGTGAAAAAGAATTTAAAATACTTTGTAACGTTAATGTATTTTCAGTTTCAGTGGCATTATAGGAATTGGTGCTATTTTCTAGCGGATTACCAACAAGTAAGTTCTGTAGGTCTTTGAAATCCAATGTTACAGGTAGGTAATTACTTAGCTCGGCATAGGGTAAGATATACGCTTCATTTTTAGTGTATAGCAACATTTTTAAAGTGTCTGGAGTAATTAC
>Ga0209298_10000474_pt1 | contig 26744 bp, 21 predicted proteins | sample S_140806_EF_Meta_FD_187325 | JGI IMG/M metagenome (GOLD analysis project Ga0209298, IMG submission 187325) | Freshwater microbial communities from Lake Simoncouche, Canada to study carbon cycling - S_140806_EF_MetaG (SPAdes) (version 2) | ecosystem: Environmental > Aquatic > Freshwater > Lake ... | reverse complement strand
AGTGTGAAAGGAGAAGTAATTGCTTCGACTTTCGACGAGCCTGCAGAGCGTCACGTAAAGATTGCGAACATTGTATTGGAAAAAGCCAAGCGTTTGGTTGAATGTGGACACGACGTTTGTATTCTATTGGATTCTATTACACGTCTAGCACGTGCTTACAATACTGTTGCGCCTTCGAGCGGAAAGGTATTGTCGGGTGGTGTTGAAGCGAATGCCTTGGAGAAACCAAAGCGTTTCTTCGGAGCTGCACGTAAGATTGAAAATGGTGGATCACTTTCCATCATTGCAACGGCATTGGTTGATACTGGAAGTAAAATGGACGAAGTAATCTTTGAAGAATTCAAAGGAACGGGTAATATGGAATTGCAATTGGATCGTAAGATTAGCAACCGACGTATTTTCCCTGCCATTGATATTCTTTCTTCAGGAACACGTCGCGAAGATTTGTTGCAAGACAAAGACACGCTTCAGCGTATGTGGATCCTTCGCAGACACCTTGCTGATATGAATCCGGTTGAGGCCATGGAATTCGTGAAAGACCGCATCGAGCGCACGAAAACAAACGAAGAGTTTTTAGTAACTATGAATTCGTAATGAGTACTTGGCGTATCTGGGCTTACGCCCTTTCCTTAGCATCTATTTGGTTGGGATTGCGCTTTTCTCTTGGTCATTACTTTTCATACAATTACGCTGAAGCTCAGCCAAAGGGTGTTCTCTTAAATCTCGTATTTCTTCTTTCTTTAATCTTATTAACGCTGTATTCTACTTACAGCAAAGAGCCGCAAGTGCGAAGTTATTTCGATGATTTCAAATTGTCTTTGCGCGCTGGAGTAGCTTATTCAGTGGCCATTGGTTTGGCTATTGGCGTTTATTATTCAACGGCGAACGACATGACTATTAAGCGCGCTGCCGATTATGCGCAATTGGAAGAGGCCTTGAATACCCCTGAGAAAGTAGCGGCAATAACTTCGGCGAATGAACCGTTGAAAGACCTGACTAAAGAGGAAATACAACAAAGCTATATTGAACGCGTTAACACCATGACTTCTTCGAAAACGGTAGTGGCCGCAGGCATTTCAGCAATGATGTTAAGCTCACTTATCTTTTCTCTTATTGTGCCTTGGATATTTAGAACTGTAATGTTGAAAGAACTATCATGAAAAAATTAGTTTCGGCTTTCCTCTTTTATTTAATCGCTATTTCTGCTTTTGCTCAGCGAGACCGAGCTGCTTTGAATTTAGCGAAATTCGACTACAGAAAATATCACTTTGGGTTTGCCCTAAGCGGAAATCAAAGTTCATTTTTCATTAATTACAAACCTGATTTTTCGTTTCAAGATTCTTTGTTAAGTATAACGAATGTGCCACAAGCTGGATTCAACCTGCATATTCTAGCATCGTACAATCCGTTGCCGAATGTCAACATTCGCTTTCTTCCTGGTTTGTCTTTCCAAGACAGATCATTGCAATATCAATTTCTTCGTCCACAAAATAAAATTGACACGCAGACGAAACCCATCTCAAGTGTATGGTTAGAATTCCCGGTATTGGTGAAACTGAGAACCAACAGAACAGGAAACTTCGCGGCATACGGATTATTGGGAGGGAAATATGCTCGAGATATGCAATCTCAAAAGAATGTAAGTAACAACCAGTCGAGCCAGATTGTGGTGAAGTTGAAAAGCAATGACTATTGCATAGAGGCCGGGGGTGGATTTGATTTCTTCCTTCCGTTTTTCAAATTTGCGGTAGAGTTTAAAACGAGTATTGGTCTTCCCGATTTACTGATTCACGAAGACACTCGATATGCGCTTCCGATAGACAAATTACGTTCACGTGCCTTCGTAGTATCTATCACTTTCGAAGGATAGAATCAGTCAATCCACTCCGCAATAAAGATATTCGTATCGCGCGTTCTTCCGTTGTGACGATTGCTGCAGAACACCAAGTATTTTCCATTGGGTGAAAACATGGGGAACGAATCGAATTCGGTATCGTAAGTCACTTGCTCTAGCCCACTTCCATCTAAATTCACCAAGAATAAATTGAAAGGAAATCCGCGCGTGCTGTTGTGATTGCTGCAAAAAAGAACCTTATCTCCTTTCGGAGTGAAGGTTGGAGACCAGTTTGCATTTCCCAAAGTAGTGACTTGATGTGCATCTGAACCATCGGCATTCGCAACGAAGATTTCCAAGTTTGAAGGCTCAACCATGTCTTCCTTCAACAAAGATTTATAGGCATCTATTTCCTCTTTGTTCTTTGGACGAGAAGCGCGCCAAACGATTTTCTTTCCATCCGGAGAAAAACAGGCTCCACCGTCGTAGCCCAAGTCGAACGTAATTTGCTTCACATCACTTCCATCTAAATTCATGGTGTATAAATCCAAATCGCCGTTTCGCAATGAAGTGAAAACAATGCGGTCTCCTTTCGGGCTAATTGTCGCTTCAGCATCGTAACGCGGTGAATCGGTTAATTGCTTCGTTACCTTTCCTTGAAGGTCAGCAGTGTAAATATCATAAGAAGTGTATAACGGCCAAACATATTTTCCGTTGTTTGGAAGTGGCGGCGGACAAGCCTCTCCGCCTTTGTGTGTTGAAGCATAAAGGAAAGACTTTCCATCAGGCATAAACCAAGAACAAGTGGTTCTTCCCAGTCCGGTTGAAACCAACTGACGCTTTGAACTGTCTGCTTTGGTTTCCACATTCAATAAAAAAATCTGATCGCAACTCATACCCCACTTCGCGTTGTTACTCTGGAAAATCAACTGCTTCCCATCGGGACTCCAATAAGCTTCGGCATTGTCTCCTCCGTATGTAACTTGATGAATATTCTTGAAGTGCTTTTCCTTCTCAAAAGTCAACGGACCGGGCTCTGTTGTGACTGGAAGTGATTCTAAAACCAATTGCTGGGTGCAGCTGCTGAATGCAACCGCCACCATTGCGAGTTTAGCTAATTTCAAATTCATGGCGCAAATTAAAGGCACAATTGCATATCTTCTGCATTCGGCTTATCTTTCGGAACTGATTTTTATTATGAAAAAGACACTAGCATCCTTGTTTTTCTTAGCCACCGTATTCGGTGCAACTGCTCAGAAAAAAATTACCAACGAACTCATTTGGAACAGCCGCGAATTCAATGCGGATTACCTCGGTGGATTCAACTCCATGAACGACGGAGAATCGTTCTCAGATGTCATGGCGTCAGATGCCAACGGACAAACCATTATTCAATGCAGCTTCGTGAATGGAGATACGTTGAAAGCGATTACAACTGCCAAGAAAATTTTCGGGAATGCAATAAGCGCCTTCGACAATTATTCTTTCAATGCAGATGAAAGCATGTTGTTGATTGAAACAGAAAGCGAAGGCATTTACCGTTGGAGCAGCATGGCTAATTATTTGGTTCACGATTTGGCAAGCGGAAAAACCACACCTATTGCAAACTTCAAAAAAGGAAAGCAACGCTTGGCGACGATCTCTCCAGATAAAAAGCGTGTGGCCTTTGTTCGCAACAACAATATTTTCATCTTCAATATTGAAACGAAAGAGGAAAAGCAAATCACCTTCGATGGTGAGAAAAACAAAATCATTAACGGAGCAACCGATTGGGTGTACGAAGAAGAATTCGGATTCGATCGCGGATTGTATTGGAATGCGGATGGATCGCTTCTGGCCTACTACAAGTTCAACGAGAGTGAGGTTCCTGAATACGGAATGGATATTTATGGAAGTTTATATCCGGAAAGAACCACGTTCAAATATCCAAAGGCCGGAGAAAAAAATTCAGACGTGAGCATTCACATTTATGAATTGACTTCCAACAAAAGTTTCTTGGTTGAAAAGACTTCTGCAGAGTTCGAATACATTCCACGTATCAAGTGGGGCAAGCAAAGCACGCAGTTGTTGGTTCAAAAAATGAATCGTCATCAAAATCATTTGGTCTACGAATTAACGGCTCCCATTCGCGTGGAAGGAAATGATACTTGGCCAACAGCAGTGTTGATGGAAGAGAAATCAGAAACGTACATTGACGTGAACGACAACATTCAGTTTTTATCGGGTGGAAATTGTATGATCTACACCAGCGAGAAAAGTGGTTATGCTCATTTGTATCAAATAGACTTAGCCACGAAAGTGGAAACGGCCTTGACCAGCGGAAATTGGGAAATTCTTGATTTTTATGGAATCGATGAAAAAGCAGGAAACATTTATTTCAGTTCTACACGCGCAGCACAAGTCAATTACAACAAGCGCATGAGCAGCTCGCTCGACGCGACTTCGAAGTATGTGTATTGTGTTAATTTGAAGAAGAACACTTGGAAGTGTTTAACCTCTGACGACGGAACTAACGAAGCGGCGTTCAGTAACGGATTGAAGTATTTCCTTCATACCTATAGTAATGCCAACACACCACCTACTTTCTGCATTCGCGACAACCAAGGAAACACGAAGCGTGTGCTTATTACCAACTCTAATCTTTCGACAACGTTGAATGAATACAATTGCGTGAAGAAAGAATTCTTCTCGTTTAAGAATTCAATCGGTACCGATTTGAATTGCTGGATGATGAAGCCTGCCAATTTCGATCCGAAAAGAAAATATCCTGTGTTGGTTGCTATATACGGCGGACCGGGAAGCAACACCGTTCTTGACTCATACGGCGGAAAGAACTACATGTGGTACCAATTGCTTTGTCAGGAAGGATACATTGTGGTGAGCTGTGATCCGCGCGGAACACAATTCCGAGGCAAAGATTTCAAACATTCAACCTACATGAATTTAGGTGGAAATGAAACGCAAGACTTTATAGACTTCGCGAAATATTTAGGTCAGCAAACCTACATAGATGCTGCGCGCATTGGTATGCAAGGCTGGAGCTACGGCGGATACATGACTTCGTTGTGCATGACCAAAGGAGCTGACTACTACAAAACCGGTATTGCTGTTGCTCCTGTTACGAACTGGAAATTTTACGACAGCGTTTATACTGAAAGATACTTGCGCACCCCGCAAGAGAATTCAGGTGGATACGAAAACAACTCGCCTATCAATTTCGCGAAGCAATTGAAAGGAAACTACTTGTTGGTTCACGGAAGCGCCGATGACAATGTGCATTTCCAAAACACGATGGATATGGTAAGCGCATTGGTTGCAGCGAATAAGCCATTCGACTTGTTTGTTTATCCGAATAAAGACCACGGCATATACGGAGGAAACACGCGCTTGCACTTGTTCAGCAAGATGACCAACTTCTTGAAAGAAAATCTGTAATGAAAAAAGCGTTTGTCCTGTTGTTCGTCATTTGTTCGGGCCTTGCGGCATCTGGACAAGAACAATGGCAAGTGCATGGAGGTCTTCAATACGGATTTGTGGTTCCGCACAACTCGCTTATGGAACCGCTTATTACTGCGCACAGCGTTGGAGGAAGTATTCGCGTTGTGAAGCGTATAACCAATAGACTCTATTCAAGGCCTTACGGAAATCCTTATCAGGGTGTCGATTTTACCTACATCAACACTGGGAATATTCAACAGTTGGGAGAACAATTCTCGCTGAGTTTCTGGAATCAATTTCCGACTAACCGCAGAATCTTTGGTGAGCGTCCTTCAAACAAGAAGTTCATCAACTTGGGTATTGGCTTGGGTTACACCACTAAGATTTGGAATCTTCAATCGAATTACCAAGCGCCTGTTCTGGGTTCGCACATTAACGCTGCGTTGAGTATTGGATTCGATCAGGAAATTTTTCACACCGAAAATCTTCAATACAAATTAGGAATTCGCGTCACCCACTTTTCGAACGGTGCTTTTCAATTACCGAATTTGGGGACGAATACCATGGCCCTCACGCTGGGTGTTCAACCATTAATCAAACCGAAGGCTCCAAGAAAAGATGAAGAACATGAAATTCTGTTGTTGCGATTATTAAGCAAATACAACTACAGTCTTTCTTATACGCAAGGATGGAAAGAAGTCATGCAGCCTTACGGAAAGAAGTATCCCATTCATCTGATAAGCGCAGGTTGGGATTTTCGTACTTCGCGCGTGAAGCACTCGTTCGGATTAACAGCCGATCTCATGTTCAACAGTTCGTTAATTCCGTTAATGGAAAACAGAGACGGTGCTCGACCGAACAATCGTTCGGTTTTTCAATTGGGTGTTGGACCAACGTTTTGTCAGAATTTCGGAAACACACAATTGCGCATTGTTCAAGGTATTTACATTCGGGATAAATGGGCGGAAACAACACCGGTTTATCAGCGTGTGATTATACGTCATGCACCGAAGGACAAACATTGGTTTATTCAATTCGGATTAAAAACACATTTTGCAAAAGCAGATTATGGTGAAATTGGATTTGGCTACCGTCTGTAAGTTGGGCCTGTTGGGCCTTGTGCTGACTTTTTGTTCGTGCAACAAAGAGAACGCTCCCGATTGCTTTAAAACGGCGGGAGAAGTTCAAAGAGAGACAAGAGATCTCGGAAGCTTCACGAAACTTGAATTGAATAGCAATTTGAAATACGAATTGGTAGACACTAATTTTTGTGGAATTGAAATTACCGGACCGAAGAATCTGCTTCCGAAAATAGACGCACAACTTTCAGACGGTGTATTGAAAATTGAAAACGTGAATACGTGTAATTTTCTTAGATCGTTTGAACACGAAATAATAGTGAAATTGTATTTCGATTCAATCACGAACATTCAAAATTTTAGTACTGGAAGTATTGTTTCATTGAATGAATTGAAAGCGCGTAAACTTGTGATAGAGAACAAGCATGCGAACGGAAGGATCGAGTTAAACTTGAATTGCGACACCATCTATTGCGGCTCTCCGGCTGGTGCTAATGATTCGTATTTGAAAGGCACAGTTCAAGTTGCCGAACTGTATTCAGACGCCTACGGAATTATTCATGCTGAGTCGTTGAATGCGAATCAGGTTTACATTAATAACGCATCACTTCAACCGATATATGCAAATGCAACGAGTTATGCTTTTGTGCGAATTGATGATTCTGGAAATGTTGTGCTGAAGCAAACTCCAACCTTGTATGATCTCGTTCGTAACGGAAGTGGTGAGTTAATTTTTGAGTAAATCAGCAATGTGCTGAGGGGCTTTGCAAGGACGCCCGGTTGCTTTGTCTACAAACACCAATTCTACTTCTGCTGTATTCAATAAAGTTTCGTCGCGATACGTTTCGAAAGAAAACAAAATTCGTGTCCCCGTGAACTGTGTTATTCGTGTTTGAATTTCAACAAGATCGTCGTAATGCGCAGGAGCTTTATAATGTATGTTGAAGGTTCGAACGGGAAGAAGAATTCCTTCGTCTTCAAGGTCTTTGTACACTATTCCTAATTCTCTGAGAGCTTCTACCCTAGCCACTTCGAAATAAGCCGCGTAATGACCGTAATACAAGTAACCCATACGGTCGGTTTCTGAATACCTTACCGTAAATTTGGAATGAAAGAGTCGCTCTTTAATTTTCATAACAACAAAGAAATTGTTTAATCATCTTGCATTTATTTTCATTAACAAATTCTTTGAACAATCTTTCAAACAAAGTGCCTTAGTTTGATACGCCAAAAATTTTCATAAGTCAATAGGCAAATGAGTTTTTTTTTCACTTTTTTTACATTTCTTTTGTAGTCCGAGAAACACGAAGCATATTTGTTGTTTACCGGCACCTAAACAGACGATTAACCCTTTTTATATTCAGCAGTATTATGACTAATGATTTCAATCAAGTTTGGCAAAATTGTATAAATATCATAAAAGACAATGTAAGTCCGCAAGGATTCAAAACTTGGTTCGAACCGATTAAGCCCGTTAAACTTGAAAACAAAGTTTTAACGATTCAAGTCCCTTCACAGTTTTTCTACGAGTGGTTGGAAGAGCACTATGTGACTCTTTTGAAAAAGATCATTCGCAAAGAATTAGGAACTGAGGGAAGATTGGAATATTCCATCATCATGGAAAACAATCAGGCTTCGAACGCTCCTTACACCATTAAAGTTCCAACAAGCAATCGCAAGGCCGTTAAGAACGCACCTGTTGCAATGCCTTTGGATCTTGGCGATGTTCCAATTAAGAATCCGTTTATCATTCCTGGTCTTCGTAAGCTGAACATCGATTCTAACTTAAATCCGAATTACTCTTTCGAGAATTTCGTTGAAGGCGATTGTAACCGTTTGGCTCGCAGTGCGGGTTATGCAGTAGCCAACAAACCAGGTGGAACTGCTTTCAACCCATTGTTGGTTTATGGAAGCACAGGATACGGTAAGTCTCACTTGGCTCACGCTATCGGATTAGAGATTAAGAACAAGTATCCTGAGAAAACAGTGTTGTATGTTAACAGTGAAACGTTTACGCACCAATTCATTGACGCTGTTAAGAACGGAACCATTAACGACTTTTCTCACTTCTATCAGATGATGGATGTGTTAATCATAGACGACGTTCATTTCTTCGCAGGAAAAGAGAAGACGCAAGACGTATTCTTCCACATCTTCAATCACCTTCACCAAACGGGTAAGCAAATCATTTTAACAAGTGACAAGCCACCGGTTGAGTTGCAAGGCATGGAGCAACGTTTGTTGTCTCGCTTCAAGTGGGGATTGAGTGCAGATTTGCAATGTCCATCTTTGGAAACGCGTATTGCTATTCTTCGCAAGAAGATGTATGCAGACGGAATTGATCTTCCAGACGAAGTTGTTGAGTACTTGGCTTACAGCATCACTACGAACATTCGTGAGCTTGAAGGCGCATTGATTTCCTTGATTGCTCAATCTTCATTGAACAAGAAAGCCATTACGCTTGATCTTGCGAAGCAGATGATTGACAAGTTCGTGAAGAACACCGCTCGTGAGGTTAGCATTGATTACATTCAGAAAGTTGTGTGCGATTACTTCGACTTACCTATTGAGTTGTTGAAGAGCAAGACACGTAAGCGCGAGATTGTTCAGGCGCGTCAGATTGCGATGTACTTCGCGAAGAAGATGACGAAGAGTAGTTTGGCAAGCATTGGAGCTCATTGCGGTGGAAAAGACCACGCAACGGTATTGCACGCTTGTCGCACCGTTAACAACTTACAAGAAACCGACAAACACTTCAGAAAATATCTTGAAGATTTAGAGAAAAAATTAAGCATTGCTTAAATCAGCATTCACTCCGTGAATAATTACCTAAACAACAGGGAAGCCGCTTTCGAGCGGCTTTTTTGTTTCTTGAAGTCGCAAAATGCGACTTCATTCTAAAATTATTTTTCCCCCACCTGCAGTGGGGACGAATGAAGAATGTACTTCGTACGAATGCCTCTGGCGAATGCTACGCGAATGTCTTCGACTGTTTTCACATTACACCGTTCCAATTATGAAATAGGAATTACGAAGTAGGAATAAATCCAACGGATTTCCAATAACGTAGTTAAAGGTTCCAATTACGAAGTAGGAATTATGAAATAGGAATTACGCAGTAGGAATAAAATCTTCGATTTTCCAATAACTCCGTTCCACCGAATAAACAGCATATAAACAGCATATAAAAATTAGTGTTTATGCCAATAGGCCAATTCAACTTTGTGGCTAAAAAACATGGCTAAAATATTCGTGAGGGAAACAGAGTTGCGATTGGTTAAAATCCACAACGAAGATTACATCTGCATCACCGACATGCTTAGTGCTAAGGACGGACAGTTCTTTGTTTCGGATTGGATGCGTAATAGAAACACCCTTGAATTTCTTGGGATTTGGGAAATGGTGAATAACCCTACTTTTAATTATGGCGAATTCGCCATAGTTAAAATGAAATCGGGGTTGAACAATTTCAAGTTGAGTGTCAAGGAATACTCCAGTAAGTTTAATGGAATTGGAATAGTTTCTAAATCGGGAAGATATGGCGGCACCTATGCGCACAAGGACATTGCACTTGAATTTGCAATGTGGATCAGTCCTGAATTCAAAGTCTACCTCATACAGGAATTTCAACGATTGAAGAAAATTGAGGAAAAGGAAATCAATTGGTCCGTAAGAAGGGAGTTAGCAAAAATCAATTATCACATTCACACGCAAGCAATCAAAGATTTCATTGTTCCAAAATTGCTTAGCAAAGATCAAGTGAATGCTATTTATGCTAATGAGGCTGATTTATTGAATGTCGCACTATTTGGAATTACCGCTCGCGAATGGAGAGATCGCAACCCAAGTCTTCAAGGTAACTTACGTGACTATGCGAGTATGAATGAACTTATTTGTCTTTCGAATTTAGAGAATATTAATTCATTGCTTATTCAAGAGAAGTTAGAGCAGAAAGAAAGGCTTGTTAAACTAAACCTATTGGCAATTCAGCAAATGACTGTATTGCAAAATTTAAAATCCCGAGATTTACTTAAGTAAGCTAATAACATCGCATTTCAAAACAACAAAGTTCCACATTCGGGAACTTCTATATTATATTTGCATGAGAGTAATTGCTAAGAAAACGCTGAAAGAATACTTCGAGAAGAATGCTGAATCTAAACCGCCTTTGCTCATTTGGTATAAAGAGGTAAACATAGGGAAATGGAAGAATCACAATGAGATGAAGGAATCGTTCTCTTCGTTAAGTATAATTCCGGATGAGAGGATTGTCTTTAACATCAAAGGAAACAAATATAGAATTGTGGCTAAAGTGAACTACGATTATCAAATTATCTGGATTCGTTTTGTGGGAACACATGCCGAATATGACAAGATTGATGCAACAAAAATATAAGTGACATGAACTGGAAGGTTATTAAAACAAAGAAACAATACACCCAAGCGCTTAATCGACTTGAGGAAATCTTTGATGCAAAGAAGAACACTCCTAACGGAGATGAATTGGAATTACTATCGATGCTCATTGAGCATTATGAAAACAAACACTTTGCAATTGAAAACCCAGATCCCATTGAAGCCATTAAATTCAAACTAAAGCAATTGGGCCTGAAGCAGCAAGACTTGGCCAATGCTCTTGGACTGAAGAGCCGCGCAAGTGAGATAATCAATCGCAAAAGAAAACTCAACCTCGAGCAAATTCGAAAAATTCATGTTCTGCTCGGCATCTCTTTGGAGGTGCTAATGAAGGAATACTGAGCCCTTTGGGCGAATGTCTTTCAGACGAATGCCTTTGGCGAATGCTACGCGAATGTCTTTTTAAAAGGTAAGAGAAGTTAAGAAAAGTTAAGAGAGGGGAAGATTAACAACGCAGTTCCAACAAAATAGTTCCAACAACGTAGTTCCGATTACGCAGTAGGGATAAAATCTTCGATTTTCCAATTACGAAGTAGGAATTACTTATCCACTTCGTGGACAAATCCCAAAGGGACAAATCCTTTCAGGACCAATCTCGAAGGGATGTATCCGCTAGCGGACTAATCCACTTTGTGGATGTATCCCGAAGGGAATTTCGCTCCTACGTCTTTCTATTCTTGAAGATGGGATAATATTTGAGACACCAATCCATTCATTTTAGAGAACGCAAACCAACGTTTTCCAAGATCTTTTAAGGACGCGCCAAGATGATAGAGTTCTTTTTCATCGAGGATTAAGAATCGGTCGTGAGCGTTTTTTAGAATTCGAATCTCGATCGATGGATATTGCGCATTGTGTTTTTCTAAATCGAGTTTCAATTGTTCATTTATCTTTTCAGTGTAAATGGTACAGGAAACTTTTTTATTTCTTTTTGAAAGCTGAAGCAGTGTGTTTTCATCAACGTAGTTATCGATGAGAATAATTGACTTTTTCGCTTTACTTATAAGTTCACTGCTAAATACGTACGCGTCGAATATTTGGTCGTTGAAGAAAAATCCGGATTGAGGAAATGATTGATCATCCATTCGCTTCAACAGGGTATTTATTTTGGAATCATGATCGAGAATCTTTGTTTTCAACAACCCAATCTCGTTTGAAAAATCATTGTTAGAAGTTAACATTTTCCGCATTGAAACGAATGATTCCATGATAAATATGCTGGTCTGAACCGCGGTGGAGGTCCTCAAAATAGATGAGAGCATTGCCACACCTTGTTCTGTAAAAGCATAGGGTCTATATTTTATATTCTTTCCTTGTCTTGGGTTCAAGGTCGCAATTTGCGACCTTGAATTAGGAATAGGCTCTGGAACACCTGAATTTACTCGGTTTTTCAAGGTCGCAATTTGCGACCTTGAAATTTCATCAACGCTAAGTTGAAACATAAACGACTCGGGAAATCGATCTAAATTCCTTTTCACTTGTTCAATTAACCTTTTGGTTTGAATCCCATAAAGAATTGCGAGGTCTTTGTCTAACATCACCTGTGCATCTCGAAAGGTGTGTATTTTCAATCCCGTCTCCAATTTGGTATTGTTTGTTTCCATAAGACAAACCTATTTCGGGGATTTGAAAAAAGCACTAATTTTTATATGCAGGTTATATGCTGTTTATTCGACAGAAGATCTTCTCAATTGGATATCGCAAATTGCGACATCCAATTTTAAGGACACAAATTGTGACCGGTTCAATAAACGAAAGCATCGTAGCACTAATGCGCTTGCAACTTTCCCCCACACTTTCTGTGGAGACCAGCAAAGATTGTACTTCGTAAGAATGCCTTCTAGCTTTGCGAGGGCAAAATGCTTTGCGAGGGCCCTTACAAAAGATAAGAGATGTTAAGAAAAGGTAAGAGAGGGGAAGATTAACAACGAAATTCAAACAACGCAGTTCAAACAACGCAGTTCAAACAACGCAGTTCCAACAACGCAGTTCCAACAACGCAGTTCTAACAACGCAGTTCAAACAACGCAGTTCCTAAACCAAAAGTCCCGCAGAAACAATTCCCAACAACACCATCACAAACTTTTTCCAGTTGAACGAATGGCCTTCTTCGCTTTCGAAAAGGATAATGGTTGAGACGTGAAGCAAGATTCCGATTAACACGCCTATCATAGCTGTGTACCACCAGCCATCGACATCCCAGCCTTGTGAATCGACAAACAAATGAAACGCTGCGCCAAGTGGCGCTATACATGCGAACAATACAAGTAAGAACCAAGCCTTCGCTTTCTTCACTCCGGCATGCAAAAACAACGAGGCTAAGACAAACGCTTCAGTAATCTTGTGCATGGAAATTCCCAACAACAAAGGATTGTTGTGATCGTGATGCTCATGTCCGTGAGCTGCGGCGGTAACATCTTCCGCATGCACGTGCGCGTCTGCGCCAAACGGCATGCCTTCAATGAACGCGTGAATCCACAACGAAGCCATGACTAAAAACAAAAAAGAACCCGAAATGTGATCGTGCGTATGCGCATGTCCGTGCTCTACGCCGTGAGAGAAAAAGTCTAAAATAACTTGAAGTAAAAATCCAGCTATGACAAACCAACCCGCATATTCCCAGTCTGAATGATACAATTCAGGAAACAAATGCAACACCGTTAATCCCAACAAATACGCCGCACTAAAAGACAAAAGCAATTTCAACCATTGGTTGTTTTTCATCTTCCATAAAAGTGCCAATGCCCCTCCTAACATAGACGCGCCAAACAGCGACAATACCGAAAACCAAAATGAACTTTCCATTACTTCGAACAAATAATAATACAACGATCCGAGTTCGCTAAGTCAAACGACCCCAACTCATAATCTCCGTATGTGTTTATATTTTTAAATCCTATTACTTCAAACATTTCAACCAACTGCTCCTTCGAATACAACGCTACCGATTCTTGAAAATCCATGCGCGCAGCCTCCTTCTGAATGCGAATGTGCTTAATTACGCGGTTGTTGGTGATCTCTTTCGTTATGTGAAACTCAGCGCCGTCTTTCACCACCTTGCGATCTTCGCTGCCAGCAGCACGAACTTTTTCAGCATTGAAAAAATCGAATACAAAAACACCGTTGTCTTTCAAATGCTCATAAATACGCTGAAGCATTTCAATGTGCTCTTCGGTTGTTTCAAAATATCCGAAGCTGGTGAAGAGATTCACCACACAATCGAAGCGCTCGTGCATCTCGAAATTGCGCGCATCGGCATAATGAAAATGAGCATTCGATAAATTCCGCGCCTTCGCCTCTTCTAAACTCTTCTCGCTAATGTCAATACCAACTACATTGCAATTCTTTTCGTTAAAAACTTCGCTATGTCTTCCGTTGCCACAACAAACATCTAAAACACTTGCACGCTCTAGCAGATTCAATTTTTCAATTAGCCTCAAAATAAAAGCTCTGGCTTCCTCTCCTGATCTGTGTGCATATAATTCGCGGTAAAAGGGAGAATCGAACCACGATGCAAACCACTCCTTGGTGTTGTCCATAACAATTTTTCGTAAACAAATATACTCCCTTAATTTTGCTTCAAAGAATTTTCTATCTTGCACCTATGAATTCAATCGTCCGTGAAGCTTCGCCTAAATCTCCTCATGTGCATTTCAATGCTGTTGGAGGTATTTTAGAATTGAAAGGAAGGTCTATTCCTGAAAACGCATTAGACTTCTACAAACCCCTAATCGAGTGGATGGGCGAATGGGTGAAATCTTCACCGGCTAAAACAGAATTTCATGTTCATTTGGAATACTTCAACACGAGTAGTTCGAAATGCTTGCTCGATCTTTTCCGCAAACTAGAACCGCTTGGAGATAACGCAACGGTGCTTTGGCATTACGAAGCAGACGATGAGGACATGCTTGAAGCCGGAGAAGATTACGAAGCCATCTTATCTGTTCCTTTCCGAATGGTGAAGGTGTAAAGCTTCGCTATTTTATTCAATCCGTCGAACAACAACAAGAACGTTAGCGACACTGTCATTAACCAAATGACAACCGTGTTCGCGCCTGGCGTATTCACATAATTCCCACTCTCCTTTCCTCCTATCCACTTCTTCGGTGCATAGAAATGCGATTTCAAAAATGCAGTTCCTTTATTCGGAATGAAATATATCGGTGTTGCTTTTCTAATCAAAGCGTTTTCCGTCACCACAATTTTCTTCACATCGTTCTTCGCGGTAACGAACTCTTCCAACGATTCGTTGAAGTAGTTGTCCATGTCTTGCTGGTATTGCTTCTGCTTCTCTTCCGTATCGCGCAAGGAAGACAACCACTGCTCTTTCGCGTCGCTCAAGTTGTTGTAGCGGTCTATGAGTGCCGACTCGTAAATACTTAACACACTCAAAACGGTATCTCTCGCCCCTATGCCATTCGATTCAATTTGTTGCAACGCCCAATTGAGTTCAGTGGTACTTTCGGCGCGTTTTGCGAATTCGTTCTTCAACAATTCCAACGAAGTCGTGTTACTCGGCTTGTCCCAATTGTTAAGTTGATTGCGCATTTCAGCCACCCAAAAATCTTTTTCCCAAGTCAACGATTTCAACTGAACATCGGTTTCGAACACGCGCGTAGTAAAGTCGTTGTTGCAGTATTGCTCAACCGCTAAGGCCTCGTAGGCCCAACGGCTTACCATGGCATTTCCAACCCAAGACACTTCGCCTTCGGTCACCATGGATTTGTGCAAGCGATCGAATCTTACAATAACGCCGCTGAACAACAACTGCGGAATAATAAGAATTGGAATAAGAATGTAGATCACCTTCGCACTGTTGAACGTAGCGCTAATGTTCAGCCCTAGCACATTCGCAAAGCACGCGATGCTGAATAAGATGATCCAGAACGGCCAGAACATGCCTTGAATTTCCAATATTGAATTTCCAATTAAAACATACGAGGCTGTTTGAATGGCCGAGATTAAAAACATAAGTCCCAACTTCGAAAACAGGTAACTGTTCTTGTTCAGGTTCAGGTATTTCTCGCGCTTCAGAATCTTCTTGTCCTTAATAATTTCTTCCGCACTCACGGTTAATCCCATGAACAACGCCACCACCACTGTAATAAATAAATACTGCGGAAGGTTAACATTTTCGCGGAAAACGTAATTGTCTTCTTCAGAATACTTAATGAACCAACTGAGCAAGAACGCCAACAACGGCGCTTCCAGCAGGTTCACAATGAGGTATTGCTTATTCGTAATTTTCCCTAGCACATCGCGCCAGAAGAAAACCTGGAATTGCTTCAGTGCATTTGGAAGATTGCTTCCCAACAACTTCTTCTCTGACTCGGTGTTCTTCGCTTCTTCCTTTATACGCGTGTCTTGTTCAGGCGCGCACATGATGTTGTAGAAATTGTTCCACTCTTGCGGAGTAATGCGTCGCTGCTGCGTTTCGTTTCCGTAATCGTCGAGCACCTTCGCTTCAATGATGTTGAAGAGCTGTTCCGGATTTACATTCCCGCAATGCGAACACCGACTCTCGTCTATGTTCACCTGATTCACCAATTTCTTGAAGTAGAAAATGCTATCGATCGGATTGCCGTAATAGATGGGCATTCCGCCTTGATCTAACAGAAGCAATTGATCGAACAGGTTGAAGATATCGCTGCTTGGCTGGTGAATTACTACGAAGATGAGCTTACCGCGAAGGGTCAACTCTTTCAGCAAATCCATAATGTTTTCTGAATCTCTACTCGAGAGTCCGCTTGTGGGTTCATCTACGAACAACACCTCGGGCTCGCGCATAAGTTCCAACGCAATGTTCAAGCGCTTGCGCTGTCCACCGCTAATGGTCTTGTCTAGAACGTTTCCAACACGAAGATCTTTGCAATCGGAAAGTCCAACATCTTGAAGCGTTCGCAGTACCAACTTTTGCAATTCAAGTTTCGACTTGCCTTTGAAAAGCAATTGTGCGTTGAAGTACAAATTTTGAAACACCGTGAGTTCTTCAATAAGAATATCATCTTGCGAAACATAGCCCATGAGGTGTTTCAACGATTGTTTCTTGTTGAAAATACTCTTTCCGTTTATTTGAACATCGCCGTATTTCGGACGAGTGTTTCCGTTCAGGATATTCAACAGTGTTGATTTTCCTGAACCACTTCCACCCATAATACCAATGAGGTTCCCGGAAGAAGCTCTGAAGCGTAGTGTTTCCAATGCTTTTTTTCCATTTGGAAATTGATGCGAGATGGCGTTGCAGAGGAAGTCTATTCCATCGAGGTGTTCAGACGCAAGGAAAGCATGCAGGACATCGCTGTAAAAAACAGGCTTGCTCTTCGCTCCGCGAATGGAAGAACCTGAAGAAAAAGCATTTACCGAATTCGGAGTAATTGAACTTCCATTCAACTTCAATTCGTCTGTTCCGATGTAGCGAAAGAAAAACAAATTCTCTTCCGGAATGCGGAAGAAGATGAGCTCTCCAGAAGGCAAATGACTGTGTTCTTGCCCATCTTCATTACTCATGCAAAAGAAATAGTCAGACGATTCAATTTCTTTCGAGTGAACGAAATGAATAATTGCCATGCGCGTCTTTTCATCCATGTGAAACGCATCGGCCACGGTGTATAAGAACTCGAGGTCTTGTTCTTTTTGCTCTTTGTTGGTGAAAACAAATTCCACCAAACGGACAAAAACAAGGAAACGCTCATGATGATTCAAAGAAGTATGTATCTCTTCGCACAAGCGCAGGACTTTAACACTCGTCATAGCCATATGCTTTTCAGCATTGGCTTTCGGCTTGTGGTACAAGGCAACGTATTTCTTGTAATCTTCAAGAAACTCTTTAATCTGCTGCTGACTTAACTTTTTCCCTAAAAAAATCGAAACAACTTCATATCCATTCGTTTTCTTATCGCCAGAAATAATGGCGAAGAGTTTCAACAGAGCTTGTAGAATGGAAGAGTTCATGGTGTGTATTCAGTATGCAAGAAACACATTTTGGGGGAACTTCTGTTATGTGGAGCATTGAAGTTTTCAACCCCAACGTTGTTGGAACTTCGTTGTTGGAACTTCGTTGTTAGAACTACGTTGTTGGAACTGCGTTGTTGGAACTGCGTTGTTGGAACTGCGTTGTTGGAACTACGTTGTTGTTAGACAGTCGAAGACATTCGCCTTTCAGGCATTCGTGCTTGCACATTCGTTGCTTCGCAACATTAGCCCTTTGGGCATCAGTTGCAATTACCGTTGTAATCGTAGCACCCTTTCCAATCCCCATTGTTATTCCCGGAAATATCCGGACCGAAGGTGAACGGGCCGCCGATCATACGCGGAGAATCTTGGTTTACGCGGAAGTTCCCGTTGGCGTAATCGCAGAAGTATGGAGATTGGTTGTTCACCATGCTTTCCCAAATGTTGCCGTCGTCTGAGACGTCAACATCGGTGTCTACGAGACAGTATTTGAATTGCACTTGTTGAAGTTCGGGATCTTTCAGGTCTACCACGAATTCACTGAAGTCGCCGAGTGTGGCATTGTTTCCCCACATAATGCAATTTCGGAAGAGGCAATTGGTGAGGGTTCTGGTTTGAATGTTCTGATTAATGTCTTCGTAATAGTTCGTCAGATAGAATGCTGGAGCAGTGCGGTTGCCGTTGTTCCAATAGTTCGCGAAGGTGCAATTGTCGAACTGATAAGTCCCGCCAACGCTCAAGTTCGCACAGCTTTCACCGCAATTGGTTACCAATAAATTATTTCCATAAATGGAAGAACCTTGCGCGAATAACCCTACTCCCGACATGTTATCGATCTTCGTGTTGGTAACGGTGAGTGCGTATCCGGTTGCGCTGGTGTTTCCAAGTGTGTCGACTTGAATACCCATTCCTCCGTTTTTAATTATTGCATAATTGATGGAACTTGAGTTGCATTGGTAGAGCCAAATTCCTCCGCGAGTAACGGAATAAATTCCAGGACCTACTCCGGTTTCAATTTGCACATCGTACTGAATGCCCCATTGTCCGGGCAGAGTGGCGTAGTCGGCTTCTAGCCTATCTCCTTCGAAGACCACTTCGTTGTTCAAGCTACCTTGAATGTTCAACGAGCCTTTGTAGACGAAGAGACCAGATTTCGCATGGACATACACGTGTGTTCCTTCGTTAATGGTAAGGTTGCAACCTTCATCTACCGCGACAATTCCGTAAATGACATGCGGTTTGTCGTTGTTCCATATTGAACCGCAAGGCAAGACGTAGAGTTCGTTCTGCGTGGTTCCTCCGTGGAAATACGCATCTTGTCCCCATGCCGCCAACTGCACCACTTGGTGATTCCCGTTGGTGTTGAATAAGATTTGATCTTCAATTACGTACGGTGTGTTCGAGCTCGTTGGATCTACGGTTACTTCAACAAAAATGAAAAGACTATCTCCGGCCTCGAGGAATACATTTTCAAAATGCGTCCCGTTATCTCCGTTTACATTTATACGAAACTGCGAGTTCGCTCCTCCCGCCAAATCTATGGTTCCAATCTGAATGGCTTGCGCGTTGTTGTTATAAACCTTTACAATTTTAGTAACACTACCAATGGTGGTGAAGACTGTATCGAAAAGTAACGTATCGGTCGAGAACTCAATCTTCGCAGAAGAGTCTGTCGTAATCTCGTCGCGTCTGCATGAAGAGACGAAAACGATAACTGCGGTGATTAGAAAAAAGAAGAGGCTTTTTTTCATGAGGCAAAGATGGCTCAAGGAACGATTATAAACAACAGTTATTGCCTTTGAGAGGTAAGAGAAGTTAAGAAGAGGTAAGAGAGGGGAAGGTATTATTCCGCGAAGCGGATAACTAATTTAAATAGTTACTTAATATTGAAATTAACATTCTGACCAATGACCGATTTTTCACAGTCAATTCCCACAACGTCCTTTAAGTATTTAATAACGCTTAATGCAAAATCATTGGGGTAATAACCTTGTCCATTATTATCATTAAGCGACGGGATGTATACTTCTGAAAAACTCATTCGCTTGTTTACCACTCCATTTTGTCTGTAGGTAATCGAATAGGATTGAATTGCGTTTTGAATATGTTCCTCAAGTCTTAATTCATTATACATTTTATCAAATGAAACTTCCGCCCCATTCAAAATCGCAAAATGAACGGAAATTTTCTTGCCGTTATTCAGTATATTTTGAAACTCGAGATTAATCTTTTTCAATGCACCCGCATTAAGTATCGACTCTGCGAAGGCCTTGTAATCTTCCGGAGTGCCACACGTATTCAGTTGAGCTATATCTGTAGCCACATCTTCGCTTGTGGCATAGTTTCGAATCTTCAGATTGAAATTTTGAACACATGGCAGCGTGGCTGCAATGGATAATGTAGCATTTCCAAGTTTTTTATATTCCGCTCCTTGCCCTAAATCTAATTTATAATAATCACCGTTAGAGTGTATCGCCAACATCATATTTCGTGATTCATCGTGAAGGTAAATTACGTCATCCAAACTCGACCAATATTTCTCTTTTGCCTCAGACTTATTCAACTGTTTATATACATAACCATTATCCGAAACCCACTTACACTTTCCTCCTATCAATTCTGTCGTTTGTCTGATTTTCTTGCCATCAGGAATATTCAACACCGTGAGGTTTGTTACAGTTTTTGAATCATAGACAGACTTGAATTCCACGTAGAAATCAGCGCCGCTCGATTCCAAAACTAAACTCTTCAAATCTTCTTGTGTGTTATCGTTTAGAATACTTTCTTCCATTAATCTTTTTAATGCAGTTTCAAATCCGATTGTTGTATATCCGTTATTTTCCAATTTATTCTTAATAGCTCCGATGAGTAATACTTCCTCTTTGCTCAATTCGTAAATGCCATTAACAAGTTTGTTTATTCCTAATTTCTCAGGTATTACCATAACCTTAGGCACAGATATAATCGCCTTCTGAGCTTCACCCAACATGGCATTGTAATTCAAATCCCCATCTGCATATGATTGCAGATTAACTCCGGCTGTACCTATCAATTTGGCTGTATAAAGAGGTTTGTTAAAATCATCAATAATTCTTGCCTTTCCCAGCTGTATTTCTGCTTTAGTAGTTTTTCTAGTTCCCGGAATTTTCACCTCATCTGTCCTGGTGATTATTATGTTATCTCCAACTTTAAGACTTAAGCTTTTGTCGTAAATATCTATTGCAACCGGATAACTATTTGCTTGATTACGTTCTTTAACACGGACTACTTTCAGTTTTAATTCTGACTTACCGCTGCCTCCTTTCTTGATTTTACTCTTGCTGTTTTCCGAGGCGGTGGTTGGTTGTTTCTCTGCCTGATTGGTTAAAACCACCTGAGGAGACTCGTTGATCATTGGGACATTTCCTTGAACAAATTCTTTAACTCCCTTTGCAAATCCATCTATATTGCTACAAGGGCCAAGTAGATCTCCACAATCATAGGTAGAGATAGCAAGAGAAATAACAGCGCTTTGATTTGTTTTTACGTTGAAAATTACAAACTCGCTTTGCCAATTGACTTTGGAATTTAATCGAAGTGCTGAGGTTGAAATTGAACGATAACTTTGATCAGAAAGTTCAGACTTGTGAAGAATGATAAAATCGTGACCGAACATTTTCAAATTCTCCTGCTGATTAGGACTCAAGTTCGTTAGCGAATTACGATAAGATGCAAATAATTGATAATTCGAAAAAGGTCTAGCATTCAGTCCCGATTTCACCAAAGCCTCAACTATTGAAGCATCTAAATACGAACCGTCATAATAATCGTTTCCCATTTTTAAGAAAGCTATGCTCTGTGCTCGAATAGATGTGATAAGGAATACACTCAATAACACCAATAAAACCTTTCTCATTGAACCATTCAATTTTAAAATTATAAAAACGCGAGTAGATGTTGACGATTTCTATCCATTTCAAAACATCTTGTGTAAAGATAACATCTAAAGTACTATTTGACTCTATCTCGCCGCAATGTGAATCAGTCCGCAATGCGGATACATCCCAACGGGATTAGTCCTAAAAGGATTTGTCCCTTCGGGATTGGTCCACAAAGTGGATACATCCACAACGTGGATCAGTCCACAAAGCGGATAAGTCCCAACGGGATTGGTCCCTGCGGGATTTATCCACAAAGTGGATCAATTAATCTTTGTTCCAGTAGAGTCTACAAAAACAGAATACTGCTTCCCTCTGAACAAAACCTTAAACGTAAAGCTTTTCCATTGCGAAGGCAAGGTTCCATTAAACACCAATTCTCCGTTCTTCACGCGCATTCCGCCAAATCCCATGGTGATCGCCATCCAAGTGCCTGCCATGGAAGTAATGTGAAGTCCTTCGTGTGCTTCGTGATTGTAGTCGTCAATGTCGAGACGCGAGGTGCGTAAATACATCTCGTATGCTTTTTCGCTGTAGCCAAGTTTGGCTGCGAGTATCGCATGGACACACGGAGAAAGACTGCTTTCATGAACGGTTTTCGGTTCGTAGAAATCGAAGTTCGCTTTCAATTGCGAATCTGAAAAGTCGTCTTCAAAAAAGAAAAATCCTTGAAGAACATCGGCTTGCTTAATGAAGATGCTTCTTAAAATACGATCCCAACTCCAATGCTGATTAATCGGACGCTCAGATGGATATAGATCATGAATGCTCAACTGCTCCTTGTCCATAAAGCCGTCTTGCTGAAGATAAACTTCTGTTCCTTCCAACTTTCCGAAATACATCTGCTCTGCTTTCTTCTGCCAATCTGCAGCTTCTTCAGCAAAGTTCAACTTCATATTCGCGCATTTCGATGCGAACAATTCTGCGTTTTCACGAGACACCTTCTCTCCCACTTCCTTCGCATACTTCATGCACCACGCCGCGAAATAATTCGTGTACCAGTTGTTGTTAATGTTGTTCTCGTATTCATTCGGACCAGTAACGCCAAGCATGACATACGCTTGTTTCGCTTCAGACCAGTTCACACGCTGCGCCCAGAAACGCGCAATGCCCACCAACACATCTATTCCGTATTCGCCCAAATGCGCCTCGTCGCCCGTGTACTTCACGTAGTTGTAAATGGCATACGCTATTGCTCCGTTGCGGTGAATTTCCTCAAACGTAATCTCCCACTCGTTGTGACACTCTTCTCCGTTCATGGTCACCATCGGATACAACGCAGCGCCGTTCTTGAATCCTAACTTCGCGGCATTCTCAATGGCTTTGTCTAACTGATTGTATCTGTAAACCAACAACTGCTTCGCTACGTGCGAATCACGCGTGCTCTGATAAAACGGCAAGCAATACGCCTCGGTGTCCCAATAAGTACTTCCACCGTATTTCTCACCAGTGAATCCTTTCGGACCAATGTTCAAGCGTGAATCTTGACCTGTATATGTTTGATTCAAATGGAAAATATTGAAGCGAATACCTTGCTGCGCCTCATCGTCTCCTTCAATAACAATATCTCCCAACTCCCACACTTTCGCCCATGCAGCAACATGCGCAGCACGAAGCGATTCATATCCTTCACCCGCTGCAGACTGTGCGGTTTGCGCAGCAGCAGTAGCCAGGTTTTCATTCTTTTCATTCAAAGAACTTACAATGCCCACATATTTTTCAATGATCAATGGCGCATTTTCTTCAACATGAAATACCGCTGTATTTTCTATTCGGGTTGAAGTAGTTGAAGATTCAATTTTTGCTTCAGCGTTGTAACGCACTTCTTGCGCCCATGCCACTTGAAATCCAGTCTTCAATGTTTCCGATACTGCCACTCCTCCACCTGCTGAAACCGCCGTTGAGACAGGCTTCCAGAATAATTCATCGTAGTTGCTGTCGTGATTGCGGACTTCCGTTTCAATGAACGCAGCATATTTAATTTCCGCTTTTCCATTCAACGGAGTTATGCTGTATCGAATAGCGGCCACGTCGTTGTTGGCTAGGCTGCAAAAGCGCTCTGCGATTAACGACACCTTCGTTCCTTTCGGCGAAGTGGCTATACATGAGCGATGCAACAAGCCTTCGCGCATGTTCAATTCTCTTCTAAAATTCGAAACCGTCCACGTATTCAAATCGAAAACCTCTCCGTTTATGGTTACGTCTATTCCAATCCAAAACGTCGAGTTCAACACCTTTGCGAAGTACTCGGGATAACCGTTCTTCCACCATCCCACGCGGGTTTTATCTGGATAGTACACGCCTGCCACATAACTTCCCTGCAAGGTCTTCCCAGAAAACGCTTCTTCGTGATTGGCGCGCTGTCCGAATTTTCCATTACCAATACTGAAAATACTTTCAGAACTGCGTTGCAGATCGGCATGAAAATCTTCTTCAACAATTGACCACGGATGCGTAGATAGATACTTTATCATGATTTCTTTTTATTCGAATTGAAGGCACAAAGAAAAGAAAGTGTACTTAATACACCAACTCTATTTTTTCACAACTAAAATTTCAACGCCCACTCGGTTGCTTCGCGAATAACTTTCTTCGCGTCGAGCATTGCTGTGTCGTTCGCGCCGCCCAGAACGTGAACAGGAACGCCCTCTTCCACCAACGATAAAATATGCGTGGGAGTCGATTGCTGCCCCAAACACAATACGATTGCGTCGGGCTTCAACACATAATCTATTCCGTTTGAGTTGAACAACAACTCTCCGCCAACAATGCGAATTCCTGTGGTGCCATTGAACACGCCCACACCCAACTGCTGCAATTCGGTGCGGTGCGACCACACTGTGGTTTTGCCCAATTTATTTCCCAACTTCTTATTGCTTCGCTGAAGAATAGCCACCTTGCGAAGAGGAGTGCGTTCTTGTTTGGATTGAAGCGCACCGCGATGTTCAAGCTGCTGATCGATTCCCCAAAAAGCATTGTACTCTTCCTTCGTTTCGCTGTCTTGCGTGAGCAACGAAGCCACGTCCATGGCAATGCCGCCTGCACCCAGAATAACAATTTCCTCACCCAACGATTTGTATTGTTGAATGGCTTCAACATAATTCAACAAAGGAATAGAGCCGTCGTTTTCTTCCCAAGCATACGCGCTGGGAACCACTCCAGTGGACCAAACCACTTCTTCGAAATAATTCTCTTTGAAATTTTTCAGTTGGAAGGAAGTGTTCAAATGAATCTTCACTTCGTGCAATTTCAACTGCTCGGTATAATAACGCAAAGTCTCTGCGAATTCTTCCTTCCCCGGAACCTGCGCGGCCAAGCGCAGCTGTCCGCCTATGGAATCTTGCTGTTCAAAGATCTCCACTTCATTGCCGCGCTGCGCCAAAACCAGCGCTGCTGTTAGCCCCGATACTCCTGCCCCAACAACTGCTATTTTCTTTTTGTATGTTGAAGGAAGAAGTTGCATCGTCAGTTCTCTTGCGGCAAACGGATTCACTAAGCACGACGCTATTTCACCCGAGAAGATCTGATCGAGACACGCTTGATTGCAGCCTACACATGTGTTAATGAGGTTCGACTGATTCTGTTTCGCCTTCAACACAAAATTCGGATCGGCTAAAAACGGACGCGCAAGGCTCACGGCATCGGCCTTTCCAGAAGAAATAATTTCTTCCGCCAACTCGGGTGTATTGATTCTGTTCGTTGCGGAAACTGGAATGGAAACGTGTTGCTTCAACAATTCCGCAGCCCACACAAATGATCCTCGAGGCACGCGCATACTAATCGTAGGAATGCGCGCTTCGTGCCAACCAATGCCCGTGTTCAACAAGTGAACACCTGCGGTTTCCAGTGCCTGCGCGAATTGAATGACCTCCTCTTTCGAACTTCCTTCTTCCACCAAATCAACCACTGAAATGCGATAGATTAGCATGAATTTTTCAGAAACCTCTTCACGAATAGCCGCAATAATTTCCAACGGAAGACGCATTCTATTTTCGAAGGTTCCGCCATATTCATCTTCGCGCTTGTTTGTTCGCGGAGCAATAAACTGATGAAGGAAATAGCCTTCGCTGCCCATGATTTCAATTCCATCGTACCCCGCCTCTTCCGCTCTGCGTGCGCAATTCGCGAAGTCTTGAATTGTATCCTGAATTTCTTCCACGCTCAAAGCACGTGGCGTATAAATATTGATCGGTGCTTGAATTGCTGAAGCGCTCACGCATTTGTCATGCACTCCGTATCGGCCTGCATGCAGAATTTGCATGGCAATCTTCCCTCCTGCTTCGTGAACTGCATGCGTAATGATTTTATGTTTCGAAATCTGCTCATCGGCATTGAAGCAAATGGCGCCTGGCCAAAGTCTTCCTTCTTTGTTGGGTGAAACTCCGCCTGTGATAATCAATCCAACTTCTCCTTTCGCGCGTTCCGCGAAGTAAGCGGCCATGGCTTCGAATCCGTTTGGAAGTTCTTCCAATCCGGTATGCATAGACCCCATAATGAAGCGATTCTTAATTTCATTCTTTCCAATGGAAAGCGGGGAAAATGAAGTTATATTCATTTAACCAATTTGAAAAGGTAAATGCAATAGGCTGGGTCTAAAACTGTCGATTGAGAATTCTCATCTTTCAGCCTCGTTAAAATTTTATTATTTCCTGAAAGTCCTTCGAAAGTGTAATATTTACTTTTCTGATTATAATCATTTTGAATTGGGGCAAAACCGCTTTTAAGCCTTAGTAATTGAAAGTTATTTAAAGCTATATAAGCTTCTCCATTGATTTCAAACGTGCGCATAAATAGATCTCGCATTTCACCAGCTTTTTCATGCGCTAAATTCCAAAGTACAACTCGCTTCCCAAAATAATAATCCGTTTTCCATTGACACAAAAAGGTATTCTCCTCAAGATGATCATTACTAAGTGTAATCATCATTCCATTCAATAAATCAAATTTAAAATTTAATGATCGCGAAGTACCACTCATATTCGTTATAGACAATTTCGATTTCGGAATGAACTCCGTCGCGAAATATACTTGCCACTTTGGATTTCTATAATCATTATCATAAGAATTCCAATTTCCTTTAGAATAATAATCGCGATTCCACTCATAATC
>Ga0209298_10000472_pt1 | contig 26765 bp, 24 predicted proteins | sample S_140806_EF_Meta_FD_187325 | JGI IMG/M metagenome (GOLD analysis project Ga0209298, IMG submission 187325) | Freshwater microbial communities from Lake Simoncouche, Canada to study carbon cycling - S_140806_EF_MetaG (SPAdes) (version 2) | ecosystem: Environmental > Aquatic > Freshwater > Lake ... | reverse complement strand
TGTGGTTTTACCGCTACCTGACGGCCCTACGATTGCTACAAAGCTCCCAGGCTCAACTTTCATGTTTATTTTATTTAGAGTGACCTGATCTGGTTTATACCTATAGGTAACTTCACGAAGTTCCAACTCAGGCGGTGAGAAAAAAGATGGGGTTTTCTCTTCGCTAATCGGAACTCTATGCTCTGAAGAAAAAATTGTCGTATTCAAAGTTCTTGCGGCTGTACCCAGACTTATTTGGATTTGTACTGAATTTTGGTGAATTCGTAATAACGCCGGAGCTATTCGTGAAGTAGATGCAAGAAATACAGCGAGACTCGCAGTTGCATGAGCGAGATCGTTCAATAGGAATTGAGAGAAGGCCACACCAACAGTTCCAAGAATAACTGTCATTTCTACATAATACTTACCAACATTAGGAAGATATCCTTGCAAAACAAAATCTGACTCATAATTACTTCGAATGGAACCAAAGTTATTAAAAAAATATTGCTGTGTTCCGCGGAGTCGGACCTCAAGCAAATTGTTAAAGAGACCCGAAACAAGAAGTTGTGTTTCTGTATGAAAGTTTGCCAAATGATTCCCGACTAATTTGGCTTTACCCCGACTATTTCGGGTGACCAAAATGCCGACTCCTGAAAATAAAAGTCCGACTGAGATCGCAACCGTTGGGTCAATTATAATAAGCCCCACAATAATTAATAATAGTAAAAAGAAGTCAGATACAAGCAATACGCTCGCCCCGATCACACCAAAAACTATAGAGTTTACTCCCTGGGTAAGAGAGAAATGAATCTTGGTAACATCAGCGCGGGCCTCCAAATTTGACGAGTCTTCAAAATTACTTTTCAGAGCGCCAAGTGACAGTTCCGTCGAAACATGGCTTAACACTCTTAGAATCTTCTTCGCTGCTGACATGGAAAAAAGGGTCTTGAATGTTAAAAATCCAACCGCAATTAAAAGCAGGATGGTGATTTGCTTTTCATAATTAAAGGATGAAAGATGCAAAAATTTCAGTAAAGACGATACTTGGCTTCCTGTAGGCTGTGACGAATAACCTCTGACTGCGATTGCGCTTATCCCAGCAATAATCAAAACTGCAAATAAATCTAGAATTGAAATTACACATTGAAGTGCGGTTAACTTAATAATTCTTTTTCTCGAAGCCTTGGAAACAATCCCCAAACTTTTTTTGAATTCGCCAAAATAGTGAGTTCTTATTCCCATACTTACTCCCTGACTGCGAATTTAAATACAAATGGTACTCTTTGGCAATGGAGAGGACTTTGCCCTTGACTTTGTTGCTACCTGTCAAGAACGCAGAACTGTTCCTTCCGCAAGCGATTCTTCAAGTCGAGGCAAATCTTAGCCCACTCGATCAAGTAATTGTGATTGACGATGGCTCAAGCGATTCAAGCATCAAATTGGTTTCAGGGTGGGCTGATCGCAATCCTCAAGTCATGCTCAATTTTAATCCTGGGAGTGGTCTAGTGGATGCTCTTAACTTTGGTGTATCGCTTGCAAAATATGATTGGGTTGCTCGGTTCGATGTCGATGATACCTACCTCCCAAATAGATTGAAGCTCCAAGAACCGGCATTAGTTGCAGGGACTGTGGCCGTTTTTTCCGATTACCAATTTATCGGCCCAGAATCCCAATATCTTGGATTCATTCCTTCAGCTATAACGCCAGCGGCGACAAGGTTCTCGATGTTGTCTGGATTTAGAACCCCACATCCCTCTGTAATTTTCAACAAATTAGCTTTTAATTCGTGTGGGGGGTACCAAAAGGAAGACTACCCAGCCGAGGACTTGGGGTTGTGGCTAAGAATGGCGAATTTTGGGAAGCTGACTTCGGTCGGTTTACCTACCCTGAATTACAGGCTTCATGCGAACTCCATCACCTTGAGTAATCGGCTACTTTCAAAGCTGAAGAAAAAAGAATTACTTCAGAAATATCCCATATCTGCCGACGACCTGAACGATCTCTTATTGGAAATGCCTTTAGTTCTCAAAGTCTATAAGGAGAGCACATTTTGCGATTTTAGGCTGATGCTACTCATAAGAGAACTTTTAATTTATCTTCGTTACATGCGGGACGATAAAGGGATGACCATAAGGTGCATTCTCTTTCTGGCGAAAGCTTTGAGTTGGGCTTGGCCTCTAACTGTATTCAGATTTATTATTTTTAAAGCCAAAAGAACTAGGGTTCGGAGCTAGACCCACCTTTTTTTCTGACAGTTGACGCAAGAATCCATTAAAGAAAATGAAATTTGTTTTCATTTTTCTTCTTTTGGTCAAATTTTTAACAAAGAAAATAAACATCCTTAATATGTTATAGAAGAAAACACTGACTTTAGAAAAGCGTTGAGGGTAATTCAGACAAAGATATCCAACCCAAAATCCTCTAGCTAGCTCCATCACATTGCTATTATCGCGCACGCTCGGTGCCTGATGGTGCGTAATCACATCTTTGGCGTTAAACATTAGGAGACCCGATGTAGCGGCGCGCATCGAAAAATCCACGTCTTCTCCAAGTGCGTATCCTCCGGTGGGGCCTTCCTGTAAAAATTCATTAAAGGTAAACTCTGAAATTCTCTCTCTCCTATAAGACATACAGCAACCCGGTAGCCATTCACAATTTTGACTTTGGGAATACAAATCAGGGAACCAATGATTTGTCCCCCATCTTGTGATTTTTCCATAAAATAGAAAATTCAAAGCTGATAAAAATTTATAACTCCAGTTTAATCTTTTGAACACTCTGGCCGCAGGTCTTCTTAAATATAGGTTTGCTATTCGCGGTGCAGTACCAACTAGTTCCGAGTGATGAAAGAAGATCTCATCCAAATTGGTGAAGAAGTCGCGATTAACAGTCACATCATCATCAAAGAATGTCACAATTTCACCAGAAATATGTTTCAGAGCGAAATTTCGTGCAGAAGCAAGCCCGGGCTCTGATTCAAGAATTCTTGTTCCCGGAAAAATTTTTTCTATTGTCGTTTTTAAATCTGTGCCCTCAGTCTTGTCCTGCCCATTAATGACTATCCATAGCGTCACTTGGTCGGTCGTAAGCGCATGACTGAAACTCTGAATTGTTTTGAAGAGAGACTCTTTCCGTTTCGAAGTGCAAATTACCACATCATGAGAAAAGTGCATCATTAATGTCCTCCGATGACATGGAAACTCGGGAGTAATAAATCGTCGATCCTGAATATAGGGTTAGTGAACCATTGCCTAGGGTAGATATTAAAATTTGATTCAGCGGACAAATACCCCGCCCAAAGGCTAAAGGAGCTGTTGGCACCAATAATTGATTTTGCATGGCTCATCAGAAGCATCGTCTCAACAGGGGAAGGAAGGAGCAAGTTATCTATGAAGTAATCAGCATTACCTACAATCTTTTTTGCTTGAACTATATCGTCGCTAAATATGGCAATCTTCGCGTGAGGAAATTCAGATAGTGCAAGATTTAACGCAGACTTGTAGTACGGTTCCTGAATCAAGCCATGATAACTTTCTAATCCCACGTAGTCGCCTCGCCGGACATGTATTGCGACTACTTTGTTTTGCTCGAAATCACGGAACAATTCAGCATATGCAGCAGATCGCTCAGAACTTGAATTTTTTAGAATCTCTCGTATCGCACCCAAGTACTCACTAAAATATTTCCATGACTGGAAATATCCATGCAAATTTTTGATTGATTTCTTAGTCATCAAACTTTCGTTGTAATGAAAATCTTTCTCAAAATAACTACTTTGTGGGACTGGAAGAAAACGAAATGCTGGTTTACTTCTAATTTTAGCGATTGCACTTGATTTTGAATCAATTAGACAATTTGGAATTGAGAATTCTGAGAGCTGATAACCCCACTGATAAAGTAAACTGGTATTTAGAATCAAATTTGTATTTGCTGCCAAACTGTAGGACAAACCGGTCGCCCAACCAAATAGTTGATTTCCTAGTCCGCCTTGTAAATATACCCTTGTAAAAATTTTTGGCCTTTCTCTCTCTTATTTAAGTTATGCGAGTATCACTCATGTATCTTATTAGGGTGCCGGTCAATGTAACTCGAATATCGACGGTGATTCCCGCTTTCTATCGAGATTTTAAAAGTCTAGAGCAGTTATCAGCCGCGCTCGAATCCGTTGCCCGTCAAACCCTGTTACCTAATGAAATAGTTGTTACAGACGACAGTAGAGCCAATGATCAAAGCCAAATTCTTCAGGTCTTGGGAAAATACCAACATTTAAAGATTAAGTATGTGGTTAATAGGCAAATCAAAGGGGTATCCGGGAATTCCAATAACGGCATTCGAAACTCCAGCAATGAGTTTATCCATATTCTGCATCAGGATGACCAAATATCACAACCTAAGTTTTATCAAGATATAGTTCAAATTCTTGATCGCGACGTCAACTGGGTTATTGCAGGTGGTTATGACGGTAAGTATGTGATCAAGCCCAAAGTGGGGAGACATCACATTCCTGCTAGATTATTGCTAGGGATAAACACCTTTGGAAGTCCCAGCTCCTCAGTTTTTCGAAAACTACCTTCGGATCATTTTACAAGTAGTTTAGTTATGTTTGCGGATATAGATTTCTACTTTAATCTCTACGAGCACTACGGATTGCCCCACCTTCTCTCTGAAAACTTTTACATCTTTTACGGGACAGGCGAATATCAATTACAGCAAAGCGTCACGAATCTGCAATCTGCTAATGAAATCCGTTCGGTGTGTGAGAAGTATCCAAGATATGTAGGGGCCGCTGTCTTTGATTTGTTTTTTGTTTCAGGACATCATGCTTCAAAACGATTGGCTTTAAAGGCAATCTCGGATTTTCGTATAAGTTTCAAAGTCGCTCACAAAATCTTTCAAACTTACTCAACTATTCGATATTTGCTTGCGCGATTCAAGTAATCTGACCAGGGGAACTACAACAAATCTAACCGAAAAGAAAACCATGACTAAGTTGATAATTAAATCCGCTTGGAACATGAATGTAAAACAAATAACAGCCCAATAGATTTCGCTGCGATTTCGTTTATCATGTTCGAACAAGACAATCAGCGGAAGGAGTATGACGAATCGGTAAGGGTAACTTACTCCAATTATCCAAATCCCCGTAATATAAATCAGGTAGGCTGTAGAAAATTGGGCCGGTACGAATTGAAAAGTTTGCCGTTTTTCAGAGATGTATGTGGCGCAAAAGATAATTATCAGAATAACCACACTGACAAATCCAGTAACTTCAGTGAAACTAACTATTTGGTCATAAAAATTCCTAAGTCCAAAACCAGTCCAGGTAGGTTTACTTATTTTCGAACTTATTTCAATCCAACCAAAAAAATAGATTCCTGCAAAGCAATTTATCAAGAAGAATGCTACAGATACGAATCTCTCCATTTGCTTGCCAACTATCATTAGCCCCAAAAATAGAATTACGGGATAAATTTTAAGTTGTGACTCAAGAGCCACAATGCAGCATACGAATATGAATGAAGATTTTCTGTAGCGGTCATGAAATTCCGAATTCAAGATAATTGCTATAAATAAATTTAACGCTCCAATCAGGAGATCTAGGTTTGCTCTCTCTAGTGCAAAAGTAATGGCAGGCGAGAATGTGAAAAGAGTCAGTAAAACTTTTCCAATATCTGTGGATAGCCTAGTTCGGGTAAGCACTAAGGCCAAAGCCCACAAAGTGATGACGGTTGCCGTTAAAGTCTCAAAACCGTCAGATGAGATCCAAGGCATTTTCAAAATCCAAGTTGCTGGAGTGGGGTAGCCTGGCGCACAATCTGGATTAAGTTCAATTAATCCACAGTCGCGCATCTTTTCCAACCCGTAGGTGCCGTCGATAAATGTGGGATGAATCGACTGAAATCCTAAAAACCTCGAAAAGAACACTTGCGACGTTTCCGACGTTACATTTGCTAATAGGTAAACAATGACTGATTGCCATAGTAAAGCAAGGATGAACAAGGACCTTGAGGCCAAGGCTTTTATGCATCTACTTCTTATTGAACTAACTTTTGGGTGGAAGGCGAAAGAAGTTGCAACTAAGTACATAATACTAATCGAAAAGCCAACTATTTTTGTTGTAAGTTTAAAATTTCCTAAATCAAAAAATATTGACAATCCGTAGAGAGTCGCAATCCCTAGTGCCGCACTCCCTCTAATTCTGGACACGGTACTAACTAATCATTCCTTTTTGTATTGAAGAAAAGCTCCTGCATAGCTTTGAAGCAGAATTTGAGAAATCTCTTACTTGGAAGATTTTTGTACCTAATTTTCCAAGTGGTCCCTTGTGGTGAACCACCTTGGGTTGGAGTTTCTGCGACTTTGAGTTGCAGAATCGCGATACTATTCCTTCTTAGATATTTTGCAATTTGTATATTTGGTATTAACGAATCCTCTTGAAATTCATAATCCAATATTCTTTTAAGAATCGGGAGTTTGTAGGCATGGAAGGGAGTGTTTCCATCATTGGAGCGCTTTCTTGAAAGGAGAAAAACTATGATTCTCGTTATCTGCGAGGTTGCCCGCCTGTACCCTGGCTCGTTTCTTCCAATCCTTATCCCTTCGACTACATCTGCGTTGGAGTTACATAGCATTTCTGCCATCTTTACAACGGACATGGCGTCATAATGACCGTCGCCATCTACGGTTATCAAAATGGAGTCTTGATCCATAATTGAAACTGCGTGCCTCATCCCTCGAAGAGTGCTGGCGCCGTGACCTAAGTTAGTTTCGTTATTTAATAAGTGGATATCAAGGTTTTGAATTTTCTTTAGTGTCTCAAGAGTGTCATCGGTTGATTTATCATTGACTACAACAAAAGTACATTGCAACCCTTGACACGCCTCCGCAAGTCGTCGGAGCCAATTTTCTATTCGGGAACACTCATTAAACACCGGCATACTTATAAAAACCTTAGTATTTTCCATTTATGAATAGTATTCCAGATTAGCCGTCAATAACCTTCTTGACGGAATTCTCAAACACGACCAATGCGCTAGCAATAGCCATATGCATATCTAGATATTTGTAGGATCCCAGTCGCCCCCCAAAAATCACTTTAGTCTCTTTTTTGGCTAATTCCCGATACTTCAAGAGAATTTCTCGGTCCACTAGTTTATTGACAGGGTAATATGGTTCGTCTTCCTGGCTGGCGAATCTTGAGAATTCCCGAGCAATGACTGTTTCTCCATGTTTAGGGTTTCGTTCCGGGTGGAGATGTTTGAATTCATGAATTCGCGTAAAAGGACTATCGACATCCGAATAGTTCATTACTGAGGTCCCCTGAAAATCGTCTACCCCCAAGTGTTCAAACTGAAAATCCAAAGTCCTCCATGATAAGGCACCGTGAGTAAAGCCAAAGTATTGGTCGATTGCCCCCGTATAAATTACCAAGTCATATTCTGAGGTTGAATCTTTCTGTGCATTAAAGTCAGAATTTGTGTCAATTTTGATTTTTTTATTACTGAGCATCTTTTTAAAGAGTGCCCCGTAACCGTCCGTTGGCAATCCTTCATAGAGGTCGTCAAAATATCTGTCATTGTAGTTAAAGCGAACTGGCAGCCTAGTTATGATTTCTGCTGGAAGTAAGATTGGGTCTGTTTGCCATTGTTTTTGCGTATACCCTTTGATAAAAGCTTCATAGAGCTCCTGACCCACCAGTGAAATCGCTTTTTCCTCCAGATTACTTGGGTTATCTAGATTTTCTTTTGTTAATGTAGTTAATAAATTTCTTGCTGCTTCAGGGGAATACGACTTTCCGAAATATTGATTGATTGTATGCAGGTTGATAGGCATGGAAAAAACGTTCCCGCCATGCACGGTTTTAACTCTATGAACGTAGGAGTTGAAACTAGTAAATTGATTCACATAGTCCCACACAATCTGATTTGATGTGTGGAAAAGATGACTTCCATATTTGTGGATTTCTATACCAGTCCTGTCATCAAATTCAGACCATGCGTTACCCCCGATATGATCTCTTTTTTCAACAATATGCACTTCGCAGTTTTGTAAGGATGCTGCTCGCTCAGCAATCGTGGCTCCAAAAAATCCAGCACCTACGATCAAAATTTTCTTCATGGTTAAATGTTACTGAATACTTGGATAATAACCCTGCTAAGTCCTGCCTAAAAGATACCTAGTGAGCGCCATTATGGTTCCTTGAGGGCTCTCACCCACTGTTGTTGGGAGAATTGAGGCATCCAATACTCGAATAAGTGGATTTTTTTTAAGAAACCCGGCCTCGTTAATTTCCACACTATTAGGGACAACTGGGATTGAAGACATTAAATGAACCGTAGAAAGAACTAACTTATGAAAAGGAGTCCGTTCAATCATCTCAAATGCAGTTTCCATATTTACTACACTTTTAGAGCCCATGAAAGGCAAATAAACTTCAGTGGCATCCGCGAGAAAAAGTAACTCTGCGGTTCTCTTTAGAAATTCCCTTAGTGATGCGCGATCTTTTTTTGTGAAATAACACACGAGAAAATATTTTCCAAAACCTAAAGGGATGTCTAGAATTCGACCGCCCACTCTGTATTGACCTGTATACATTGCATGAAAATCCATACCTGACGAAATTTTGTTGTACTGGGCCGGCGATAAGGAGCCAGAGCCATACGCAAGAAAAAGTTGGTTGAAATTTGCAGGCATCAGTAGGAAGCCTTCACTCATATACTCTTGCATCTGGTGAGTAAAGATGGTTCCTTTCTGCGCTTCAATTTTTTGATCAAAATGCGCAATCATCTTGAAATTAGCGTGAAATCCAATCGAGCCTAAACCCTTCGAAAGCATATTGCTCTTTGCTAGTAACCTTCGAGACTCGATTGCACCGCAGGAAATAATGATTTTTTTAGATTCAACCGTGCGTTTAAATCCTGCAGAGTCTGACAGTATTACCTTGACTGAATCATTCTCGCTTAGTATTTTTGTGGCTTTCCAGCCGGTTAATATTTCTCCACCGTTGCTAATTCCCTCTGGGATAAAAGTTCGACCCATGGTTTGTTTTGCATTTGCAGGGCAGCCAGAGGGGCATAAGTTAGATTTCTTGCACTGCTTTAACATTCTTCGCGCAGGCACTACAAGAAGATTCTTTTGTCTACATACTTTAACTAACAACTCAGAGTCTCGATCAAATCCAGGTAATATGGATTCACTGACAACGTTGAGTGATTCTTCTAACTCTTGGAAAATTGCGTCGAGGTGAGGATGAATGGCGAATTCAATATTCATGTTTCTCCATTCATCCAACACATGTTTAGGAGTTCTCCAAAATAAACCACCGTTGATTTCTGTCGAGCCTCCTAGACACGCACCTTCTCCTATCGCAACACTTGGGAATCCGATTGCGGGACGAACACCCCCGTCACGATAAAATCGCTTCATTATCGTAGAGGCCGAAGTATCAGTAGAGTTAAATTTCTGACCTTCCTCCACCATCAAAACTGTGTGTTTTTTAGAGATTTCCTTAAATGCCGTGGCGCCTCCAGCGCCAGAACCGATGATTACAAAGTCATACATGGTTTGGTCTCTCAAATTTCTGACCCGCCAGTTCAATCCTTATAAGCACTCGAACAGATTGAAGAACTACACTAAAGGGGAAAACTCTCTCGAGTGCCCTGATTGGGATTAATTCTGCTACAAATGCAACAACAAATACAGCAATTTTAACTATTCCTTTTAAAGATTGAACTACCGGACTGCTAATCGTAACTCTATCCGTTTTGTTTATTTCCAGGCTAGGAAAGTCAGACTTGAGAAGGTTAAAAACAAGTTTAGAAATCAATTTATTTCCAACTCGGTCATTACCTAACCTTTGCCCTAGGGCCATTTATTTTTAACTCCACAAACTTCTTGACCAATAGTAGTAAATTTTGCTCGAGAACTTCCTTCAGGCCATCAACTGCAATCCGTACCTCAGTCTCTGTTGCAATGAGAGGAAAAGATATAATCAATGGGTTTTCTTCGTTGACTCCAAAGTAAGTAAGAATCCCATGCTTTTCATATAGCTCGGCAACGATTGCACTATTTAATACTTTTTTGGCTATCCGAGGATCTTTGAGGAGATCCACTTTTCCAAAAGTTAGTTTTGCCAACGTGCTCACAATCTCCTCGACCAACTTATCTTCGAGCAAGATTCCCCACAGCGCGCCACTACCCCGCAACTCTTTAACGTTCTTACTGTTTTGCGCTACCGGCGTGAAAAGCTTGCTGAATAATTCACCTATCTCAAAACTTTTTTGTACGAGACTCTCTTCTCTGATTATATTTATTGCTTCTATTGCAGTAATTACCTCCTCACCAAATCCATAATACGTTGTACTATGCAGCGTTGCATCTTTAATTGTGTTAAATGCACTCGCGACCTTGCTCGAATAGCTGTAACCAGAAATTGACGCCTTTCCGCCCCCAAAAGATTTTGCATAGGTGAGAATGTCGGGCGCTAAACCCAGCACTCTCATATAGTTGAATAACGTTCCGGTTTTGCCCCATCCAGAATAAACCTCATCAAAAATCAAAACAATATCCTCGTGGGTACAAATATCTCGCAATTCAAGCAAAAATTCAGGTGATAGCGATCGCATTGTACTGGCATTGAGTGGTTCAACAATGATTGCATAAATATTAGACGTTTGACCTGACCGCAATTCTGTTACCAATTTTTTTATTGAAGCAATATTGTTATATTCGAAAGATACACTGTTTGGAATGGTAGGAAATTTAAAATATACTTCAGGAGATCCCGTTAATCCTGCAGCACCAAGAAGTTTTCCGTGAAAAGAGATATCGGAGTGAACGATAAAATCGCGTTTCCCTTCATGGTATTTAAATGCAATCTTCGTGGCACCTTCCACGGCTTCCGCACCTGAATTTGGAAAATAGGAGTAATTCAAATCCCCCTGAAGCATCTCAGATACGTTGGCTCCCAGGGCAGCTATGTATGGGCTAAAAAAACTCTTATAAACTTCCATTTTTTTACCCGCTGCAAAATTACTTCTCGCCTTCAAAATCCGGGGGTGATTATGTCCGTGGTTGAGGACACCAATTCCCCCAGTTAAATCCAATATCTGTCTACCGGTCTTTAGGTAGATCCAGCAACCTTCTGAGTATTCAACCAACTCTCGACCAAAAGGGAATGTTCCGATTAACTCAACTTGACTTGGATTCACATGCTTTCGATATAGATTCCATATTTGGTCAATTGTAAAATTGTCGGCTTCTTCAATGGTGAACATGCGTCACTCCCCAAGTCTTTTTTGAAGTACTACTCGTCCCATGCGAATTCTAATGGGTAGAAAGCCATTTCTCAGATAGAAGTTTATATTCCATGGGGTACTTGTGAGTGTCTTAACGTAAACATGTTCAAATCGACCAGATTCTCTCTCAATCGCCCTCGATATCAATTCTGACCCGACTCCCAATTTTCTATGGGTTTCACTTACTGCGATCCAAGTGATTTCTGCCCCAATCTGCTTTCTTCCCTCGACAAGGTAGTACAGAAAAGCACCAAGAACCAGTCTCAACCTTCCAATATTTGCCAGCACTCCAATGATTTCAAGATAACCACGCAAATTTATCAACTTGAAATAACTTCGGATTAGATTCGAAAAATTCCCTAAAACCACGCAACCTACTAAATGTTCATGCTCATCTACCATCACAATCGCGTTACTTGTCATGGAAAGTGCTTCTTTAAAAAAATTCTCGTTTTGCGTGGAGGCAAGGAGAATGATTAAAGGATCGTCGGGTAGTGAGACTTTCAACAAACCAAGAATTCTGTCGAAATCCTCAGATTGAGCCGAACGAGAGTGCGACATAGCACAAGCATATCATTTTTAATTGGCATCTTGGTGCAGAATAATCTTGTGGAAAAAATTGGTCGATACAAAAGAATCCTACTTTCAAAGAATATTTCTTTTTTAGTGGCCGCGTTCTCTGGCTTGTTATTGAGATTTTACATTTCAAGTTTTGGTCATAATATAGATTTAGATGCATTCTTTAATGATCATTATTATTCGATACAATCTTTCGGAGAACCTTGGTCTTCAGGGCACTATAACTACGGTTTCGCCTGGGGCTACTACAGCTTTCTGTTGAATGTGCTTTCTGGTCATGATTTTCGTGTTTTTAGAATCTTAATAATTCTGAGTCTTGGAATTGTTGATATTCTGATCGCTTGGCAGGTCCGAAAGAGATATGGCAATATTTACCTACTAGTTTTGTTTAATCCCGTTACAGTATTAATCACGGGCTACCATAACCAATTTGATAATGTGGCAATTTTGCTGGGAATTCTTGCACTTCAAAAGTATGAATATCAATCGCTCAAAATTCAAAAACATCTTCCATACATACTTTTGATGTCTGCATCACTTGTGGTCAAGCATGACTTAATTTTTTTCGCATTTTGGATAATTTTTAGAAACTTTCATAGTTTTAAAAGGATTTTACTTGCCGCGTGCCCTGTGCTAATTTTTCTTGTTTCATTCGCTCCCTTTGTGTCAGCCTATCAACAGATTTGGCTCCACGTTTTTCGGTACAAATCGTTTAACAACGGCCCTCTTTACTATATAGTTTTTCTGAAACAGGATATCAGTTCTTATTACTTTGTATTATTTCTTTGTTTGATTGTTTTTGCTGGGTTAATGTTGAGAAACGCCGACTTATACGACTCATTTTGGTTATACTTGATTCTGTTCGTCGCGCTAAGTTCCTCAATTGCGAATCAGTACCTGGCGGTCGCGGCGTTAGGTTTAATCTGCCTTACAAAATATTTTTCAGTTCCTTTTTTAACTTACTGTTTTTTCCTAATAATCAATCACCCTGATGGTCCTGAGCTTGGATTTGGAACTTTCTTAGGTGAATTCGCGGCGAAATATGTTTACTTACCCATCCCGATTATTCTCTTAGGGACTTTAATTGCTTTTTATGCCTTTAGATTTTCTCATCAAAAAATATCCACCATCCATCCAAACAAAAGGTCGTAACAATGTCTCTAAATTACTTCAAACTCAACTTAAAGTTGTTAAAGCGGATTCTGATTGGTCGAGCGGCGAGCACTATTTACTGGGCATTCAACAATTTCCAAGGACCGGCACCATTTCAGATAAAGAAGAATTACTTAATAAGGAATGGAATTGAGCATGCGATTTGGGTCGAAACGGGGACTTATCTTGGGGAGACGACAAAGGCGCTTGCTAAGAAATCCCTGCTTGTTTATTCGATAGAGCCCGCGGATAAGTTGTTTTCTTTTAGTGAAACGAGATTTCGCAAGAATCATAAAATTGAGCTCTTACACGGGACTAGCGAGGATCAATTTCCAAAATTGCTCAGTGGTTTGAAGAACTCCATCAATTTTTGGCTAGATGGACACTTTTCTGGAGATATAACTTTCAAGGGTGAGATTAATTCACCCATCATCACAGAACTTTCTTTAATCGCGATGCACGTAAAGAGGTGGGATCGGGTCGTAATTTTTATAGACGATATTCGTCTCTTTGGTCAAGCTCATTCTGGTTACCCAACACTTGATTATCTTGTTGAGTGGTGCTCAAATAATAATTTTAGGTGGACTATTGAACTTGATATTTTTCGAGCAACAAAACTATAAGCCCACTAACTCTTCAAAAGTTTAATCCAACACCACAACCCCACCCGGAGTAACTATGTGTACCGCAACAATCCCAGATTGATCATCATTAGTTGATGGGTCTACCCACTCAATTGTGACGTCACCAAGGGATGCCAGGATGTCCTCCTTAAACCAAGAGTCAGCTAGTTGGTCAGTATCTGCAATAACAATTTTTTCAATCTCAGCAAGAGGTGTGCCATCTTGTGATGGGTGATCGGCAGAGAGCCACTGAATAAAGAATGGGAATTCTCTTGTGTCAGTAATCTCATTTACTCCAATTTGCACCCACTTGAGATCTGTTCCGTTTGGTCGTGTGCGATGACCTTCTGTTGCTGCGCGACCAAACTTTGTAGCTATTGGTGCGATGTCTTTTGTGCTAAATACCCAAGTGAACCAACCGCCACCTTCATTTGCCTTCTTAGATACTGCCTTACCCCATGGTGTTTGTTCTGTTGCTGGGTGATCAAGAGGACATACAACTTCTATGTATTGACCGTTCTTAAGAGAGGCAGTGAAGTTACGTGTACCAAAGCGTGGGTGGATTCCACCATCTACAAATGTGCTGCCTAGGCGTGAACCTAGTCTTTGCACAGTGTCAGCTAGTTGGTCGTGGGAAGTCACATAAGAAACATGATCTAAGCGCATGGGGGAATTCTGCACCATGGCGGGGGGTGCAAATGACCACTTCCTGGCCAGGCCACTTGGTATCCGCAGGCGTTCTTTTCCTATCCGTTAGATGTCTGTCAGTGGAGAAAGACTCAAGCCATGACCCCAAGTTGCGGTGCGTTGACATTTCTGTACTACAGAAATACCCTTTAAGTATGTTCCAGTGAAAAAAGTAGTGCGCTTCTCCCAATCTGCGCGCAAGCACAAGATTGGAAGAGCTCACGCTCTCTATGTCATGAACCTTTATGACTTTCAGGTCGATCCTGAAGACCTTAATAGGCGAAGCTGGGTGGGGGTTGATTCAAGAGGTCGTGAACTTGAAATCACAGGAATTGATTTAGGGAATTGCTTTTTAGTAATCCATGTAATGCCAACTAGAAGGGTGAAGAACTATGGCAAAGAAGGAGAGTAAGAAGCTCATTTACACATTGGGCGGTTCTATCAACCTCGATCAAGAGAAGGTTCTTTACAAAGGAAAAAGGCTAACCGAGGCGCGCGCAGCAAAACTGGGAGAAGAGACTGCCAAAAAGTTTAGAGGTCGCCCTTCTCTTTCAAATAAGAAGGAAGAGTCTCCTATAGTTCAATTCCGGGTTACTAAAGCTAAGAAAATTGCAATTAAGAAGAAGGCAAAGGCTGAGAAGATTTCTGAGTCAGAACTCCTCAGGCGCGCAGTTGATTTGGTGCTGGCTACAAAATAAGAACTAACTGCAGGTCGTGCGTATTGGGGTTTTATTCTCTAAATAGAAATCATCAACCTGCCTATCAACACACTTATTACCCTGCCCCTGCCCGGTATGGCCATCACCTGTCAGTGAGATAAGAACTGAATTAGTAAGGATCTTGTGTAGTCCTTGCGCCCATTCATAGGGCGTAGCTGGGTCTCCAGTGGTGCCAATGATGACAATCGGGTTGGCGCTCTTTGTGGGCAGAACTTCCGTCGCTTTTGGTGTGTCAAAGTACTGACAGACCAACCCACCGTAAGCAAGGTAGGGGCCAAAAAATGGCGCCTGTTTGGCAAATGCCTGCGCATCCACCTTTATTTGTTCAACACTTCGATTATCTGTGGCATCTAGACAATCAATAATTGACCCTGAATCAAACTCATTGGTGGTGTAGTTGCCATCTTCCGTGCGCCCGGTGTATTCATCTGCTAGTTCTAAGAACTTGCCAGCCTTGCCGTTCTTCACTTCGGCAACCGCCAACCGAAGCTTTGGCCATCCTGTTGCGCTGTCATAGAGAGCCGATGCCGTGCCCAACAGAGCTAGCGAATCTGAGAGCCTTTTATTTGGTTTCTTTTCTAGTTGGCTAAAAATCTTCTTCATCTCACCAACTGCCGCTATTTTATCTTTCGGTAACGGACAGTCACTTCTTTTAGCGCAATCATTTACAAATGCTGCAAATGCTTTATCAAAGCCTATTGCTTGTGTCAGTGCTTGCTGGAAGTTAGAGATGGAAGGATCTACCGCGCCATCTAGGACCATGCGGCCAACTTTGGCCGGAAAGAATTGTGCGTAGAGAGTGCCGAGAAATGTGCCATAGGACTTACCCATGTAGTTTAGTTGCTTATCACCAACAGCTTGTCGCAAGATATCCATATCGCGGGCGGTATTTGCCGCGCTAAAAGAAGTGAGGTGCTTGTTCTTCTCTTGACACTGCTGAATAAAATTCTTTGATTCAATCAGGGTTTGCGCAAACTCTTGTTCGTTATCTGGCTTTGAATCAGAGGCGTAGTTGGAATCTAACTCTTTATCACTCAAACAAATAATGGGCTCACTGCGCCCGACCCCGCGTGGGTCAAAGCCCACGATGTCATAAGCGTTAAGGATTGCTGGGCTAAAGAGATACTCGGCGGCGTAGGCGTAATCAACCCCTGATCCACCTGGGCCACCAGGATTAACAATGAGGCTGCCTAGCTTCTTCTCACTTGTTGTTGGGTATTTCAGAACTGAGATGTTAAATGTGCCGGTCTTTAACTCTGTGTAATCAATGGGCACAAGCAGATCTGTGCATTGGTAGTTCTCATAACAACTTTTCCATTGCAGCTCTTGGGCATAGTAAGCCGCAAGGGTTGTGGGTATCTCTGGTCTTGATTGGATATAGGAAACTGTTGAAAAGAGTGCCAACGCAAAAACTGTTACAGCTACCGTAATTTTACTTGCGCGGGTTTTAAATACCTTAAGAGAATTGGCGGAGAAAGTCTGCATCTATGGCTTTGCCAGACGGCACATCAGAGCTTCACAGGTAACTAGTGGCGCTGCATTATGTGCCAGGTTGATGCGTGCTTCCATGATGGCGGTTATCTTGTTAATTGTTGAGTGCGCTGGGTATTTAGCCGCATAGCTCTCAATGGCCTCACGCATATCTGTGTTAATCATGGAGTCAGCTTCACCTGATTGCACCATCATGACATCGCGGTAGAAGGTGGCGATATCAAGAAGTGCGCCATCGATGGAGTCGCGCACCATTCTGGTGGAGCGTGACTTCTGTTCTTTCTCAAGCTCTTTCACAGCCTTCGCACCACCGGTAGCCATGCCGCGACCAGTTGCACCTTTTCCATAGGCCTCTTGCAATTTCTCAATCTCTTTCTCATCGCGCTCATCACTAGATGTATTAGCCTCATTAGTTGCTAGGTCAACAAGTGTTTGCGCTGCGGTGAATGCTGCAGCAAGTGAGTTCAGTTGTAGTGGTAGCGCCATGATGCGAGCGCGGTTACCGCGCACGTTCTCATTCTTTGCTAAATACCGTGCTCTTCCAATATGTCCTTGGCTTACCCGCGCCGCAAAATCTGCCATCGCTGGTGCAATCTTGTCTCTGGTGACCAGCACGTCGGTTACTGCTTGTAGTGATGGCGTGCGCAGTTGCAGGTGGCGACAGCGCGATCGGATGGTGGGCAGAAGGTCATGCAGAGTGGGAGCACAGAGCAACCAGACCGTGCGGGTGCCAGGCTCTTCAATTGCCTTGAGCAGGGCGTTTGCAGCTGATTCAGAGAGTCTGTCCGCATCTTCCATCACAACTACTCGCCAGCCTCCCATAGACGGCGCCCAGGCAACGCGGGTCAGCAGCTCGCGCACTTCTTCAACCTTGATTGACAGCCCTTCAGTGCGAATGATTTCAACATCGGGGTGGCCATGAGTCTTTGCTGCATTGCAATCACTGCAAGTGCCACAACCATCTTTAGAACAAATCAGTGCTTGGGCAAATGCAACTGCCGCACTTGATCGACCAGAGCCTGGAGGGCCGGTGAATAACCAAGCGTGTGTCATCTCTTGGGACTCCATGCCAGTGCGGCTTGCCGCAACTGCCCCTTTAAGAATTTCAATGATGTGTTCTTGACCTACTAGGTCATCAAAGACAGAGCTCACTTACTTCTTTATCCGATGCGTGACTGCATTCGTTGCAAAACGAATGGGACGTAGTAAACGATTCTGGTGCGGGCCGGCTGCGTTTCTCTTTAGCGCTGGCAGCTCTGCTACTCGTTCAATGATTTGTGCGTGGATCTCATCCACTGACTGGGTGCCATCAATAACGAAGTAGCGTTCTGGATCCATCATGGCGATTTGTAAGAACTCTTGGCGCACGCGCTCGTGGAATTCTTTCGGTTCTGCCTCTAAGCGATCTAGTGATTGCAATCGAGCCAGGCCAACTTCGGCTGGGAGATCAATCAGGATGGTTAGTGTGGGATAAAGGCTTTCGGTGGCCCATCTAGAGATGCGGGCAACTTCTCCTGGGATAAGAACTCTTCCTGCTCCTTGGTAGGCAGCAGAAGAATCAAAGTAGCGATCTGTAATGACAACATCACCGCGATCTAGTGCTGGGCGAATGACAGCGTAAACATGGTGGGCGCGATCTGCGGCATATAACAAAGCTTCTGCTCGTGGACTGATTGCTCCAGTTTCATGGCCGAGCAAGATGGTGCGTAGATCTTTACCTAGGGTGGTGCCGCCGGGTTCTCTTGTGAGAAGAACAGTTTCAGCTTCTTGCTCTAACCACTTAGCAAGTAACTTTGCTTGAGTTGATTTACCGGTGCCTTCTCCGCCTTCAAAGGCGATGAAGATGCCTTGGGTTGGAGCGCCGGTGATGGCACCAAGCTCGCCTTGCAGCGCTGCGACGATATCTGACCAGAGCGAGACTTGTGGGCGATCTTTCATCTGGCGATAGGCCAGAGCGCCAATCAGGGCTGCAATCACACCAGCTAACAACATCGTGATCTGGGCGCCGTTGTAGTCAAGTGTGGTGTTCTGGAATTCATACCTGTGCTCACCAATGGTGGCAGCGATAATTGGCGCGGTGGCAAGGACTGCTACCAAGGTAATGCGAATCAGTGATTGCACAAAGGCGAAGGTGCGACCACGGACATCGTCATGTACTTCCATGCCAAGCATGGTGAAGCCGGTGACCCAAGTGATGCCGCTAAATGCGCCCAAGATGATGACGATAAAGACTGAGAGTGTGAAGTTTGAAATCAGTGCCAACAGGATAAGGAAGAAGCCAGCGGTGGAAAGAGATGCGCCAAATAAGCGGCGACGTGAGAACTGAGCAAATATCTTTGGACCAAATGCAATACCGATTGCAAGACCAGTAAAGACTGCGCCAAAGAGCACACCATATGCAGCATCGCCGCCGCCGAGATCACCCACAAATGTGCGAGCCAGGCCAATCACAGCACCAGCTGCTGAGAATGCACCAATCATTCCGATGATGAGGCCGCGAATAATCTTTGATTGCGAGACAGCCTTCCACCCTTGTAGAAGTGATTGCCCCATGTTCTGCTCGGCATCTTTTTTAGAGGCAGCACCTTTAGGAATCTCTTTTAGGCCACGGATTGTGTATGCGGCAAAGAGGAAGGAGAGTGCGTTGATATAGAGGGCGATATCTACCGAGTTACTTGGTAGCAGTGGGCTAATTGTTGCAATAGCACCTGAAAGCAGCGTAAGAAGTGTGAAGAGAATTGCCGCGATGGGGGCGGTGCCATAGGCGGCCAGTAGTGAGACTTGGTTGGCATTTTCTAACTTATCGCGTGGAACGAGATTAGGTACTGATGCTTCCTTTGCAGGTGACCAGAACAAGGTAAGACACTCCACCAAGATCATGGCGGCATAGAGCCAGAAGTATGTGTGCACGATTGGAATGGAGATATAGAGAGCTGCGCGCATGATGTCGACTACCACCATCAACCGGCGGCGATCAAAGCGATCGGCAAATACTCCAGCAATGGGGCCAAGAAATACTGCGGGTAACAATCGCGCAATAAAGACACCGGCGATAGCAAAGTTTGCCGTGGCATATGAACCACCAGAGAGTTGTTGCGCTAGAGCAGTTGTTGCAAGCAGGCCAAGCCAATCACCTAAGGAAGAGAAGACCATCGAGTTCCAGAGTTTGCGAAATGCCGGAATTGCTAAGACGCTGCGGGTTGCATCCTGCTTAGGAGCTGCAGGTGTGGGCAAGCTAGCGGGCATGGGGGAAGTCTATCGGGCGCGCCAGATAATGACTTTGGGGCCCCCAAAGACCTAAAAGAGACTTCTAATGCTCTCTTCCAATGAGTACCTAGATTCAAAACCCATCGCACTCTTTGCCAGGGTGATATCGGCACATAAGAATGCCGGATCTCCTGCTCGGCGCAGGCTCTTAATTACTTCGGTATCAGTCTTATTTGTTGCTTGCAGAACTAAATCAATAATCTCGCGCACAGATGCACCGCGGCCGGTGCCAATGTTCAACGCTGGTGGCAGGGCGCCTTTCACATCTGCTGCTGCTAAATGTGCCCTGGCAATATCTCTAACATCGACATAGTCGCGAACACAGGTGCCATCGGCGGTGGGGTAGTCGGTGCCGAAAATCTCTGGCGCTTGACCCTGATTAAGTTTGCCTAAAACAATAGGGACCAGGTTCTCAACTGAGTTATCCAGGAGTTCTGGGGCTGCCGTTCCTACAACGTTAAAGAAACGCAGAGATGTTCCATGGTTACCGGGTGTATTAATAAAGGCGGTTACCTTTGATTCTGCTTGATACTTTGAATCCCCATAAGGAGATATCGGAGCTTTTGGGCCATCTTCTTTGCATGGATCCATGGTGTCTGGACTGCCATAGACAGCCGCCGTTGATGAGAAGATAAATTTCTTCACGCCATTGCGCTTTGCAATTTCAATGAGTTCATTTGTTGCTTCTAAATTGACTTGGAAATATTCATCAGGCTTCTCCATTGATTCACCGACCGCCTTTAAAGCTGCGGTGTGAACGATGCCATCAACTTTGTGGGTGCGAATAGCACCTTCAATCTCGTTGTAGTCACGGATATCTGCCCTGATAAATGGGATCTGGGCGTTGTGGTGGGCGCGTAAGTAGGTAATACGGGGCTCTAGCCCTTGATAGAGAGAGTCATAGAGAACTACAGATTTACCAGCGCGGATAAATTCATCTGCGATATGGGTGCCGATATATCCGGCACCGCCTGTGATGAGCCACGTCTCTTGCGTCATGGGCTTGAGTCTATCGGCGCAGCTAAAAACTCCTATTAATAGGCGGTTGCTGGCTGGGGGCTGTGGATAATGTAGCACTTCTACTATTTGTGCTACATTTAGCCATGGCCACATCAGCGAAAAAAAGTGCAACCCGTGCAGTGAAGAAGGCGCCTTCAAAAGCTAAAAGATCTTCTCTCTTTGAAGATATGCTCACAAAGAAATTGTCTGTCGGTGTCCGAGAACTCCGACAAGATGCCTCAAAAGTACTTGGTCTTGTAAAGAACGGTGAAATTGTCATCGTTACCGAATGGGGAAAACCAGTCGCAGAGATTCGCCCCATTAAACCGACATCACTTCAAGATCTCATTGATGCCGGGCTCATAACTCCAGCAAAAGATAAGTTTGATCCCAAGATTTTCGAGCCAATACCAAACCCCGATGGAAGAAGTCTCTTAGCTGAGTTTCTCAAAGAGCGTGAAGAAGCGCGCTATTGAGTTGGTATGTTGATAGTTCGGTGATTCTCGCCTCGGTTTTTGAAGAACCAAACAGTATTGAGTTATCTAGAGTGTTAAAGGACCATCCTGTTACCTCTCGGCTCTCCAGTGTTGAGGTGCTTCGGGCTGTTACTAAGTTCAACGATTTGCTGTTACCTCGTGCTCAGCATTTATTAACTCAGTTCTCCTTTGTTGATATCAGCAATACAATTCTTAACCGCGCTGAAAGTTATTCCAGTGAGATTACCGTGAAAGCCTCAGATGCAATTCATCTGGCAACAGCTGAAACTATTTCACCTTTAATTGACGGAGTGATCACTCTGGATAAGCAAATGGCAACAAATGCGCAGAAATTAAAGTTGACTCTTTATTAATCCACTTCGGATTAGTTAACTTTTAGCCTTACCGCTCGACTTCTTAGCCGCCTTCTTCTTTGTTGCAGCTTTCTTCACCGTGTTCTTGGTCAGCGTTGGCGCAGTTGCTCCTGGCTTTGCTTTAGCCGCTTTCTTCCGTGACTTCTTCGGAGATGGGCCATTTTCTGCCTCCCATGCACGACGTCCTGCTAGTAGTTCTAGGCCGCGCTCCAGCGTCATTGCTTCCAGGGTGTCACCACGACGTAGCGTTGCATTGGTCTCACCATCGGTGACATACATACCAAAGCGTCCATCTTTAATAATGACTTGTTTTTCAGTTCCAGGATCTGCGCCAAGTTCTTTTAGTGGCGGCTTTGCCACACCACGTCGTCGCTCTTTTGGCTTTGAGTAAATCTCGAGCGCTTCATCTAGATTAATAGAAAAGAGTTGTTCTTCAGATGTAAGCGTGCGCGAATCAGCCCCAGCTTTTAGATATGGGCCATAGCGACCGTTCTGCACCGTGATTTCATCCCCGGCGCTATTAGTGCCCAGCACGCGAGGAAGTGAAAGTAGTTGCAGTGCATCATCGAGTGTGATGGTGTCTAGGTTCATGGTTGATAGAAGCGAAGCCGTCTTTGGCTTCGGCGCATCTTTCTTCTTCCGCTTCTTCTTCGGTTCACCTTTGTCGTTAAGTTCTACCGGCTCTGGCGGAAATATTTCAGTGATGTAGGGACCAAAGCGACCTGACTTTGCAACGACTTCAAAGTTTGTTTTGGGGTCAACGCCTAACTCTCGTTCACCAGAAGGCGCGGCAAGTAGTTCAATTGCTTTTGCAAGAGTGAGTTCATCCGGCGCTAAACCTTCTGGAATATTGGCAAGCTTGCGATCTTGATCGGGCAGGTTTTCTTGCAGGTAGGGACCAAAGCGACCCACCCGAATTTCAATGGTGTCAGATAAGTTCATTGTGTTTGTGGCACGCGCATCAATCACACCGAGATCAAGTGCTAATTCATTCAAACCCGGCTCGCCATTAACGCCGTAATAGAAATCGCGGAGCCAATCAACCCGGCCTGCCTCCCCTGCTGCAATTTTATCTAAGTCTTCTTCCATCGATGCAGTGAAGTCATAATCCACCAGCTTCGTAAAGTGAGTCTCTAGTAAGCCAGTAACAGAGAAAGCTAAGAAGGTGGGAACCAGTGCGCGACCACGCTTTGAGACATAGCCACGATCTTGAATTGTTTGAATAATTGATGCAAAAGTTGATGGGCGACCAATACCGAGCTCTTCTAACTTCTTTACAAGTGTTGGCTCGGTATAGCGCGCAGGTGGTTTTGTATCGTGGCCCTCACAAGAGTATTCATCGACCTTAACCGACTGTCCTACTGTCATGGCAGGTAGGCGGCGATCTTCTGACTCTTCATCTTTATTTTCTTCGGTTGCAATATCGTCATAGGCAGCTAAGAAGCCAGCAAAGGTGATAACAGAACCATTTGCACGAAAGATGGTCGCCTTCTTATCGGCAGTGGTGGCATCAAAATCAACCCGCATCTGCATCTTTTTAGCATCAGCCATTTGGGATGCAACGGTGCGCTTCCAGATGAGGTCGTACAATGCGAATTCATCGCGAGAAAGTTCTGGTGCAAGTTCACCCGGAGTCTTAAATACATCTCCGGCCGGTCTAATTGCTTCGTGGGCTTCTTGGGCATTCTTGGTCTTTCCTTGATACACGCGGGCACTTTCATAGACGTGGTCTTTGCCATATAAAGATGATGCTGCAGCTCGGGCAGCCTTAATTGCCTGCTCAGATAAGTTAATGGAGTCGGTGCGCATATAGGTGATGTAGCCGTTTTCATAGAGGCGCTGCGCGATACGCATCGTAATTTGGGCGCCCCACCCAAGTCTTGAACCGGCATCTTGTTGCATAGTAGATGTTGTAAAGGGCGGCTTCGGACGTTCGGTGCGCGGGCTCTCTTCCATCGACTTCACTGTAAGTGGTGTGCCTCGAAGGCTCTCAGTCAGCGCTGTTGCCTGCTTCTCATCGAGTAGCAAAATATCTTTCAGTGATTTCTCTTTCACCGCACCATCTGCGCCAAAGTCACTGGTGGCAGCTACTTTCTTGCCATCAACGGAGAGTAAGCGGGCGGTAAATCCAAGATCAGTTTTGGCGTTTAGATCCCACCAAGAGGAGGAGATAAAGGCCATACGTTCGCGTTCTTTCTCCACAATCAACTTAGTGGCAACAGATTGCACGCGCCCGGCTGAAATTCTTGGCATCACTTTCTTCCAGAGCACTGGAGAGAGTCGATATCCAAAGAGTCGATCTAAGACGCGACGGGTTTCTTGAGCATCGATGAGGTTGTAATCAAGATCGCGGGTATTAACAACGGCTGCCTTAATTGCCTCTTCGGTAATTTCGTTAAAGACCATCCGCTTAATAGGAATCTTTGGTTGCAAGACTTCTACTAAGTGCCAAGCAATCGCTTCACCTTCGCGGTCTTCATCCGTTGCCAGCAGGATTTCATCTGCTTCCTTCATCAACTCCTTGAGTTCGGCTACTTTCGCCTTCTTATCGGGGTTGATGACATAGAGCGGTGCGAAATCATTTTCAATATCGACGCCCTCTTTAGACCAGGCTAACTTCTTTGCTTCTTTAGGAATATCAGCTGCGCGCTGCGGAAGGTCGCGGATATGACCGACGCTAGCCTCGACGATGTAACCATCGCCGAGGTAGCCGCCAATTTTGCGCGCCTTCGCTGGCGATTCAACGATCACTAACTTCTTAAAGACTTTAGCCATACCGGGAAGTGGGCTCTTTTCTTCTTAGTATTCGATAGTTGTCGATTGCCGACGATTACGAATAAGTGCTCCGATAATCACTGCTGTTGCTACCAGTGCGATAACAAGTGACATAGATGATTGCGCAGGCAGTGCAAAGCTAACTATTGCCGGAGTAATAAGCAGACCAACCAGGTTCATCACCTTAATCAGTGGGTTAATTGCTGGGCCTGCGGTGTCCTTAAATGGATCTCCGACAGTGTCTCCAACAACAGTTGCAGCGTGTGCCTCTGTGCCCTTGCCACCGTAATGTCCATCTTCGACCATCTTCTTCGCGTTATCCCACGCACCACCAGAGTTAGATAGGAAGACTGCCATCAGTGTTCCGGTGCCGATCGCACCAGCTAGGTATGCACCAAGTGCACCCACACCAAGACCGAAACCAACTGCGATTGGCGCCATGACTGCCAGTAGACCCGGTGTTACCAATTCGCGTAGTGAGTCGCGAGTACAGATATCAACCACACGACCATATTCCGGCTTTTCCGTGCCGTTCATGATTCCTGGGTGCATCTTGAATTGATTACGAACTTCCACAACCACGGCGCTAGCTGCGCGTGATACTGCGTTAACTGCAAGTCCAGAGAAGAGGAATACAACTGCGGCACCGATAATCAAACCGACCAAGTTACGAGGCGATGCGATATCAAGAATACCTTGGTACTCAAGTGCCACTTCTGTTCCTTCGCCCACTGCCTTAATGACAGCTTCCTTAATGGCATCGGTAAATGCACCAAAGAGCGCCGTTGCAGCTAGTACTGCCGTTGCAATTGCGATCCCCTTAGTAATTGCCTTGGTTGTGTTTCCGACCGCATCGAGTGAGGTGAGAATCTGTGCGCCTTCTCCCTTAACATCACCCGACATTTCAGCAATGCCTTGGGCGTTATCTGAGATAGGCCCGAAAGTATCCATCGCAACAATGACGCCCACTGTTGTGAGAAGTCCAGTTCCAGCTAATGCGATAGCAAAGAGTGAGAGAACAACAGATCCACCGCCGAGTAAGAATGCGCCGAAGACTGCTGATGCAATCAAGATTGCGGAATAGACAGCTGACTCAAAACCAACTGAGATACCAGCCAGAATCACCGTTGCCGCACCTGTCTGAGAGGAGGCTGCCACATCATTTACTGGGCGCTTGCCGGTTTCAGTAAAGAAGCCGGTAAGTACTTGAATTGCTGCCGCTAATACGATTCCGATAATTACTGCGCCAAAAGCCAGCACGCGTGGATTGATATTGCCTGCCTCTTCTAGAACAGTAGGTGAGAAGTTGGTAAGCAAGTTAAATTTACCTGGCAAGTACGTAAATGTTGCAAGGCCGGTAAGGCCAGCAGAGATAATCGCGGATGTAAAAAATGAGCGGTTAATAGCTGTCATTGCTGACTTATCTGTTGAGCGCAAGCGAGTTGCGAAGATTCCGATTACGGCTGTGACGATACCGATAGCAGGAACAATCAGTGGATAAATCAGACCTTCGTTACCGAAAGCTGCCTTACCTAAGATCAACGCTGCAACAAGTGTTACCGCATATGACTCGAACAAGTCTGCAGCCATACCAGCGCAGTCACCTACGTTATCGCCCACGTTATCTGCAATTGTTGCCGCATTTCGTGGGTCATCTTCTGGAATACCTTTTTCAACTTTACCGACGAGGTCTGCTCCCACATCGGCTGCCTTAGTAAAGATTCCGCCACCCACGCGCATAAACATCGCGAGCATCGCAGCACCAAAACCAAATCCTTCAAGAACAACTGGTGCATTCTCGCGGAACAAGATAACAACGAGCGCGGCGCCAACAAGACCTAGACCAACTGTTGTCATACCGACAACGCCACCGGTGCGGAATGCAATCTGAACCGCCTTGGTGCCATCTTTCTGACGAGCAGCTTCGGCAACGCGCACATTGGCACGAACTGCCAGCCACATACCGTTATAGCCAACCAGGGCTGAGAAGCCGGCGCCGACTAGGAAGAAGATGGAGCGACCAACGCGAATGGCTGTTGTGTCGGCAGGTAGTGCGAAGAGTAGGAAGAAAACAATTCCTACAAAATAAGAAAGTGTGCGGAACTGGCGGGCAAGATATGCCGCCGCTCCTTCTTGGACAGCTTCTGCGATCTCGCGCATCTTCTCGGTGCCATCGTTGGCAGCAAGAACTTGCTGGCGCAACACATAGGCAATCGCGAGGGCGGCAAGTGCCACCGCTAAAACGATATAAGTGATATTTAGGTTCGTGCCTGTTACTTGCACGTTAGTTAGAGCAGCAGAAGCTCTCATTGGTTCTCCTCCGTTGGAGAGTCAGGGCGCCCCA
>Ga0209298_10000470_pt1 | contig 26790 bp, 21 predicted proteins | sample S_140806_EF_Meta_FD_187325 | JGI IMG/M metagenome (GOLD analysis project Ga0209298, IMG submission 187325) | Freshwater microbial communities from Lake Simoncouche, Canada to study carbon cycling - S_140806_EF_MetaG (SPAdes) (version 2) | ecosystem: Environmental > Aquatic > Freshwater > Lake ... | reverse complement strand
ATCAATACTTGTTATTTGTTTTTCTAATCTCTTAGCTCAAGGGTTAAAATTGGATTATAATAGCCCTAAGCCCTATGTAATTGGTGGCATAACAGCTGAAGGAGCAAAGTTTACAGATTTAAATACCGTTATTAGTTTGAGCGGTTTGGTTATTGGTTCTTCTATTTCTGTTCCTGGAGAGGATATTGCTAATGCAATTAAAAAACTCTGGAAACAGAATATTTTTTCCAACATTCAAATAGAATGTGAAAATGTGGTTGGTGATAAAATCTTTTTGAAAATTAAGGTCACCGAACTTCCAAGAATTTCCAGTTTTGGTTTTGAAGGGGTAACAAAAAGTCAGGCAGATGATCTAAGAGAAAAAATAAAATTGGTTAGAGGCACTTTGTTTACAGAAACAAAAAAAATGAGTGCCATTAGAATTATTAAAAACTTTTATCAGGAAAAAGGATTTTATAATACATCAGTTGATATTGAAACAAAACCAGAAGGAGAAAACGGTGTTTTTATAAATATTAATGTTGCCAAGGGGCCAAGGATTAAAATCGAAACTATAGAAATTGACGGTAACACACAATTTTCTGATGCTGTATTAAAGAAAAAATTAAAAGAAACAAAGGAAGCAAGAATGTATCGAATCTTTAAGCGTTCCAAATATATTAAAGGTTCATTCAGTGAAGATTTACAAAAATTGATAACCTATTATAACTCAGAAGGATATAGAGACGCAAAAATAAATACAGATTCCGTAAGGCAGGTTGGAAAAAACCGATTAGCTGTAAATGTTGATTTATATGAAGGCAAAAAATATTTTATTCGAAATATAGACTGGTCAGGAAACTACAAATACGATACGAAGCTACTCAGTACCCTTTTGGGTATTAAAAAAGGAGACAAATATGATGCTTCCTATATTGATAAAAGGCTTACCATGGATCCTAATGGAGGGGATATTTCATCTCTGTATATGGATGATGGATATTTATTCTTTAATGTAACTCCCCTGGAAAGTTTGGTAGAAGGAGATTCTATAGATTTGGAAATGAGAGTTTATGAAGGTTCTCAGGCAACCATTAACCGAATTATTATAGAAGGTAATACAAAAACCAGTGATCATGTAATTCTAAGAGAATTAAGAACCTATCCTGGTAATAAATTCAGTCGTTCGGATATCATACGAAGTCAGAGAGAAATAGTAAATCTAAATTACTTTGATCCAGAAAACATTGGCTTGCAACCCGTTCCTGATGTAAATACAGGTACTGTTGATATAAAATATACTGTACAAGAAAAACCATCCGACCAATTGCAATTACAAGGTGGTTGGGGAGGACGTATCAGAGATAATCAGGGAAATATTATTGGTGGTGGATTGGTTGGAACTGTATCCTTAACATTCAACAACTTTTCAACCAAACGGTTTTTTGATGCAAAGGCTTGGCAACCGCTTCCTTCGGGAGATGGGCAGCGTCTGAGTTTGACTTTCCAAACAAATGGTAGAGCTTTTCAAAACTATGCCGTTTCCTTCCTTGAACCATGGTTTGGAGGTAAAAAACCGCATTCCTTTGGTGTAAACACCAATTATTCAGTTCAACAATCCCTGACCACTAATTATAGGATTGGAATTTTTGGAACCTCCATTGATTTGGGACGTAGAATGAAATTCCCAGATGACTTTTTTAGATCTTATACCAGTTTTGGGTATAGATTTTATGATTTGCGTGAAGCCGCAACCACATTTAATATCAATAATGGCCAGGTAAATATTTTTTCCATTAAGCAAAATTTTGACAGAACCTCCATTGATCAACCTATTTATCCAAGGTCAGGTTCTATTTTTAGTTTTACTGTACAATTGACTCCACCCTATTCATTATTTCAGCCAAATAAAGACTATGAAAAATTAAAAGCTGAAGATAATTATGAAGAAATTTATCGCTTTTTAGAGTTTCATAAATGGAAATTAGATAATTCATGGTTTATGCGAGTACATAAAAACCTTGTTTTAAATGCAAAAATGCGTTGGGGTTTTATTGGTTTTTATAATGCCTCGTATGGTTTGTCACCCTTCGAAAGATTTTATTTAGGTGGCGATGGTTTGCAGGGCTTTAATCTTGATGGAAGAGAAATTATAGGATTAAGAGGCTATCAAAATAATTCCATCGGCCCCAGAGATTTTTCCGGTTCCATTCAGGGTTCTACAATATATAATAAGTTCACTTTGGAACTTCGGCAGCTTCTTACTCCGGCAAAATCACAACAAACAGTGGTCTGGATTCACGGATTTTTGGAAGGTGGAAACGGATGGGCAAATTTCAAAGAATTTAATCCGTTTGTAATAAAACGTTCAGCTGGTTTTGGAGCAAGGGTGTTCCTTCCTATGTTAGGACAATTAGGGTTGGACTGGGGTTATGGGTTTGATCCAATTTTTAATGAAAATGATGGACTGCATAAAGGAAGATTTCACTTTACCTTTGGTCAACAATTTTAACCCTTTTTTTCTTTCAGTTCAACAGCAATTTCAAACATTTGTTTTAAAAGACCTCCGTATACAGCATATACAGATGTTTGGTATAATTTAAATTTTTCGGCCTGTTTCTTTGAAATTTCCGTCCCTGAATCCATTAATTTTATAAAAGATTGTATAAGAGCAAAATAATATCCGTAATTACTGGTATTCAGGTTTAAATTTCTTGATTGTAGAAATTTCAGGTTTCTTTTTGCGAGCTCATACGCAAAGTCAAATTCGCCTTTTAAAAAATAGTATGTGTTTTGTAAGTTTCTAAGTTCAATCTCATACTGAAGATAAAAATTTTTACTATTAATTTCTATACCTAAGTCAATATAAAATTTCGCCTCCTCAGGTAACCCTTTGCTTAAATACAATTTAGCATAAGAAATAGAGGCCATGTTTGTTGTTGTTATCCCTGGGTTTGTAATATAAACTCGGAACCTTTCTTCAAGAAGTTTAAAAGCAGTATCAAATTCCTTTAATATGATGGAAATTTGAATTGCTTTAGTTGTATGATAATGATCCTTAGACATATTAAATGGATCTTTATTTAATATATCAAGATAAGTATTCAGAGCTTGGCGGAACATTGAACGATTATACAGGCTTTCTGCTATTTTGCATACTACGGTTGTTTTTTGTAAGTCAGTAAAATCACCAGGATTATTTAAGCAAAGTGTATGCATTTTTTCAAGAAAACTGACTTGTTTTTCAGTATCGGTTTCTATTTGTCCATAATAGAGTGAGTTGGCATTGTAATGATGAAAAAGGGCAATTGGGCCTGAATTAAACTCAAGTAATTTCGAATGCTCTTGAAGTTTATTATAAATGTTTTCTTTTTCAGTGCTTAATATTCCTTTGGAATTTGCGATATAAATATTGGCACATAAAATCTGAGATTCGAATTTTAATTCCACCTTTAGGTCTTTTTTTTCCACATATTCAAAGTATTTTTCTGCCAGGGCGCGGATAAGCTTTTCATCATAATTTTTAAATGAAACCCTATGCATTACCTCAAACGCCTGATAATAAAATTTTGCCCTGGATTCCCTTGTTTCTTTATTTAATCTTTTTTCCATTAAAGACAATTCATGTCTTGATAATGGATACAAGTCTTTTTGATTTAGATATAACAACAAATCTGCTCCACCTTCTGGAACAAGCACATCTAAACATTTTTTTAGCAATATTGAAATATTTTTATAAAAATGGTTTTCAGTTGTGCCGAGTATTGCAGTTATTTCCTTAAGTGAGGGCAGTTCTGCATGTCTATACAGGCGAATGAGTTCAAACTGCTCTTTTTCTTTACCAATTAATTTAATCTTACTAATTAAAATTAATTCTTCTTCACTAAGAATATTAATTAAATCTAGCAATGCATTAGAAGCCATTCAATAAAACCTGCTTTAGAAAATTCAAATAACGAAGACTTGAACAAATTGTTGGGTACACACAAAACAAACATGTATTTTCGTTACTGATAGTTTAATGATGAAAAAATTAATATTACTGGTATTCACTGGAATTTGTTTTACTTCCGGGACTGCAATTGCTCAAAAAGTAGGGTACATAGACTCTAAATATGTTCTTGGTAAAATGCCAGAATATGGTGCAGCACAACAGGAATTAGATCAAATGGCTGCCTCCTGGCAAAAAGAACTTGAAGATAAATATAAAAAAATAGATAAAATGCAGACAGAACTTCAAGCTGAGGAAGTACTATTAACAGATGATGTTAAACAAATAAAGAAAGAGGCCATTTCACAATCTGAATTAGAAGCAAAAGAATTTCAGAAGAAAAAGTTTGGAAAGGATGGAGAATTGTTTTTAATGCGTAAAGACAAAGTTGCACCTATTCAGGAAAAAGTATATAAAGCTATTGAGGCTGCAGCTAAAGAAAAAAGGATTGATATCGTATTTGATAAATCCGGAGGTGCCCAAATATTGTATACCAATGCCTTATTTGATCTTAGCGATTTAGTTTTAACTAAACTTGGTGTACAGGCATCAGATAAAAGTAAAACCAACGTACCGGACAGGAACCAACCAGGCGACAGAAATACTCCAGGAGACAGAAACACACCTGGAAAACGTTAATCTTTGGAATCCATTTTAACCAATTTTAATATCTTTGCAGTTCAGCAATTTTTTAACAAATTCCATGCATCTACTAAAAAAAGGAACGCTAACAGTATTATTCTTTCTTACTGTATTTAGTGTTTACGGACAAACCAAAATCGGTTATACAAATATCGAATTGGTTTTATCCTACATGCCTGAAGCCAGAAAAATGGAACAGGATCTTACAACCTTTCAGAAAAAACTTCAAGAGCAATATGATGTGAAATTAAAGTATGCTCAAAGTAAACTTGAAGAATATCAGCAACAGGAAGCCAACCTAGCCCCTGATCAGAAAAAAACTAAAGAAGCTGAATTAATGAAACTTCAGGAAGAAATAAAGAAATTCGAAGAAGACTCCCAAAATAATCTGGTTACAAAAAGAGAGGAATTATTAGGTCCAATTACTGAAAGATTGCAAAAAGCAATTGAGGATGTTGCAAGTGAACTAGGGTTTACCTATATCCTGAATCAAACAAACAGTAGTGGCGTTTCAACAATATTGCATGGTCCAAAAGAAAATGATGTGACCGAAGCAATCATGAAAAAGCTGGGAATCACAGTTCCTGCTGGTGGTGGATCTGGTTCTACCACAGGTGGTTCTGGCACAGAACCCGGCAAATAATACATAATTAAACAATTATCATATGCCGGATTTTTATCCGGCATTTTTTTTTAAAAGTATTGGGTATGTTTTTCTTATCCTAAGTCAATGAATTGATTGATTCATGCATCGCACATTTGTAGCATGAAAGCAGTTTCCAACAATAAGATATTGACTTTTTTCCTGTGTGCGTGCATTTCTCTTTTTGAATTTGCTACCGCACAAACAACGCAAACAGTAAGAGGTACTGTGTATGATCAAATCTCCAAATCTCCACTTGCCGGTGCTAAAATTGTCATAACCAATACAAATCTTGGTTCAATTTCGGATGAAAATGGTCAGTTTAAAATTAATTCTGTTCCAATTGGCAGAATTTCACTTACCGTTTCCTATATCGGATATGAAGAAATTAGACTAAATGAATTGGTTCTTAACGCTGGAAAAGAACTCTTGTTAAACCTTGAAATGACAGAAAAGGTAGTTTCAGTAGGTGAAGTAGAAATTATTTATAAAAGATCAGAAGACAAAACAGTCACAAACAATGAGTTTGCTACAGTAAGTTCAAGAGCATTTAATGCCTCTGAAGCAAACAGGTATGCAGGCAGTTTGGGAGACCCTTCCAGAATGGCAGCCAATTTTGCAGGGGTTAGCGGTGCCAATGATGCTAGGAATGATATTATAGTCCGTGGAAATTCACCTGCCTCACTACTTTGGAGACTGAATGGAGTAAATATTCCTAACCCAAATCATTTTGGAGCTCTTGGTACTACAGGAGGACCAGTATCCATGATAAATAACAATTTGCTAGCTAAATCTGACTTTATGACAGGTGCCTTTCCATCCGAATATGCCAATGCTTTGGGCGCGGTTTTTGATTTAAAATTCAGGAAAGGAAATGATGAAAAATATGAATTTCTTGGCCAAATAGGGTTCAATGGTTTTGAAGGATTAATTGAAGGTCCAATTAGCAGAAAACATAAATCTTCCTTTTTTGTCAACTATAGATATTCAACCCTAAGCGTTTTTCAAAAATTAGGGGTTAATTTCATAACAGGTTCAGCTACACCGATTTATTCAGATTTTACAGCAAAAGCAGATTTTCCTGTAGGGAAAAAAGGAAATCTAAGTATATGGACCGTAGGAGGAAATAGCAATATTGAATTTCTTGGAAAAGAAGTAGATACAACTCTTACTGATCTTTATGGCGATGAGAATAGTAACATTAGAGTAAAATATCATACCTATATAGGTGCTATTTCTTATGAACACCGATTTAATGATAAAACCTTTGGAAAAATAATATTTTCGGGCTCAACCACTTATAATTATTTTGATAACGATACTATATCTTATATTACTAAAGAAGAAATACCCTATATAAAAGGAGATTACACTCAAAATAAATATTCAATGGTTGCTTCAATTGCACATAAATTCAGCGCAAAAAGTAATATTTCGGTAGGATTTATAGGGGACATTTTAGCTTTTTCACTTACAGATAAAGTCCTATATCCAAACCCATTTTACAGACGAAATTCTGATGGAAACACATTTCTTGGGCAAGGATATGTACAATGGAAATATCGGTTTAATCCAAGACTAACATTAAACACAGGAATTAATGGTTCAGGACTAGCAATAAATTCCAGTACTGTTGTTGAGCCAAGAATAGGACTTAAATATGCACTTACCACAAAGTCTTCAATCTCTGCAGCATATGGACTGCATAGTCAGATGCAACCTATACTCACTTATTCGTATGAAGAAACAAATGCAAATGGTATAACTACCCAAAGCAATAAAAATCTGGGCTTCACAAAAAGTCACCATTATGTATTAGCCTATGATTTGAATTTTAATGAAAATTTGAGGTTAAAAGCTGAAGCTTATTATCAGTCTATCTTTAATGCACCTGTAGACACTTTTCCTAGTTATTTTTCTATGCTTACTCAAGGAACAGATTTTGCACCTACTAACAGGGGTGGTTTAGTTAATAATGGAACAGGCGAAAACTACGGTATTGAATTGACCCTTGAGAAATTCTTTTCGAATAACTACTATTTTCTGTCTACATTATCACTATTTAATTCTACCTATAAAGGAAGTGATGACATAATCAGAAATACACCTTTTAATTCTAAATATGTATATAATTTATTAGCTGGAAAAGATTTTAAGGTTGGAAAGAAAAACAACGTGCTTAGTATAAATCTTAGGACCACAACTGCAGGAGGAAAATATATCATCCCTATTGACCTTGAACAATCAAGATTAACCAATCAAACAGTATACGATTATTCAAAAGCATTTTTAGTTCAGAATCCAGCTTATTTCAGAACCGACATTAAAATCGGATTTAAAATGCAGAGAAAACGCTCTACTCATGAATACGCAGTTGATTTCCAGAACATTTTCAATACTAAAAACCTTTTCCTTGAGAATTACAACCAAAGAACAGGTGAAATAGGAAAATCATACCAACAAGGGTTTTTTCCTGTTCCTTTTTACAGGTTAACTTTTTAATTGAATTATTCATTCAATCCGTGAGGAATATCTTTCATAAGGTTTTTAAGATTCCAATGAATTTTTTCACGCAACTCATGGCTTCTTACTTTACAGATCTCAAGAGTGCAAATTTTACAAGAGGTTGTTTTACAAGGATCTGTATGTATAAATAACTCAACACGATTACCAAACTTTTGGGAAACGGCTGACTCAATTTCCTTTACTGATTGATGACTTGTGGTTAAATCAAAATAGTAAGGCAAGGTTAAATGAGCGTCTATATGAATAGACGAACCATACTTTAATACTCTAAGATTGTGAATGTCAATCCATTCCGCTTTTCTTGCGATGTTCAGAGCCTCAACGACTTCAGACAGCACATGATAATCGGTTTCGTCCATTAACCCTGAAAGGGCATTTTTAATAAGCCGGAATCCGGTTAACAGAATAAACAATGTCATCCCAATGGAAAGCAAACTGTCCAGAAGCAACCAGTCTGTTAAATAAATTACGCCTAACCCTCCAATTAATATAAGGCTTGACCATGTGTCCGTTAGTAAGTGTTCTCCATCTGCTTTCAACGTCATGGAATTAAGTTCTTTTCCTTTTTTAACTAAAAAGTATCCAAGAAGGAAATTTACTGCACCAGATATAAGGGTTAATAAAATTCCAGTTCCAATTTGATGTACTGTGTCAGGATAAAAAAGATGATAAACAGCAGTTAATAAGATCGCTCCTCCCGAAAACAAAATAAGTGCACCTTCAAAACCAACTGAAAAAAACTCGATTTTTCCATGACCGTAAGGATGGCTCTCATCTTTTGGTTTCGAGGAATATATCAAGCTAAATAATGCAAAAGCAGATGCAGAAACATTTATTAAAGATTCAAAAGCATCTGTTAAAATAGCATTTGACTGAGTAATGGAATAAGCATAAAATTTAAGGACACCAATAACCAGGCTTGTTGCTAATGCAAATGTCATATACCTGATTTTCTTGCCTGTTTCTCCCGCTTTAAAAATTGGATGCATAATTTAAATTTAGAAATTCCTTTTTTGGATTTTGTAGATTTGGCCTAAAATGAAAAAAGCTTTAATAACCGGGATAACCGGACAAGACGGATCATATCTCACCGAATTTTTACTTGAAAAAGGATATGAAGTACATGGAATTATCAGAAGGGCAAGTTTATTTAATACCGACAGAATAGATCACCTGATGGAAAACGCAAGGTTAAAATTACATCATGGGGACGTTACTGACAGTTCAAATATGAACAAACTTATGGCCCTAATTAAACCTGATGAAATATATAATCTTGCTGCACAAAGCCATGTTCAGGTATCGTTCGAAGTGCCGGAATATACCGCGCAAGTAGATGCGATTGGTACTCTTAGAATGTTGGATTCTATATTAAACCACTGTCCTAATTCAAAATTCTATCAGGCCTCCACTTCAGAATTATATGGAAAAGTACAGGAAATTCCTCAAAAAGAAACTACTCCATTTTATCCCAGAAGTCCATATGGTGTTGCCAAGATTTATGGTTTTTGGATTGTAAAAAACTACAGAGAAGCTTTTAATTTGTTTGCCTGTAATGGAATATTGTTTAATCATGAATCTGAAAGAAGGGGTAAAACCTTTGTTACTCGAAAAATAACTGTTGGTTTAAGTGAAATAGCTGCAGGAAAACGGTCAGTAATCAAATTAGGAAACCTAAATGCAAAAAGAGACTGGGGTTATGCTAAAGATTATATTGAAGCTATGTGGTTGATGCTCCAACAGGAAAAGCCTGAGGATTTTGTTATCGCTACTGGAAAAACGCATACTATTCGGGAATTTGCTGAAAAAGCAGCAAAACACGTTGGGTTTGAGATTATTTGGCATGGTGAAGGTTTAAATGAAAAGGGTATTGACCGAATTACAGGAAAAACTATCATTGAAATTGACCCCAAATATTTCAGACCAACAGAAGTTGATTTATTAATTGGAGACCCATCGCTCGCCAAAGAAAAACTTGGTTGGTCGGCAAAAGTTTCCTTAGACGAAATGATAAAATTAATGATGGACTATGATAAGAAAGAAGCTGGGTTATGATGCAAAAACATTCTAAGATTTATATTGCTGGCCATAGAGGAATGGTTGGTTCTGCAATAGTAAGACATCTTGAGTTGGAAGGATTTGAAAAGCTGATTTACAGAACTTCAGCAGATCTTGACCTTAGAAATCAAAATGCTGTAGAATCTTTCTTTAAGGATGAAAAACCCGAATTTGTTTTCCTGGCAGCCGCTAAAGTTGGTGGTATCCAAGCAAATAATATTCTAAGGGCTGAGTTTTTATACGATAATCTTATGATTGAAGCCAATATTATTCATTCATCTTATAAAGCTGGAGTAAAAAAACTGCTTTTTTTGGGATCCTCATGTATCTATCCTAAATATGCAAAGCAACCAATGAATGAAAATGATTTGCTTACAGGCGTTTTAGAACCTACTAATGAACCTTATGCTATAGCTAAAATTGCTGGTATAAAATTGTGTGAAGCTTATTGGGATCAATATAATTGCGCTTTTATATCTGGTATGCCAACAAATTTATACGGACCCAATGACAATTATAATCTGCAAAACTCGCATGTGTTACCTGCATTAATGCGAAAATTTTTGGAGGCTGAGTTGGAGGGAAAAACCAATGTAGAAATTTGGGGAGATGGATCTCCATTAAGAGAATTTATGCACGTGGATGATCTTGCCCGGGCATCTGTTTACTTAATGAATTTTTACCAGGAGAAACAATTCATTAACATAGGAACGGGAGAAGAGATTAGTATTCGAGAAATTGCAGAAATCCTCAAAGAAATTTCTGGATTTAAGGGAACCCTTGTTTTTGACAATTCTAAACCAAATGGAACACCAAGAAAACTAATGGATTCTTCCAGATTGTTAGGAATGGGATATAAACCTTCAATTTCACTTTCAGAAGGGATATCATCAGTATATAATGCCTTTAAGAAAGAATATCTATCTGATTCTACTTCCTTTAGGTCTTAACCATTTAACATTTATTCCATACCATTATACCATTACTTTGAACAGCTTAATCAAAATAGCTATTTACAGGAAAGACTGTGGTTTAAATTTGATTTTACAGGAAAAGTAAAAGCGCAAGGGTCAGGGTTGATTCTCCCAAGTGGATAGAGTCCCCTGACTTTTTTTTCAACCAAATTCTTTAGTATTTTTCCTCATTCAACATTTAATGCGTTACTTTTTATTTTTTGTGCTTTGTCCGGTGTTTGTTTTTTGTCAGGGACCAGACTCATTAATAATTAGAAAAATATATGATGAAGCACTCATTCAGGGTAATTCCTATGAAAATCTTCGTTATCTAACAAAAAAGATTGGTCATAGGCTAACCTGTTCTCCCGCGGCCGCTGCGGCAGTTGAATTTACACGTCAGGTTATGAGCCGAAACGATTTTGATACGGTTTATCTACAAGAGGTTAAGGTACCATGTTGGACAAGAGGGGATCTTGAATTAGGTAGAATATTAAGTACCTCTGGTAGCGGACAAATAGATGTTCGGTTAACAGCCTTAGGGAATTCTGTAGGCACACCTCCTCAGGGAATTACTTCAGAGGTTCTGGAAGTTCATTCTTTTGAAGAATTAAAGGAATTGGGCGCTGAAAGAATAAAAGGAAATATTATTTTCTTTAACCGACCTATGGACCCAACTGAAATTTCAACATTTTCGGCTTATGGCGGCGCTGTAAATCAAAGATCAAAAGGAGCGGTAGAGGCAGCTAAATATGGTGCAGTTGCAGTAATTGTAAGATCCATGACTCTTGCAAATGATGACCATCCCCACACAGGAGCAGTTTCATATGAAGACAGTGTTATAAAAATACCTGCTGCTGCTTTAAGTACAAAAAGTGCCGATTTTCTTAGCAATATTCTTCTTAATGAAAAAAATGTGCGATTCTATCTTAACCTGAATTGTGAATATTATCCGGATGAGATTTCCTATAATGTTATTGGAGAACTAAAAGGAAGTGAATCTCCGGAAGAAATTATAACTGTTGGTGGTCATTTAGATAGCTGGGATATTGGTGAAGGAGCTCATGATGATGGTGCCGGATGTATTCAATCCATTGAATGTGTTAGAATTCTTAAAGAAATTTCATACAGACCAAAAAAAACGCTTAGGGTGGTGATGTTTATGAATGAAGAAAATGGACTAAGAGGTGGAAAAGTGTATGCAGATAATGCTGCACTAAAAAATGAAAAACATTTTGCTGCAATTGAGTCCGATGCAGGAGGTTTTGTTCCCAGGGGATTTTCTTTTTCAACTGGTCAGGATACCCTTAAAAAATTTCAATCCTGGCTTGGATTGTTATCACCCTACGGAATTCATGATTTTACACTTGGAGGTGGTGGAGCTGATATTTCCTATTTAAAAAATCAAAATTGCCTCTTAATAGGATTACGACCAGATTCTCAGAGATATTTTGACTATCACCATGCCGAAACAGATGTTTTTGAAGCTATTAACAAACGGGAACTTGAGCTTGGCGCAGCAGCCATGGCAGCTTTAATTTATCTTTTGGATACATATGAAATTCCCTGAATAAACTAGTTTTTCTTTAGTTTTTCCAAGCAGCTCTTTTTAACCTATCATTAATTGCTTTCCCTAATCCAAAATCAGGTACTAATTTGGTTAGGATTATCTCAACATCTGATTGATCAAGTTCTCTTAATGCACTGAACAGATTTGAGGCAGCCTCGGTCAAATCTCCTTTTTTGCTCAGAAAATATGTTTTGTAAATATTCTGACTAAAATCAACATAGTTAAAAGCCAATAGACCGATTTTTTTATCCCTGTATTTCTCAAAATCTTTTGCCAGATCTTCGGATAGAATCAAAGGTTTTCCTGGGCTGTAATGTGAATCTAGTTGGCCAGGCACTTCCGGTTCTAAAGTACTTTTACCGATAACTTCAACTGGTCCCAAAAAAGCTTCCAAAGCTTCAATTGGTACACCTCCAAGTCTTAAAACCTGTGGAATATCCTGTTTAAAAGAAACAATCGTTGATTCCAATCCAATTTTACACGGACCTCCATCTAATATGTAAGGAATTTGGTCACCAAGTTGGTCATTTACATGCTCGGCCGTTGTAGGACTTATGTATCCAAAAGGATTAGCGCTTGGTGCAGCCAATGGAAAGGGTAATAGTTCTAATAAATGGTTTAATAATTTATGATTTGGAACTCTTAAAGCGACAAATTGACTTCCACTGGTAACAATATCGGGAATTTGGTCTCTTTTTTTTAAAACCAAGGTCAAAGGTCCCGGCCAAAAAGCCCGAGCCAGCTTTAAAGCCAGAGATGAAATATTTTCGGCATACCTAAAAGCTTCCTCTGAATTTCTACAGTGTACTATTAAGGGATCAAAAAAGGGTCTGTTTTTTACTTCAAAAATTTTAGCAACAGCCATAGGGTCTAAAGCATTGGCAGCCAATCCATAAACTGTTTCTGTTGGAACAGCAACAATTCCTCCACTAATTAGAATTTCAGAAGCCTCGATAAGATTCTGACCAATAACAGCTTTCAATTAATCAATTGATTTAAGTATCTCTGCTCCACCTACATTAGACATTTGACGAATAATCCAATCTCTTCTTTTTTTGACGTATGGTCCGGGATTACTTGCATTATATCTTTCGGGATTGGGTAAAATAGCTGCAATTGTTGCGGCTTCAGAGGCGGAAATTTTTGAAGCATCCTTTTTAAAATATTTAAATGAAGCCTCCTGAATTCCAAAGGTAGATTTTCCCATTTGAGCAACATTTATGTATACCTCTAAAATTCTTTTTTTACCCCAAATCAATTCTATCAGAAAAGTAAAATAAACTTCTAATCCCTTCCGTATCCAGGATCTTTGAGGCCACAAAAAAACGTTCTTTGCAACCTGTTGTGATATTGTACTAGCACCTCTGACTTTTTTATACTTCTTTTTTTCATTGTAGGCCATTGCTTTTTCAATTGCCTCATAATCAAACCCATTATGGTCTATAAACTTCTGATCTTCAGATGCAATAAAAGCCAAAGGTACATTAGAATTAACTGCCTCATACTCAACCCAGGTATATTTTAATCTTTCATTGTTTTCAATTGCCTGAGCTCTTTTTTGAAGAATTAAAATAGTCGCAGGTACTGGCACAAATTTGTAAAACACCACCCATAAAATGCTGAATAGTACAACACCTAGAATTATTTTTAAAACAAGTATTAAAACTTTTTTCACGTGTTTCTCGTTAAAAAAATCTGGTTGCAAATTTTGAACCAGTTTTATTGAAAATGTTTACTTTTTTAAAAAAAGGATTTAAGTTAAAACTGACCTTAGCAACTACCTATATAAAGAAAACAATTAAAAAATAGTTTATTCATTAGAATAAGGTGTCTAAACCCGGTTAAATCCGGGTTTTTTTTATCCAAGATAGGCCTTTATCATCCAAGCCTGCTTTTCATGATATCGAATATAGTCGCTCATTAAAGCATTAGTGCCCTCATCACCGGTCTCTGAGGATTTTATCAGAATTTTTTTCTCTACACTTAATAGTTGATTCAATCCATCAAAAACGTAATGTAAAGCAACCTTTCCATCTGAAACATTTTTAAATTCTTTAATCTGGGTTTTTTCCAAAATCTGGCTGAAGGAATGTACAGGATTACCACCAAGAGTTAAAATACGTTCAGCAACTTCATCAATTTTTATAAGCGCATCAGTAAAATACTCTTCAAATTTTAAATGCAATTCAAAAAACTTCTCACCTTTTATATTCCAGTGAAAGCCTCTGGAATTCATATAAAACAGATGAAGATCAGAGAGTAATAGGTTTAGTTCTTCTATTTGATTTTTAGAACTTTTTATATCTACGCTGGTACCTGGCGACTTTTTAATGCTGGCTTTTGCCATTTCTTATTGGTTTACTGACCTGAAATTACGGCAAAGATTTTAAATTTTAATCTAAAAAATAATGCAGAAAAGTTTTTTTATTTTTTCTATAATATCCATTGTTTTCAAAAACAAAAATGGAGTTTATGAGTTGACTATTTTATGAAGAAATACCTAAAACAATGTTTTTAAAATGCTGATATTCGTATCCAATGAAATCAGGAACAACAAATATCACTTCCTATTATAAGAGCATTCTTTATTTCTCTCTTATGTTGCTCTTTTGTTTAACATCCTGTGTTGCAAAAAAAAAGTATTTATCTTCTGAAATTAGTAGGATTAACCTTAAAGAATTGCTTGAAAAAGAATCCTCTAAATCAGAGATTTTGTCTGATTCTGTTTCTCTCTTAAATTTGGAACTGCAATTCAAAAACCAAAAGTTAGATCAGGCGGAGAATTTTTCAGATTCTATTTTTAATGAAAATAAAAAACTAAAGCAACAATTAAACAGCATTAACGATTCATTATATGCAATAAACTCAAAGTTTAATAGTTTATTTGTTTCATATGAAAAACTCAAAAATCAAAGTTCTGAGGATTTACAAAATTTGATTTCACAGATTGAAGAAAAAAATGCTATACTGTTAATCAGGGAAGACAGTTTGAAGACCTTGCATGAACAAAACAATCTTGCCTTACTTGAAAGGGAAAATAAAATAAAAGATTTTCAGAAAAAATTGAATGAAAGAGATTCGATTTTAAAGTTTACCCGGAAAAAAATAGAAGATGCATTGCTTGGTTTTAAGGATGCTGGTTTGGATGTAACCATCCAGCATGGAAAAGTATATGTTTCAATGTCTAATAAATTATTATTCAAATCCGGAAGCACCAAAATTGATGATTTAGGAAAAAAAGCGCTTTTGGGATTAAGTTTAGTAATAAATAAAGAATTGGATTTGTCCATTGAAATTGAAGGCCATACAGATACCGTACCTGTTTCAAACTTAGGTCAAATACAGGATAATTGGGATTTAAGTGTTTTGCGATCAACTGAAGTAGTACGATATTTAATCAGAGAAGGTAAAATAGAACCAAGACGAATTACAGCCTCTGGTAAGGGACAATACGATCCTGTTGCTTCAAATGCTACGTCGGAAAACAGATTAAAAAACCGAAGAACCGAAATTGTTCTAAGTCCAAAACTAAATTTGTTATATTCCGAATTTGGTAATTAGGGATTTTTTTGTTTAAATAAGCCATGTTTTCTAAAGAATTAATTTCTAAAACACTGTTTCTTGATATTGAAACAGTGTCTATCAGTCCTGATTTTTCTAATCTGGATGATAGGTTAAAAGACCATTGGATTAGAAAATCTGCAGGTCTTAAATCAGGAAATACTGAAGAGGTTAATCCTGAATCATTGTTTTCCGAAAAAGCGGGAATTTTTTCCGAATTTGGAAAAATAATATGTGTTTCCTGTGGGTTTCTAAGTTTTTCTGGAAATGACTGTAGAATAAAAATCAAGTCCTTTTACAACGATGAAGAGAAAATTCTGTTGAGTGAATTTGCAAATATGTTAGACAATTGGTTTGATCCAAATGCAAATTTTTTATGCGCTCACAATGGCAAGGAATTTGATTTTCCTTACTTGTCTAGAAGAATGCTCGTTAATAGAATAAGCCTGCCAAAAGGCCTTCGAGAATTAGTAAATGCCAAACCTTGGGATGTAAGACATTTGGATACTATGATGTTATGGAAATTTGGAGATTACAAAGCATATACCTCTCTGGATTTGCTCTCTGCAATTTTTGGTTTACCTACTCCAAAGGATGATATTTCTGGTGCTCAGGTAGGTTCTGTGTATTGGAAAGAAAAAGATCTGGATAGAATCGTAAAATATTGTGAGAAAGATGTAAAGGCCTGTGCAGACTTGTTATTAGCCTATTCTGGCTTACAACCTTCTGAATCCTACTGAAAAAAAACTGTTCAAGTCAGGATTTTTGCTAATTTTGTCTGGCAAATCAATGATTTGCACATGTCTGAATTTTCTCCCTTAATTCCTGAAGGTCTCACCTATGATGATGTATTATTGGTACCGGCCTATTCTGAAATACTTCCCAGGGACGTAGATACTTCAACCAGATTTACCAGAGATATAAGGTTGAACATTCCCATTGTAACTGCTGCAATGGATACTGTAACAGAATTTGAAATGGCAATTGCCATTGCTGTTGAAGGGGGTATTGGTGTTCTTCATAAAAACATGAATATTGACCATCAGGCTGAACAAGTAAGAAAAGTCAAAAGATATGAAAGCGGAATGGTGCAGGACCCAGTTACCTTATCCGTAAACGATACCCTTTTCGAGGCAAGTCGCTTAATGCAAGACCTACATATTGGTGGGATTCCAGTAACTGATAATCAAAATAAACTTGTGGGTATCATAACTAACAGGGATTTAAGGTTCGAAAAAGCAGATTCAAGGCCGGTAAGGGATTTAATGACTTCAGAAAATCTGATAACTGTGCCAGAAGGAACTACTTTAATTGAAGCTGAGGAAATTTTTAAAAAATATAAAATAGAAAAATTACCGGTAGTTAATGCTTATGGTATATTAGTAGGATTAATTACTTATAAAGATATTTTAAAATCCCGAAATTTTCCCAATGCCTGTAAAGATCATCTTGGTCGACTTAGAGTTGCAGCAGCAGTTGGAGTTACTAAAGATGTTACCGATCGCATAGATGCATTGGAAAAGGCAGGTGTTGATGCTATTTCTATTGATACAGCACACGGTCATTCTTCAGGTGTTATGAAAGTCGTATCAGAAATTAGAAAAAAATATCCTTACCTACAAATCGTAGTGGGCAATGTTGCAACAGCAGAAGCCGTTGAAGACCTCGTAAAGATTGGTGCTGATGCCGTGAAAGTTGGAGTTGGCCCAGGCAGCATTTGCACAACCAGAGTTGTTGCCGGTGTTGGTGTTCCACAACTAACAGCAATAATGAATTCGTCTAAGGCAGCTATTAAATCCGGAATTCCTTTAATTGCAGATGGGGGAATAAAATATACTGGAGATATTCCAAAGGCAATTGCAGCAGGTGCAAGTTCAATAATGGCTGGTGGTTTATTTGCTGGAACAGATGAATCACCAGGTGAAACCATCATCTTTGAAGGTAGAAAATTTAAAAATTATCGGGGCATGGGTTCAATTGAAGCTATGAAGGAAGGTAGTAAAGACCGATATTTTCAGGATGTTGAGGATGATATTAAAAAACTTGTTCCTGAGGGTATTGTTGGTAGGGTTCCCTACAAAGGAACTTTATCCGAAGTTGTATACCAATTGATTGGTGGTTTAAGAGCTAGTATGGGTTACTGTGGTGCAAAAAACATTGAAGATTTGCATCAGGCAAAATTTATAAAAATTACCAACAACGGGTTAAAGGAAAGCCATCCTCATTCAGTTTATATAACAAAGGAAGCTCCTAATTATTCAAGGGGATAAAGGTGATTCTTTATAAAAAGAATACATTTTATTTCTGGCTAGGATTCGTTTCCTGGTTACTATTTTCAATTTATAATTATATTTTTGGTACAAATGCATTGCATAGTATTGCTTTTCGGTATCATGAATTCCTTGCAGATGTCCTTTTTGTATTGTTTATTTTTACTAATTTTCTATATCTTCAAAAAAGTATTTATAAATATGATAAACTTGATATTAACGAACATTTTCTTTATGTTAATGTAACAGGTATTATAGGCCTAGCTTTTCTTCTTGCCTTACAAGTAATCAGGCTTATGTTTGGGAATTCATTGCCTTTTTCAATTGAATATGATCAGGCAAAGGATTCGTTTTTTTGGTATTTTATTGTTCATTTTTTAGGATATGCCTACTTTTTTTTCAGAAGGCTGAGTTTATATCAAAGGACTAAAAAAAGGCTTGATTTATGGAAAGGCATGGAAATACTTTTGGGTGCCTGCCTGGTTATTGCCTTTGAAAATGCCGGATTTATGTTTGAGATATACCTTAAATATATACTTGGCATTAGCGCACTGCTAATTTCTGTTTTTATTTCCTTTTCTGTTGACTGGATAGCCTATTTAAATACTAAACAGAAACTAAATGCACTTATTTCAGTTACCCTTTTTCTCCTGATTGGATTAGCCTTTCTTTATATCTCAGATTTAAAAATCCAATGGCTTAAAGGGAAACTGCTGTATGACGAGATCCTGTTTTCTGATTATTTTTTTATTGGAGTGATTGGAAATTTTGTAATTATTTATGGAATAATTTCTTTACTCATACTTGTTTTTAATTTACCTACATCTTCACTTTTTGAACAAAGATCTGATGAAATATTCTCGTTTCAGCGAATAAATCAAACGATTAGAAATACAGAAGATAAACAAAGTGCTTTAAATGCTTTAATGGATGCCGCTTTATTAAGTGCAAATACTTCTTTTGGCTGGATAGAAAACTACTCTGATAAAAAAGAAGATCGAAATTCCAGTTTGACAATCAGAAATCTGAAAGAAGAAGAAGCTATGAATTTTACTAAAGACTACAATCTTTCAGAAATGGTGCTTAATGAAAATAAATTCTATCAAATTCTGGATCTCAAAAAAGACAATTCCTTCAAACTAATAAAAACAAGGTTCAAAAGTTTATTAGTGGTGCCTATTCAAACTTCTGGCCTAAAAATAGGAGCGCTATTTCTCCTAAGCGAAGTTTCTGAAAGTTTTACTGATCGGACACTACTTACTCTGATGGCTTTATGTGAGCAAACTGCTGTAGCTTTAGAGAACAAATCATTACTAAAAGAATCCCTTGATCTTGAACGATATAAGGTTCAATTAACCATCGCAAGAGAAATTCAGGATGGACTTTTACCTAAAATTTTCCCTCAAAGTAACGCAATTACCTTTTCAGCAAAAGCCCTTTATGCTGAAGAGGTTGGAGGAGATTATTATGATATTATTACCCTGGGTAAAGAATCCTACAGGGTATGTATTGGAGATGTTTCAGGTAAAGGCACACAAGCAGCCTTTATTATGGCAGAGATGAAAGGCATTTTTCATGCTCTTGCAAGAACAGAATTTCCACTTCCGGAAATAATGTCAAGAGCGAATGAAGCTGTCCTTGATTGCCTTGGAAAAGGAACATTCATTACATTTATTTTGATTGATATTCTGATAAAAGAAAATAAAGTATCTTTATGCAGAGCGGGTCATTGTCCTCCACTTCTATATAAATCTTTAACCTATACAGTAACTCCTTTAATTCAGAAGGGAATAGGTTTGGGAATAGCTTCAAAAAACGATTTTGAAAAAAATTTAACAATAGAATCCTATCCTTTTGAGGTAGGAGATCATATTCTTTTATACACTGATGGAATCGTTGAAGCACGAAATCACAATAATGAAGAGTTCGGATATGAAAGACTAAGCGATTGGTTTTTAAAAAATCAGGCCAATCAGGATACGACAGCTGAGAAACTTCTTTCAGATATATTAAACTGGACTCAAAAACAGGTTCCCGAAGATGATTTTTCAGTATTATCTATTAAAAGAACCAGCTAACAAGATTCTACGAATTACGTACTAACTATATGGAAATTAAGGAAAAGTATTTGAATGATATTGTAATCCTAATTCTGTCTGGGGAACTGGATGCAGGTACTTCCATTTTTCTTGATGAAAAAATTGAAAAATTTATTGAATCCGGATATATAAAGTTTGTTTTTGGTTTTGAACAACTTGACTACATTTCAAGTGCAGGATTAGGAGTGTTTATTTCCCACCTGGATGATGTTAACAATAAAGATGGCTTTTTTAGGTTTTTCGGACTTCAAGATAAAATTAAAAACGTTTTTTCTTTATTGGGATTTGATTTACTTGTGAGTATTTATACTTCAGAAAACCAAGCCTTAGAAGGTTAATCTGGGTTATCATATGACAAAAAAACTACTTTTAAGGCCCTATATTTCAGAACTTCCTCAATTCAGATTAGCCCTGAAAGAATTTCTATCCATAGTTTTAACCGACTCAGTTCAAATTAACCAAATTATTCTTGCCATTGAGGAAGCTTGTTCTAATAATATTAACTACGGTGATCGTCCCGAAAATTATGAAGAAATCGAAGTTTTTATTTCTTTTGAGAAAAACAAATTAGTAGCAGATATAAAAGACAACTCAGCTCCTTTTAAAATAGATGCTTCAATATGTTGTTCTATGTTAGATAAAATAATAAAAAAAGATAAAGGGGGATTAGGTTTAACTTTAATTAATAAAATTATGGACTCTGTTGAAACTTTTGAGCGAGGAGACTACTATATCTGCCGTATGACAAAAGTTTTGAAATAACAGTAGGTCTTAAGGGTTTTGTAATGTTGCCATATGAGGGTGGTTTGTTAAATTTGCCTGATTTAAAAAAAATATGTCAAATAACTGGCCTAACAAAGTTCTTTTTATCCCTCTTTTTGCCCTTGGCTTAAGCTTAAACACTGTTGTAGCCCAAAAAACCACTGACCCGACCCTTTTAACTTTTGGAAACGGTCAAAAAGTAACTAAATCTGAGTTCGAATATGTTTATCAGAAAAATAATGGAGGGCTAGATAAAGCTAAAGCTGACAGCTTGCCACAGTACAAAGAATACCTTGATCTTTATATTAAGTTCAAACGTAAGGTAATGAATGCTGAGGCTGAGGGACTTGATACTCTTAGTTCTTTCAAGTCTGAGTTTGCAGGTTATAAAAAGCAACTAGCACAACCTTATTTGGTAGAAAAAACTGTTTTAGATGATTTAATAAAAGAAGCCTATGAAAGATCTAAAGAAGAAATCAGGGCTAGCCATATTCTTGTTCGGTTGGGAGAAAACCCAACTCCAGATGATACCCTAAGTGCATATACAAGAGCTTTAATTTTAAGAGATTCTGTAATTAAGAATAAAATTTCATTTGAAGATATAGCTGAAAGAAATTCTGATGATCCTAGCGCCAAAGCGAATAAGGGAGATTTAGGATATTTCAGTGCCTTTAATATGGTTTATCCTTTTGAAACAGCTGCCTATAATACTGCTGTTGGAACCATTTCTATGCCTGTTCGCACACAATTTGGATACCATATTATTAAAGTAAACGATAGAACTCCTTATTTGGGTCAGAAACAATCTGCTCATATTATTATTAGGGTAGGACCAACCTATAGTGCTAAGGATACAACAGCAGCAATAGCAAAAATCAATGAAATTTATTCAAAGTTAAAAGCTGGAGAAGATTTTGGCACACTTGCTTCCCAGTATTCTGACGACCCAGGATCTTCCAAAAAAGGGGGTGATTTAGGTGCTGGTAAACTTTTAGGTGAAATGGAGGAAATAAAAAGGAAATTGGGTAAGGGTGAAATATCCAAACCATTTACCACTCAGTTTGGTTGGCACATTCTGAAAGTAACCGAAATCACTCCTTTAAAACCTTATGATCAGGCAAAGAATGAGTTAAAATCTAGAGTTTCAAAAGATTTAAGGTCAAACTTAACTCAGGAAATTTTCATCAATAAACTCAAAAAAGAATATGCACTTTTAGTAAATAAAGAAAATGTTTCTAAATTTTCAGCTACCTTGGATAAAACCTTTACCAATGGATTGTATGTTCCTGATACAACTAAATCAGAATTATATGCACTTCAGTTATTTAAATTAGGAAAGGATCCTGTTAAAACAGTTACAATAAATGATTTCATCAATTTTATTGACGAAACAAATCCCAATCTTTCAAATTTAACTGTGCAACAGGCTTTGGATAAGGAGATTGCAGAATATGAAACGAAGGTATTATTAGAGTATGAAACAGAGCAATTACCAAAAAAATATGTTGAATACAGAGAACTAATAAAAGAATATAAGGATGGTATTTTATTATTTACCTTGACGGAAAACAAGGTTTGGAGAAAAGCAATTGAAGATACTACTGGATTGAAAAACTTTTACAATGAAAACACTGCCAAGTTTTCCGTTGGAGAAAGAATTAAAGTGAAGGAATTTAGGTCTACAGATTCATTAAGATTGTCTAAAGTACCTGATTTAATTAGGAATGGATCCAGTGATACTGAAATAGACTCAATTATTAATGATGATTCTGCATTAAATCTTCGAATTTTAAATCTAACCTATGAAAGAGGAAATAAAGATTTACCAACTGTTTTATCTGGAAAGAAAAAAGGATTTGTATCCGATGTAGTAAAAAAAGATAAAAACTTTATTGTTTATTCTCTTTTCGAAGAATTAGCTCCTGGTACAAAAACATTTGAAGAAGCACGTTCTGAGTGTATTACTTTGTATCAGAATAAACTTGAAACAGACTGGATAAATGACCTTGAAAAGAAATATCCAGTAAAGGTTGATGATAAGATATTAGCCAAATTGTATAGGTAATCTCTTGAATCATGCTTATTCAGTTCTGAAATTTCCTTTTTTTATTCTGATCCTAATCAGTTGTAATGGACCGGGAAATGATGAGCCTGCAAAATCTGCTGTAGCAAGGTATAAAAGTTCCTTTCTATCCCAAAAGGAGCTTAAATATTATCTTCCTGAAAACTTAAGTTTTGAGGACAGTACACGATTTGCAAAACTGTATGTAGAGCAATGGCTGAAGCAACAAATAGTTGCAGATGAGGCATACTCACATCTTAAAAATCTAGAAGAAAAAGTTGAGTTTAAAGTACGTGATTACAGAGCAAAACTGATAGCTTTGGAATATTATAATTACCTTTTTAAAACACAAATGGATTCTGTAATTGATGATACATTATTAACTGGAATTTATAATAAAACAATAAATAAATATATTTGTTTAGAAAAGTATTACAGTTATTTGTATACTGCTTCAGAAGTTTCAGACCCATCAGCAAAGGATTGGATTATGCTCAAGAGACCTGGAGATGAAATCCTTTACAAAACCTGGGCAGAAAAAAATGCATATATGTTTAAAACAGATACGCTTTGGAAAACCAGTGCCTCTCTTGATTCTTTAAGTCATGAATTTGATTATAACTTTAAAAGTGTTTTTCCTTCCAGTACTCCTTTAATTTTAAAAGCAAAATCCAAAACTGGTAAAACCTACAATATTATTTTTAGAATGAGGAACATTCGAACTGAAGGGCAATTTATACCTTTGGATATCGTTAAACCAACGATAGAAAGTGAAATTCTAAGTGAAAGACAGAAAAAACTTGTTGAAAGAAAAGAACAGGAACTTTTACAAAAATCATATTCGAATAATGATATTTCACATTATAAAATTAAGTAAGCGACTGTTATTTTTTTTATTTTTTATAAATTTAACTTTACAGGCGCAAGTTATAGATAAGGTTATTGCTGTATTGGATGATAATATCATTTTGCAGTCAGATCTAGAAAATCAATACATATACCAGATTTCAAATAGTGCAAAAGACGATGGCACTCTCAGATGCCAGATACTTGAAAATATATTAACCAATAAATTACTCTTAAGTAAAGCAAAACTTGATTCCTTAACGGTTGCCGATGACCAGGTGGAACAAGAATTAAACAGAAGGATTGCCAATTTTATTCAATACTTTGGCTCACAGGAAAAACTAGAAGAAGAATATAAGAAATCGCTGGTTGAGATTAAAGTTGAGCTCAGACCTGATGTAAGAGAATTACTGATGGTTGAGCAACAAAAAAGCAAAATCACCGCAGATGTAACCATTACCCCTAAAGAAGTTAAAGAATTTTTTAGTAAAATTCCTAAGGATAGTATTCCTTATCTGCCTGCAGAAGTTATAATTAATCAGATCGTTGTAAAACCTCCATATTCAGATAAAAACAAAAAAGCAGCTAAAACAAAGCTTGAAGGTATTCACAAGCAAATTCAGAGTGGAAAGTCAGACTTTCAAGAAATGGCCAAGCTTTATTCAATGGATGGAAGTGGCAAACAGGGCGGTTATTTGGGAGAATTTGGAAGAGGTCAAATGGTTCCTGAGTTTGAAGCTATGGCATTTTCGATGAAAGAAGGAGACCTTTCAAAGGTTTTCGAAACAGAGTTTGGATACCATATAATTCAGCTACATAAACGAATGGGTGACCGCATATCAGCTAGCCATATTTTAATCAAACCAATCAGAGATGAAGAAGATGATTCTGTTGCAATTCGCAAACTAGTGTCGGTTAAGTCCATGGTTAAAACAGATACTATTTCCTTTCAAAAAGCAGCAACTATTTATAGTGAAGATAAAATGACCCGAGATTGTGGTGGGTGTATCATTAATCCTCAGACTGGCGAAAGTAGAATACCCATTGATCAATTAGATGCTGATCTGTTTTTTAAAATTGATCGCCTAAAGGAAAAAGAAATTTCTGAACCGATGCCTTACTTTCTTGCAGATGGCACCAAAGGATATCATATAGTTTTGTTACAAAAGAAATTTCCTCCACATGCTGCCAATATATCTCAGGACTACCAAAAAATCCAGACAGCAGCATTGCAGGAAAAACAATCCAGAGCAATGGAAGAATGGTTCGTAACTGCCCGAAAACAGGTGTTTATTGATATCAAAGAAAACGAGTGTTTAAGTGCACTAAAATATTGGAAAGAATGAAAAATTTTACCTCAGATATTGAAGCAGCCGATGCTTTAAATCCTATTTTCAAACAGCTTAAAAAGGAAATTTCCAAGGTTATTGTTGGTCAGGATGAAGTGGTTGATAGAATGTTAATCGCTCTATTCTGTAATGGTCATACCCTATTAATAGGTGTTCCGGGATTGGCAAAAACCTTATTAATCAGCACCTTGGCCAGAGTATTGGATCTGGATTTCTCCCGTATCCAATTTACTCCTGATCTAATGCCGAGCGATATTCTTGGTACGGAAATTCTGGAAATTGACCCTGAAAATGGTCAGAAATACTTTAAATTCCTTTCCGGACCGATTTTTTCAAATTTGGTACTGGCAGATGAAATAAACAGAACCCCACCCAAAACTCAGGCAGCGCTGTTGGAAGCAATGCAGGAAAGACATGTTACTGTAGCAGGAAAAAAAATGGAATTAAAAGCACCGTTTTTTGTACTTGCAACCCAAAATCCAATCGAGCAAGAAGGTACTTACCCACTTCCGGAGGCCCAATTAGATCGCTTTATGTTTAATCTCAAGGTAGATTATCCGTCATTTAGTGAAGAAGTTGAAATTGTAAGAAGTACTACCAAAGATCAAAATATTGAACTATCTCCTATTATAAAAGCAGAAGAAATAATTTATTTTCAAAAATTGATTCGAAAAGTTCCAGTTGCTGATAATGTAATCGAGTATGCTGTGCGATTGGTTGGTAAAACCAGAATTTTACATCCTTCAGGTGATCCTGCACTAAAAGATTTGCTAACCTGGGGTGCTGGCCCACGTGCTTCACAATATCTTATTTTAGGTGCTAAAGCACATGCGTTATTAAATGGTAAATACTCACCTGATATTGAAAATGTCAGAGCAATTGCCCTACCTGTATTAAGACATAGAATAGTTCCTTCCTTCCATGCTGAGGCTGAGGGTATTTCTGCTGAAGATATTATCAATAAAATTCTCTAATGGTTGTTAAAACCGATTGCCTGGTCATAGGTAACGGTGTAGCAGGACTAACCTTTGCGTTAAAAGCAGCTACTTTTTCCAAGGTATTAGTAATTGCTAAATCAGGTATTAATGACACCAATACTGCCTATGCACAGGGTGGCATTGCTGGAGTTTTTTCCGGAATAGACAGTTTCGAAAAGCATATTTCTGATACTTTAATTGCTGGTGATGGGCTATGTAAACAAGAAGTTGTTCAGCTCGTTATTGAAAATGGACCCAGGTGCATAAAGGAGTTAATTGAACTTGGGGCAAACTTTGACCTAGAACCAAATGGTAATTATGCTTTAGGAAAAGAAGGAGGTCATTCTGAAAACAGAATTCTCCATAGTCAAGATTCAACAGGTCAGGAAATACAAAGAACTCTAAATGAAGCTGTCCTTAAACATCCAAATATTACCTACATCACAAACTGGTTTGCAGTAGATTTAATTACTCAACATCATTTAGGTCAATATATTAATCG
>Ga0209298_10000469_pt1 | contig 26792 bp, 19 predicted proteins | sample S_140806_EF_Meta_FD_187325 | JGI IMG/M metagenome (GOLD analysis project Ga0209298, IMG submission 187325) | Freshwater microbial communities from Lake Simoncouche, Canada to study carbon cycling - S_140806_EF_MetaG (SPAdes) (version 2) | ecosystem: Environmental > Aquatic > Freshwater > Lake ... | reverse complement strand
CGCTGTAGGCCTGGAGATTTTCCACCTCGGGGCGTGCCGGCGGGTACGCCTGGGGCGCAGCAGATCGATCCATGCAACGACGCTAGGTTGCGCTGGTTAGGGTCGCCCGCCCAGAGCCAGGAACACTGACTAGCATTTAGATGGTGCGGAGAGTGCTGCGGAGAGAAGCCCATGCCGTATCTGGGTTTTAGGCGGTCTTCGCAGCTACTTAGCAATGGTTCACGGCAAGGGTTAGTTAGTAGCAGGTGGTTCAGGGAAGTGCCTAATAATTTGTTGGCCCGCTCCATTCAAATATCACAGCCACAAACTTCGTTTTGAGTTAACAGAACATGCTCTCGGAGGGACAAATCCAAACATGAAAGAAACCTTGCACCGTAATACCAATAAAGACTGTTTCTATCGGGAAGAGAATTTCAAGGCAATAATCAACTCAGCGCTAGTCGGCTTCTATCTTGTCAATAGGGAAGGGCAGATTTTAGATGCCAATGACGCCTATTGCTCGATGATAGGCTATAGCCATGAGGAACTGCTCAATATGGAAATAAAGGATATTGAAGATGTTGAATCGGGGGAAACGGTAGGGGAGAGGATTCAGCGAATTGCTGAGAAGGGTTCAGGCAGATACGAGGCCAAGCATAAACGCAAAGATGGAAATTTTATTTTTATTGAGGCCAGTGTTCATTATTTAAAAGATGAACAAGGAATGCTTTCTGTTTTCATTCGCGATATCGTCGAGCACAAGCAGGCAGATGAAGCGTTTCAAAAACTTATCCAGAAAGACGAAGAAGCGTTACGTATCGCCCGCATGGGGCACTGGGAATTAGATTTGGCGACTAGGCAGTTTACCTTCAACGATCAGTACTACTCATTGCACGGCACCACGGTGGAGGAAGCCGGCGGATATGTTATGTCGGTGGAGGAATTTGCAAGCAGATATATACACCAAGATGATGCTTGTTTGATTGACGAAGCCATTCGGAGCACCATCGAAACAAACGATCCCAACATACAGCTTCAGCATGAAGCGCGCATAAGGCACGCAGATGGTGAACTGCGGGATGTTCTTGTTTGGTTCCGCGGCGAGAAAGACGCTCAAGGTAGAATTACCAAGATGCGCGGCGTAAACCAAGACATCACCAAGCGCAAGCGGGTGGAAACGGAATTAGTGCTTGCCAACAAAGAACTTCGTTTCCAGAATGAGGAGAAGGAAAAGCGTGCGGCAGAGTTGGTGATAGCCAACAAAGAGCTTGCCTTTCAGAATCAAGAAAAGGAGAAACGTGCAGCGGAATTAGCGATCGCCAATAAAGAACTTGTTTTTCAAAACGCAGAGAAAGAAAAGAGGGCAGAGGAATTAGGCCTTGCCAACAAAGAACTCCACTTTCAGAATGAGGAGAAGGAAAAGCGTGCGGCAGAGTTGGTGATAGCCAACGAAGAGCTTGCCTTTCAGAATGCAGAGAAAGAAAAGAGGGCTGCAGAATTACTACTTGCCAATGAAGAAACTCTCCGCAGCCTGCAAAATATCCAGGCTCTGCACAAAATTGACCAAGCCATCGCGGGCAGTCTAGATTTAAACCTTACTTTGAATGTTGTCCTTGAACAAGTTAAAGCTCAGTTGAATATAGATGCCGCCGCTATCTTGTTGCTCAACCCGCACTCTCAGGTATTGGAATTCAGCGCTGGGCTTGGCTTTCGCAGTAATGCTATTGAGCGTTCTTATCTGCGGCTGGGGGAGGGAGCTAGCGGACGAGCCGCGTTGGAAAGAAGGACAGTGAGCGTTACTAATCTGTTTGAGAATAGCAGCCAATTTAACCGCGTCTCGCTTCTGGCTGAAGAAGGTTTTTCAACTTGTTTTGCTACTCCACTCATTGCCAAAGGCCAGGTTAATGGTGTGCTGGAAATCTATCACCGCTTGCCATTTACAGCTGACAAGGCCTGGTTGAAATTTTTGAAGATTCTGGCTGGGCAAGCGGCTATAGCAGTTGATAGCGCCAATCTTGTCACTGCTTTAATACACTCCAATGCAGAGTTATTTGCGGCTTATGAGACCACTATTGAAGGCTGGTCCCATGCGCTAGATTTGCGTGATAAAGAGACTGAAGGTCACACGCAGCGAGTTACTGAAATGACCATAAAACTTGCCCGTGCGGCAGGAATAACCGAAGCGGAATTGGTTCATATAAGGCGTGGGGCACTCTTGCATGATATTGGAAAGATGGGTGTGCCAGACCACATTCTTCTCAAGCCAGGCAAGCTGACAGATGAAGAGTGGGTTGCCATGCGTAAGCATGCCATATTTGCCTTTGAATTGCTCTCACCCATTGCATACTTACACCCCGCGTTAAATATTCCATATTGTCACCATGAAAAATGGGATGGGAGCGGTTATCCACGCGGATTGAAAGGCGAGCAAATTCCACTGGAGGCCCGTCTCTTTGCGATAGTAGATGTATGGGATGCCCTCCGCTCCGATCGTCCGTATCGTGAAGGTTGGTCAAAGGAGAAAGTGGCCGAACATATCAAATCACGATCTGGAACACATTTCGACCCAAAGGCAGTGGAACTGTTTTTGAATATGCTGAATGAAGATGAAAAAAATGCGGGCTAGCAAAGCGAGACATCTGCCAGTTGCGGAAACCGTTGGCTGGTAGTCATCGCCTCATAATCGCAGCCTCATAATTCACAACGTATAGGGCTGACTTCCCAGCTTATAATAGCCGCCTCAAAAGTTACGCTCTGTTTCCCAAGCCCTTGGCGGTCTATTAATAGTGAGAGTTAGGCTAGTTCTTGATAGTACAGCTCTCACCTTTGTCATCGCAGCAAACATAGCGCTGCTCACCATTGATGAGCTTGTATCCGCACTTGGCGGCAGTGGCAGGCAGAAGGTTCATCAGAATAACTGATGACATCAGGGATGCCGTCAGGGTAATGATGCCCAGAAGCTGGCGTCAACCCGCAGTGGTTTGGATTAACAAGCCACCAGATGAGGAATCAAGCCCTTCCTCCTACCATTAGTGAAGGCCTCCTAATCGGCTGCCCAAGGCTGTCACCTTTCCTGAAAGTCACCGCCGCCGGGACAGGTGATATGGGCGATGTATGAATGAGTACATGCCAAACTTAATATCCAGCTGAGGGTTGTGCGGCAAGGATGTTACGGTGCCAGGCTGTACTCACTTTGACATTGGAAGATCCATGAAATCATATTTCATAGGAGCAGAGAAGGCAACAGATTGATCTGGCCCAAGTGAATTGCACTCATTATTATTGGTTGCTCGCTTGGATGCAGGGTTGATGATTCTGCTATCATTCAAGTACTTGACGTAATCTAAGTTGCTTGGCTTGTCCTTCATTATTATGCCTTGATTGGTGAATCCCAGGGCCAGTAATGATATCTGACCTGAGGAATTATCTGAAGGGGACTCGGCTTCATGGTCACGCATAAGTGCTACACGCATGCCGTCTGACAATGGCATATTGTCTATTAGTGGCAAATCAGATTCGTCAATCATGAAGGAACGTTTGATTACCGAATTTTTTCCTGTAGCAATGTCGCGCCTAAAGGCGGTTACTTCTACCAAGGCGCCATTCTCAAGAAAATTCTGATTACCGCTGGACTTGTTGGGCTCAATCCCAATATACTTCACTTCAAATGGCAGCCGAAGCGCACTTGGTGAGCCTGAAGTGTCTTCTTTGCAATAGGTAAGTGTGAGTCGCTCGACTTTGCCCTTTTTAAGCACGAATTTTTCCTGGTCTCCAGAAATTAGGAGCGAAGCAGTTTGCCGGGCTGCAGCCTCTCTGAGCGCAATTGAAAGCCTATCTAATAAGCCTTTGTATCTACTTGGATCTTGCCTGAAGTCAACAAGTAAATCATTGATTATAGGGGTAAGAGTCAGAGTCTCGCTAAAGTTATAGACTAAAAGTTCAAGGAAGAATAGCTTCTGTTTGGGATCCCCTCGATTGGCGCTACTTTCATATTTTTCAAGCAATTTAGAAAACATACTTGATTTGAGGTCTGAATCAGACTTTTCACGCGCATTGGTAAGTTGAAGTGAAATTCGCTTATTTTCTAATATGTCATTCTGCCTCTTGATGGAGGCATCAAGGGCCCCGCCGGCAGCCCACAGTGTCAGCGGCACGATAATTACACCACTTAGGCTTGCGATTACTGGTAGCTTGTCCCATATATCCTTCGCTTTGGCAGGTGAAGAATTTACAATAGAGGTTGGTGGATTAGTTTTGTCCTCTTCTAGGGCACACATTCCAATCCCTGCCTGCGTTAATGCTATTTAAATAAATTGTAAGTCTGCTAATGCCAATATGGATGACGCGTCGGCAGCGAATCAGCGCCTCTTCTGCATCGCAGGGGGGTGATGCAGAAGAGGCGCTGCACGAGTTATGAAAACAATGCCATCTGTACAAGTTGCTGTAAAAGTATTATTGGTATACCCAGCAATCATTGGCCGATCTGCAGCACTCGATAAATGTCTTTCCGTTTCTGGTTACTTGTTTGCATACAGGCGGAGACTGAGTTATGGATTTAATTGTATCAGTGTGGCCAAGCGTTAGCCAGCCAACTGCTAGCACGCTGGAGCATGCAAGGGCAGTGATTAGACAATGGATTGGTTTCATCCGATTTCTGGTAACTACTGCCATTTAAGTACTCTGATCCCTCTGGGCAAGTGTGTAGCTAGTGAAACTGACCGCGCCCATTGTTATCCTGTGCCCCGCAAGCTGCGGTGGGGTTGCAGGGTCTCTTCTGAACGATAGGGTGGCAACTGCCAATCGATTCTGCTTGCTCCCTGCAAAGCCTATCTGATGCAGATTAGGCGCTGCTCTGCTGTGCTTTTGCGGTGTCCTGGATTCTCAGAAGGGGCTTATATTTTTCAGGCCGTTGAGCAATTCTTGGCGTAGGTTCATTTGTGACATCATCGCCAATTGCTCCTTCCCTTGGCTGGCTTCGCGACTATCCCGACGTTCGCGATATCACCGCCACCAGTGAAAAGGTCCCCGACCGCCTCAAGGGGACTGGCCAGCGCGCCGTGCGCGAGATGCTTGCCCAGGTGCCGCTCGCCCCGTCCCCAGCCAGCCTTGCGTCCACGGTGGATCTGCGCCCCTGGTTCTCTCCCGTAGAGAATCAACTGAACCTGGGCTCCTGCACCGCCAACGCCGGTGTGGGCCTGGTGGAGTACTTCGAGCGGCGCGCCCTTGGCCAACACGTAGACGCCTCTCGGCTGTTCCTCTACAAGACAACGCGCAACCTGCTGCATTGGACCGGGGACACGGGAGCCTTCCTGCGCACGACGATCGCGGCCCTGACCCTCTTCGGGGTACCGCCGGAGGAGCACTACCGCTACGTGGTCGCCGATTTTGATAAGGAACCGCCGGCATTTGCCTATGCCTACGCCCAGAGGTACCGGGCGATTACTTACTACCGCCATGATCCGCCCGGCACCTCTCGCGCGGCTCTGCTTAACACGATCAAAACCTATCTAGCCAGCGGTCTGCCCTCGATCTTTGGTTTCACCGTCTACTCCTCCTACGTTCAGGCAAGCAGCACCGGGGCCTTCCCCTACCCCACCCCTGGGGAGCAGATCACCGGCGGCCATGCCGTGGTGGCCGTGGGCTATGACGACAATCGCATTGTCCGAAACACCAACCCCGGTGGCATCCAGACCACCGGGGCCCTGCTGATCCGCAACTCCTGGGGGACCGGCTGGGGCCAGGCAGGTTATGGCTGGCTTCCCTACCGCTTCGTGCTTGACGGCCTAGCGGTCGACTGGTGGTCGGTGCTTAAGCAGGAGTGGGTCGACACCAAACAGTTCGGCCTCTAGTCGGCCCCTATTGCCTTGCTTTGTCTTCTAGGGGCTCCAGATGGCAAACTTTTGCCTGATTACCGCTGACCGTAAGATCTCTATTGACACGGAATTCGACGAAGGTGGTGGTATAGGGCATCGTCAGCACAAACTCTTTGTTGTCAGGCTTTAGCCACTTAGTAAGATCTACGGTCAATTCTGACATTCCAGTTATTGTGTTCTCACTCGAAGCAGGGCCTTCCAATTGCTGCGCAACATAGACTACGTAGCTTGAGTTTGTGTTCATGTATAGATTCATCTTGAAGGCTTCGATATTTTCCAGCACCTGTTTGTCATCAAGGCCGGCTTCTGTGAGATTGAGGTGAAGGCATCGATAGCTTTTGTCTTTCTCGTAGGGATGCAGGTCGTCAACATTTACAGCCTTGTACGAAAATTGATTTTTCATCTTGACGACGAGACCGATGGTCCAGTCATTCACCCCGTCGCCGCGTTCGTCAACAACTCGAATAACGAACTGCTGCCAGCTGGGTGGTGGTTCTTGGCTGCCACGGGCATCTTTTGCTGCTTTAGTTGCTTTTTCATTCCATGCATTGAAGTCTTTGTCCTCCTTCACATCTAGGGCTTCTGAAACAAGGCTGACTATGCTATCAGTAGATTTTGGCTTCATGATCGTGCCATGATTAAGCCTAGGCCAAAGCACCACGATGTTGTCCTGATTGCTCCATTCGGAAACTTTGGTGATCATGCCATTTGCTGCACCAGTGTTGATGGATGGTTCCGTCCTCTCCGTGTAATCAAATAAGAGGCGCCGGCTGTTCAGGGTTGCACCCGCCCAGCGCACCACCCCATCTGAACCATCGATCTTTGTTCCCACAACTCCTGTAAAGAAATCGGCCACTTCTCCCAAGCCCGAGTCCCCACAAATCGTGAATACGTACGGGCTATCTGGTCCTTTTTTGAACCTATCCGTATTGCCATCGCCAAACATGTCTCTTTCTGCTAAGTCCCATGTGAAACGGCTTGCCAGCTCCAAAGCAAGCAATACTTCGTCTCCAGCTTCCATAAAATCCGGACCAAAATCCTTGCTCCCTTTCAGTAGCGCGCCCATCCAGCTTCGTCCCTTGTGAGCCACAGGTGATCCGTTTGTAGCCGGCGCGAGTGCAACAAGGTGGCGCAAGCGATTGGGCCGTCCTTTCATCGAGGCAAACCTAGTCAGCCATGCTCGGATAACTAACATGCCTGTTGAATGCACGATGGCGTCAAAGGGCTCATCGGTTGCAAGTCCGGCCTCTTTCGCCAGTGCTCGGTCAAATCCCTCAGCAATATCCCGAATCGTGACCTCGTTTGCCAGGCTTACATAGTTGAGTAGATGTACCTTGGCAGGATCGAGATTTCGCTTCTGGATTAAGGCCTCTCGCCAGAGCTTGAAGCCTTTAGAGGTATCGGAATATCCATGGATTAGCACGAGTGGAATAGTCATTGAGGGTTGTCAGTTAACCTTTTATTAGCCAGTGGCACGGCATGTAGTTGACAACTAATAGATATCTTAATGATTTGCTGCCCTCCCCCCTGTCGGCAAGCTTGATTCCTCAAGTGCTGGGGAAGCCGAGGCGGGAAGTGGAACTGATTTCAGCTTAAACTAAGGATTTCCTGAGACTTGAAGGATCCCTGTGACTGGCATGGGTTCTGTTCGTCGCGGGGGGCAAAGTGGTTGGCTCGTACCTATTATTGTCGAAATGATTTGGGTCCACCTCTATGTCTTATAGGGATGGTAAGAATTTAGTCTAGTAGGCGAATGAGTCTGGGCATCATTACCCTGACGGCATCCCTGATGTCATCAGTTATTCTGATGAACCTTCTGCCTGCCACTGCCGCCAAGTGCGGATACAAGCTCATCAATGGTGAGCAGCGCTATATTTGCTGCGATGGCAAAGGTGAGAACTGTACGATCAAGAACTAGCCTAACTCTCACTATTAATAGACCGCCAAGGGTTTGGGAAACAGAGCGTAACTTTTGATGCGGCTATTTTAAGCTGGGAAGTCAGCCTTGTACGTTGTGAATTATGAGGCTATGACTACCAGCCAACGGTTTCCGCAACTGGCAGATGTCTGGCTTTGTTAGCCCAGCTGCCTGTTGAGCCAGCCGTTAACCGCATGGCTGAGGGGAAAGAGGTAGGGCAGTCAGCATGTTTATGGTTTTCTCTGAGATTTCTGGCTAAAATGGGCAGTATGGCAGCAAAGGAGTTATGAACTTCACATTGGAGTGTGAGCAAGAGGACGATGGTCGTTGGCTGGCAGAGGTGCCTGAACTTCCTGGCGTACTTGCCTACGGGCATTCGTCAATGGACGCAATGTCAAAAGCAGAAGTTCTAGCATTACGTGTTATCGCAGATCGACTTGAAAACGGCGAGAGTGAACCTGTTAGTATTCAGTTCTCAGTGCCGCTTGCTGCATGAGTAACTGGCCTTCAGTAAAGGCGAAGAGAGTGCTCGCGGCTTTGCAATCTATTGGATGGAAGGTCAAGCGTCAGACCGGTTCGCATAAGACATTGCAGCATGATGATTTCCCAGACTATGTCTTTGCCTTTCGTGATGGCGAGGAGCTTGGGCCGAGGATGTTGTCACGGATTGCCAAACATACTGGACTCAAGTCGAGTGACCTGTGAGTACAACTTATACGGCTGGCTTCCCAGTTTAGGATGGCTACCTTGCGCTCTAATCCCCAGCGATAGCCACCTAGTTCCCCAGATGCTCTAATCACCCGATGGCAAGGAATTAGATAGCTGATGGGATTATTGCCTATGGCATTTCCTACGGCTCTAGTTGCAGTGGGGCGACCAATTATTTCAGCGAGGCTTTGGTAGGTTGTGGTTCCTCCGAATGGCACTTTCAAGAGCGCGTGCCACACTTGAATCTGAAAGTTTGTTCCCTTTGCTAAGAGTTTTAGTGGTTCTTGATCTCTGGGGATTGCTGAATTAAAAATTATGTCGCAGAGGGGTTGAGTTGTTTTTGCCTCATGGACAATCTCAGCGTTTGGCCATTGGCGCAAAAGGGTTTGCTTGGCGGTGGGCTGATCGGCGGCATCTAAAAAATGAAGGTTACAAATGCCACGGGTTGTTGTAGCAATAAGAGCATTGCCAAAGGTGGTGTTATGGATGCCATAGTGAATTTGCAAACTTGCTCCCCCTGCTTTTGGTCCCTCCGTAGATATGGCTTCTAAATTTACAGATAAGTTGTGTATTTGTCCGTGGCTAGACAGCCCCCTGCCTGGGGTTGGATCGGGCTGACTTGGGGAATGTTGAGGCATAAATGCGATCACCTGGGCAATCTGCCCATGGCTTTAGCTAGTATAAACACTAGCGCTCTTCATCGCGATCCAGCGGACTGCGGTTGATTCTGGTTGATTGGCAAGAGTTATTTTATTTGCCACCGCCTGGCTGGATCTGCGCGCCACCGGCCGGGGGGCTGGCAATTACCTATTTGCAGGCCCCCATGCCAGTCAACAGGCAGGGCCCGATGGTCAGCTGCCGCCTTTGGTGGAGCTGAAGTAAACTCCAGGGCCGGGAAGAGCTTGGGGTTGCCACGCTATTTCTTCAAATATATTACTCCAGCCCTAAAGCGCGATTCCCAATGGGCTAGATATCTTGCCGCCAGTTTTGGGTTATTCCACGCAACGAGAACATTCTCACTGTTTTTGTTTGCAGATGAAGTGTAGTTGTAGCTGCCTGTTTGCACGTGACGGGCGTCCACTACAATGAACTTGTCGTGGTGAATCCGATAGTTGGAGTTTGTTCTCACCGGTATGCCTGCCCCAGTCAAGGCATCGAACGCTCTTCGGCTAATTCCCTTTTCATCTTCTTCTATATTGTGTTTATGGTCGGCCACAATTTGGATGTTCACCCCCCGCTGCTTTGCGGCCAATAGGGCTTCCACGATTACGGGAGAGGAGAAGGCAAAGGCGGCCACATGAATTGATGCCTTCGCACAGGCAATCGATTTCAGAATCAACGCTTCGGCGCCGTCTTCCGGCCCAAAGGCTGCCTCGATGTTGTTGGTTGTGCTCGACGTAATGGGGCAGAAAGAGTCCCTGGCTGATTGGCCGATATCCTGGGCCGATACCTTGTCGGCACAGCTCACCAAAAGAAGAAGAATGGTGAACAGTGATCCCATGGATTGAGTGGTAATTCTTGTAATCACCAAATGGCTTGCTGTTTTATTTATTGTATCCTCTAAGTTGCGAGCGTGGGGATGATGTTATTTTCTTTGCAATCTAGTCGGCCTGATTGCCTGCAAAGCCGTTGCGCGCCGCTTTGATCACTTCCTTGGCGTGATCGGTGTTGAGGATCACGATCACACCGATTGACACCTTGAAGGCGCTGGCAAAACGACGCAATGTCCCGAGCGATATAGAAAGATCTTAGGGCGATTTATCGAATTATTCAAGGTTTATAGATGTATCCAGGGGTAGGGGTTCTGGCGTAACTCGTCCCCCCCCGCTCACATCCTTTCCAAGCTGGGGATACCCAGTAGGCCGAGGCCGAGCCGCAGGGTGTCGGCGCTGAGGCGGCAGAGGGCGAGGCGGGAGCTGCGGGCGGGTTCCTCGGCCTTGAGCACTGGCACTTGATCGTAGAAGCGGTTGAAAATCTGGGAAAGTTCAAATAGATAGTTGCAGAGCCGATTTGGCAGCAGGTCGGCCTCCACTTCGGCAATTACCGCATCGAATTGCAGTAGTTGACGCACCAGGGCCCATTCCTGCGGTTCGTTAAATAGCAGCTGATCAGGGAAGGCAACTAGGTCGCCCCCCTTGCGGGCGATGCCCTGGATGCGCACCACCGCATAGAGCAGGTAGGGGGCGGTGTTGCCCTGCAGGGCGAGCATGCGATCGAAACTAAACTGATAGTTGGTGATCCGGTTGGTGCTGAGGTCGGCGTATTTCACCGCCCCTAGCCCCACGGTGGTGGCCACTTCCTGGATGAAACTTTCCGTTTCAGTGCGTTCTTCCTCCTGGAGGCGCCGCCGCAGGTCGGCCTCGGCCCGTTCCACCGCCTCATCGAGCAGATCCCTGAGCCGCACGGTGTCGCCGGCCCGGGTTTTGAGCTTTTTGCCGTCGGCGCCCTGCACGAGCCCGAAGGGCACGTGTTCCAAAGAGACAGCGGCCGGTCGCCAACCGGCCCGTTCGGCCACCTGGAAAACGGCGGCGAAATGACTGGCCTGGCCGGCATCCGTTACATAAATCACCCTGCCGGCCCCATCACCATCAGGCCCGAGCCGATAGCGGATGGCGGCCAGGTCGGTGGTGGCGTAGTTGAAACCGCCATCGCTTTTTTGCACGATCAGCGGCATCGGTTTGCCCTCCTTGCCGGTGACCCCCTCCAGAAACACACAGCGGGCCCCGTCATCGCTAACCAGCAGCCCGGATTTATCAAGGTCAGCAACTACGGCCTGGAGCCGTGGGTTGTAAAACGACTCGCCGCGTTCGCTCAGTTGGATATTTAGGCGGTCGTAGATCTTCTGGAATTCCCGGCGCGACTGGTCGCAGAGCAGGCCCCAGGCCTTTAGCGAGATCGGGTCGCCCCCCTGCAGCTTCACTACTTCTTCGCGGGAGCTGCTCTGGAACACCTCGTCGCTGTCGAAGCGTTGCTTGGCCTCGCGGTAGAAGGCCACCAGGTCGCCCAGGTCCACCGCATCGGCGGTGTTTAGGGCCTCGGGGGCCACCTGTTTGAGGTGGGTAATAAGCATGCCGAACTGGGTGCCCCAGTCGCCCACATGGTTGAGCCGCAGCACCCGGTGGCCGCGGAATTCCAACACCCGCGCCAGGCAGTCGCCAATGATCGTGGAGCGCAGGTGGCCCACATGCATCTCCTTGGCGATGTTGGGGCTGGAGAAGTCAACGATCACCGGCCCGGGCGAATCGCCGCTGGGGATGGTCGCTAGCTCCACACCGAGGCGCGGATCCCCCAGGCGCTCCCGCAGCTGGGCCGCCAACAGTTCCGGCTTCAAGGTGAGGTTGATGAAGCCTGGACCGGCGATGGCCGCTGGTTGGCACAGGGCATTGAAGGCGGGATCGGTCGCCAGGGCGGCAACGATGGCCTCGGCGATGCGGCGGGGCGGCTGGCCAAGGGGGCGGGCCAAGCCCAGGGCGCCGTTGGCCTGGAAATCACCGAATTCGGGCTTCGACGCCGGTCCCAGCTGGAGGTCCAACGGGCTGTCCGCGGCCCTGGCCTGTGCGCTCGCCTCGGGGAAGGCCCGCTCCAAGGCCGCCTGCAAGCGTGCGTTCAGGGCTTGGACGACGGACAGCATGGGGTGGGGAGCCCGCAGCGGCGGCAGAGGTGACTGCGATCATCGCGCCCGGCCGGCGGACAGCACCTCGTCGCTCAGACCGTTTCAGGCCCGGCTTCGAAACTCATTAGGACATAGCGGAGGAGGCCAAGGGTGCTGAGGATCTGAACGATGTACTGCTGGAAACTCTGACTGCGGTACACATCTGGAGCATTTGTCTTGTAGAGCTTGTGGGCGATTGAATGGGTCGGCAGCGTTTGGGTTGTGATGTCATTGGTGTGCAGATGGGCCAGCTGGTTAGATGCTGCAAGCTCCAGATAATCGGCAACCCCAAACCCGTTGTCCATTTCACCGAAGGTCATCCTCAATGCTGGTCTCAGCCATGGCAGTACCAAGCCCTTGAGCGAAATCAATAAGCTGGTAGGAACAATATCGGAGACAAAAAGTTTGCCCCCAGGCTTGAGTACCCGCGCTGCTTCAGCGAAGAATTGCTGCCGGCTGGGGAAATGGAAGATGCACTCGACCGCTGTTACTCGATCAAAGGAGTGGTCTGGAAATGGCAGCACACAGGCATCGCCCTGGACGAATTCAATCTGATTGCTAGGAGCTGGCTGGACAACCCTCCTCGCCCGGGCTAATTGGCGCTCTTCGATGTTTAGGCCCACGAGGTCAAGATTGTTGTAGCGCTCGTTCAAGCTCGCAATCGTTCCGCCAAAGCCACATCCCACATCGAGTATTCGCTGACCAGACTCAATCCCTGCCAGGGGAATAATTTTGTCAATCATGCTCTCTGCCGCTATGGCAAAATCCTCTGGGGTGCCATCTGCTTCAGAAGGATTCTGCCAATATCCCCAGTGCACATGGCGCCCAAAGGCCTTCAGGAAGTCTGCGTTCCCAGCTTCAAGCAGCTCTAGAACTGTGTCGAAATAAGGAAGATCGGCTTGGGTGTTCATAATGTCCTGGGGGAATAGTTGAGAAGATCTTTTGGTTACTGGTTGGAATATGTTGAACTTTAATCTCATCGCGGTGATGGCCCTCCTCAGCCAATGGATCCCCTCCTCTGCGGCCAGGTCAGCTGCCGGTGATTTTAGTCATTCTTGACTAATGAATGCAGCCCATCCTCAGCATTGGGTCAAGGCTAAATCCCCTGTTGTGGCAAGAGCTTTGCCCTTTATCTTAAGGGGTTTTGGTGACTCATCTCTGCACCGTATGGCCAGCAAATCAGCCCCAGTAATGGGCGCAAATTGGGCTGCGATGTGGAATAAAGTAGATTCACTTTCTAGCTAGCTAGGCATCTAATCTAATCATGCATCTAATCAGGCATCGAGTTATTCATTTGCCTGGTGGCAAGTACTCATTAAGGTGGCCATCCTTTTGGGCTTTGTAGCAGGGGGGGTTCTACGCTGCCAATTCAAGGAAGCCAACCCTCCAGCTCAGGGTGGCTGTGCCGCTCCGGGCCTGACGCACTACTTGCGCCTAGGGGCAAGTTGTTGCTGGTTGCTTGGGGTTGTGGTCCTAAATGCCGGATCCTCATTGGCGGCAGATCTTATAGGGCCACCAGGATTCCGTATCCAGCAGAGGCCGTTTTCGGTGGATGTGCTGGGTAATCAGGGCCGTACCCTGTTCAGTCTCGTTGATGGCGTCGAAGTCAGCACGATCACAGGCTCCGTGCCCAGGGAGCAAGCGTTCGTTGTTGTCTGGTCAAAAGGTCAGCTTCTAAGCCGCACCCTGGCCGATCAGGTTCTGGATATTTCTAATGTTCAAGGCACCACCACTGTCACCCTCGGCGACGCGGCAAGTAAGCAGCCCCGGGCACAACTGATTCTGAGTCGCCCAGCCGTTGGAGTCTTCCGAATTCAGGCGCTGGCCAGCGATCCCGCCGCGAACCGCACCCGCATCGTTCTTACGGCAAGGGCCGACGAACGCTTTTACGGCATGGGCTCTCGCTTCAATAACTCGGAGCACAAGAACTCAATAGTTACCCAGTGGGCACGGGAGGTGTCAACGAACCTCCCAGGTGTTGGCAAATCCGGTAGGCCAGAGGGACGTGATACCACCTACTATCCGGTTCCCTTTTATCTAAGCAGCAGTGGCTATGGTCTGTTGCTTGATGATACCCGATACAGCGAGTTTGACTTTCAGAAGGTGCGTCCGGACCGGGTTTCGATCCTGAATTTCAACCGTGAAGCATCACTAGATATCTTTACAGGCAAAGATCCACTGGAGATCATTTCCCGGCAAACCGCCCAGACCGGAAGGCTCTATCGCCTGCCTCCCCCATGGGTATTCGGCACCTGGGCTGCTTCGATCAGAAGCTCCAAGGAGGCCCGCAATGTTGCCCGAATCCTGCGTCTGAACCGGATCCCTGCCAGCGCCATCATGATTGAAGACTGGTGGTGGTCTGATCTGTTAATGGGGAATTTATGGGGACTGCTTGACTTCACGCCACAATCGAGCTGGACTGTCAACCGTAAAGCCTACCCAGATTACGAGCGACTGATATCAGATCTTGGCAGATTCGGTTTTCGGAATATTGGCTATTTCCATCCATATATTTCAATGAATTCCTCCAGCCTGCTAATTCCTGACGTTAACTGGAAGGCTGCCGATGCGGCGGGCTTGTTCACAAAGGATCCAGAGGGAAAGTCTTATCAGATTCCATTTTTTGTCTGGAAAGTATCGCAACTTGATTGGACAAATCCGAGTGCGGTCTCTTGGTTTAGTGATCGGTTTTTTGGCGTGGCTGCTCGCACCTATGGCCTGAATGGCTGGATGCACGACTTTGGAGAATACACCCCCTCCGATGCCATCTTCAATGACGGACGCAACGGCTTGGAACTTCACAATCTATATCCACTGCTCTGGGCCCAGCAAGCCAAAAATTTTTGGGAGCGAGAGCGCCCGGATGGCGATTACGTGTTCTTTACACGCAGTGGCTACACAGGCTTACAGCGATACGCCCCCCTCTACTTCACCGGTGATCGCAATGCCACTGATGACCCTTTCACAGGGCTGGGTGGACAGATCCCAGCCATCCTTGGGGCGGGAATCTCAGGGCATCCGATTGGAACAATTGACATCGGGGCTTACTACTGTGAGAAGACGGCTCCGATGGGCAAGGAACTCTTCCTTCGCTGGGTTGAACTGGGCGCCCTAATGCCGGTGATGCGTCTACACCGAGGTCTTTACCCGCTCTGCAATCACTGGGACTTAACCAGGGACGACGAAACGATTGCTCACTTCAAAACCTACTCGCGCTTGCATTCCTCCCTGTTCCCCTACATTTACACCCTTGCCCATGGGGCCATGCGAACGGGTTGGCCGATCATGCGGCATCTAGTTCTGCATTTCCCTGATGACAGCCAGGTGGCGGGCTATCCCTATGAGTTCCTTATTGGCGACCGGCTGCTCGCCGCCCCTGTAATTCGGCTGGGTCGCACCAGCCAGGAGGTGTACCTGCCCCATGGGCGCTGGAGGCACTGGTGGAGTGGCATAACCTACCAAGGACCATCACTTGTCACCATACCCGCTCCGATTGGGCAGGTGCCGCTGTTCATTCGGGCGGGCAAGATAATTCCCATCTTTGATACCCCATTCGATACACTTGTTCCAAGCCACGATCCGAATCTGCTGGGCTGGCAGAGTGCCAATTGCTCAATGAAGGTCTTGTTTACCGGCTCTGGTTCAGACACGCTCAGACTCTGGGATGGAACCCTCATCAGTTGCAACCGCCAGGGCCAGGGCCAGGGTCGCTGTGAGGTGGAGGGTGGAGCTAAGCGGCGCTATAGTTATCAGTTCCGCTAGGGTTTAGCGGCTCAGATTCTTGGCCGATGCTGAGGTGAAGTGTTGCTTATCCCATTGTCTGCAGAAGGATGGGATTAGATATCTTGATGGATAGGTTTCTAGCTCACTGGTGGTCAGTTTGGAATACATCTGATCAGGCTCAACCTTCCAACGACCCGGCGCTAAAGCGCATGCTCAGATCCAGCCAGGGGCTGCGGGTGACCGGGGCGCTGCTGGAGATCAGGTCGATGCCGCTGGCGGCGTAGGCGCGCAGCCGCTGGGGATCGATGCCGCTGGCCTCCAGCACCACTGGCGCCCGCCGTTGGGCCGCCAGGGCCCGCAGCTGGGGCACCAGGGCGCTGAGGGCCTCTGGGCTGAATTCATCCAGCAGCACCCCATCGGCGCCGGCGGCCACGGCGGTTTTGGCCTCTTCCGCAGTTTCGGCCTCCACAATCACCCGGGCGGGCCAGGGGGCGGCGGCCCGTACGGCGGCAATGGCGGCACCGATGCCCCCGGCCCAGGCCAGGTGGTTTTCCTTGAGCATGGCGGCGTCATCAAGGCCGAGCCGGTGGTTGGTGCCGCCCCCGCAGCGCACCGCATATTTCTCCAGCAACCGCAGGCCGGGGCTGGTTTTGCGGGTGTCGGCCAGGCGCACGCCACTGCCGGCCAGTTCCTGTACTAGGGCGGCAGTGGCGGTGGCGATGCCGGAGAGGCGCATGGCCAAATTGAGGGCGGTGCGTTCGGCGGCCACCAGGGCCGCAGCGCCACCCTCCAGCTCCAGCAGCCGCTGACCTGCCGCCACCGGCTCCCCATCCGCCACCAGCAGCCGAAATTCAAGGTTGGGGTCGAGGATCTTAAATAGTTGGCCCGCTAGCCCGCCACCACAAAACACCCCGGCCTGCTTGGCCAGCCAGTGGGCCCGTCCGCGCCGATCCCCCAGGGCCGCAGCGCTGAGGTCGCCCCTGCCAAGATCCTCCGCCAACCAGGCCTGCAGCTGCTGATGTAGGGCGGGGCTTGGCGGCAAGGTTGGGGTCATGGCTCGACGCAACTGCCTAGACGCAACTGCCTAGACCCAAAATAGCTTTGTATCGCGACGCAAAATTGGTAGCATGGCAAGTAAATATATGTTAGCATCACATATGGGTTGTATATGCAGCACCTGAGCGTGCCCCTTCATGCGCTTCTTGCTTGATTTGCGCCAGCGTCTCCAGGCCGCAGTCCCTGGGGTGGCTTTTATATTTTCGCTGGGCCTTTTTGGGGCAGCTGCCCTGTGGCGCCAAGCTGATATTCGTGCTGAAGCTAATTTTCGAATAAAAATATTAATGGGTGGCTAGCCCTTGAGGTGGAGGGTCTGCTGCAGCACCCCATCTATGGCTTAAACGGCGCCAGGGGGCTATTTGCCGCAAACCATGGCGTAAATCGCGCTGAATTTAAGGCCTATGTGGATTCTCATGACCTTTCACAGGAATTTCCCGGTGTAAGGGGCTTTGGTTACGCTTCCCGCGTGCTGCGCTCAGAACTCGGCGCATTTGTGGCCGCCACTCGAGCAGACGGTGCGCCGAATTTCAGGGTGCGCCAATTGGCAGATCGTAGCCATGATGATATGTACATTGTTAAATATATTGAGCCTGCAAAAAATAACCCCAGGGCCTTAGGTCTAGACATTGCTTCAAGCCCACTGCGCTGGGCCACAGTGCAGCGGGCCGTAAACAGCGGCAAGCCCAGCATGAGCGCGCCCATCACCCTGATCCAATCCAAACAGCAAACACCAGGGGTCTTGCTGCTGCTGCCAGTTTATGCGAATGGCTCCCAGCCCGCCGATCTGAGTGAGCGGCGCAGGGCAAGCATTGGCGTGCTAGTGGCTCCGGTCGTTCTTGAGGAATTGTTCAACAATTTGCAGAAGTCAATCGATGATCTAGTGCATATTAAGATTTTTGATAACAAAGTGGAAAACTCGAGGAATAGGTTGATTTTTGATTCATTTAAACAAACTGATAAGCCTGCTTCTCGCCCCCGGTCAAAGGAGAGACCTCTTTATATTTCAGCGCAACGGCTAAGCGTCTTTGGACGCGAGCTGACCGTGCAGATCAGCTCCTTACCTAAATTTGAAAGTAGTATTGATATTTACTCACCCTGGATAATATTTGGCGGCGGCGCTATGGCCAGCGCCGCCCTGGCTCTCTACCTAAGACATCGCCTGCGTGAATACAACGTAGTCACAAAGCTTGTTGACCAGCGCACCCTTGCTCTCAATCGGGAAAGCCTCCGGCTTAGCACCATCTTGGCAATGGCCAGCGACGGTATTTTTATGCTAGATGCCGGCGGTCTACTGGTGGAGGCCAATCCAGCATTTTTAAATATGCTACGGCTGGATACATCAGCCATCGGCCAGCTACAGCTAAGCAATTGGAATAGCCCCCAGGGCGCAATAGCTATTCGGGCGATGATTGAAGAGCTGATCGATACGGGAATCTCGAGCCTGATTGAGATTAAGATCAAGCGCGGCGATGGCGGCTCGATCGATGCAGAAGTAACAGCCAGTAGCATCAGTATCGACGGCAAGCAACTTGTTAATTGTTCTGCGCGAGACATCACAGAACGGAAGCTTAATGAGGCAAAGCTATATGAAAATGAACAGCGTCTACGTAGTCTCTATGAGTTGTCCCCGCTTGGGATTGTCTTGGCCAATATGCAGGGTGAACTGCTCGAATATAACGAAGCTTTTAGATCGATTAGTGGCTACAGTGCAGCTGAGTTGAAATCACTCCTTTTCTGGGATCTAATTCCCGAGCCATGGCGAGCCAAGGCCATGGCCCAGCTGGAGGGCTTGCAACTCACTCAGCACATTGGCCCTGATGAGAAGCAATTGCTACGTAATGATGGCAGCTTGATTTCAATATCTCAAAGCAGCATGAAAATTGTTAGCAACAATGGCCAGGATCAGCTTTGGTTCATAGTTGAAGATATTAGTGAACGTAAATTAGCGGAGAAATTAATTACAACGGCAAATGAATCTGCCGAGCATGATCGCCACCGCTTGTTACTCGCCACCCGCGCAGGTGGAGTTGGCGTATGGGACTGGGATATTGTGAACAGCAATATGGGCTGGGACGAGAGTATGTATGCACTCTATGGGATTTCGGCTGATCAATTCAAGGGTGTAAATGATGCCTGGGAAAATGGGTTGCATCCTGACGATAGGGTGAAGGTTAATAAGGAGGTTGAAGAAGCATTAGAAAGCGGAGAATTGGAGTCAGAATTTAGGGTTATTTGGCCAGATGGAAGCATTCACCATATCCTCGCCCATGGCAACTTGATCAGAGATTCAGACGGCAAGCCGCTGCGCATGATTGGAACAAACTGGGATATAAGTAAACAAAAAATATCTGAGGCTAAGATTGAAGAGTTGGCATACTTTGATCAATTAACATCGTTGCCAAACCGCCGTTTATTTGTAGATCGCTTTCAAAGAGCTCTCGTTTTGAGTAAGCGCAGCAAGCAATTTGGCGCTATATTATACATTGATCTTGATAATTTTAAAGCTGTCAACGATATACGGGGGCACGACATTGGCGATATGGTCCTGCAAGGAGCTGCCCAAAATCTTGGCGACTGTATTCGTGCGGGGGACACCCTTACACGCATCGGTGGAGATGAGTTCATTGTCTTACTGGAAGATTTAGGTGATAGCAGCTCGGATGCAGCCCGGGCGGCGGAGATTGTTGCGGAGAAAATATTAATCAGCTTTTACCCGGGCAGGATAGTGCCTACTCACAATTGGAATGGCACGGTTAGTATAGGCATTACTTTATTTCTTGGCTCTCAAGAAAATGGCATCGAGGAAATCATAAAGCAGTCCGATTTGGCTCTTTATCAAGCCAAGGCAGAGGGGCGCAACCGGCTGCAATTTTATGACAATGAGATGCAGGAGGCCATCCATGCAAAATCTAGCATGGAACAAGTGCTCTACGAGGCCCTTGAAAATAGTTGGTATGAGTTATATTACCAGGCCCAGTTTGACTGCAATAAGCGTCTCGTCTCAGCGGAAGCCCTGTTGCGTTTAAAGCATCCGTCCCATGGCCTTATCTCGCCAAGTGATTTTATTCCTTTGGCGGAATCTAGTGACCTTATTTATCAGATTGGTGATTATATATTAACTGCTGCCTGTGCCCAACTGGCGCTTTGGGCTGATCGGCCTGCTACAGCCGAGCTCAGTCTGGCAATAAATGTTAGTGTCAAGCAATTTCAGCAGGCTAACTTTGTAGACAAGATTATTGCTGTGGTTGACAAGTCTGGCGCTAACCCTAAATTGCTGACCCTGGAGATAACGGAAAATATTTTTCTCGGCAATGCAAGCGAGGTTGCCGCTAAAATGCAATACTTGAAAAATTATGGGATTAACTTTTCAATTGATGATTTTGGAACTGGCTATTCCTCTCTATCTTACTTGAAGTCATTGCCTTTTGATTGCTTGAAAATTGATAAATCATTTATTTCAGATATTTTTCAGAGTGACGCTAGCCAGGGCATTGTTAGGTCGGCGATTTCAATGGGGATCAATCTTGGCCTGGAGGTGATTGCCGAAGGCGTAGAAACAGAAGAACAATTCAATTTTCTAATTGAATCAGGTTGTGAGTATTTTCAGGGTTATTTGTTTAGCCGTCCATTGCCATTGGCTGAATTCACCGCCCTGCTCACATCTGCTCAGCAGTAGTGCTACCGCTGAGCGTAGTTTTGCAGTAAAGCTTGGGTCATGGCTCACTGCAACTGGCTAGATCCAAAATGGCTTCCTCACGCCCTGCCAAAGCAGGGCAAATTTGCTAGCCTGAGTGCAGCATTGTGCCGCGTAAATGCGCATGTGTGCATCACTGTGCGGGCACCTAAATGCGCCTCCTGTCTGGCTTTCGCCTGCGTCTCCGGGCTGCAGCTCCGTCATTAGTGTTCTTGTTTTCCCTCGGCTTTTTCGGGGGAGCTGCCTTGTGGCGCCAGGCTGATATTCGTGCTGAGGCCCAAACTCAAACTAAAAATATCAATGAGCGGCTCACCAGTGAGGTGGCTAATCTTCTTAAGAAGCCCATCTATGGCCTCAACGGTGCCAGAGGCTTATTTGCCGCAAACCAAAGCATAAATCGCGCTGCATTTAAGGCCTACGTGGATTTCCGCGACCTTTCTCAAGAATTTCCAGGCGTAAGGGGCTTTAGTTTCAATCCCCTTGTGCTGCGCTCAGAGCTCGCTGCATTTGTGGCCGCCACCCGAACAGACGGTGCGCCGAATTTTACAGTGCGCCAATTGGCAGATCGTAGCCACGATGATATGTACATAGTTAAATATATTGAGCCTGCTAAAAACAACCCCAGGGCCTTAGGCCTAGATATTGGCTCAAACCCCCTGCGGCGGCAAACTGTGCAGCAGGCTGTAGATAGTGGCAAGCCCAGCATGAGCGAGCCCATCAGGCTGCTGCAGTCGAAACAGCAAACACCAGGCACCTTGCTGATGGTGCCAGTTTATCAAAATGGCTCTCACCCCGCTGATCTGAGGGCACGGCGCAGGGCAAACATAGGCGTGCTAGTAGCTCCGGTAGTGCTTGCAGAATTGTTTAGCGAGCTCCACAGCTCAGCTGAAGAGCTAATGCGTATCCAGATTTTTGATAATAAAGCAGCATCACCGAGTGATAGGTTGATTTTTGATTCGTTAATGCCAACGGGAAACCATTATCCAGCCTCCGCTGCCAAACAGAAACCTCTTCATGTTGCAGAACAACGGCTTAGCCTCTTTGGGCGCGAGCTTAGCGTGAAGGTTAGCTCCTTGCCTAAGTTTGAGAAGAGCATTGATACCTACACGCCCTGGCTGATATTTGGAGTGGGCGCCATGGCCAGCGCCACACTTGCACTCTACCTAAGGCAGCGCCTACGGGAATATAACGTAGTTGCAAAGCTTGTAGAGCAGCGCACCATTGAGCTTAACCGGGCAAATGAATCTGCTGAGCGAGATCGAGAGCGATTGACACTCGCCACTCGAGCTGGCGGAGTTGGGGTTTGGGACTGGGATGTTGTGAATAACATTCTGTACTGGGACGAGAGTATGTATGCGCTCTATGGGATTTCAGCAAACCAATTTAGTGGTGCCTATGATGCTATGCAAAATGGTGTCCATCCAGGGGACAGATTGAAGGCTGATGCCGATATCCATGCCGCCTTGGAATTCGGAGAATTTGATACTGAATTTAGGGTTGTTTGGCCAGATGAAAGTATTCGCCATATTCAGGCCCATGGCAGTGTGATCAGAGATTCAAACGGCAAGCCGCTGCGCATGGTCGGTACGAACTGGGACGTAAGTAACCAAAAAATATCTGAGGCCAAGATCGAGGAGCTGGCCTACTTTGATCAATTAACATCATTGCCAAACCGTCGTTTATTTGCTGATCGCTTCCAAAGAGCTATCGTTCTGAGTGATCGCAACAGTAGGCATGGTGCCTTGTTGTATATTGATCTGGATAATTTTAAGGCAGTTAATGATATCAGAGGCCACGGGATTGGCGATCAGGTGCTGCAGGCAGCCGCCCGAAATCTTAGCGACTGCATCCGTGCCTCGGACACCCTTACGCGCATCGGCGGAGATGAATTTATTATCTTACTTGAAGATTTAGGAGATAGCTCTTCTGAAGCTGCCTTGGCGGCGGAGATTGTTGCGATGAAAATATTAAAAAGTTTTAGCCCGGGTATGATAGTGCCTACTTTCGACTGGATTGGCACGGTTAGCATCGGTATCACTTTGTTTTTTGGCGCTAGAGAAAATGATATTGAGGAAATCATAAAGCAATCCGACCTGGCTCTTTATCGAGCCAAGGCAGATGGGCGAAATCGCCTCCAGTTTTATGATAAGGCGATGCAAGAGGCTATTACCGCCAAATCCTCCATGGAGCAGCTGTTATTTGATGCCCTTGATAATGAATGGTTCGAGCTGTATTACCAAGCCCAGCTCAACAGCAAGAAGTGTCTTGTTGCGGCGGAGGCTTTGCTGCGCTTAAATCATCCGATCAATGGCATTATCCCCCCTGGTGATTTTATTCCTTTAGCTGAATCTAGTGATCTTATTCTGCGGATTGGTGATTATGTATTGACCGAGGCCTGTGCTCAGCTTGCGATTTGGGCGCGTTCGCCTGTTGCGGCCCAGCTCAACCTTGCTATTAATATCAGTGTTAAGCAGTTTCAACAGCCTGATTTCGTAGATAAAGTTATCACTATAATCGACAGATCTGGCGCAAATCCTAAATTGCTGATTCTGGAGATCACTGAAAATATTTTCCTAGGCGACACCAAGGATGTGGCGGCCAAGATGCAAACCTTGCAAAGTTATGGGATTAGTTTTTCGATAGATGATTTTGGCACTGGCTACTCCTCCTTGTCCTATTTGAAATCATTTCGATTTGATCACTTGAAAATCGATAAATCCTTTATTTTTGATATTGCGCAAAATTCCATTAGCCAGGGCATCGTTAGGTCGGCGATTTCCATGGGGATCAATCTTGGCCTGGAGGTGATTGCCGAAGGCGTAGAAACAGAAGAGCAATTTAATTTTCTAATTGAATCAGGTTGTGAGTATTTTCAGGGATATTTGTTTAGCCGTCCATTGCCATTGGCTGAATTTACCGCGTTGCTCAATCTAGCGAGTAGTGTTGCTCCTGCCCGGCGGGCCTGAGCGAAAGTTGGCGGCCTTAATGGCTGTCCCCTGGCCGCTTTAGCCTCGCCGTAGTTACACCTCGCCGTAGTTACAACTCGCAGTAGTTATATTTTTGTAGGTGGTTCATGGCATCGGTTTTTGCTATGACCAGGACATGAATCTCCCGTTCCGCCTTGCCTTCATCGGCGCCGCCTTTCTGCTGACCACGGCAGCTGCGGGGCTGGCGGCCGATCTGTGTGTGGTGAGCCCCCGGCTCACGGCCAGCGCCGGCGGCGATGCCCACGGGCTGGTGGCCTTGGCTAACCCCACGATCCTGGCGCGCGGTCCCCTGCGGGAGGTCTTGATTGAGCGGCAGGGCAGAGTTGTTTGGCAGCAGCTGGCAGCCCCTGGGGAGGCCTTGGAGGGGCCGATTGTTTGGCCCCTGGCGGCGATCAGACCTGCCGAAACCTTACGGGTGCGGCTGCGGCCGCTGGGGGCTGCGGCCACTGATTTCGCCAGTTTCAGGCTCACGGGGGCGCCCCGGCAGCAGATGGCCGCGGCCGCGGCGTTGCTGGGGGCTTTGGGCTCGGATCCCCAGGCCTGGTTTGAGGCCATTGAACAGCAACTAGACCATGGTGATGTTGCTTTCGCCTGGTTGCTGCTCTATGCGGCAGAGGCGCCCAGTTCCCCTTCTTTAGATGCCCTAAGGAGGCAGATTTACCTGAGGGGCTGTGGCGCTAGCTGAGCGGTGCTGAGCTGAGCCCATTCGGCTTTTACTTGCCAATGCAGAATTTCGAAAAAACACGATCAAGCAAGGCTTCATTGATTTCGGCACCGGTGATTTCCCCCAGGGAACGGATTGCTTCCCGCAGGTCGATCGTCCAGAAATCCCAGGGCAGTTGCTGGGCAGCGGCCTCCAGGCTGCGTGCCAAGGCGGCCGCTGCTGTGGCGGCTAGATCCCGTTGGCGTTGGTTTAGGGCCAGCTTCAGGTTGCTGGCCTCTGTTTGACCACAACTGCGCAGCAATTGTTTAGTAAGCTCCCCAAGACCGCTGCCCTCCAGGGAGCTGATTTTTACTTCAGTTGTTCTGCCAGAACTTGGGGTTGGTTTGTTTGGTATTTGCTGGTCGGCCTTATTGCCCACCAGCAGCAATGGCACCCCCGCCGGCACCTCCTGGCGTAGGGCCTCATCCGCTGGGGTCCAGCCTGCTGTGAGGTCATAGAGCAGCAGCACCGCATCGGCGCCGGCCAGGGCCGCCCGACTGCGTTCAATGCCTAATTTCTCAATCGGATTGGTAGTGGCTCGGATGCCGGCGGTATCCAGCAGGGTGATCGGCACCCCCTCCAGCACCAGTTCACTGTCGAGTAGATCCCTGGTGGTGCCAGGTAGATCTGTAACGATCGCCCGTTCGTTGCCACTGAGGGCATTGAGCAGGCTGCTTTTACCCACATTTGGCTGGCCCACGATCGCCACCCGCAGCCCTTCCCGCACTAGCTGTCCCTGGTCGCCGGCGGCCACCAATGCCCGCAGTTCCGCCGCCACCGCCGCTAATTCCGTTGTTACCCCGTTGGCATCAAGGGGTGGTAGGTCTTCTTCAAAATCCACCCTGGCTTCCAGTTCCACCATTTGATCCAGCAGCCGTTCCCTTAGCAACGTGATCTGGTGTTGCAGGCCGCCATCAAGCCCCGCCATCGCCAGCTGGGCCGCCCGGCGGCTGCGGGCGCTGATCAATTCACTGATCGCCTCCGCCTGGGTGAGATCAAGCCGACCATTGAGAAAAGCCCGCTGGCTGAATTCCCCCGGCAGGGCCCGCCGGGCCCCAGCCGCCAACACCAGGGCCAGCAAGCGTTGCACGCTGATTAGGCCCCCGTGGCAGTGCAGTTCCAGCACCGTTTCGCGGGTGAAGCTGCGGGGGGCGCGCATCAGCAACAGCAACACCTCATCCACCCGTTCGCCGTTGCTGGGATCGAGCACATGGCCGTAGAGCACCCGATGGCTGTCCCATGCCTGGCGGCCAGCGGGGCGGAATAAAATGCGGCCGATCGCCTCCGCCTCCGGGCCACTGAGCCGCACGATCGCCACGCTGCCTTCCCCGGCGGCCACGGCCGTGGCCACGGCGGCAATCGTGTCTGGGGCGGGGCTTGGGCTCATGGGCTGGGGCTTGGCCGTGCCAGGGCCAGGGCCCAGTAAATAATCAGCAGCACCACGGCGGCTAGCCATAGGCCGGTAACCGTGCCAGTGAGCCCACGGCTACCGACCCCTAGGGCCGTGCGCACGATGCCATAGGGCACCACCGCCAGCAGTTGTAAAGCCAGGGCCACCAGGGCCAGCACCATCCCCCAACGGCGCCCGAGCAGCAAGGCCCCACAGGCCACCGTGCCGGTGCTGGCGGCGGGCAGGCCGGCGGCTAGGGCCAGCACCAGGTTGGCGCTGTGCAACGGGTCGGGGCTGGCGATTGCCAGCGCTATGGCCCCAAAGCCCAGCAGGTTCACGGTCAACCCCAGGGCCGCCAGTAAACGGTCGCGCTTGGCGGCAGCGGATTCAGCCATGGGGCGCCTGGAAGCTCTCGATTAGGGCTTTGAATGGCAGGGCCAGAAATCGGTTGGCGCGGATTTCTGCCATTGAGGGTTAACCATCTGGGCATCCTGGCGTACCCATGGGGCCAATGGTGCCCAAGCGATCAAGTGTTTGTGTCGATCTAGATTTACTTAATCCTGGCTGGGGCATTCAATGGCAGCGCTGAAGTTGGCGCAGGCCAGCTTGATCATTGATGCGGCGCTGCAGGAAGCCCGTCGCTTGGCTTTCGCCCCTATGGCCGTGGCGGTGCTGGATGCGGGCGGGCATCTGCTGGCCTTCAAGCGGGAAGACGGGGCTGGCATCGCCCGCTTTGAGATCGCCAATGCCAAGGCTTGGGGGGCCTTGGGGATGGGTTTTGGCACCCGCGAGTTGGCCGAACGGGCCGTATCAATGCCTAGCTTTGTGGCGGCCCTGGCGGCGATCACCCAGGGGCGCATGGTGCCCTCGCCGGGGGGTGTGCTGATCCTTGCTAATGATCAAGAGGTGGTGGGGGCCGTGGGGGTTTCTGGCGACACTGGCGACAACGATGAGGCCTGTGCCCTGGTGGGGATTGCGGCCGTGGGCTTGGGGGCGATGCCCGGGGGGGCCCTCAGCTCGGACGGCCCAGGCTGAGGCAAGCAGGGAGGCCTTCGCGCAGGTGGCAAAGCTTCCCTTGGAGTCATGGTGACGGCCTGCCCCTGGCCTTT
>Ga0209298_10000468_pt1 | contig 26803 bp, 23 predicted proteins | sample S_140806_EF_Meta_FD_187325 | JGI IMG/M metagenome (GOLD analysis project Ga0209298, IMG submission 187325) | Freshwater microbial communities from Lake Simoncouche, Canada to study carbon cycling - S_140806_EF_MetaG (SPAdes) (version 2) | ecosystem: Environmental > Aquatic > Freshwater > Lake ... | reverse complement strand
GTGGCCCTGCCGGTGTTCCTGCAGGCGGCCCTGGGTTGGAAGTACTGGGAGGTTGGCGGTTTCATGGGCCTCTGGGTGATCGGCTACGGGATCATCCAGGCCTCGGCACCGGCCCTGCGGCGCAGCTGGGGCAAAAGTGCGCCTCCGGGGGCGTCTGCCGTGCAGTTCTGGAGCGCCGTTCTCACGGCCATCCCCGCCCTGATCGCCATCAGTCTCTGGCGCGATGTCGGCAACCCCGGCATCGCCGTGGTGGTGGGCCTGGCGGCCTTCGGGGCCGTGTTCGCGATGAATTCCTCCATCCACAGCTACATGGTGCTGGCCTACACCGATGCCGAATCGGTGAGTCTCAATGTGGGCTTCTATTACATGGCCAATGCCGCCGGCCGGCTCGTGGGAACCCTGCTATCCGGGGCCATGTTCCTGCTGGGCGGGATGCAGGCCTGCCTGTGGACTTCAACGGCCCTGGTGGCGGCCGCCGCCTTGGTGAGCAGCCGGCTACCGGCGCCGCCGCGGGCTGCCGTGACCTCCGCCTGAAGCCCGGGCCAAAGTGGTCCAGGCGCGCCCGCCCAGATTAGGAACTCATCGTAATTGACATGTGCGGCAGTATCAGCGCATGCGCTTCAGGGTGATGCAGATAACAAGGCACAGACCTCACGATCAGAATTGAGCATCAGACGCGAAGAATTGCCTACCCAAGCTAGTAGCAAAAGTTTCGACAAGAATTGGTGCGTAAATCAAGCTATGGAGCACTCCAATAGCTCCAGGCGATCAGGTTGCCGTAAGAGCAGAGCAAGGTTTTCCAGAACACTTGTCAGGCCTTTGCCCAGCGAATAGGGTTTGAAGGTGCGCGCAACAGCGCCGGTTGGTGCACCAAAACCAGGTCAGCGGATCCTCACGCATCCAGAAAAACCAAAGGATTTAATCTTTCTAAAATCATTTAGAAAGATTATTTGCTGGTGCCCCAACATCGTTCTCCCTCACTCAACATCATCCAATGGCTACTCGCACCGTCATCGGTCTGTTTGCCGAGAATTCCCACGCCGCCAAGGCCCTTGAGGATCTGGCCGCCGCTGGTCTGCATCGCGATGCCCTCGATCTGCTGAGCGCCGATGATGCATCGGATGCTCCCAAGCTCCGTGCCCTCTCCGATCTGGTGCCCGAGCCCGATCTCAGCATCTATCTCGAAGGCGTTCGCCAGGGAGGCACCCTGCTCACCGCCCAGGTGCCCCTCGATCGCGAAGCCCGCGCCGCTGAAATCATCGGTGCCAACACTCCGGTCAACATCCGCGAGCATGCCGTTACCCTCAAGGCCCGCAACCCTGAGCTGAAGGCCGAACTGATCGACGCCAAGCACGATCCCAACGTGCTCGAAGTGGTGGAAGAAGTGGTCGAACTCGGCAAGGAGAAGGTCGAAACCGGCCGTATGCGCATCTATAACGTTGTCTCCGAGGCTAAGGTCTCCAAGTCCATCGACCTGGTGGACGAGACCGTCACCGTTCAGCGCCGCGCCGTCAACCGCGCTGCCCTGGAAGATGCTTTCAAAGAGCGCGTGTTTGAACTCTCCGAGTTCGACGAGCGTGCCCTTGTTAGCAAGCGTGCCCAGGTTGTCGAAGAAATCAATCTCGCCAAGCAGGCCGAAACCAAGGGTCAAACCGTCACCGAAACCGTGCGTCGTTCCGATGTGCGCGTCGAGCGGGTGGATGCCGATGGCAAGGTGATCGGCTGATCTCCGTTGGGGCTGGGGCTCCGGCCCCAGCTCCTCCTCACACGGCCCCTTGGGGCATCATTAAGGGGGCCGCAAGGCCCCCTCTTTCTCCCTAACTCGGCATGATCCGTCGCATGTTGCGAGCCCTGCTGGGTTTCGGTTCTTCCCCTGGCGACGATCCTGTCGTCCTGCCTTCAACCTCCGCCCCCGCCAGCCCCAGGAGTTCCGCCGTGACCGCTTCAGATAGTCCTCAGACCAACAACAACCTCGTAGTCGTCGGTGAAAACGGCGAGCCCTACACCCTCCTGCAGCGCAGCATCGACAACGGCATCGAAACCCTCCTGCTGGGCCGGAGCGATGGCTCCCAGATCACCCTTCCCTTGACCGATCTGAGCTGGAAGGGTGCCGGCACCTGGTTGCTCACCGACGCCGTGCGCGATGTCCGTGGTCTGGTGATTCCGGTAGTGGAGGAACGGTTAGAGGTGTCCCGCGAGCGGGTAGAAACCGGCCGGGTCCGAATCAGTAAATCCGTCGAAGCCCGCGAGGTTGTGGTCGACGACCCCCTCAAGCGCGAATCCGTGCGGGTCGAACACGTACCGATCAACCAGGTGGTGACGGGCGAGGTTCCCCGGGTGCGCGAAGAAGGGGATGTCACCGTGATTCCGATCCTCGAAGAGCGGGTTGTGACCCGCACCGAGCTGGTGCTGGTGGAGGAAGTGCGCATCCACCGCGACCACAGCGAATACCACGACCCCCAACGGGTGACCCTGCGCAAGGAAGTGGTGGCCGTGGAGCGTTTTGGCGAAGATGGAAAGCCACTGCCCTCCTAGTCGCTCATCTCTAGGCGTGATCATCTTCACAGAAACAAGTTGATCAGACTCTGAAAAAACGCAGACAAACTTGGATTTCCGGTCATAATTTCTATGGGTTCTAATCACCCAAACAGGATCCTCTCCTTGTCGGTAAAGATTAGCCCTATCCAGTTCTTCCTGTATTCATCCCAATGGAAGTCCCCACTTCTCCCATGAGCCATCGCAAGGTCAGAACACTGATGGCCAGCCTTGCCTCGCTGGTTTTCTGCATCACTCTGCTTTTCAACGTATCCACCGCCTCTGCCGCAACCTTGGCAGACGACATGGTGCAAGCCAGCAAGGATGCCTGCATCAATTTGGCTAAGAAGCGTGGCTTCGCCGTGGAAAACGTGATCGATGCCCAACCGGCTGACGGCGACAGTGCCCACGTGGTTCTGAAGCTTGCCAAGGGCGGCGAACGCTTTGAATTCAACTGCGGTTTCTCCCAGAACATCCGCCAGTTCGTGGAACCTGCCCCGGTGGTCACCACCACCCAATCAACCAACGCCCGCGCCAACCAACCCACCAATCGCGACAATCGCGTTATCGATACCAATCGTGACAATCGCGTTGTCGATACCAACCGCGACACCAACAGGGAACGGACTGTGGTGGCCCAACGTGATCGTCAGCGCCAGCGTGATCAGGTTGTGGTCGCTGAGCCGAAGCGTGGTTCAGGATTCAACCCAGCCTGGTTGCTGCCCCTGTTGCTGTTGCCCCTGGCCTTCCTGTTCCTGCGCAACCGTGATGGGGAGTCAGGTGAACCCACCAAGGTGGGCTCTTACACCACCCCTGCCACCCCAGCGGCGGTGAAGGTGGCAACCCCAGTCGCCACAACCACCACCGTGAATAAGATGGTGGAAGCGATGCTCCGCATCCAGGATTCGGCGATTGAAGTCCGTTCCGGCGCTGGGCTGACCAACTCCGTGGCCCGAAGCATCGCAGCGGGCTCCAAGGTTCGCTTGAGCGGCCGCTATCAGAACGATTGGGCCGAACTGGCCGAGGGTGGCTGGATCAGCATCCAATCCCTGGCGTCAGACCCCCGTCAGAGCTGAACGATCGAGAAGGAACGGCCCGCAAGGATCTTGTTCATTCCTGCACCCAAGCCATGCCATTCAGCTGTCCCTACTGATTGGCATGACTTCTTTACGGCCTGGCCTCTTCAAAACGAGGCCAGGCCGATTCCTAGGCTGCAACGGTTGGCAGCCCAGCCTTGACCTCAAACGATTTCTCCTCACTGCCACTGGATCCCGAACCGGGCGGTTCCGGGCGCACCGCCATCGAGCCACCGACAACCTGGGATGTGATCGTGATCGGCTCCGGCATCGGCGGGCTGGTCACCGCCAGCCAGCTGGCCGCCAAAGGGGCAAAGGTGCTAGTGCTGGAGCGCTACCTGATTCCGGGGGGCTCGGGCGGCAGCTTCAAGCGCCAGGGCTACACCTTTGATGTGGGTGCCTCGATGATCTTCGGCTTCGGCCAGACAGGGCACACCAACCTGCTGACCCGCGCCCTGGCCGATGTGGGCGAGCACTGCACCACCATCCCCGACCCCGCCCAGCTCGAGTACCACCTGCCCGGCGGCCTCACCGTGGCGGTGGACCGCGACTACGAAGGCTTCATCGCTGCCCTCACCGCCCGCTTCCCCCACGAGGCGAAGGGTATCCGGGCTTTTTACGACACCTGTTGGCAGGTGTTCAACTGCCTTGATGCGATGCCGTTGCTGTCGCTCGAGGATCCGGCCTACCTGGCCAAGGTGTTCTTCAAGGCGCCGCTGGCCTGCCTGGGCTTGGCCCGCTGGCTGCCAGTGAACGTGGGATCGGTGGCCCGCGCCCACATCCAGGACCCCGACCTGCTGCGCTTCATCGACATGGAGTGCTTCTGCTGGAGCGTGATGCCCGCCGATCGCACCCCGATGATCAATGCCGGCATGGTGTTCTCCGATCGCCATGCCGGCGGGATCAACTACCCCCAGGGAGGCGTGGGGGTGATCGCAGGCAAGCTGGTGGCGGGGCTGGAGCGCCATGGCGGCGCGATCCGCTACCGCTCGCGGGTGGTGAAGGTGCTGCTGGAGCAAGGCCGGGCGGTGGGAGTGCGGCTGGCCGGTGGCGAGCAGCTTCGCGCCCGCCGGGTGGTGAGCAATGCCACCCGCTGGGACACCTTCGGGGATCCCGATGGCGGCGAGCAACGTCCTAGAGGCGCCAGCCCGGGCGCTGAAGGCGGCAGGAAACACACCCTTGATGGTGCCGGGCAGCTGCCTGACGGGGTCGGCCAACAACGCACCTGCGGAGGGATGCCCAGCCAGACCCTGATCGACGGCGCCAACACCCCCGCCGCCGAGCGCACCTGGCGCCGCCGCTACAAACCCTCCCCCTCCTTCCTCTCGCTCCACCTCGGCGTGAAGGCCGACCTGATCCCAGAGGGCACCCACGTGCACCACCTGCTGCTCGAGCGCTGGGAGGAGATCGAAGCCGAACAGGGCACGGTGTTTGTGTCGATGCCCTCGCTGCTCGATCCCTCCCTGGCCCCGGCCGGCCACCACATCGTGCACACCTTCACCCCCTCCTCCATGGAGGCCTGGAGTGGCCTTTCCCCCAAGGCCTATGCCGCCAAGAAGGAAGCCGACGCCAACCGCCTGATCGCCCGCCTCGAGGCGATCCTGCCGGGCCTGGCCGGCGCCATCACCCACCGGGAGGTGGGCACCCCCCGCAGCCACCGCCGCTTCCTGGGCCGCAGCGGCGGCAGCTACGGACCGATCCCGGCGATGCGGTTGCCTGGCCTGCTGCCGATGCCCTTCAACCGCACCGGCATCAGCGGCCTCTACTGCGTGGGCGATTCCTGCTTCCCTGGCCAGGGGCTCAACGCCGTGGCCTTCAGCGGCTTCGCCTGCGCCCACCGCATCGGCGCCGACTTGGGCCTCAACCCCTGGGCGCTGCCGACCTGAGCGGCGACCGCTTCAGTGATGAAAGCCGTCGGGTGCATCCACGGCCCGGGGCAGGGGCTCCTCCAGGCTCTCGAACCAGGCCACAGCCCGCTCGATGTCATCGAGTAGGGCGTCGGCCATGTCGCGGCTGAAGCCCGACCGCACCACCAGGCGCAGCACCGCCCGGTCCTCGCAGGCGGCCGGCAGGGTGTAGGCCGGCACCTGCCAACCCCGCTCCCGCAACTTGTCGGAGAGGTGAAACACGCTCCAGTTCCGCACGGCGGGATCGATGTCCACGGCGAACACCGGTAGCTGGCCGAGGGGATGGCTCACCAGCCGCAGCGGCGGCAGAGCGCGGATCCCATCGGCCAGATGGCAGGCGATCGCCTCCAGCGTCGCCATGCGGTGGGCGAAACCCTCGCGGCCGAGGTGGAGGAAGTTGAAGTATTGCCCCACCACCTGGGCACCGGGGCGGGAGAAGTTCATGCCGATCGTGGGCATCTGGCCGCCGAGGTAATTGACGTTGAAGCGCAGCTCCTCGGGCAGCAGATCGTCGTGGCGCCAGAGCACCCACCCCACCCCGGGGAGCACGCCGCCGTATTTGTGGCCGCTGCTGTTGATCGAGAGCACGCGGCTCAGGCGAAAATCCCAGACCAGATCGGGGGAATTGAACGGCGCCACGAAGCCACCCGAGGCCGCATCCACATGAATGGGGATGTCGAGCCCGGTGCGCTCCTGCAGGGCATCGAGCTGCCTGCTGAGCTCCTCGATCGGCTCATAGCTGCCATCGAAGGTGCTGCCCAGGATGCCCACCACGCCGATCGTGTTCCCATCGCAGCGGGCTACGGCCTCCTCGGCGCCGAACTGGAGACGATCCGCCGTGATCGGCACCAGGCGCGGCTCCACGTCGAAATAGGCGCAGAACTTGTCCCAGCAGATCTGGGTGTTGCTGCCCATCACCAGATTGGGGGCGCCGCCCCCCAGGCCCGCCGCCCGGCGGCGCTGGCGCCAGTGCCACTTCATCACCAGCCCGCCGAGCATGCAGCCCTCGCTGGAGCCGGTGGTGGAGGTGCCGATGGCCTGGACGGGATCGGGGGCATTCCAGAGATCGGCCAGGATTCGCAGGCAGCGCTGTTCCAGTTCGGCGGTCTGGGGGTATTCGTCCTTATCGATGATGTTTTTATCGGCGCATTCCTCCATCAGCCGCCTTGCCTCCGGCTCCATCCAGGTGCCCACAAAGGTGGCCAGATTCAGGCGGGCGTTGCCATCGAGCATCAGGTGGTCGTGGATCAGCTCGTAGGCGTTCTGGGCATCGAGGCCGCGGGCGGGGAGCGAATCGCGGGGGATCTCGGCGGGCAAGTTGGCGGCGGCCAGGCGGGCGCTGAGGCCGGCGCTGATCCCGAGGTTGCTGGCGCGGCGTTTCGGCGGCTGTGAGCTCGCGGTCATGGTGGAGGGGGGACCAGGGGGCCGGCGGAGTGGTGTGGACCGGCGGGCTGGGTGGGGCCGATGAGCTGGTCGGGCTGGACTGGGCCGCAACCATCAGCTCATTCAAGGGGCATGACGGGGCGGCCGGCCGGGCCCAGAAGCAACAGAGCAACAAGGCCTTGATCTGCAGTCTTGCTCCAGCTAGAAGCCAGAAGTCCTTGGCAGTAGCGACTCCATCAGACCCTTCCGGGCACTGGTCCGAGAAAACAAGGGAAACCCGGGGCGAATGCGGCAGTTTTCCAGCACGCCATGGCGCCACGACATCGAGCGGAGTCTGGGAGGGTGCGGCAACGCTCAAGGGTTCACAAGCCCGAACCGCGCGATCACCACCCAGGGATGGCAAAGCACCCCGGCCCGGAAACCTGGACGGAGTCGTGGCGCCGGCCAGCAGCTGTTGGAGGATCCATCCCACCGCCACTGCCCCGGCCCCATCGCCGGGCCCTTTGATCCGATGGACCTCGCCTACCGCCTTCACAGCTACTTGAAGCCCACGCCACCGGCCCCTGGCGAGGGCCTGCGGCTGGGGATCTGGCAGGGCACCGGCACGGCGGCCACGCCCGAAGCCGTGGCCGAGAACCTCGATCGCCTCGAAACTGTCTGCGGCCTCGCCGCCGCCCAAGGGGTGCAGTTGTTGGCCTTTCCGGAGCTTTACCTCAGCGGCTACATCGTGACCCCGGAGTTGGCCCGCCGCCTGGCCGAGCCGGTGGATGGCCCCAGCCTGCAGCGGGTGGCCACCGCCGCCCGCCACCACGGCCTGGCGGTGGCCTGCCCCTACCCCGAGCGGGCCCAGGTGGCCGGCGAAGAGCGCTTCTACGACGCAATCGCCCTGTTCGGCGCCGATGGCTCCCTCCTGCGCAACTACCGCAAGACCCACCTGTGGGGCCCCGATGAAAAGCTCTGCTGGAGCCCGGGCTATCTCCATCCGGAGGAAGGCGAGGCGTTCACGGTGCAGACGGTGAACGGGATCGGCGTGGGCCTGCTCAACTGCTACGAGGCGGAATTCCCTGAACTCACCCGGAACCTGGCCCTGTTGGGCGCCAAGCTCGTGCTCATTCCCACCGCCGCCGACACCTGGGCCCTGCTCAGCAATGGCCAGCGCACCGACCGCCCCTACCCGGATGTCTCCCGCACCCTGATCCCCGCCCACGCCTTCGGGAACGACTGCTTCGTGGCCTATGCCAACCGCTGCGGCGAGGAAACGGTGAACGGAACGGTGATGGCGGCCTACCTGGGCAACAGCATCATCTGCGGGCCCCACGGCGATGTGCTGGTAGCCGCCCGCCCCGAATCCACCCTGCTGCTGGCCGACTGCATCCCCTCCGACTACGGCCCCACCCATCCGGCCGGCACCCGCTACCACGAGGACCTGCGGCCTGAGCTCTATGGCTGGGAACTCAGGAGCTGACGGGCGGGGTCGGAATCTGACGGCCGAGCCCGGGCAGGCACTGCCCGCGGGGTCAGAGTTGGAGGAGGGAAGCCGTCCCAGCCCCGCCCACGACAACCCGCATCCTCTCCATAAGGTGGAAGCCTTATGGCGGTTTCGCCCCGCGATGGCCACCCCTCCCCTTCCCCGCTCCGAGGACCTAGCCCGCTTCTTTGAGGCGCGCGGCGAGATGGCCAAGCCCTGGACCTGGCACCTGATGCGGCTGGCCAAGATCCGTGAAGCCAAGGACACCATGGACCCCCAGGAGTACTTGGACCGGGTGCAAGAGGCCCACGCTGATCTGATGCGGCTCGGGGAATTCTGGAAGGGCCGCGAGGAGGAGGTGTTTGGCGGTCGCTACCGCCCCTCCAGCGTGATCGAACCCTTGCCCGGCTCCCCGGAAGACCGCTGATCGGCCGTGCCGGAATCCCGTACCCCCAGCGTGTCCCAAGCAGACGTTGCCCCTTCCGAGCCGAAGGCCATTCACGCCATGGCCCCGCTGATCCGCTTCACCCTGCTGGCCCTCTATCTGGCCCTGGTGTTGCCCTTGCCGCTGATGGCCCCCGATGGGCTGCGGCCCCTGCTGCTGGCAGCGGTGCCCCTCGGGCTGATGCTGGTGGTGGCGATCACCAGTGAACAGGTGGAACTCGATGGCAGCGGCATCCGGGTGGGCCATCCCCCCTGGTGCGCCTGGCTGCTGCGCCGCGGCTGGCAGCTTCCCTGGAGCGCGATTCAGTCGCTCACCCCGGTGGGCACCAGCCAGGGCGGCAAGGTTTTTTATGTGCGCGATCAGGCGGGTGGTGCCTTTCTGCTGCCCCAGCGGGTGGAACGGTTCGAGGTCTTCCTGAGGGACTTCACCGAGCACTCCGGCATCGACACCTCAGCGGTGGCCAGGATCAGCCCACCCTGGACCTACCGGCTGCTGGCCCTGCTCTGCGGCTTGATGCTGACCGGTGAGGCCATCAGCCTGGCCTTATCCATGGCCGCCCACTGAATCCGAGAACAAGGCGACCCTGCTCGCTTTAGTAGCGCGGACTCCAGTTGCCACCGCCGCCGCTTCCACCCCAGCTGTTGCCACCCCAGCTATTGCCGCCATTGCCAGAACTGTTGCCGCCTCCCCAGCCGCCGTTGCCAGCGGGCGGACGATAGCCGCCGCCTCCCCAGCTGCCGCCGGGGCCAGGGCCATAGCCGTTGCCCACCGTCTCCAGCGAGAGGGTGGCGGTCTTGCCACCAGGACAGACACCGATGCGCTCTAGGGAGATCAGACCGTTGGGGCAGGCATCCAATCGGGTACGACGACTGGTCTTCTCGCCGCTGCAGTAGCGGTCTTCGCGCACTTCACTGAAGCGTCGATTCTGGCTGGTGCGGTTCACCGCCACCTGCAGGGTTGCCGCCCCCTGCGCCAAGCCGATGTTCTGGACGCGGTTGCGCACCTGATAGTTGAGCGTATTCGGCCCCGGGGCCACGGTGAGATAGCTGCCTCGCTGTCCCTGGCCTAGGGCAATCGAGAAGGCTTCGGAACTGCGGCGGCGTTCGTCGTATTCGCGATCGGTGTAGCCGCCAGTGGCCAGATTTTGAAGGGTGATGCGCTGATACGGGGCCGGCGGCACCGCCGCCAAGAACGACAGACCGCGCAGCTCGGGCTGCTCTTCGCCGGGGCAGTCACCGAAGTAGGTGATCTGCTGCAACTCCACGCGATCGAGGGGCTGGCCCTGCAGGAGCACCATGCCGGAGGGAACAGGGCCCGCCGGGGGCATGGACTGGGCAAGCGCGAATCCCAGCAGGGGAGCAAGAACGGCAGCCATGGATCGATATGCAGATGGCAGGGCTAGGCGGCCCCGGGCGGAAGAGGGTAAACCGCGAGCCCACACCAGGGGCTGTGGTCCGGCGGTCCTTAAAGGTATTAGCTCAGGGCGGCGATCCGGGATGTGGAGGCACCGTCCGCCAACAGCCCGTTGTCGTCTTGATGGGGGAGGGTGTCCAAACTGAAGCGGTAACCCTGCTGTCGCATGGTTTCAATGCCACCGCCTTCTCCGAGGCCAGCCTGCTCCAGCTTGCGACGCAAGGTGAGCACCTGGGTGTCCACCGACCGGGGGCCGCCACTGAAGGGAGGCCAGGCCATCCGCAGGAGTTCCTGTCGGCTGCGCACCACACCGGGAGGCATCAGGAGGGCGCAGAGCAGGGCGAACTCCCGAGGGCTGAGTTCGACGGGCTGATCCCGCAGGGTCACCTGGCGGAGCAGCAGATGGACCTCCAGGGGGCCGACGCAGACCCGCTCCTGCAACCCATGGCCGCTGCGGCGCAAGAGCGTGCGGCAACGGGCTGCCAGCTCTTCCAGACCGAAGGGCTTGCGGAGCACATCATCGGCGCCGGCGTCGAGCAAGGACACCACCGGCTCAGACCCGGAGCGGGCCGTGAGCACCATCACCGGACAGTGAAGCTGGCCCGCCAGTCGCAGGGCGGAGGTTTCCTCCAAGAGCTCGGCGCTCACCAACAGATCCGGGGATTGCTCCTGGCAAATTTCGATGGCCTCCCGGGCCGTTGCCACCGCCGCCGCCAAATGCCCGTCCTGTCGGAGTCGCTGAGCCAAAACAGTTCGCAGGGTCGCATGGGGATCAACCACGAGAACCCTGCGGGCCTGGTTGCCATTGTCCGTTGGCGTGGACTGGACCATGCAGGTGACGTGTTAGCCCCGATGGACACAAACGTGTCTGCACCATAACGGAATAAGAAGGTTCGGTCGCGTATCAGGCGATGCCTTTCAAACCGTCCCACGGACGGCTACCCGCCGCCCTATTCAACTCAAAAGCTGGCGTCAGGCGCCAGAATGCCGCCATGGGCCCACGCCCCAAGGAACCGTGCTGCAACACCCCGACGCCATCCGCCACTTCCAGTCGCTCTGCGACGCCTGCCAGGAGCTGTCCAACCGCTTCCACGGGCCCTCTGAGCTCCGGCTTTACGCCGATGGCTATCTCCATGCCCTAAGGCGCACCGCCGTTCTCGATCCGCTTTCTCAGCGCCGCCTGGAGGAACTGGTGGACCGATGGATCATGGATCCCTCCAGCTTCATCGGCCCGGACGGCGACCCCCGCACCCTGTTCGAGCGCGAGACCGGCCGCCGCTGAAGGTCTGCTCCGACTAGCCCCTCGCCTCAGGAGGCCAGGGCAACGGCGAGTTTCTCGCGCAACTCACCGGAGTTATACATTTCGATCAGGATGTCTGATCCACCCAGGAATTCTCCCTTCAAGTACACCTGGGGAATGGTGGGCCATTCGGAGTATTCCTTGATTCCCTGGCGGATTTCAGGATCGGCAAGCACATCAAAGGTCTCGAAGGGCACAGCCAAGGCCGTGAGGATCTGAACCACGTTGTTGCTGAAGCCGCACTGGGGCATCAGCTTGTTCCCCTTCATGAATACATAGACGGGGCTGCTGGCGATCAGATCGTCGATGCGTTGCTGGGTGGTGTTGTCCATGGAGGAAAGGAGCGAATCGGAAGAAAACGATGCGTGAGGCCGGATCAGACCGGCGTTGAGGTCTGCACGGCCAAGGCGTGGATCGCCTCGCTGGCGAGTTCACGCCGCAGGGCCCCGTACACAAGCTGGTGCTGTTTCACCCGGCCCAGGCCATCAAAGGCGGCGGACACCACCCGGACCTGCAGGTGATCGCCACCGCCGGTGAGGTCTTCCACCTCCACTTCGGCATCGGGAAGGGCGCGGCGGATTGCGTCGCGGACCTGCTCCGGCTGGACCATGGGAGGGAATCCCCTTGAAAGCCTGGAAAATCTAGGCCTCACTGGGTGAGGGTGGCTGATGCCACGAGACTCAGCTGCCGGGGGTGACGGCGTTGTAGGGGGTGCTCACGAAGCCGATGTCCAAGAGCTGCTGGTAGGCCTTGCGACCCTGCTCACTGGAAGGGGACATCACCTTCACCACCTCCACCAGCAGCGGCACGGCCACCTCGGGCTGGCCCTGGCGGCGGAACAAGGCCGCCAGACGCATGTTGGTCTGCACCAGGAGTTCGAGGGCCTGGCGGCTCTTCTCATCCATTTCGCGGGGGATGCGGGCATCGAGACCGCGGAAGGCGCCACTGAGATCGCGGTAGAAGCCCAGCAGCCTGCGGCTAGCATCGCGGGCCTGGTCGTAGTGGCGGCGGGCCTCCGCCAGATTGCCGGCGGCCACGGCGGCGTCGCCGCGGGCCACCAGGGTCTTCACGGCGGTGATGTCGAAGGCGCTGCCGGTGGCAGCAAGGCTTTTGATCTCCTCCTGGGACTGGGCCCGGGCCGCACCGGAGAGAATCGGCATGGCGGGCAACAGCAGGGCCAAGGCAGCGGCCCAGCAGGCGCTAGCCCGCCGAGGTAGGCGGAGAGGGCCGACGGGGCGGGAGCTGGCCGAGAGGCGAAAAGCGGCAGAGGCGAGAGGCCTGGTCACGGAAGCGCCAAGGGGATACTGAACTTTACGGGGGAGCACCGACCCCCCCAAGGCAGACCCCGCGACGGCGATCGGGCTCATGGCAGCGGGCGGCCTACCAGCTCCCGGGCTCCCCGCTCGGTCCGCGCCATCGCTGCGGCGAGCTCGGCGGTGTAACTGGCAGCGGCGGCACGCCCCCCCTGGCTGACCCCCAGGGCAGGGCCGATCTGGACTGCGGCGGCCTGACCGGACCGCGGAACGGCCTGGCGGTAGGCGATGCCCACCGGCACCACCCGCACATCCACGCCTTGGCCCGCGGCCAACTGGGCCAGCCGGGCCAGGCCCTGATGGAGCCGCAGCGGTTCGTCGTGGCGATGGATGCGTCCTTCGGGGAACATCACCAACTGCTCCCCCCGCTCCAAAAGATTCACCGCCAGCCGCAGGCTGGCCAGGGTGGGACGGCCCTGATCCACCGGGAAGCAGCCCAGCCGCTGCAACAGCCATCCCTGGGGCCCCTCCATCTCGTCGCGGGTGACCATGAAGCGGCAATCCCGCCCGGTCACGCGACGCCCGGCCGCATGGGGCAGCAGCAGGGCGTCCCAGCGGGCCCGGTGGGTTGGTGCCAGCACAACCGCGCCGGAGCGGGGCAGATGCTCGCGACCCCGGACCATCACCCGAGAGAAGAAACCAGGCAGGGCCAGGTCCTGGGTGAGCACCATGGCCAGCGGTGCCAGCCAGGGGCTGACGCCGTTGCAGACACTTCGCTCACGGGCTGCGACCAACCCGCCACCGGCACCGCCTTCGATCGGCGGACCAGAAAGGCCTGCCTCCTCAAGGGGGCTGCTGCTGACGGCAGACACCGTTGACTCGATGGCCGGGCCCTCGACCGCCATGGGAGAAGGAAGAATGGATGGGATCCACGGTGAAACTAAGGGCCTGACCAGGGCCCCGCAGCACCACCGCGGGCAGTTGGCCCGTCGGCCGATACGGTTTGCCCACCCGTTCTCCCCTGCCCGAGCAGGTGCGGTTGTATGGCCAGCCTTGGCGTGAACATCGATCACATCGCCAACGTGCGCCAGGCGCGCCGCAGCGTGGAACCCGACCCTGTGACCTACGCCCTGCTGGCCGAACTCGGCGGCGCCGACGGCATCACCGTGCACCTGCGGGAAGACCGCCGCCACATCCAGGACCGGGATGTGGAACTGCTGCGCCAGACCGTGCGAACACGGCTGAACTTGGAGATGGCGGCCACCGCCGAAATGGAGGCGATCGCCCTACGCATCCGCCCCGACATGGTGACCCTGGTGCCCGAACGCCGCCAGGAGGTGACCACGGAAGGCGGGCTGGATGTGGCCTCCCAGGTGGCAGAGCTGGGGGGGGTCGTGGAGCGGCTCCAGGGGGCTGGGATCGGCGTGAGCCTGTTCGTGGATCCGGTGGCCGAACAACTCGATGCCAGCTGCAGCACCGGGGCCCGCTGGGTGGAACTGCACACCGGCCGCTATGCCGAGGGCAGCTGGCAAGCGCAGCCCACTGAACTGGAGCGGCTGGCCGGCGGCTGCGCCATCGCCCGCCAGCTGGGGCTGCGGGTGAATGCGGGCCACGGGCTCACCTACGCCAACGTGGAACCGGTGGCCGCGATCGAGGGGATGGAGGAACTGAACATCGGCCACACGATCGTGGCCCGTGCCCTGGCGGTGGGTCTGCAGGCGGCGGTCCGGGAGATGCGGGCGCTGATTCAGAATCCTCGCCGCGACCCCCTGTTCGGCAGCCAAGTTCCATGAGCACCTACCACTTCGTCGCCGCCAGCGAGGCCTTCCTCACCGTGGAGGAGCCCCTGGAGGAGGTGCTGAGGGAGCGGGTGCGCAACTACGGCGAACAAGACAAGGCGATCGATTTCTGGCTGGTGCGGCGGCCCCTCTTTCTGGAGGCTGGGGAGCTCGCCGCCGTTGCCGGCTCGGTGCCGCGGCCGGCGGCGGCGGTGGTCTCCACCGATGAAAAGTTCATCACCTTCCTGAAGCTGCGACTGGAGTTCGTGGCTCGAGGCCAGTTTGAGGCGCCCTCCGCCACCATCCCCGACGCCCTGGCCGGGGCAGCCTGATGGGCCTCAGAACAGCCCGAAGAACCGCTTGCGGCCCGCCGCTTCGCCCGCCTCGCCATCAGCGGGGTCGGGGAGTGAAGGGGCTGGACGCCCCTGGCCGCCATCCTGCTGGTAGCGGGGTTTGTTGTCGCCGATGGTGAGCAGGGCCTCCTTGTTCTTCCACCAGATCCAGTCACGGATCGGGGGGGTCTCCAGCAGGTCAAGGCGGCTGAGACCGAGCCCCAGCTTGCGCGAGGCATCCAGCAGCACCTCCACCATCCCGTCGCCATCAGAGCAGCGAGCCAGGGCTTCATTGGTGCGTTTGGCACCACTCAGGGCCTTCACCAGCAGCGCCACCCGCTGGCCCACCGGCAGCGTCGCTGGATCCATCGGCATCGCCCCACACTGGCGGCACCGTATCAGCGTTTTCCACCATGAATCGAGGCTCAGGCGGGTGTGTTGCGCCACAGTTAAGGTGTGCTGCGCCACGATTAAATCGTCATGCCGGCGACCGGGCGGGGTGCCGGGGCTGACAGATCGGGGGGTAACGGGCAAGACTGGCAGCGAAGCATCGTTCTGATGACCCCCCACTCCAGTCCGCCACACCACTGGGTGATCGGGGACATTCACGGTTGCGCCGAGGCCCTCACCAGCCTGGTCGCCAAGCTGCCATCGGCAGACCGTCTGATTTTTTGTGGTGATCTGATCAATCGGGGCCCCCACATCGAAACGGCCATGGATCTGGCCTGGGACTTGGTGGAGCGGGGCCGGGCCGTGTGGCTGCGGGGCAACCACGAAGCGGCGCTGCTGGCCGATCTGCGGCGGGACGACTGGCATGCGCTGCGGGCCCTGGCAGGCTGCGACACCTACCGACAACTCGGCGACCGTGGTTGCCGAGCCTGGCAGGAACGCCTCGGGAGCCTGCCACTGGCCTATTGGGGAGACGGCTGGGTGGCCACCCACGCCGGCTTCGATCCGAACACCTGGCTGCCCCACCTCTCGATCCGGCTCGCCTTCTGGCAGGCCTATGACGGACGCTTCGGCAAGGTGGTGGTGGGCCACACGCCCGGCCCCGGGGTGCGCCGCATCGGCTACAACGAATCCATCGTGTTGATCGACACCGGCGCCTGCTACGGCGGCCAGCTCACCGCCTTCTGCCCGGAAACCGGCCGCACGGAGAAGGTGGATGGACCGAGAGTGCCTTCGTTTGCCCCCCGGCGGCTCAGCGCAATCGGTTGAGCCCCTCGGCCGTGCTGACCCTCTACCGCAGCAACCGGGCCGAGGTTCTGGCCGAACTGCTGGGAACGCTGCTGCGCCTCGCTCCACCCGATCCCTTCACCCCGGTGGAGGTGGTGGTGAACACCTGGCCCACCAGCCGCTGGCTGGGAGAACGGTTGGCGATGGAACTGGGCGGCGTGGCCGCCAACCTGCGCTTTCCCTTCCCCGGTACCCACCTGCGCGGGATCGTCGATGGGATCCTGGCGGAAGCCGACCACGAAGCGGGGCCGGAACCCGCCGCCGAGCCCGCCAGCGAACCGCCAATCGGTCACCAGGAGGGAATCGATCCCTGGCGGGCCGAACGGCTGGTGTGGAGCGTGCTGCCTCTGCTGCCAGGGGTGGCGACCGCCGCCGAGGGGGAACCCCTGCGGCGCTGGCTGCGGGAGCGGGATCCCACCCGCCAGCTCCGGCTCGACACCTGGACCCTGGCCCGCGCCATCGCGGACGCCTTCGACGATTACGCCCTCTATCGCCCCGACCTGCTGCGGGCCTGGGAAGCCGGGCAGAACCAGGAGACCGGGGCCGAACCCCTGCCCGCCAGCCAGCTCTGGCAACCCCTCCTCTACCGCGAGTTGCGCGGGCGGCTGGGGCGGGAACCCTTCAGCCTGCGGGTGGAACGGGCGATCGAGCGGCTGCGGCACCTGCCGCCGGATCCGGCGCTGCCGCCCCTACGGCTGTTCGGCCTGAGCAGCCTGGCCCCGGTGCAGGTGCGGTTGCTGCAGGCCCTGAGCGGCCGCCAACCCGTGGACCTCTACCTGCTCACCCCCTGTCCGGACCTCTGGGAACGCTGCTCCGCCCGCCGGCTTCGCCTCAGCGATGCCCTCGCCCTGGCCGATCCCCTCGACACCGACTGGCTGCTGCAGGCGCCTCCCTTAGAGGCCCGCTTCGGCCGGCTCGGGGCCGAATTCCAGCAGCTGCTGGAGGGCACCGGTGAGGTGCAGTTCGGAACCTGGAGGGAGGAGGATCTGTTCCTGCGCTCCACCTCGACCCTGGGGCCGGATGCTCCCCCCCTGCTGCACCAGCTTCAGGATCAGCTGGCCGCAGGGGCACTCCCCAAGGCGATGCGCTGGGGCGAAGCCGACCACTCCCTGGAATTCCATGCCTGCCCCGGTGCTCTCCGGCAGGTGCAGATCGTTCGCGACCGGCTGCTGCAGCTGATGGCCGCCGACCCCAGCCTGGAGCCCCGCGACATCCTGGTGATGACCCCCCAGGTGGATCGCCTCGCGCCCTTGGTGGGCGCCGTGTTCGGCGACAGCGAGGCCACCGGCGTGTCGATTCCCTGGCGGCTCACGGACCGGAGCCAGCAGGCCGAGGGGGGAATCGGCCGCAGCCTGCTGGCCCTGCTCCAGCTCGGTGGCGCCCGGCTCACGGCCTCGGGTCTGGAGGGGGTGCTGGCCTGCAGCGCCCTCCTGGAGCGGTTCAGCCTCACGGCGGAGGAGGGCGGCCGACTCCACGACCTGCTGCAGCGCACGGGTTTCCGCTGGGGGCTCGACGGCCGGGATCGCGGCGGCGACCCCACCCATTCCCTCAGCTGGACGATCGACCGGTTGCTGCTGGGGCTGGTGCTCCCCATCAGCGCGGGACTGGCGCCGGGAACCGAAGCCCCCACCGCGCCAGCCGCCAGCGGGGCTCCACTGGAGCTCAGCGGCCGCTGGCTCCACCTGCTCACCCGGCTGCGCTACTGGTTGCAGGAGCTGGGTCAGCCCGCGACCCCCGTGGCCTGGGCGGAACGGCTGCGGCTTCTCCTAGCCGACCTCTTCGGCGATGGCGGGAGCTCCGCCGCCGAACTGCCCGAGCTGCTCGCCGCCCTCGAGAGCTGGCGGGAGCTGGCGGGGGAATCGCCCCTGCAGCTGGAGGCGCCGGTGGCGGCGGCGGTGCTGCAGGAGGCCCTGGCCGCCGGCAGCGGCCGCTTTGGCCATCGCAGCGGGGCGCTCACGATCAGCGCCCTCGAACCGATGCGGGCCATCCCCCACCGCGTGATCGTGCTAATGGGCCTGGATGCCGGGGTGTTTCCCCGCGCCGGGGTGCGACCCGGCTTCCATTTGCTGGAACAGCGCCGCCGCCTAGGGGATCCCAACCCCGCGGACCAGGATCGCTACGTGCTCCTGGAGGCCCTGCTCTCGGCCCGCAGCCACCTCCTGATCACCTGGAACTGCCGTGACGACCGCCGCGGCGAGGCGCTCCAACCGGCGGCCCCGGTGCGTCAGTGGCTGGACTGGCTCGGCGCAAACCTGGCCCTGGCGGCCCAGGACGGCTCTGGATGCTCGGCCGACCACTGGATCCGGAGACTTGTGGTGGACCACGCCGCCAGCCCGCTGGAGCGGGCGAATTTCCTGCCCAAGGGGGGGCGCCCCCCAGCCAGCTGCGACCGGCGCCAGCTGGCGGCCCGCCGCCTGCTCGACGAACCGGGGGCCAAGGGCACGGCACCGCTGCTGCGGCGCCCCATGCCCGCCGGCCCCCAAAGCGACGCCGCCCCTGCCGCCGAACCGTTCGACGACCTGCGTGACTGGCTGATGGCCCCCCAGCGGCAGTGGCTACGGGACCTGGGACTGCGGCCCTCGGAGTGGGAGCGCAGCCCCGAAGATCTCGAAGCCCTCAGCCTGGGGGAGCGGGAACGCTCAAGCCTGCTGCGCAGCCTCGCGATCGACGCCGACAACGCTCAGCAGGACACCGACTGGCTGGAGCGGTGCCGCGGCCAAGGGATCCTCCCCCCGAGCAGCGCCGCCATCTTGGAGGCCCGCCACCTGGACACCCGCCGCCGGGACCTCCAGGGCCAGGCCGCCGCCCTCGGAGCGCCCTGGCAAGGCGAGGTGGTCTGGGGAGCCTGGCGTAGCGCGCAACGCTGGCAGGGGGACTCGGTGCTGGTGACGCACTGGGCCAGGGGAGGTCCAATCCAGCTGCTGGATCTGTGGCTCCAGTTGGTTCTCGCCGCGGCCGCCGGCCCGAGCCAGGGCCGTCTGCCGGAGCGCGGCGTGCTGCTGGCCCGGGACAAGGGGGATCGGATCGCTGCCACCACCCTGAATGCCCCGGATCCAGAAGCGGCCCGGCGTGAGCTGGAGCGGCTGGCCGACCTTCGTGATCAGTGGCGTCAGGTGTGCTGGCCCGTGCCGCCGCGCACCGGCTGGAGCTGGTGGGAACAGGAGCGGAAGGGCAGCTCGGGCCTGGCGGCGGCTCAACGGGAGTGGGAGGGAGGTCACCAGAGCCGCGGCGAGCGGGAGCGGCCCGAGATGGAGGCCTGCTTCGGAGGGGAGCTGCCGGTGGGAGACCTGCTGGAGGGGCCGTTCGCGGCGTTGGCCCTGGAGCTGTTCGAACCGATCCAGGCGGCCCTGGAGCCGAAGCAGAAACCGGGGGGACAACGCTGATGGCCCGCTTCGACGCCAACGGCTTTCCCCTCACCCCAGGCCTGCACCTGCTTGAGGCCAGTGCCGGCACCGGCAAGACCTTCGCCCTGGCCCATCTGGTGCTGCGGTTGGTGGCGGAGAAGGGCTGGCCCCTGCGGGAGTTGCTGGTGGTGACCTACACCGAGGCCGCCGCTGCGGAGCTGCAGGATCGGATCGCCACCCGGCTGCAGGCAGCCCTGACGGCGCTGGAGAGCAGGGCCCCGCACGACCCGGCGGTCACCATGCCCCCCGCGCTGGATGCCACCCTCGCGGCCTGGCTGGAGAAGCTGGGGTCGGAGGAGGCAGGGCAGGAGCCGGCCCTGCTGCGCGGCCGCCTGCTGCTGGCCCTCGAGGAGCTGGGCGCCGCCGACATCACCACGATCCACGGCTTCTGCCGCCGCACCCTGCAACGCCATGCCCTGGAGGCCGGCTGTGCGCCGGACTTGCGGATCGAAACCCAGAGCGACGGCCTCGTGGCCCAGGTTGTTCACGACTACTGGCAGCAGCAGGTGCTGCCCCTACCTGTGCACCTGGTGGCGGGCCTGCTGGACGCCCGGATCGAGCCCACGTTGCTCGAATCCCTGCTCACCAGCCTCGATGGCGATCCGGCCCTGAGGCTCGATCCGCTGCCAACCGGCTGGTGCCTAGAGACACCCCTGGGCGAGGTCCTACCGACAACCTTCCGCCAGCGCTGGGAGGATTTTCTGGCCCAGTGGCAGGAGCGGGGGGAGGCCCTGGTCAAGGAGTTCTGCAGCACGGCGGCGCAATGGAGCAGCCAGCGGACGCCGGATGGCAAAGCGCCCAGGATCCAGCCTTATGCGACCCGACACACCAAGGATCGGGTGGCCGAGCTCAACGATTGGATCGCCACTCAGCCCACGCAAGGCGACTACGAGGCGGTGCGGAATCACGTTCTGCTCAGCGGCTACTTCCACCCCGGCAGCTTCTGCCGCATGGCCCGCAAACTCGAGGGCCAGCAACCCCAGCGCCTGCTCCAGGAACCCCTGCTGCGGGCCGTGGCGGAGCTGGTGGACGGTTCGGCCGAACTGGTGCTGCTGCACGCCTGCCACTGGGGCCGCGCCGAGCTGGTGCGCCGCAGGGAGCGGCGGGGAATGACCACCTTCTCCCAGCTGCTCGAGCGGCTCGATCCGGGACCCGACGACGCCATCGCCAGCCCGCTGCTGGAGGCGGTGGCCCGGCGCTACCGCGCCGCCCTGGTCGATGAGTTCCAGGACACCGACCCGATCCAGTGGCGCATCCTGCGGCGGGCCTTCGGCCAGGGCCTCCATCCCCTGGTGCTGGTGGGCGACCCCAAGCAGGCGATCTACCGCTTCCGCGGCGGCGACCTCGACACTTACCGCGCCGCCAGCCGCCAGGCCGGCGAACCCTGGGAGCTGGTGGACAACTTCCGCTCCACGGCGGCCCTGATCGAAAGCTTCAACGGCCTCATGGCACCCGGCCTGCCGCGCTCGAAGCTGGCGGTGCCGCCTGTGAACGCCAAGGCCAGCCGCCAGGGACCTCAAGGTCCACCGATCGACCTGCTCTGGCTCGGCCCCGAGGATCCGGCCGACCCGACCCCCCCGAGCCGCACCGAGCTGGAAGCCCGGCTGCCAGCCTGGATCGCCAGCTCGGTGGAAGGGCTGCTCGCCGCGGAGCTGCGGGTGGTCGACAGGGGAACGGAACGCACCCTGGAGGCCGCCGATTACTGCCTACTGGTGAATCATCACCGCCAGGCGGAGCAACTGCGCCAGGCCCTGGAGCGCCGTGGCATCGCCAGCCGGCTGGTGAGTAAGGCGGATGTGTTCGAAACCACCGCAGCCACGGCCCTGCAGCGCTTCCTCGATGCCCTGGCCGATCCGGCCGACCCCAACCGGCTGCGGCTGTTGGCCGCCTCACCCCTGCAGGGCTGGAGTGCCGAGCGGATCGCGGCCACCGATTCGGCCACCTGGAGCGCCCTGGCGGGCAGGCTTGATGGCCTGGCCCGCCAGCTGCCGCGTCGGGGCCTGCTGGGGGTGCTCGCCGACTGGCTGGCGGCCGACACCCTGGCGCGCCTTGCCTGGGGCGGGCGGCTGCTGGCGGACCTGCAGCAGGTGGCCCAGCTGGTGCAGGAGCATCTCCACGGCGAGCAACTGGGTGCCGCGGCCGCGGCCGACTGGCTGCGCCGGCTGCGGCTGGCGGAGGAGCGGGTGGTGCCGGAGGAGCACCAGGCCCACAGTGACCGGGCCGATGGTGCGGTGGCGGTGGTCACGATCCACCGCAGCAAGGGCCTGGAATTTCCGGTGGTGATCTGTCCCTACCTGTGGGAATCGGGCTCGGGAGGGGGGCGCGGACCGGGCCGGATCGGCCGCCGCTGGCACCCCCCGGGCTCCGACGGCCCCCACCTCGATCTTCACCTGCACAGTGGCTGGGGCCCTGGTCACCAGGCCGATCGGCAGCAGCGCAGCGCCGAGGAGCAGGAGCGGGAGCGGCTGGCCTATGTGGCCCTCACCCGGGCGCGGCATCGGCTCGTGCTGGCCTGGGGCCCGGCCCGCGATCAGCAGTGCAACCCCCTCTTCCCGTGGCTGTTCGCCGATGAAGCGCTGCCGGAGCTGGACGAGGACAGCCTGGCCACCATCACGCCAGCGATCTGGCGGGAACGGCTGGAGCAGGCCATCAGCGAACGGGCCCTGCCGATCCGTTTGCTCGATCCTCCCCCCGTCCCCGACACGCCGCCACGGCGCCCAACGCCCCCGCTTCAGGAGCTGGCCGCCGGGCCCGTCCCCCAGCGCCGCCTCGACAGCCGCTGGGGCCGCAGCAGCTACACCAGCTGGACTCAGGGCAGTCACGCGGCTCTGGCGCCTGCGGCCCTGGAGGAGGGACGGGACACCCTGGACCCGGACGCCCCCGCTGAGGAAAGCGGCGGGGTACCCCTGGATGGGAAGCCCGCTCAACACGATCTCCCTCCGGCTCCGGCCGGGAGGAGCCACAACGGCTCAAGCGGTCAACAATCAAACGGTGGCAAACCAAAGGCCGGGGGGTCAACCAGCCTCCAGCCAGCGCCAGAAGAGGAGAACCAGAGTGGAGAGAACAGCGCGTTGGCCTGGCCCGACCAAGGCCCCCTGGCCACCTTCCCCCGCGGTGCCGCCGCCGGCGACTGCCTGCACCGGATCCTGGAGCGCGTCGAACTCACCAGCGGGTTCCAGGCAGCTCCGGAGGCCACCGACCTGGTGGAGCGCGAGCTGCGGCGGGCCGGCCTGGAGCGGGAATCGCCGGATGGGCTGCTGGAGGGTCTCGAGCAGATGCGCACCACCCCCTTTGGCGGTCCGCTGCAGGGGCTGCGGGTGGCGGATCTGGCGGCCTCCCGCCGCCTGCACGAGATGAATTTCGACCTCACCCTCGAGCGGGTGCGAGCCGCTGATCTGGCCGCCGCCTTCGCCAACCACCCAGGCGGCCTGTTCGGCGTCGACTACGCCGCCAGCCTGGCCCAGCTTCCGATCGACAGCAGCGGCTTCCTCACCGGCTCGATCGACCTGGTGTTCCGGGCCGATCCGGAACCGGCCGGGCCGGAACCGGCCGGGGGCGACGGGCGCTGGTGGGTGGCCGATTGGAAGAGCAACTGGCTGGGTCAGCGCGATGACAATGGCCAGCCCTTGGCCTGCGGTCCCCGCCACTACAGCCAGGCAGCGATGGCGGCCCTCATGGCAGCAAGCCACTACCCGCTCCAGGCCCATCTCTACCTGGTGGCCCTGCACCGATACCTGGGCTGGCGCCTCGGCGGCTATGACCCGAAGGTGCATCTGGGGGGCTACTCCTACGTGTTCCTGCGCGGAACGCCGGGAGCGGAGGGCAAAGCCGCCCTGCCTGGGGCGGTTCCGGGCATGGTGGTCGAGCGCCCACCACTGGGGCGGATCCTGGCGCTGGATCGGGCCCTGGGCAGGGGCAATAGGAAGCAGGAGGAAGGATCCTGATGGCCTCCTCGCCTCGGGAAAGGGAACAACCCGCCTGGCTGGAGCCCCTCCAGGCGGCCCTGGCGGAGGCGTTGCCGCGGCTCTACGGCGAAGGGGCGCCACCGGCCCTGGCCGCGGTGATCGCCGATCTGGTGACCGCCCTGGAACAAGGCAAGCTTTTCATCCCCCTGCCAGCGGAGCTGGCGAACAGTGCAACGGCCGCCATGGCCCTAGCCGAAGACCCCGATGGCCCCCTGGTGATCGAAGCGGGCCGGGTGAGCTGGCGCCGCTGGCACGACCTCCGCCAGGCGGTGCTGGCCGCCCTGCTGGAGCGGGTGGGTCCTGACGTCACCGCTGCCACGGCCAACGCAACGTCGACCGCCAACGCAGCCTCCTTGCCGGATAGCAGCAAGAGCGAACCGCCCAGGCCAGCCCCCGATCAACGCCAGCGCCAGGCGGTCGAGGCGGTGCTGGCCCATCGATTGGTGCTGCTCCAGGGCGGCCCGGGCACCGGCAAGACCAGCACCGTGGCCCGCATGCTCGCGGCGGTGCTCGAACGGGATCCCTCCACCCGCATTCACCTGGCGGCACCCACCGGCAAGGCCGCCGCCCGTCTGCGGGCCGCCACCGGTGGGCAGCACCCCTGCGGCACCCTGCACCGCCTACTCGAGAGCCGCGGCGACCATTTCGCCCGCAACAGCCTCCACCCCCTGCCCCTCGACCTGCTGGTGGTGGATGAGGTGTCGATGGTGGATCTGGCGCTGATGGCGGCCCTGCTAGATGCCCTCCCCACCAGCGCCCGGCTGGTGCTGGTGGGGGATCCGGCCCAGCTGCCTCCGATCGCGCCGGGGGCCGTGCTGCTGGACTTGCAGCAGCCGGAACTCCAGGCCGGCCTCGGCGGCGCCGCGATCACCCTCACCACCACCTACCGCAACGATGGCGCCATCGCAGCGGTGGCCGCCGCCCTGCGCACCAGCCTGGATCGCCGTATCGGCGGGGCTGCCGCAAGCTCCCTAGAGATGATCCGCCCCCAACTGGAGCGCCTCAAACCCAGCGACAACCTGGCCTGGAGGCAAGCAAGCGGCGGGCGGCTGCCGCCGGCAGTGGTGGCGCGGCTAGAGACACACCTCAAGGCCCTGGCAGGCCTGGCGGCCGGCTGCCGGCCCGAGCGGTCCGGCGACTGGCGGCGCCTGCTGGTGGAGCGCGACCGGCTGCTGGTGCTCACCCCCCGGCGCCGCGGGCCCTGGGGAGTGGAGGGAATCCACCGCACCCTGCTGGGCGGGGCGGCCGACGCCCCTGCCGCCGCCTGGCCCGAGGGCCTGCCGGTGCTCTGCACCCGCAACCTGCCGGAGCTGGGCCTGGCAAACGGTGATGTGGGGGTGCTGGTGGGCAGAGCGGACAGCGTCGACCGCCAGATCCTCTTCGGCGCGGAGGAACCGCTATGGGTCCACCCAGCCCAGCTGGCCGGTGCCGCCGAACCCGCCCTGGCGCTCACGGTGCACAAGGCCCAGGGCAGCGAAGCCGCGGAGGTGATCGTGCTGCTGGGCGATACCGAGCCGGATGGGCGACTGCTCTACACCGCCCTCACCCGGGCCCGGGAGCGGGCCGAGCTGGTCACCAAGAACTGATCACCTCGAGCTGATTGTGGCCAGAGGGCCGGATCCAAGCTTGCGGCGCTGCAACGCCCTGGCCAAACTCAGCTTCTGGCCCCGGCCCAGAGGCCTTGTCGATGTCCGCCCCCTCTTTCACCGCCGCAAACGGCTCCCCCCGCGACCACGGGCCCCCCGGCTCCCCGGCGCCAGCCCTGCAGGTAGAGCGTCCCTGGGGATGGTTCGAGACCCTGACCTTTGCGGCGCCATCAAGCCCTCAAGACGGTGGGGGCGGCTACGCCGTGAAGCGTCTGTGGATCTCCCCCCACTGCCGCATCAGCCTGCAGCGGCATCACCACCGCAGCGAGCACTGGGTGGTGGTGTCCGGCCACGGGGAGCTGGAGTGCGGCGATGAGACCCTTGCGGCCCAGCCGGGAACAACGCTCTTTGTGCCGGTCGGGGCCATCCACCGCGCCAGCGCCGGCGCTGATGGGCTGCTGATCGTGGAGGTGCAGCGGGGCGATGAACTCCGGGAAGACGACATCGAGCGTGTTGAGGATGATTACGGCAGGGTGGTAAGTTGTTGAAACAACCTTTGAACAAAGGCAAGGCGGCGGGAGTCCGGGCTGGCATTGGTCCATCCGGCATTCACCAATGGGTCGCTGCCGGCCTGCGGATGAAGGATTCACCCAGGCCTCACCTTGACCCAGACCCTTGAAGGCGGCACCGCAATCGGTGCCACCCACCCCGCTGCGACCACATTCGCTGCTGATCTTGAGACCACGGCCAACGAAGCTGGTCTTGCAGCTCCTGACGACGGGGGCGACAACCAGAACAACGAACCGCTTGAGGCGGGAGTCTCCGCGCCGGACCTAGTTCTTTCCGAGCAGGACCCAGCCCTGAACCAGACAGAGGAGCTGGAAAGCCAGCAAGTGGTGCAGGAAACACCGGAAACCGGCGACGACTCCCTTCCCGCCCCAGGCTTCGCCTGCTTCGGCCTAGGCCGGGAGCTGCTTGAGGGCCTCGACGCCCTGGGATTCCGTGAACCCTCACCGATCCAGAAGGCCGCCATCCCCGAGCTCCTGCTCGGCCGCGACCTGGTGGGCCAGGCCCAGACCGGCACTGGCAAGACGGCGGCCTTTGGCCTGCCCCTGCTGGAGCGCCTCGACCTGAGCCAGCGCACCCCCCAGGTGCTGGTGCTCACCCCCACCCGCGAGCTCGCCCTGCAAGTCGCCGAGGCGATCACCTCCTACGCCGCCCGCCTGCGGGGCGTGAAAGTGCTGGCCATCTATGGCGGCGCCGATTTCCGCGACCAGATTCAGCAGCTGCGGCGCGGCGTGCACATCGTGGTGGGCACGCCCGGCCGGGTGATGGACCACATGCGCCAATCCACCCTCGACCTCTCGGGGCTGCGCTCCCTAGTGCTCGACGAGGCCGACGAGATGCTCCGCATGGGCTTCATCGACGACGTGGAGTGGGTGCTCGAACAGCTGCCAACCGAGCGGCAGGTGGTGCTGTTCTCCGCCACCATGCCCAACGAGATCCGCCGCATCTCCCAGAAATACCTGCGCGATCCCGCCGAGATCACCATCCGCACCAAGGCCGCCGACGGCCGCCGCATCCGCCAGCGCTATCTGATGGTGAATGCACCCCAGAAGCTCGAAGCGCTGGAACGGGTGCTCGAAGCCGAGCGCAGTGAAGGCACGATCATCTTCGCCCGCACCAAGGCGATCACCCTCACGGTGGCTGAATCGCTCGAAC
>Ga0209298_10000467_pt1 | contig 26833 bp, 26 predicted proteins | sample S_140806_EF_Meta_FD_187325 | JGI IMG/M metagenome (GOLD analysis project Ga0209298, IMG submission 187325) | Freshwater microbial communities from Lake Simoncouche, Canada to study carbon cycling - S_140806_EF_MetaG (SPAdes) (version 2) | ecosystem: Environmental > Aquatic > Freshwater > Lake ... | reverse complement strand
TGGGCCGCCGCGGATCCGGGCCCTTGAGGATCACCGGCAGGCCGGGCCGCACCCGGTCGCCCAGTTCACCGGGCACATCGATGCGCACCCAGAGGCGGCTGTTGTCGATCACGCTGGTGACCACCTCACCGGGCTTGATCACATCGCCCAGCTTGAAGTTGAGGTTGCCCACGTAGCCCGGGATCGGGGCTACCACATTCTTATAGGCGAGGGTGGCCATCGAGGCATTCAGCTTGTCGCGGCTCTGGATCGCCTCGGTCACGTAGTAATCGCGCTCCTTGGTGGAAACGGCGCCCTGCTGGTTCAGGAAGATGTAGCGCTCGGCGTTGAGCCGGTTCTTGCGGGCCTCGGCCGCGTCAGCGTTCACCGTGGCCCGCTGCTGCACCTGATCCAGCGTGAACAGGAGCTGGCCCGGCTTGACCGGCTGGCCCTCATACACCGGCAAGGCGGTGATGCGGCCGGCGATCTCCGAGGAGAGCCTCACCTCACGGATCGCTTCCAGGGTGCTCTGGTAGTCAGCCGAATCGAGGGTGTTGAACGTGCGGGGATTGATCAGCTGCACCTGGGGCGGCGTTGGAGCCGGCGTGTGGCTCTCGCTGCAGCCCGCCAGGCCCGCCGCCATCGCCAGACCCACCGCCAGAGAAGCAGAATGACGAAGGCGCACGGGGCGGGGATAGCTGGGCCGAACCTTACGCGAGGCCTCAGGGGAACTCAATGGCGCCAGGATGGTGGCGTGCGCGAACCGCCGTGAGCGACCTGTTCAGCCACCGCCGCGAAGAAACCCTGCGCCGCATCGCGCCCCTCGCCGATCGCCTCCGGCCCCGCACGCTTGAGGAGTTCGCCGGCCAGGAGGCGATCCTCGGCCCGGGCCGCCTGCTGCGCCGCGCCATCGCCGCCGACCGGGTGGGGAACCTGATCCTGCACGGCCCACCGGGCACCGGCAAGACCACCCTGGCGCGGATCATCGCCGGCAGTACCCGCGCCCACTTCAGCAGCCTCAACGCTGTGTTGGCGGGGGTGAAGGACCTGCGCGTGGAGGTGGAAGCCGCCCGGGAGCGGCTGGCCCACCACGGCCTGCGCACCATCCTGTTCATCGACGAGGTGCACCGCTTCAACACCGCCCAGCAGGACGCCCTGCTGCCGTGGGTGGAGAACGGCACCGTGAGCCTGATCGGCGCCACTACCGAGAACCCCTTCTTCGAGGTGAACAAGGCCTTGGTGAGCCGGGCGAGGCTGTTCCGGCTCCAGCCCCTCGAACCCCAGGATCTGCGCCGCCTGCTGGAGCGGGCCCTGGCCGATCGGGAGCAGGGCTACGGCGACCGCAGCGTGGCGATCAGCCCCGAAGCGGCCGACCACCTGCTCGATGTGGCCGGCGGCGACGCCCGCAGCCTGCTCAATGCCCTGGAGCTGGCGGTGGAAACCACCCCGCCCGACGGCGAGGGGATGATCCAGATCAACCTGGCGATCGCCGAGGAGTCGATCCAGCAGCGGGCCGTGCTTTACGACAAACAGGGCGATGCCCACTTCGACACGATCAGCGCCTTCATCAAGTCGCTGCGGGGCTCCGACCCCGATGCCGCCCTCTTCTGGCTGGCCCGGATGGTGGAGGCCGGCGAGAACCCCCGCTTCATCTTCCGCCGCATGCTGATCGCCGCCGGCGAGGACGTGGGCCTGGCCGATCCCCAGGCCATGGTGGTAGTGGAAGCCTGCGCCGCCGCCTTCGACCGGATCGGCCTGCCGGAGGGCCTCTACCCCCTCGCCCATGCCGCCCTCTACCTAGCCGGCACCGAGAAGAGCAACAGCAGCCTCGGCTTCTTCGATGCGGTGAAAACGGTGCGGCAGGCGCGGCGGCAGGAGGTGCCCTCCCATCTGCGCGATGCCAACCGCGATGGCGACGCCTTCGGCGATGGGGTGGGCTACCGCTACCCCCATGCCTACGCCGAGCACTGGGTGGCCCAGCACTATCTGCCGGGAGCGCTGCAAGGGCAAGTGTTCTGGCAGCCGGGCCCCCTGGGCTGGGAAGGGGAGCGGCGGGAGCGGCTGCAGGAGCGCCGCGCCGCCCAGCTGGCCGCCGCCGCCGAAACAGCCCTCGATCGCCCCGACCTGCTCAGCAGCGCCCCGCAGGATCCCCTGCTGGAGCGGTGGCTCCAGCGCCAGGCCACCGCCGAAGGGGAACGGCTCGACCAGCTGCGCCGCCGCTTCTGGAAAGATGCCCCGATCGGCCGGCTCGACCGGGTGCTGGTGCTAGAGGCCCACTCCCTGCTCTGGGCCCTCGATCCGCTCCAGGCCGCCCGCGAAGGGGAGGTGGTGATCACTGTGGCGGCCGCCGAGGAGCGCCAGCGGCTGGAGGCCCAACTGCAGATGCTCGATGCCCTGCGGCGCCCCCGGCTACTGGAGGTCGCCCCGGAGGATCCGGCCGGGCTGACCCATGCCCTGGAGGAGGGGCTGCGATTCGAATGGATCGCCGCTCGCCAGCCCTTCCGCCGGCTCGGGGCCGATCAGCGGCGGTCGTGGCTGGAGCTGATCACCGCTCTGGCTTCTCCGGGCGCCCGGGGGCGCTGGCTGTTCAGCAACCCCCGTCTCGGCCCGTCCGGCAGCCTGCTGGCGGCCCTGGCCGGTGGGCGCCCATCCCCCGAGCCGGCCCGCCGGCTGCTGGAGGCGGCGATTCCCCTGGAGCAGGCCTGGCTCGGAGGAGCGGAGGGGAAGGGAGACGAAAGCGCAGGGGTTGAGCGGAGCGCCGCGGTGCGGCAGGAATTGGAGCAGCTGGGCTGGCAGGTCAGCGAGGACGCCTGGGAGGAGACCCTGGAGCTGCGCCTGGATGCGGCGCTGCTGCAGCGCTGGTTCGGCGCGGGGGCGACCTACCGGCGGCGGCTGGAGGTGGGGCTGGACCCCCAGCAGGCCTCGGACCTGGAAGGCCTGTTTCGCGGGCAGCTCGGAATCGTCCTGCCCCAGCCGATGGGCCATCGGTTGTTGCGCACCAGCTTGGAGAGCCCGTCAGCGCCCAGTGCCTCGAAGGCCACCTCCCGCAGACTCAGGGAGCGGAAGCGGAAGGCTGAGGTCCCTCCGACGCCGTGACCTGCCGGGCCTGGATGCAGGCCGGCAGGAAGGCGTACCAGGAGAGCAGGGAGGTGCACTGAGCGGTGCCGCTCCGGCAGTGGCCGGGGGCGCAGATCGGCTGGCCGCCTGTGTGGCCGTTGCCGTTGTCCGCCAGGCGGAAGGCGGTGGGCAGGGCCCGAAGAATGCCCGCCGAGGAGATCGAGCCATCGACGGCGTCGCTGAGGATCGCCGAGCGCAGGGCCGGAACCGCTGTGGTGTTCATCCTGTCGTAGGGCCCGTAGCTGGTAGAGGCCCGCCGCAGGAACCGCTCACCGGTCTCCGAATTCAGAAAACGGCTCACCGCCAGAAAGTCGACGGTGTAGGACTTGGCCAGGGCGGCCCGCAGCTGATCCACCGGCCAGCCGGAGCCGGCCAGGCCCTCTGCCAGGCCCCGATCGGTCACCTCGCCGGTGCGCAGAAAGGTGTCAAAGGCCCCCTGGCTGGTCGACCAGACCGCGCCACCGGTGTTCCAGCGGATCGGGGCGCCAGCTCCAGCGGCGGCGGCCGGCGACCCGGGACTCAGCAGGATGAACACCACCCCGATCAGAGGGCCAAGCCCCCTGGAGATCGGTCTGGTTCGAGCGGTGATGGCGGGAAGGGGGCCACCAGCGCCCTGGCACCAGGCCAGCAGCTGGGCGACGGGAGAACGCGGCGGCACGGCGGAGAAGGGGGCTGCCAGCAAGGTACTCAGGGATGGAGCGGGCCCTCCGAGCGCCCCGAGATCCCGCGGCTGAACCCTCCCGCCGGCCCCCGCGCCTCGGCCAGCCATCGCCTGCGGCCGACAGGCTCGCGAGCAGTCGATTCACCGCCCTGGGGCCCCGAGCCCCCGATCCGCTCCCCATCGGCACCCTGGGCTCCTCCTAGGCTCGAGGCTCTCGAAAGCCATGGAGCCATGGGCCTTGCGATCGGCGATGCCGCCCCCGACTTCACCCTGCCCGACCAGGACGGCAAGCCTCTGACCCTCTCATCGCTGCGGGGCCAGCGGGTGGTGATCTACTTCTATCCGAAGGATGACACCCCCGGCTGCACCAAGGAGGCCTGCAACTTCCGCGACCGCTGGAGCGACCTGGAAAGTCAGGGCATCCGGGTGCTTGGCATCAGCAAAGACAACGCGGCCAGCCACGGCAAGTTCATCGCCAAATACACCCTGCCCTTCACCCTGCTCACCGACACCGAACCCTGCCCGGTAGCCACGGCCTACCACAGCTACGGCCTCAAGAAGTTCATGGGCAAGGAGTACATGGGCATGCTCCGCCAGACCTTTGTGGTCGACGCCGAGGGCAAGCTTGAGCTCGTGTACGAGAAGGTGAAGGCCGAAACCATGGCCGATCAGATCCTCAGCGACCTCGGGCTGGGCTGATCGCCCGCAGGCCGCAGCGCGGCCAGGGCCTCCAGGCAGAGGTGGGGCCGCTGCTCCACCGCCAGGTCAGGCTCGAGCAGGGGGGCCAGGGCGGCACCATCCCCACCGGTGAGCAGCAGGCGGCAGTCCGGCTCCTCCTGAAGGGCCTCCTGCGCCGCCACCGCGATCGCCGCCGCCAGGCCTCGCAGCACCCCGGAGCGCATCGCCTGGGCGGTGTCGTGGGGCCAGGGGGCCGGAAGTGCATTCGCCAGCACTGCATCCACCGGAACCGCATCCGCTGCCAAGGCATCCACCGGAACGGCGGGTGCATCGAGGGCGGGCAGGTGGGCCGTTCCCCCGGCCATCGCCCGCAGCTGCAGGGCCGCACCCGCAAGGAGGCGTCCGCCGGCGAACCGTCCCTCCCGGTCCACCCGGGTGAAACTGAGCACCGTGCCGGCGTCGGCCACCAGCACCGGGCCGGCCACCAGCCGCCGACCCCACCAGCCCGCTAGGGCCCGATCGATCCCCAGCCAGGGCGGGGCCGCCTGCAGGGGCACCTCAGCCAGCTGGAGCCTGGCCTCGGGCGGCAGAACCAGATCCACCGGCACCGCGCCGACGGCCGCCCATCCGAGCAGGCGGCCGGACTCGACAACTAGCTGGCCCGGAGCACCGGCGCCCCCCCCTTCCCGTTCTGATCGATCGCCGTCCCAGGGCACGTCATGCCACACCCGCAGGGGGCCATCGGCGGCGAGCGGCGGAACGGCCCAGTGCCAGCGGCTGTTGCCGATCAGCAGCCAGCGCGCCTCTGGCGCCGGCGGCGCCCCCTGAACCTCAGATGCCCTCACCCATCAGCCCGGGCAGGTGGATTCCGCACTCCTGTTTGAGCCCTGCGAAGCGGGTGGCCCGGCCACTGGTGGTGCCATCGTCGGGGGCGCTGGTGTGCCAGTCGCCCACGGTGGAATAACCCTGCTCAAATAGAGGATGCTGGGGAAGGCCATGCGCCTCCATGTAATAGAATACATCCTTGCGGCTCCAGCTGAGCAGCGGCCTTAGCGACCACAGGCCCCGCACCGCCTGGAGGGGGGCCATGGCGCGGCGGTGGTCGGTCTGGCTGCCGCGCACGCCGCTGGCCCAGCAGCTCACGCCCAGATCTTGAAAGGCCCGGTCGAGGGGTTCCACCTTGCGCAGGCGGTTATAGAGCTCGAGATCCTCCAGGGTGCCGCTCTCCCACAGCCGCCCGTGCAGGGCCTCCATCCGGGCTGAACTCATCGAGGCCTGCACCACCCGCAGGTCGAAGCCGAGCAGCCCCTGAAGTTGCTCGGCGTAGCGATAGGTCTCGGGCGGGAGGTAGCCGGTGTCGACCCAGATCACCGGAACCTGCACACCGCTGCGGTGGGCGAGCTCACGCACCATGTGCAGCAGCACGGCCGACTGGATGCCGAAGCTGGTGGTGAGGGCCAGGCCCGCACCGAAGGTCCGGTAGGCCCAGTCGAGCCGGGCCGGAGCATCGAGAGCCTCGAGCTGCGCAGAGCTTGCAGCCGCGTCCACCACCCCACCGCGCCCTTCGGGGGGCAGGGGAGCACCGGCGCCGGCCACAACGGCCATCCCCGCATCGGCACCGCCCGGATCGGGGGGTGCCGCCAGGGATAGCGGCGGTGCTGCGGCAGCCACGGGCTCGATGGCGTCGAAACCAGCGGAAACTGAGGCGTTGATGGGGAGGCTTCCCGTGGAAAGGAGACTCGGCATAGCGACCATCATCACCCTTGGGGGTTGACCCTGGGTAGGGTTCCACCCATGAATCCCCTGGGCTCCACTCCTGCCGACGGCGCTCCTGGCGGCACCCATGCATCAGTCGCCGGTCCCGGTCCGGCCCGTCCGGCCGAGCCAGCGGTAGCCGGTCTGGGCGCGTCCGCTGCGGTGGTTATCGTGGGCGGCGGCTTCGGGGGTTTGTACACCGCCCTGGCCCTGGCGGCCGAACGTCACCACCCACCGGTGCTGCTGGTTGAGCCCCAGGAGCACTTTCTCTTCCTGCCTCTCCTCTACGAGCTGCTCAGCGGTGAACTGCGGAGCTGGGAAATCGCCCCCCGCTACGACAGCCTTCTCGCCGGCCGGGGGGTGGCCTGGCTGCAGGACCGGGTGTTGCGGGTCGACCTGACGGCCCGTTGCCTCCACACCGAGGCGGGGCGGCGCATTCCCTGGCAGCGCCTGGTGCTGGCCACCGGGGCAAGCACCGACACGTTCGGCATCCCCGGGGCGGACAGCCACAGCCTCAGCTTCCGCAGCCTCGCCGATGTGCAACGGCTGCAGGATCTGGTGCACCAGCTCGCCGGCTCGGGCCGCCCCCTGCAGCGCCTCGCGGTGGTGGGGGGAGGCCCGAGCGGGGTCGAACTGGCCTGCAAACTCGCCGACCTGACGGCGGGCAACGCGGTGGTGGAGCTGATCGAACAGGGGGACACCCTCCTGCCCAGCTCCCGCTCCTTCAACCGTGAGCAGGCCCTGCTGAGCCTGCAACGTCGCGATGTGCGGGTCCGCACCCGCACCCAGGTGGTGGAGGTGGGCAGCGACCGGCTGGTGGTGCGACGGATGCCGGAGGGGGAGCAGGAGCTTGTGCCCGTGCAGGGGGTGATCTGGACCGCCGGGCAGCGCTGCCGCCCCCCCCGGATCAGCCCAGAGGTGAGCGCCGATGCTCGTGGCCGACTGCCCTGTGGGCCGGATCTGCGGCTGCGGGGCCACGATTCCGTATTCGTGGTCGGCGATCTCGCCGCCGTTCCCCAGGCCGATCCCTCCCCGTATGGGTCCCTGCCGACCACCGCCCAGGTGGCCTTCCAGCAGGCACCGGTGGTGGCGGCCAACCTGCTCCGTTCGCTGCGGGGAGAGCCCTTGCAGGAGTTCCGCTGGAACGACCTCGGTGAAATGCTGAGCCTGGGCAAGGGTGAGGCTGCCGTCACCGGCGCCGGCATCACCCTGGCCGGGCCGGCAGCATTCCAGGTACGTCGCCTGGCCTATCTCGCCCGGCTGCCGAGGCTTTCGCTCCAGGTCAAGGCGGCCGCCGGCTGGCTGGCGGCCCTGAGCCCATGACCTCCCGCGCGGCCGGTCCGGCATGAAACAGGCTGTGGTAGCCGGCAGAACGGCGGGCCTCCGGCCGGCTGAGCGGCGCCGGCTCGATCAGATCTGCCACCGCCGCCATCCCGCCGATGCGGTGGCCGACCTTCTCTCCCTGCAGCGCCTAGCGGCCGAGGCGGAACGGCTCGAGGAACCCCTCACCCTGGTGGTGGACGGCCGTGGACTATGCCGCCTCCTCTGGATCGGGGATCTGGAGGCCTCGGGCCGCCTGCTCGAGAAACTTCCCGGATCCAGCCGCCGCCAGGGCAGCGACCTGCGCCTGATGACCTGTGCCGGCTCGGCCCGTCAGCCGCCGCTCCGACCGGGGGCCCGCGAAGCCGTGGTGGGGCTGGATCTGGCCCCCCGGCTCTGGCTGCGTTTTTCACGCCAAGCGGCGGCGGGGGGGCACTGGCCGGCCTCCCTGCTCACACCACAGCCCACCGGGGAGGATGCCTGGCACCAGGAGCTGGAGGGGGAGCTGGCTGCGCTCTGCAGCCTGGATCCGGCCCTCCTGAGCACTTCAGATCCGGAGACACCATCCCGCCAAGGCGCCTCCGGGCTCCACGGAGACGCGGCCGCCGCCACTCCCCACCAGGCAGCGGGAAGCACGTCCCCCGGCCGCGCCGAGCGGGTGCTCCTGCTGGTGCTGATCAGCGGTGAAGCGGGCCGGGATGGTCGTCGCCTCGCCGAGCTCGAGGGGCTGGTGCGCAGCGCTGGCGGCGAGCCGGTGGGGGTGGTCGGTCAGCGCCGCTCCAGTGGCGCGGCACCCACCTTGTGGGGCGAAGGGAAGTTGCGGGAGGCCGCCCTTGAGGCACGGCGCCTTGGAGCCTCCCTCGTGGTCACCGACCGGGAACTTACGCCGGTTCAGGCTCGCAACCTGGAGCGGATCGTCGATCTGCCCGTGAGCGACCGCAGCGAACTGATCCTCGACATCTTTGCCCAGCGGGCTGCCAGCGCCGCCGGCCGGCTGCAGGTGGAACTGGCCCAGCTGCGCTACCGCCTACCCCGCCTCAGCGGCCGCGGCCTGAGCCTCTCGCGGCAGGGGGGGGGCATCGGCACCCGCGGGCCCGGCGAAACCCAGCTCGAGAAGGATCGCCGCGCCATCGCCCGGCGCATCGAAAGACTCCAGCGCGACGTGCGCGAGCTCGGCGAGCATCGGGCCCGGCTGCGCCAAGGCCGCCGCGGCCAGCGCCGCCTGGCCCTCGTGGGCTACACCAACGCCGGCAAGAGCTCCCTGCTCAATGCCCTCAGCGGCGCCAGGGCGGGCGAAGGGGTGCTGGCGGAGAACCGGCTGTTCGCCACCCTCGATCCCACCACCCGGCGGGTGCGCCTGGGTGGCACGAACGACGGCTCCTCCCCAGCCGCCAACGATCCCGACGAAGGGGCTGCCAGAGGACGCAGACCCCACGGTCCCGGCGACGAAGAATCCGGCCCGGTGCTTCCCCTGCTGCTCACCGACACGGTGGGCTTCATCGAAGACCTCCCGCCCCAGCTGGTGGAGGCCTTCCGCTCCACCCTGGAGGAGGCCCTAGAGGCCGATGGTCTCCTGCTGGTGGTAGACCTCAGCGATCCGGCTTGGCCGGAGCAGCTGGCGAGCGTCAACGCCCTGCTCGATCGGCTCGGGGCGACCCCGCCGCGCCTGGTGATCGGCAACCAGATCGACCGCTGCCCCGCCGGCGAGCTGGATCGGGCCCAGGCCTTGGTGCCGGGGATGCTGTTCATCTCTGCCACAGCAGATCTGGGCCTGCAGAACCTGCGCCGCCATCTGAGCCACTGGCCCGCCTCCGCTGTCGTCCCGGCCGCCCCGGCGGACCGGAGCACGGGCGGAACCGCGGCCAGCAGCCCGGGGGGGCCTGTGCCAACATCAAAGGGTTGATCCATATCCCACCATGGCGCTGCAACTCGGCGACACCGTTCCCGATTTCACCCAGGACTCCCAGCTCGGTCCCATCAATCTCTACGACTTCGCTGGTGACAGCTGGGTGGTGCTCTTCTCGCACCCCGCCGACTACACCCCCGTCTGCACCACCGAGCTCGGTGAGGTGGCCCGGCTCCGCCCCGAGTGGGAGAAGCGCAACGTCAAAACCATCGCCCTGAGCGTTGACACCGCCGAAAGCCACAAGGGCTGGATCGGCGACATCAACGAAACCCAGAACACCACGGTGGATTATCCGATCCTCGCCGACGCCGATAAAAAGGTGAGCGATCTCTACGACATGATCCACCCCAACGCCCTCAACAACCTGACGGTGCGTTCGGTGTTCATCATCGACCCCAACAAGAAACTGCGGCTCCAGATCACCTATCCCGCCAGCACCGGCCGCAACTTTGATGAGATCCTGCGTGTGATCGATTCACTGCAGCTCACCGACTATCACTCCGTGGCGACGCCGGTGAACTGGAAGGACGGCGAAGACTGCGTGGTGGTGCCCTCGATCTCCACCGAGGACGCCCGCGCCAAGTTCCCCAAGGGCGTGACCGAGATCCGCCCCTACCTGCGCACCACCCCCCAGCCCAACCGCTGATCCACCCGCCAACAGCACCATGGACGCCCCTGTGAATGCCTGGTGGCCCTGGAAGCCCCATGACCCCCGAGGCAGCTATGCGGTGATCGGGGTGGGGCGGTTCGGTGGGGCGGTGTGCAGCGAGTTGCTGCGGGCCGGGGCTGAGGTGCTGGCTATCGACAGCAGCCAGCGGGCCATCGATGACCTCCGCCAACTGGATCCCGCCCTGGAGGCCCGGGTGGTCGATTGCACCGACGAGGAGGCCCTCAGGGCTTCCGGGGCCCTCGATGTAGACACGGTGGTGGTGGCGATCCGCGAACCCCTTGAGGCCAGCATCACCGCCACCTTGATCGTGAAGGACAGCCAGGGCAGCCGGGTGCGCCAGGTGATCGCCAGGGCCACCAGCGACCTGCACGAAAAGATGCTGCAGCGGGTGGGGGCCGACCGGGTGGTGTTTCCCTCGCGCATGCAGGGTCAGCGCCTCGGCCGCGAACTGGTGCGGCCCAACCTGCTTGAGCGGCTGCGTCTCGACGACCGCAACAGCATCGAAGAAATCACCGTGCCCAGCAGTTTCGTGGGGCGTTCCCTGCGGGATCTCAACCTGCGCCGCACCTGCAGCGTCACCGTGCTGGCGGCCGGTCCTGCCAACAGGCTCACCTTCAACCCCCCAGCGTCCTACACCCTGGCGGCAGGGGAGCTGTTGGTGGTGTTGGGCAGCTGCGACGCCCTCGAAGCCCTCCCCAGCGGCTGAGGATGCGGGTTCTCGGCCTGATGAGCGGCACCAGTGCCGATGGGGTCGACGCCGTGCTGGCCAAGCTCAGCGGAGCGCCCCATCGTCCCCGCTGGCGCCTCCTCGCTAGCGCTGCCATCGCCTATCCACCCGACCTGCGTCGCCGCCTGGTGGCCCTGGGTCAAGGTGAGGAGCTGGCATCCGCCGAGATTCTCGAGCTGGCCGAGGCCCTCACCGAACAGCAGGCGAAAGCCGCCCGGGCCTGCGATCCCCACGGGCAGGCGGAACTGGTGGGCTGCCACGGCCAGACCGTCTGGCACCGCCCCCCCGCCGCGGGCAGACGGGGAGCGAGCTGGCAGCTGCTGCAGGCTCCCCTGCTCGCTGAGCTGCTCGCCACGCCGGTGGTCTTCGATTTCCGCAGCGCCGACCTCGCCCTCGGCGGCCAGGGGGCTCCCCTGGTGCCGGCCACCGACGCTGCCCTGCTGGGGGGCATCGGTGGCTGGCGGGCGGTGCTGAACCTGGGGGGCATCGCCAACCTCACCCTGCTACCACCGACCAGCGGCCCGGATCGGAACGCCTCGGTGCGCGGCTGGGACTGCGGCCCGGCCAACACCCTGCTGGATCTGGCCGTGAGCCAGTTCAGCGGCGGCCGCCTCAGCTTCGATGCCGACGGCGCCTGGGCTCGGCAGGGAACGATTCATGAGGCGCTGGTGGGCCGATGGCTGCAGGAGCCCTACTTCAGGCAGGCCCCCCCAAAGTCCACGGGGCGGGAAAGCTTCGGGGGCCCGGATCTGGAGCGGCGCCTGCGGGAGTTAGCCGCCCTCACCCCGGACGACCGCCTCGCCGCCGATGCCCTCGCCACCCTCACCGCCTTCGCGGCGGCGGCGGTGGCGGCGGATCTCAACCTCCAGCCACGACCCCTGGAGGTGCTGGTGGCCGGTGGCGGCTGCCGCAACGGCGTGCTGATGGAGCAACTTCGCCGCCGCAGCCGCGGTCTGGCGGTGAGGCCCCTGCAGGAGCTGGGCATCGCCGACTGCCAGCGGGAGGCCCTGGCCTTCGCCCTGCTGGCCTGGTGGCACCAGCGCGGCCATCCGGGTTCCCTGCCCTCGGTCACCGGGGCGCGGCGGGCTGCGGTGCTGGGAGTGCGGGTCGAGCCGCCGGGCGGAGCGAGCCGTGGAGCGTCCGGTGGCCGCCGATCCCGGGAAGCCAGCGGCGCCTGATCGGTCCTCCGCATCCGTAGGAGCATCGCGGCCATCGGCCGGAATGCTCAACCCCCGAGAGGCTGCTGAACAACGCGACTAGCTGCCCAGCTCCCTGGGCAGAGGTTCGAAGGAGGAAGGATCCATCCGGTGCTGGAACACGGGTGGTATCCCGAGGTTCCGAACAGCGTGTGATCTGGAATCGGCTGGCATTCCAGGGATTGTTCAGGAGCCCCGCTAAGACCGCTCACCCCCCGGGGGGACGCAACCTCAGGCGGCGGGGCACGCCACGCAGGCGACGGGGTCCCTGGGCTTCATTCCGCTCCAGTTCGGCCCGGAAGCGATCGGCGGCAGCATCGGAGCCGGGAACCGGGCCCGATCCAGAACCCCCCTCTCCGGTCCGGGCGGCGGAGGGGGGTGGTGCTGAGGGCGCCGAAGATGGCGGTGGAAGCGGCGGCGGTGAAACGTTTGGAGGTGAGACCCCTGGAATGGAAATGTTTGAAGGTGAAGCCGTTGGCGATGGAGTGAGTGCTGCGGGATGGGCTTTCGGGGGATGTGTTGCCGGGGGATGGGTTGCTGCAGGAGCCGGCAGGCCAGGGCTGGGGGGGCTGGACGCAGGAAAAGGGAGTGGGGAGGGAGGCGCTGGGCTGGCACTTTCGCCTGGAGCTGCCGCTATCGCGCCCTCTTGCAGGCGCAGCTGCTCCAACCGCTCCACGCCCTGCTGGATGAGCACCTTGGCCATGTTGCTCACGGTGCGGGATTCGTCCTCGGCCAGCAGGGCGAGGCGCTGGCACAGCTCCTCGGGCATCACCACCTGAATTCGGGGTGACTTGGGCCGTCCACTCGAGGAGGTCTGACGGGTGGGCACGACCCAGGGAGCCTACAGGTTACGAAAAAGTGTACTGAGGCTGGCAAGGGTAGTATCCAGGGGTAGTATCCGGCCGTAGGCTTGTGGAGCGGATCCCCCACTTAGGGATCCATGCCTCCTGGATCACTCCCCTCCTCGGCCCCACGGCCCGTCCGAACCATGGCCAGAACCAGGCAGACCCCGCCCCCCGTCGTCGAACCCCAGCTCCCAGCGACTGCCGCAGCCCCGCGGACGGGCCGCAGCCGCAGCGGCGGCAGCACTGCCGCAGCCGCAGCAACCGCAAGCCAACATCGCCGCTCCGCCGCCGATGCCAGTGACGTGCTGGTCTCCGCAGTGATCAGCACCTATCTGCTCACCCATCTCCACCACGTGCTGCAACGGGCTGAGTACGGCGCCCAGCAGGAGGGTCGCCAGGCCCTCGCCGCCAACTACGCCCAGCTGCGTAAGGTTCTCTGTCTGGATGCCCGCACCATGGAGGATGCCTCCGCCAGCGGCATGGAGGACGAAGGCCAGAGCAACGCCGCCTGAACGCCCCCCAATCGACCGGCTCCTCGACCGACTCAACTGAACGATCTAGGGTCAGTCCAACCGATTCCCTGAGATGAGCGCGGAGATCAACCCCTCCCCCGGCACCCGGCAAGCGGCCGAGCTCTACGACCGCATCAGCCAGGACGCCGACCTCACCCAGTCTCTGTTCCGGCAGGCCCTCCAGGACCCCAGCGGGGCCCTGGCCCGGATCGTGGCCATCGGCGCCGAACAGGGGCTGAGCGTCAGCACCGACGACGTGCGGGACCACCTCGCCAGCCTGGAGGATGGCGACACCAAGCAGTGGCTACTCAAAGCCCGCGGCGGTCTCTGAACCCATCGGCCGGGGCGGCCAGCGGCCCTGGAAATCTGCGGTTCCCCAGCGCCGCCACGGCTGAGGGACCCGCCGGCATGCTCACCATGCTGGTTCGGCGAGCCGGCAGTCGATGCTCCGCACCGCCACCCCGGGCCCAGCTGAAGAACAGCCAGTAACTCACCAGGGCCAGGCCCGCAGCCACCACCAGGGCTGCCACCTGCTCGAGCCGTCGAATCATGGCGATCGGAGCAGATGCAGATCTCTGCAGTCTGCCTGAGCGGTCCATGGGCCGCGCCGAGGGATGATGCAGGTTCATCGCTCCACCGCCCGCAGTGCTGCGCCTCGAAAGGATCGGCAAGATCTACCCCACGGGTGAGGTCTTGCGGGATGTCACCTGGGAGGTGAAGGCCGGCGACCGGATCGGGCTTGTGGGGGTGAATGGCGCCGGCAAGTCCACCCAGATGCGGATCATCGCCGGCCTGGAGGAGCCCAGCAGCGGCCAGGTGGTGAAGCAGGGGGCGCCCCGCATCGTCTATCTACAGCAGGAATTCGATGTGGACCCGCGCCGCACGGTGCGGCAGGAACTGTTCCAGGCCTTCGGCGAGGCCGCCGAGGTGCTCAACCGCCAGAGCGAGGTGGAGGTGGCGATGGCCACGGAGGCGGCCGCGGCCGATCCCGGCCTGCTGGACCGCCTGATCCAGGAACTGGGCAACCTGCAGAGCCGCTTCGAGGCCCTGCACGGCTACGAACTCGACGCCCGCATCGACAAGCTGCTGCCCACGATCGGCTTCACTCCCGAAGGGGCCGAGCTCCTGGTGGGCGACTATTCCGGCGGTTGGCAAATGCGTATTGCCCTGGGCAAGATCCTGCTGCAGGAACCCGATTTGCTGCTGCTCGACGAACCCACCAACCATCTGGATGTGGAAACGATCCAGTGGCTGGAGGACTACCTGATTGGCCAGACCGTGCCGCTGGTGGTGATCAGCCACGACCGGGCCTTCCTAGATCGGGTCTGCAACCAAATCGTGGAAACCGAGCGGGGCGTCTCGCGCAGCTACCTGGGCAACTACAGCCAGCACCTGGAGCAGAAGGCCCTGGAGCGGGAGGCGGGTCAGGCCGCCTTCGAGCGCCAGCAGAAAGAATTGGCCAGCCAGCAGGCCTACATCGACCGCTTCCGGGCGAGTGCCACCCGCAGCACCCAGGCGAAGAGCCGCGAGAAGCTCCTCGACAAGGTGGAGCGGATCGAGGCGCCCGTAGAGGGTGTGAGCGGCCCCCGGTTCCAGTTCCCCCCGGCGCCCCGCTCTGGCCGGCAGGTGGCCACGATCGACAACCTCACCCACAGCTATGGGGAGAGGATCCTGTTTCTGGGGGCCAGCCTGGAGGTGGAGCGCGGCGATCGCATCGCCTTCGTGGGGCCCAACGGGGCCGGCAAATCCACCCTGCTGCGCCTGGTGATGGGGTTGGAGCAGCCGGAGGAGGGCCATGCGGGGTTGGGCGAACACCATGTAGTGGCCGGCTACTTCGAGCAAAACCAGGCCGAGGCCCTCGACCTCTCCCGCCGCGTGATCGACACTCTCTTCGAGGCGGTGCCCGACTGGACCCAGACCCAGGTGCGCAGCCTCCTGGGCAACTTCGGCTTCAGTAACGACACAGTGTTCAAGGAGGTGGGCAAGCTCTCCGGGGGCGAGAAGGCCCGGCTGGCCCTGGCCCTGATGCTGCTCACCCCCTGCAACCTGCTGGTGCTGGATGAGCCCACCAACCACCTCGACATCCCGGCCAAGCAGATGCTCGAAGACGCCCTGATGGCCTACGACGGCGCCGCCCTGCTCGTGTCCCACGACCGTTACTTCATCTCCCGCGTGGCGAACCGGATCGTGGAGCTGCGCGATGGGGAGTTGGTGCTCTACCGCGGCGACTACGCCTACTACCAGGAGAGGAAGCGGGAGGAGGCGGGGGAGGCCGAAGCCCGCCAGGAGGAGCAGCGGCGGCTCGACAAGCGTGAGGTCAACCGCAGCAAGCAGCAGCAGCGCAAGAGCGCCCGCCGTGGAGCTCCGGATCCGGAGGCAGTGGGCCAGGGCGAGACCCCGCCGGTGAGCCCTTCGAGCCGGCGCAGCAGGGGCAAGGCGGCCTGAGCGGCACCAAGGACCCTGCGCTGCCAGAAGCTGGCGCTTCGTCGGCAACCGCTTAACCCACGGGCGCGGACGCGATCCGACGGCCGGACGATCACCGTGCGCGGCTCCCGAGTTGAGCGGGAGCGGTGACAGGCCGGGATTTCCTGACAGACTGGGATTCCCTGACATGGTTTCTATCCATGTTGCAACGGATACGCGAGACTTCGAAACAGTTCGTAGCTTTAACCCGATCGAACGACCCCTTGCGCCGCTCGCCATGTCCGAACCTCTCGCCCTCAGCCTCGGCCAGAAATTCGAGCTCGAGCGGATGAACCGGGCCATTGACGCTACGGCCGATCCCCAGGCCCTACGTGGACTGGCCAAGCAGCTGCTCCAGGCCTGGCATAGCCAGAAGGCCGCCACTCAGTGGGTGATGCGTCAGCAGCTGGGAAGCCCGGTCCGGGTGCCCACCGAACTCGGCCTCGACACGATCGGCTTCGACGGCCTGCCCGACGCCGAGGAGAGGGGAGCCGGGGAAGGCTGAACCGGGGGATGGCTGCTGCTCATCGGGAAGCCGGTCGCCCCATCTCGCCCGGCACCACACTGAGCAGCAAGTCCGTGCCATTGCGGTTGATCCGCACGGCCATGGGTTCACCCACCACGGCACCCTCCACCGAGGCGATCATCTGAGATGGGGTAGCCACGGAACGGCCCCGCACAGCCACGATCACATCACCCACCTGGAGTCCGGCCCGGGCGGCCGGTCCGCCCGGCAGGATCGAGGCCACCTGCACTCCAGACTTCAAGCCCAACCGATTGGGCTGAGCCAGGTTGTCGAGTCCAACGCCGATCACCGGGTGACTCGCCCGGCCCGTGGCCAGGAGCTGGGACACAATCCCCCGGGCCCGGTTGATCGGGATCGCAAACCCGAGGCCGGCTCCCGGACCAGACCTGACCAAGGCGTTGATGCCCACCACCTCCCCATCGGCATTGAGGAGCGGCCCACCGGAATTGCCAGGGTTGATGGCGGCGTCGGTCTGGATCAGGTCGAGGCGTTTGTCCTTGATCCCCAGCTTGCTGGCGTTGCGATTGAGGCTGCTCACAATGCCCAGGGTCACGGTGTGATCCAGGCCGAAGGGATTGCCCACCGCAATGGCCCAGTCGCCCACTTGAAGGGCGTCGGAATTGCCGAGCGGTGCCACCGGCCACGGTCCCGGTCCCACCAGCCGCACCACCGCCAGATCGGTGACCGGATCGGCACCCACCACCCGGCCCTCGACGCGCTGCCCGCCCTGCAGCCCAACGGTGAGCCGTTCGGTTCCTTCCACCACGTGGGCATTGGTGAGCACCAGCCCGTCAGCCTGGAAGATCACCCCACTTCCCTGGCTGCGCTCCGTGCGCTGCGAGGGAGCCATCGAAGCGTTGGGCGGCAGTCCAAAGAATTGCCGGAAGAGTGGGTCGTTGAGCGGGCCCCTGGCGGTGCGGGCCATGGCCACGGTGCGCACCGTGTCGATCGTGACCACCGCCGGGCCGGTCCGGCGGACCGCCGCGGCCACGAAGGACTGCCGAGAGAGGGTGGCGGCCGCCCCCTGGGCGGCTACGGGCAGCGAAAGGCTGGCCATCCCAGCCAGCCCCAGCACCGCGAGGCCGGAGGCTCCGGAAAGAAGAACGCGGTTTGGACGGGTCACGCGGGGCGACTGGAACAGGGAATGAAAACGCTAAGCAGGCCATCGCGGCCTGAGAAGGGAGGCAAACCGCCCGCGAGCCTTATGATGTGTGAAGTTTTCTATCGAGCCATGGACACCAGCCGTCTGCTCCTGGCCTTTCTCGCCTTTGGCGCCGCCTGCACCACTCTTTGGGCCTGGATGCTGGCCACCTCGGGCTCCGCCGCAAAGGAGCCATGATGAGGAAGACCACGGCATCCGGGGGCTTCTCGAAACCATGCCCGCTCTCCTGGCCGATTTCTTCCCATTCCTCTACGCCCTCTGCTTCCTGGCGCTGCTCTGGCAGGCGTTCCGGATTATGTCCCGAGGGTTCAAGGCCGCGTCCGGCCCCCTGGAGCGCCCTCCAACCGTCACCACCAGCGGTGGTCGGGACGATCGCACCGGCCGGCTGACCATCCACCCCGAATTGCTTGATGCCGATGGTCAGCTCACCCGGGAGGATCTCCTCACGGTTCGGTTCAGCGGCGACAACGAGCCCACCCCCTTTCCCGGCGATCCGGCCTGAGGCCCCCTGCCGGCCCGGGATCCGATCCCCAGGAGAACGGCGATGACCGGCCGCTGAATAGGCTCGGAACCGTGACCCAGATTTCCGGCGGAGGTTGAAAGGTGGACCAGAGGACGAGAATCGTCGGGGCCGTGCTTGGGGGCCTGAAGCTGCCGCCCCGTTTCCGGCTGAAACTGGTGAAGGATGATCCGGTGCGTCTGGAGCTGAGCATCACCCCCGCCTACGGCAAGGAGCCGATTCTGGTGGGCATCGTCGAATCCCAGGATCTGGTGGCCCGCCGCGACCGCGAAGGCAGGATCCCCCGCGACCTTCAGGGCACCTGGGACTGGACCGTCCGCCACGGCACGGTGAGTACTGGGGGCTGGAACCCCTACCTCAAGGAGGCCCTGCAGACGATGTTCGAAACCGGCCTGCCGGCGATCGTCTACGAGGAAACCACCGGCGAGGATTACCACCCCGTCGACGGAATCCGTCACGTGCGTTGAACCCTGGGGCCCTGGCCGATCGCCTGCCCATCGACGACCAGCTGGAGGCCATCCGCGGGGCCCTCTCCCCTGGGGCCACCGTGGTGTTGCAGGCCCCCCCAGGCGCCGGCAAGACCACCCGGGTGCCCCTGGAGCTTCTGGAGGCCTTCGGAGACGAAGGGCGCATCCTGTTGATCGAACCTCGCCGCCTGGCAACCCGGGCGGCTGCCGAGCGGCTCGCCGCAGGGCTGGGCGAGGCGGTGGGCGAAAGGGTGGGCTATAGCGTGCGCCTGGAACGACGCAGCTCGAGTCGCACCCGCCTCGAGGTCCTCACCGGGGGGCTGTTCCTGCGGCGCCTGCAGGCCGATCCCGCCCTGGAGGGGGTGGCCTGCGTGATCTTCGACGAATTCCACGAACGGGGCGCCGAAGCGGACCTGGCCCTGGCCCTGGTGCGCCAGGCCCGCAGCCTGCTGCGGCCGGAGCTCCGCCTGCTGGTGATGTCCGCCACCCTCGACCTCGCACCCCTGGCGGCCGGACTCGATGGGGCCGCGGTGATCACCAGCCCGGGGCGCAGCTACCCCGTGGCGGTGGAGCACCAGCGGCCGCGGGAGCGGGAACGCCTGGAGCAGCAGGTGATCCGGGCCCTCGAGAGCCACTGGCTGGAGGAACGGGGCCCGGGCGAGACGGTGCTGGTCTTCCTGCCGGGCCAACGGGAGATCGGCGACACCCAGCGGGCGATCGAGGCCACGGCCTGGGGCCGGGATGGGGAATGCACACCGCTGCATGGCCAACTCTCCCTGGCGGACCAGGGCAAAGCGATCGCCCCGGCCCGCACGGCCGCCGGCAAGGTGGTTCTGGCCACCTCGATCGCCGAGAGCTCGCTCACGATCGCCGGAGTCACGCTGGTGATCGATTCGGGCCTGAGCCGCCGCAACCGCTTCGATCCCGCCACCGGCCTCGACCGGCTGGTCACCCTCCCCGCCAGCCTGGCCAGCGCCGAGCAGCGCCGCGGCCGGGCAGGCCGGTTGGGCCCGGGCCGCTGCTTACGCCTCTGGGCACCGGGTGAGGAGCAGCGTCGGCCTGGCTTCGATCCACCGGAGCTGCAGGTGTGTGATCCCCTGCCGATCGTGCTGCAGCTAGCCGAATGGGGCGACGCCCTTGGGGAGGAGCTGAGCTGGATCGATCCGCCCCCCCCAACGGCTCTGCAGGAGGCCTGCGAGCTGCTGGAGCAGCTCGGCGCCCTCGACGGCAGCGGCCGGATCACGCCGGTCGGCCGCACGATGGCGGGGCTTGGGCTGTCCCCCCGGCTGGCCCACCTGCTGCTGCGGGCCCAGGCGTGCGACAGCCTCGACCTGGGCTGTGAGCTAGCCGTGCTGCTCAGCGAGCGTGACCCGCTCAATCCCCGCGATGCAGGCAGTGATCTGCTGCGCCGGCTCGACTGGTTGCGGGCCCGAGCAGGCGAGCCGGCCGATCGCCTGGCCCCCGGACGCTCCTCCCAGCGGCGGGATCTGCAGAAACTCCAGGCCGAACTGAAGCGACAGGTGCTGGCAGCTTCGCGCCGGGATGGCACCACGGAAACGCGGGCCACCGCCCCCACCCCCTCCAACCCGGCAGAGTCCCCGAAGCCCGCTGGCACCGAGGGGCGCTCTGCCGCTTCGGAGGAGGCCATGGCGGCCCGGCTGCTGGGCTGGGCCTATCCCGAGCGGATCGCCCTGAGCCGCGGCCGAGGCGATGGGCGCTTTCTGATGCGTGGCGGGCGCGGAGCCGTGCTGCACCCCGACGATCCCCTGGCGGATGCCGAAGCCCTGGCCATCGCCACGGCGGATGGGGAGGGGGCCGAAGCCAGGGTGCGTCTGGCGGTGCGGCTGGACAGGGCCGATCTGGAGGAGCTGGCGGCGGCGGAAGGCCAGGAGGCGCTGGAGGCCCGCTGGGATCCCCAGGCCGAGCGGGTGCGCTGTGAGCGCAGTCTGCGGCTGGGGGCCCTGGTGCTGGCTCGCACCCCCTGGCCCGAAGCGCGAGGTGAGGAGGTGCAGGCGGCCCTGGCTGAGGGACTGCGACAGCTCGGTCTGGCGGCGCTGCCCTGGTGCCCCCGCAGCCGATCCCTTCAGCAGCGCCTCGCCCTTGCCCACCGCTGGCTGGGCCCGCCCTGGCCAGACCGTCGCCTGGAACGCCTGGAGGACGATCCGGCGGGCTGGCTAGGGGAACGGCTGGCCGGCCTGCGCAGCCGCCCGGACCTGCGGCAGATCGATCTGATCGAGGCCCTCTGGGGCGAGCTGGACTGGGCGGAGCGGCAACAGCTGGAGCGATGGTTTCCAGAAACCCTCGCGGTGCCCTCGGGTCGGCGGGTAGGCATCGACTACAGCGGCGAGGAGCCTGTGCTGGCGGTCAAGCTGCAGGAGATGTTCGGCGCCGCGGTGAGCCCCAGCCTGCTGGATGGACGGCTCCCAGTCACGGTGCATCTGCTCTCCCCGGCGGGAAGGCCCGCTGCCGTCACCCGTGACCTGCCCGGCTTCTGGAGCAGCGGCTACGCCGAGGTACGTCGGGAGCTGCGGGGCCGCTATCCCAAGCACCCCTGGCCGGAGGATCCCCGCCAGGCGGTGGCCACCGCCCTCACCAAGGCGAGGCTGGAACTGGAGAGCTCCAGCGTCAGGCCGCCTGGCACCGGTTAGAAGCCGGTTAGAAGACCGCTTCAAACAGATGGCCGAAGCCGAAATGGCGCAGGCCTTCCACGATCCCCTCGCAGCCATGGCCGCGGGCCCGGTAGGTGCGGGGCAGGCGGGGCAGGGCCGCCAACAGACCCGCTTCAGCATTACCCACCATCACGCTCTGCAGGCCGGTTTCGAACATGGCCAGGTCATTGAGGGTGTCGCCGGCCGTCACAACCCGGGCGTGATCCACCTCCAACCAATCGAGCAGGTCCAGCAGGGTGGAGCCCTTGTTCACCCCGGCTGGCAGCACATCGAGATAGCGGTTGTCGGACACCAAGCAATCCACCCCGTGGGCCTCGATCTCGGCAAGCTGGTCGTGATCGAGTTCGGCCGGATCGATCAGGTAGGCCAGACGCCGCTGAGCTGTCACCGGCTGGGCCGCGATGCCGGGAATGCGCGCCAGCAGGGGCAGCAGACGCTCCGGCAAACCGGCCCAGCGGGCCTCGATCGGATCGGTGGCCAGGGGCAGGGGTTCGAGGGTATGACCGCAGGCCACGGTGCTGCCCACATCCCCGATCACCAGATGGGGAGAACCGAGGCCCAGTTCCTGCTCCTCCCGCAGCAGCCGAGCCACCGAAGCCAGGTCGCGGCCTGTGCAGAACACATGCAGCACCCGTTGCCGCTCGGCCTGGAGCCAGCCATAGAAGCGTCGGCGCCAGGGATCGCTGCCCCCCAGCAAAGTGCCGTCCAGATCGGTCACGAGCACCAGGGCCGGGGCATCGGGCAGGGTCGCCGCCAGCTGGCCCTGCAGGAGCTCGCGGGGGCTGCTCTTAGGGGCCATGGACCCGGGGGCGAGCGGAGCCGAAGGGGAGCGGGCCGTGCCTCTCCAGGATCCCCGGTCCCCAGGCCCGGATCGCGCCGCTCAACGATGCGGATGCGTGGGAGGGCCACCAGGGCAGGCTGGGCGATGGGATCGGAAGGGGCACGTCTGCTTATGGAGCACGGCTGCTGATCGAGCACGGATGCTGATCAAGCACGATCATTCTCGCGCAGGCCCCAGGGATCCGGGGCCAGCGGAAGCGATGCTGACCCGCAACCGGAAAGGGGTGGAGTTCGCGGGTCTAGCGTGACTGGTCGGCCATGTATTCCCCCTGATCCGTCCATGCCCTCCCCCGGCCTCGGTTTCCCCGGCAATCGCCGCGATGGTGCCCGCCAGCTGAGCATCGTGACGCTGATTGGCGGGGCCGCCCTCACCCGGATCGACCATCCGCTGGGTCAGGTGGTGCTGCTGATCACGATTCCGCTGGGGCTGTACTGGTGGACGCTCTATCGCCAGCTCAGCGAATGACGATGGCGGCCCCCTCCCCGAGCCCAGAACGAAACGCCAGGGGCCTGCCCCGCTATACGGTTGGAGAACTGAATGGGGCGATCGGCAACCTGCTGGAGCGGGGCTTCGCCCCTCGCTTTCTGGTGGAGGGAACAGTCAGCCGCCCCCAGATCAAGAAGGGCCACCTCTGGCTCAGCCTGAGCGATGGGGAGGCGTCGATCAATGCGGTGATCTGGGCCTCCCAGCTCCGCCAGCTGGCCTTCGTGCCCCAGGAGGGCGATGGGGTGGTGGTGGTTGGCAGGCTCAACTTCTGGATCGCCCGAGCCACACTCACGGTCCAGGTGCTGGACCTCAGGCCGAGCCTCACCGCCGTGCTGCGCCAGTTCGAGCAGGTGCATGCCGTGCTGGAGCCGGAGGGCCTGTTCGAGCCCGCGCGCAAACGCCCCCTCCCCCGGTACCCCGCCCGCATCGCCCTGCTCACGAGCGTGCCGAGTTCGGCCCTGGCGGACATGCTCCGCACGGCCCACGAACGCTGGCCGGCGACCGCTCTGCTCGTGGTGCCGATCCCTGTGCAGGGAGCGGTGGGGGCAACGATCCGGGAGGCCCTCGAGCAGCTAGCCAGCCGAACCAACACCCTGGGAATCGAGGCCCTGGTGCTGGCCCGGGGGGGCGGCAGCCGCGAAGACCTCAGCGTGTTCGATGGAGAAGCCCTGGCCCGCAGCCTGGCCGCCTTTCCGGTGCCCGTGGTCTGCGGGCTCGGCCATGAGGACGACACCACCATTGCCGATCTCGTGGCGGACTACCGCGCCGCCACCCCCACCGCCGCCCTGGTGGCCCTGCTGCCGGACCGGCGGAATGCCGCCCAGAGCCTGCGGCATAGCCGCCATCATCTGCAGCAGCTGCTCCGCCTAAGGCTGCAGGCCCTGGCTGAGTCCCTGCGGCGCCAGCAGGAACGCCTGGAGCGGCTGCATCCCGCGTTATGGATCGCCCAACAGCGACTGTCCCTGCAGCACCAGAGGCAGCTGCTGGCCGCCCTGTCGCCCGATCAACTGTTGCGCCGAGGGTTCGCCCTGGTGCGGCGCGAAGGCGGGCAGGTGGTGCGCTCGATCGACGCGGTGGCCCCGAAGGAATTGCTCAGGATCGAGCTCGCCGATGGCTTCCTGCGAACCCGGATCGAGGGGCTGGAACCCCGGGGCACCCCGGGCGCAAACGCTTCCAAGGCAGGAGGGGGCTCCCTGAAGGAATCGGTTCCACCCCCATCGCCAGCCCCTTGAGTCCCGATGTCCTGTTTTCCGATCCCACCCCACCATGCCCCGCCCCCGAGCCTCAGGTCAGCGCGCTGGCCAGGGAACTCCCGAACCCCAGGCCAAAGCGCCGTTATCTCCACCCCTGCCGGAGGAGTCGGGCGATGGCATCGACGACCTGAATTTCCGCCAGGCCCAGACCGCCCTTGATCTCACCCTCAGTGAGCTTCAGAGCAGCGAGCTGGATGTGGAGGCCATGGCGGATCTCTATCGCCGTGCCCTGCGCTACGCGGATCGCTGCGAGGCGGTGCTGGAGCAAGTGGAGCAGGAGGTGATGCAATGGAATCCCCAGGAACCGGCCAACGAACCGGAACCCTTCGCGCCGTGAATTGATCCGGATTCCCCACCATGTCCCCTGAACCCAGCTCGAACCAGCCTGCCCGTGCCGAGGCTGGTGATTCCACGACGCCCAAGGCCGGCGGACCGCCGATGCCCACCCCACTCAGCTGGGTTTACCTGGCCCTAGCGGTGGCCGGGGGAGTGCTTCCCTGGCTGGCGAATCTGGAGTTCATCCACACCTACGGCCAGGCTTTCGACATCGGCCTGTTCGTGCGACTAGCGAATGGGAACCCGGCCGCCCAGTCCCTGTCGCGGGATCTGGCGATCGGTGCCACGGCGATCACGATCTGGATGGTGAGCGAGAGCCGGAGGCTGCGGTTGCGGGGCTTGGGCTGGGTTCTGCTCAGCTGCGTCACGATCGCCTTCGCCTTTGGGGCACCGATGTTTCTATACCTGCGCGAACGTCGCCTAGCTGAGCTGGAGTGTCAGGGGCTGGAGGGAATCGGCTGATCGGCTTCAGCTTCTGCTGTCGGGGCCAGCCGCCGGGGGTCGGTCCACAGCCACGGCATCCACCGTGATCGTGGCCGAGCTGGCATCCACATCGCCATCAATATCCGAAGCGCCAGCAACCGACATGGGTGCTCCACAGGAGGGGCATTGGATCATGCCGATGCTGGGGGCGCCGCAGGCCGGACAGGTCACGAGGCGGCGAGTCAGCAGACGCCAGCCGATCAAAGCCGCCGCCCCCACAAGCAGGGGCAGCAGCAGCAGGGTGAGGGTGAGCCCGCCGAGGAGTTCAAGCAGGAGCCGACCAGCGGGCCCGGGGATCAAGAGGAGGAGACCTGCAAGGAGAATCCACCCCCACGGGAGGGAACGGTTCATCGTTGGAAGCGGGGATCATTCTCAAGCCACCGTTCCAGGGCCGCCAGCAGTTCAATCCCTGCCCAACCGAGGATGAGGGCAAGGACCAGCCAAACAACAAGGGCGCAGACGCCAACCACCAAGGGGACTAAGGCCAAAGCCACCGCGAGGGTGATCACTAAGGCGCCGACGACAGTGCAGAGGGCGAGCACACCGGCCCGGAGCGGCCGGATCTGAGGAGCGGATGGCAGCACGGCGGGCTGGAGATGGGCTTTGTTTCCATCCTCACCCGGCAGGTCAAGGTGAGGGGGAGGCCAAGGGTGTGGATCGCCTCCCCTGCGAGCGGCGATAGCGGACAACGGCAACGCAGTGGCCGTAATAGAGGATCGCCCCCAAAAACCAGATCCACAGGGTGAAGAGAAGAATGCAGCCCACAACCCCATAGGCCTGAAAGCGGAGACCGAGGACAAGAAGACTTCGTCCCAACAAGAGATTGAGAAGCGTGATGCCAGATCCGGCAACGGCCGCAGCCGGCACAAGGGGAGCCAGGGGAATGCGGCGCGAGGGGAGCCACCAGAGCAGGGCCAGGGTCACCAAGATGGCGATAGCCAGGGAGATCAAGATATCGAGACCGAAGGAAACCGAGACACCGGCCCGCAGAAATGGCGGCAGAAGGGGATCAATCCAGGAGCGAATAAAGCTAAAGCCAATGAAACGGATGTTGCTGATCCATTGATCAAGGACGATCAGAGGCCCCACAAACAAGAGCAACAGAAAGGCTTTCAGTCTCAGGGTGATGAATCGAACCACCACCTGCTGCGCGGTTAGGGCCTCAAAGTCCAGGGGCCGGTTCCACCAAAGTCGATCAGCCCCCCGCTGAAGCGAGAGATAGATGTTGTTGGCGCTGAAGGCCAAGAGCAGAAAACCAAGCAGGCCAGCCCCGATTCCCTGCCGGAGGAAGCGGGTGAGGGTTTCCTCAACGACAAGTTGGGATGAGATCGGAATGATCTGACCGATCAGATGAAGGAGCCGATCGAGTAGGTCCCGATCGCGTCCCAGCCAACGGGAGGCCATCGATAGACCGATCAGAAGGGCCGGAAAAAATGATTGAAGCGTGTGGTAGGCGAATGCCGCGCTGAGATCAATGCAGTCTGTGCGCAGCCAAAGCAGATACGCATGCCAGAGCATCCTCAGGGAACGGTGCCGTTGCCAGAGGCGCACCAAAGGGACCAGAAAGGGTCAAACCACAAAAGCAGGTTTCAACTTCCATTCCCCGTGGGCCCGGTAACCTCATCAATCGTCCACCAACGCCCCCGTCACCAACACCGCCTACGCTGCCAATCAGGAATCAATCGCTTCATGCACACTCATCGCCGAGATCCTCTCCCGCCATGGCGGTGGCGAGCCATGCCCCCAGGCCAGGCCTCCGATGGACAGGCACAGGCACAAAAAAACCACCCGTTGGGGTGGCTTTCAAGCGTGTCTTCTCGACACACGTCACGACCTGCTGTTTGATCACGCAGGCGGTGGGAAAGTTTTACCTGGCATCGCGCTATTTTCGCAGGGGGCTGCCCCCCAACTATCGTTGCCGCTGCTGCGTTTCACACCCGAGTTCGAGATGGATCGGGGTGGTTCCACAACGCTATGGACACCAGGATAGATCAAACTGCTCTCACAATTGATCTTCCTTTCCCAGGGATGATCCCTGAGAACTGCATAGGTCACTTCAAAGCTTCATGTCAGCATTCTCGGCCGATGGCCTCATCTGCCCTCATCATCCCAAAAGAGTTGAGTTACATGTCGTTTTAAAGGCTGGAAATTAAGCTTTCAGAGCTCGAGGTTGGTCAAGCCCTCGGTCTATTAGTACTCCTCCGCTTCACGCATTACTGCGCTTCCACGTAGAGCCTATCAACGGGTGTTCTTCCCGTGAC
>Ga0209298_10000464_pt1 | contig 26902 bp, 27 predicted proteins | sample S_140806_EF_Meta_FD_187325 | JGI IMG/M metagenome (GOLD analysis project Ga0209298, IMG submission 187325) | Freshwater microbial communities from Lake Simoncouche, Canada to study carbon cycling - S_140806_EF_MetaG (SPAdes) (version 2) | ecosystem: Environmental > Aquatic > Freshwater > Lake ... | reverse complement strand
ATGCTCTGAAGTGTTGGTCTTTGCATCGTTTAGTTGAGAACCCAACGAAACATTGGCGTTTTCAAGGTCTGTGATGCGCGCTGATAGTGATTCTACCACTTTCATCCAATCTTCTGCGCTCATTGCTTCTTGAGCGGCTGCGGCCGGCCTCATTTCAGCAACTAATCCATCCGCGCCCACCATTAATACTGAACCGTCTTCCAACGTGTATTCACCCTCAGGTGCAGGTACAGGGTTGCCGGTTTCATCAAGCACATAAATATCCACGCCGACTGTCCAAGCCTCTGCTGACGTGTAGAGCATTGTTCCGTCTGCTGTTTTCGCTTCTGTGGACAACTTAATGTCCTGCGATAGTTGGATGCCTAACTGAGAAGGCTCCACGCCAAACTTGTTAAGAATGGCAACTAAGCGGTTTTTGTATGTTGAACCCATGATTCTGTTGGATATTTTCAATAGAAACGGGGCGTTTTCATTTTTCCGCAATGAACACACAAAATTTTGTTTATTTCGATGATTGCGTGTACGGCTGATTCGATACCCATCTCAAGGGTTGAGCGTCAAAATTTGAGTGGCTAAAATCGATTTTTGAGGTGTTTACAGGCACGTGTCGATACCGGAATGGGGATGGCCTAAAAAATGAAAAACCGTGTAAAGCCATTGCCCACACGGTTTTTGCTAACAAAACTTTATCATATCACTGACGAGGCAACAAAGATAACAACTTTGATATCTCAATCAAAGCACCTTCTACACGTGTATCAAGAGAATTGTCATTTGAAAATGCTGCCCTGCTCAGTAAAACTTGCTCAAAACGGCCTTCAATACTGAATCCGGTCACACTTTTGTCCATCACCTTGCTCCATAACTGCTCATCATGAACCTTTACACCTATCATCCAAGTTCCAACCGGTACATCCATTCCAAACGCGCGTGATTTGTCCTGCTCTGATTCTACAAGCCAACTCTCAACCACAGTACATCCGTTGATTGGAACTATATGCTCATAAGTGTGGTCATGGTGGTGATTCTGTTGCAGGAACATGTGCGCGCACTTTTCAATAGTCGGTTGGTCAAAGAATACATAGTATTCTTCATTTTTGTCCTTGTCATACCGGTAAATTTTCTTGTCCGGTACAAGTGCCGCGCCGTACAGCATTTTGCGCTCTGCCTGTACTTCTGATAGTTTCATGTCGGCAAGTGCCACCCACCGTTCTTCAATAGCAGGTGATTGTACAAGTCCTATGGCGTATACACCCAACTGTCCGTTGTCGTCAACCACGCATTTCAATAGTTTCTTTGCTTCCATTTCGCTTATTTGTTGCTTGTTATGTGCTTTGATTTATTCGCTTGCTAATTTACCCAACTCTTGCCAATCTTTCAACTTTGTCACGCGCATCGTTGGCATTCTTTACATCACCTGAGAGGACGTATGATGGCCTCATCTGTTCCGGTCTGTTGTTCAAGAAACCCAAGTTGAGGTTTGCCGCTTGAGGTACAGACTCTCCACCGCCACCACCACCGCCGGATACTGATGGGGGTGGACTTGAACCGCCCGGTGGCTCACTACCTGCTGCGTATTCTGTCTTGCGAATAGATGCAACCTGCGCAAGTCCTGATGCTACTGCCGCACCTGCTGCGATTGCGGCACGTATTGGAGCATCCGGTGATGGAACTGTCAACTGTGATGCGTATGCGGCTGTGGCTGATTGATAAGTTTGTATCAACGCTTGCGCTATCTGCAACGCCTTATTGCGTTTGAACGAACGCTTGCGGTCGCGTTCACTGCTACCTGCAAAGGCTTCATTTAACGAACTCAACGCACCTATCATACTTGATGCTGTTCCGATACGCGCGTTGGCAATTTCTTCAGCGCGTGCCTTGTCTTTTTCAGCCTGTTCAGCGTCCTTGGCTTCCTTCTCTGTCCTGTATTTGTCATTAATTTCTTTGACTTGACCTTCATAAACTTCAGTCAGAGCAGCAGTATCATAACCTTGTTGCTCTAAAACAGCAGATTCTTCAAAGTATTTGGTGCGCAATGCGTCCAAGTCTACTTGCTGTTGTGTCATCTTAGAAAGTCTCAAGTCCTCATCGGCACGCTCTGACAAGGTCATAGCTTCCATTGCCGCTTCCTGACGCAATTTATTTGCCTCAGCGTTGGCGTTTGCTATCACCTTCAGCCGGTCTGCTTCAGCATCCGCAGTGATTTTTGTTTTTTCCGCTTCCCATAGCTTGGTCAATTCAGCAGTCTGTGTAGCGTTGCCCTGTGCCTTGGCCAACAGTTCTGTGTACTTCAACTCAACCGCACGTAGTTCTTTGTCTGTAGCGGACAGGGTTTGTTGATACTGTTCCTCTTTCAGTTTGGCAATAGCATCAGCAATCTCTTGCTCTTTTTTTAACCTTTCCTCATTAGCCTTGGCGTTAGCCGTATTGCGGTCATCTCTTGCCTTGTTCTCATCAGCAGTAATTTTGTTTTCAATTCCGGCCTTCTGATTTTTCAAGGCTGTTAACGCTCTTTCACTTTCTTTCAATGTCTTATCACCCTCAGCCGCGACAGCAGCCGGGTCAAAGAGCAGTTTGGCCACACTATCATTTAGACCGGCTTGTAGACTACCAATGCTTGCATACGTTTCATCGCTGATGACACCTACTGCGTTGAGGCCGGCAATCACTTGGTCAACACTGTACAAAAGAATCTGTAAGGGCGCAGTCAAGAACATGAGTATGCCTTTCAAAATATCGGCGTTGCGCTTGGCCGCAGCCACCTGCGCGTCCTTTTGTGTCTTCTGTGTCTGTATAACAATCTCTTGCTCCGTAATGGCTGTAGTGAGTGCGTTGAGCTTCATCTGTTGTATTTCCTTCTCTGTCTTGCCCTGCTGTTTGAGAATTTCCTCTTGCGCGCTGACTGCGTCTACTTGCTCCTTAGCAAGCGCAGCCTTCTCTTGCTGTGCCTTGAGTTGCTTTTCATCCTCACCACTTACGCCGTCCATCAGCGACAACAACTCATCGGAATACGCAACGATGCCGCCAATGGCAGCTACAAGCAAAAAGATAGGATTGGTCAGCAATGCCTTGCCAAGTGAACCCAAACCACCTATCATTGACTTGATACCGCCACTAAACTCAGAAAATGAAACGGACTTGAGATTGCCGGCCATACCGCGTAGTGCTGAACCAACGCCCTCAAAGTCAAGATTGGCCAACCTGCCACCAAGTAGCTGAGCATTGCCGCTGAGTCCTTCAAATGCGTTACCGGCATTGGCGCGCGCGGCCTCAGCAGCGTCACCCATTTGGTCTTTCAACCTACCCATCTGTCTTGATAGCTTCTCAAATTCCTCAGTGTTTGGGTCAAGTTGCTCCAACTCTCTTTGCATTGTCTTGTATTGCTTGCGCAGATTCACCACGCTACTTGCGTTGGCGTTCACCGCACCGCTCAGGTCATTGAGATTTTTCTCTGCGCTACCTGTGTCAACGTCAATTTTGACGCCTATGCTTTCATCAGCCATGATTGATTAGTTTGTAGGTTAGGAATAAAATGATGAGCCAACCACCGTACATGCTTGCGTACTTCAACAACCGGTAAAGTTGTAATCGCCGGCCTGTAAGCAATCTGCTTGGTTCTGTTGTGCGTACACCCAATTTAATGAGCGACAATGTTCCGGAAATGATGTTTGTATCAGTGTTCATCGCGTCTGTGTATAATCAATGCCTAATGTAATGTTCAGAGCCGGTGTTGGGTACGTGTTAGGCGTTGCGCCTATGTCGTCAAGTCTTACATACAGCGTGAACTCACCGGGGTTGGTAATCAAATTTATTACAGGTGTTACACGCCATTCGCCACCTGCCCAATCATCTTCACTGACCATTACAGGTGTTGATGCGTCCAATGTACCGCCCTTGTTGTTCAGTACAAACGTCCAATAACTTGTCACCCAAAATCCTTGCGTATCTGAGGCAATCACGGTGGCGCGACATATCCACGTTGTATCCTCAGGCAGTACCAACCGCTTGAGGATTGAACCACCAAAACTTACTTGAATTTGAACGCCTGTTGCTGCAAAAATTGTTTTATTTCCAAGCAATACCGAACCGGATTGAAGTGAACCAATGTTACCTACTGAACCGCGTGTTCCACCACCGAAATGGTTGCCTGTGTTTACAACCTTGGCGTCACTTCCAAAGATAGACAAACCTGTGCCGGCGTTGGATACCTCATGCCTGCGTCCTATCATAATTGATTGGAATAGTGGGGTGTCCACCTTAAATGATTCGCCGATTATTACTGAGCCTGATGGCGTTATGTCGAACTTGCTATTTTCAGTTCGCACTAAGTCAAATGGTTTTACAAGTGGTTTGGTGATATCGGTCAGTACATTTTCGTACCTAACACCATCAGCCGCAGCATTAGTACCACCGGCAACTTGCCCAAAGCATTTACTCTTCTGCTCTGACCAACTCAATCCAAGTTGGTCGCAACAGTCTTGTGTGCCTACAACAGGGTTGCCATCTCCATCCACCCAATTTAAACTGCCATCCCTATTTGATGAAATCGGAATTGCTTGGCAGCGTTGGACAGGATTGATAACCTTCATGAATGTTACCTTGGTAGGCATGTCAGCACCGTGTTTGTAGTCGGTGATTTTCGTGATACGCCAATAACATCCAAAAAACCAATAGTAATTTTTGAATGAAAATTCCAACACATCCGTTGTATCCATCATTACAAACGCCTCCAATATGCGTGCGCGTTTGCTGTATATCTCGTCAAAAAATGCGCGCCAATACACATTGAATAGGTTATTCACCGGATTGGTAATGATGTTAAACAGTGGTGTTTCCGGCGCAAAATTGAGGTCGCTGTCTGAATAGTCTGCGTATGTAGTGCTGTAGTGATTGAGTAGTCTGAACCAAGTTCCGTCTGTACGATAGTAAGTGTCTGCCCAATACAACGCTCTGAGTCCGGGTGGTACATACTTGTTTGCGCTATCCACAAAACGAGGCATCACCGCCGCTGTTCCCGGAAAGGCATTACAGGGTGTTGCTATTGCCGTGAGTTGTACTTTGTACTCGCCGGTGGCAAATAGGTGAGGTGTGTCAGTTGCGGTTTCAGTATAGCCAACTACTTGATAACTACCATACACTCTATTGCCAACCGATACATATGTTTGATTGCCAATGTCCTTTCCATCCTTGTAGGACATGGTCAACTGCTGATTCAACTCGTCAGATGGTGTAGACATCGTGTAATCTTTGTCAATTACAATCTTATCAGTCCAATCAATAGTTTCACCCGTTCCAAGGTAGTCAATCATTGGAGCAATGTTGATTTGATTCGGTATGAGTTTATCACCCTCAATGACGCAGTTAAACATTTTTAGCACATCAGATACAAAGTCAATCTGATTCACATCCGGCGCACTTTCTTGCATATCCACAGGATATGGCAAGTTGCCAAGCGCAAAAGTGTTGATTGATACAAGTTCCCAACCCGTTCCAACAAACCCTGTTGATGCCCCGGCATACATTTTAAGTGTATTGCCTCCACCAACTCCCAATGAATCTGAGAATTTTAGAAAGAAAAACACCTTGCTGCCTGCCTCCAAGAAGTAACCATCACCCATGCCCGGTTGTCTGACTGCGTATACTTGCGCCCTATGAAAATAAGTTCCGGCACTGTTGGCAGCTATGGAAACTGTGTTAGCGGTTGCCGCACTTTGTATGAAGTAGTCACCATTTGGTCGTTGTATGAGTAATGAAAGCGTGACCGTGGTGCTGTCTGTTCTATCCCAATCCCAAGTAGCCCACAAATCAAACAGGAAAAATCCATCGTATGGCGCAGTGTAATAGCTGAACCCGTTGTTTGGGCCGATGTTATTGCTGTACGCGTTCAACACGTCTACCACCTCAAGCCAAGGTGTGATAGGCGAAGGTGGCACAGAAGGGCCATAACCCGGATATATGCCATCCCATCCCCAACCATAGTCGTCACCCCAATACACAAACCCACGCGGATAATCATCTGTAAAATTCACAACTGCGCGAAATGCGATTGCTGAGTTGTTGTACGCGAATGGCCTATTGCCCAACCATGGCGCCCAAATATCACCAAGAATAGCAAGCAGTTCCGGCGCGTTCAAAGTGAACCCTGCTTCCTCAACCACTGACTTTAACAGCCAATCCCAACGTACACTTGGTGACTGTTTAATTGCTAATGATGGCTCTGATGTATTTAGTTCGGACACTTGAAGGTCATTATCACTGCCTCTATCAATCATTGAGTACAGCACATACTCGTTTGGCTGTGTGTCTATGTACGTTTGGTCAAGGTCATGATTCAAGTCTTGCAACGCGTCCAAGTCAACGAATTTCTTGCCGCGTAAAAGTGTGAACAAGTCAGGCACATCCGTGTAGAACGTCACCTCAGCATCGGCACGAACGTCTGACTGAGTCACAATTTTGTTTACGCGCAAAAATCCGCGCACCAACGGCAACTCATCAACTAAGATTACAGCATTGTTCTTTGAGTCAAAAATATCTGTGTTTCCGGGTGAATACGTGGTATATGGCGCGTGGTCCAACAACGCCTGATTGAGTTCCGTCATTGGGATGCGAAACTCACGTGTGTAGCCGGCACGTGATTGAAAGTTACTGATGCTCTTAAATTCCCAATTCTGACTGATGGTTTCATCCGGATACAAGTCCAAACGCGCTGTTTCCGTTGGCACTCCACCTATCCAAGTGATGTATGAGGTCTTGATTACTTGTCCGGTTGTTTGAAGTGGGTCGTACACTAATGTGGCCTCATCAGTAACTCCGCAATTTGCCGTGAGACTCGAATAAGTTGTAAGCACAGCAGGACCAAGGTTCAAACCTGCTTTGGTGAAACAAGTTACAGTTAAACCACCACTTGATTGAATTGTGTCTAACAGTAGCTGTGCTTGCTCACAATTCCAATTCAGTGAACTTGCCGCACTAATGTACATCTTGTTGATTGCAGTGTTTACATTATCCGGTTCACTGAGATACTGCGTGTACAATGTTACACCTGTACCGCCTTTGGTGATTAGTATGGATACTTTACCCGTCATGACCAATAAGGTTGAGCGATTTTTATTGTAAAAGTCACATTGACCAACTTGCCGTTGCGTGCGCGCCGTTCTAAGAACTGTACATCTTCAACAGAACACGGGATGTTTCCGCCGGCTGTTGTGATAAGACTGACCTGATTGGACACAAACAAACTGCGTAATGCTTCATACTCTGACTCTTGAACCCAATCACTCGTCACCGACAATGTACGTTCCACAAGGGTTGGCCTATCAACGAGTGTACGTCTGTTGGTAGCGTGGACATTTCCCGTACCATCGAACACCGTGCGTTCAAACCGCTTGCGGTCTATCTGATTGGTGTACTCGTTTTTCTTAATGAAGTTCCAATAAGTCCAACCGGCCTTTGAGCCAATCCACCCCAAGCGCACACGGTCGTGGTTACAATCGGATTGTCCATAGCGTTCAGCATTGTAAAATACATACTTGCGAGATTTGGGCAGGTTAGTTTTTGTTTTATACTGCACTGTATAGAACATCCAATTTGAGTAGTTAGCAGGTGGTACAACATTCGGGTTAGTTGCCTCAGCTAAGTTGCCCGGAAACACACCAACATGAATGATTCGGTTGTCCGGTGATGATGTGGCCGGGTCATATGTCCAAGTAAATGTGGAATACGTAGCCACATCCCCTACATACAAAACAAATTGTATCAGGTCTGCCGTATTGGTATTAAGGCCTGTTTTACCGTCCCATGGCGTTGTAAAGACACCATAATCATCAAGAAAGCAAGGTATGGCTACCACTTTGCCTGCTACTGCTGCGAATGGCATACTGTCCTTGTAGTACCACGTGTGCGTTTCTGTATTAAGGTCGTTCATTACAAGCGACTGATTGTTGGCTAACGCAAAACGTGTTTCCGGATTTGGCTTGTATCCGTCAGTGATTTGATAATATCCATTCACTACAAGCACATCAGAATCAGCACCTTCATCTAACTCAGTTAGCACGCCGGCCTGTAACCACCAACCACTTACACGGATTCCATACGTTCTGAACCCGTTGCCCTCCGGTTCAGATGCGAAAGCATCGCAACCGATGTCGTGTAAACCCACCTGCGGCTCAAAATTTCGCAAGTAAACAAGTGGAGCCAAGTCGAAATACAACCGCTCATCTTGAGGTGCTTTATCGCACAGAAAATTGTAAATTTTGCCATTGCTGTTATCCGTCACAGTTACGCCGTACTTGAAACCGGGTTGTGTGGTGTCCGTGGACTTAGCGATGACCATGAGTTTTTGATTGCGTACTGACCACTCATCCGGAAAGTCTTCAATTGTAATTGCCATTGTAGTTGTTATTTGGTGATGTACTTGTCGGCTTTCAGTTGAGATAGCACAGCAGTTTTAACCCCAAGTGCCAACTTTTTTTTGTATTGTGGGGCAACGAAACTCACGGCGTCACGCATGTAGTGTATACCCTCAATTCCGTTGCGACCAATACTGCGCGCAATCACATAGGCCAACTGATTCCATTCCTTGTCAGTTGCGCGTGTCTTGGTTTTACTGCGTTTGTTCTTCAATACAAGTTTCGGTTGTTTCTTGAAACGCCCACGGTCATCACGCATCTGAATGCCTTTGACTTTCAACCACTTGAGAATCGGCGCAACCGGTGGTGGTTTTGAGCCGGGTGTCCTGCCTTCTTCAATCACGTCTGCGTAGTCACGGGTGGACTTCTGCTTGGTGGTGAATATCACCTGCATAGTTGCCCCACGTTTCCACAATCGGTATGTAAGGTCATTTTGTAAAGTGCCTGTTGCTACACGTCTTGCTTGCTTGCCGCGAATGGTTCGCTTGAGTCCTATGTTAATTTTGGCTTGAGCAAGTACAGCAACAGCATATTCTTCAAGTGCAGCACGATATGCTGACCTGTCATTGTTGAATATATCACCAAGTTGCGCCATTAGTTTACACGAAATGCACGCAGATATGAGCCGCGTGGCGTAAATGAAATAGTTGCCCCACCGTTAACTGCTGCTAATACCAATGTTAGAGAAGTTGTTGAGTTAGCCACTACATCGCAATATCCACGAAATATGGTTGGGGCAATAGCACTGCGCGCTATATCACTTGCAAAGTATGGCGTGTTAGACGGATATATGCTGCCACTGCCTATGGAGAGTGCATGTAAACTGCGAAAGGATATTTCAGATGCGCTGCCTTCAAAGCTGCCGTGGAAATTTATGATGCTGCCTGACCATGTAAAACCAACACGACCGCCGCCAGTTGGGTTGAAAGTTGGTGCTAACATCCAACAAGCCTCAATGTAATAGGTGCGGTCACTTGTCGTAGATGGTAAAGATAGTGATATGTTACACGAAGTGGCAGATGTAGCACCAACATTAATGGCTGTGACAGACGTACCACGTGTCATTAACATTGGAAGACTGACGCTGTTTAACTGCGTCTGTATGGCACTTGTGACTCCGTCAAGGTATCCGAACTCTGTATTGTTCACTGTACCACTGCCTATCTTGGCCGCGTCAATACTTGATGGTAAGTCAGACGCTACTAATGGTGTACTGCTTGTAATAAGACCTTTGCTGTCGTATGTAACCTTTGTAGCAGTTGTGCCGGCGATGGGCGCGTTTGCTACAACTCTTTGCGATAATTGTGTTTGTATGTTAGCGGTTGTGCCATCTAAATAGTCAAACTCCGCATTGCTTACCGAACCACTTCCAATTTTTGTTGCATCTAAATTGGGTATCTGAGATTGAGTAAGTGCCTGATGCTGCCATTTAGCAGGTGAACCGCCGTACACCCACACGTCATTCGCAGTAGGAGTGCCGGATTGAAAGTCAACACCGTGAACCCTGTGTACAGTTGGGTTGGGGTATGTGCCTTGTAAGTCGCCACCTGCTGTACCGCTTGGTGGAAGTGCGGTTGGCTTGTTTAGTATTTCTGCTACACCGCTTGCCGCGTTCCAATCGGAGTTAACTTGCGCATCAGGAATGGTTGGTTTATTCAGGATTTCAGACACACCTGATACTGCATTCCAATCCGAATTCACTTGCGGCGGCACATCACTAATGGTGATAAATCCGCTGTCATTCGTTAACTCACTTGTAACCGTTGGAATGGGAGGGATATCAGCAGACGTAATGAATGCCGAATCATTAGTCAGTTGACTTGTTAATGTTGGTATGGTTGGTTTATTGAGAATCTGAGCCAATCCGCTCGCGGCATTCCAATCGGAATTGACTTGAGCCGCGGGAATAATTGGTTTATTCAAGATTTGAGAAACACCGCTCACGCTATTCCAATCAGAGTTGACTTGGGAAGCAGGTATGGTGGGCTTGTTTTTGATGTAGTCAAGTGCTGATGTGTTCGATTGTTTCCAATCGCTCTGTATTTGTGGTGATGGAATGTTTGGCTTGTTTAGTATCTGTGACAGGCCTGATGACGAGTTCCAATCACTGTTGACTTGTGCTGCCGGTATTGTAGGTTGATTTGTCAAGTCTGCGTAGTCACCTGAAAAAGCAACATCCGATAAACTTGATACATCGGCCTTCTCATTAAACCACAATGCGAGGTCAAGTTGGTCTGCTATATTTCCAACTATATTGCCCCATGAGATAGTACCAACTGTACTGACCAACTGTACGCGGCCATCACCCAAGTCAGTCACTTGTATTCCTGCACCATCTACGAGGTCAAGTACATTCTGAACCGCATTGGGAGTGCTGTTGGTCTTCAACAGAAGCGTGGATGGAACAACCGGTGGTATGGGTGACGAGGGTATAAATGGTGCGCTAAATGATGCCGGAATATCGCATGCTGACCAATTCCATGGAAAGGTCAACCCGAATGAAACAGCAGCACCCGAAAGTGTGTGCTTGTACTCCATAAGGAACGGCTCAATCAACGGCACGCTGTCGAGTTCAACGTCATAGCCGAACACGTTGTAACCATTCCTGATTTCCGCAAGCAAGTCCTCAATGAGTTGGATACAATCACTGACTACTTCACGTTGGTAGCGTGACTTGTCCTCTACACTGCGTGGTAGGTCAGCAAACACGATGGTTAACCGGAATGTTCGACTGCCCACGCCGGTCTGAACACCGGTCAAAATGCTGTGCATCAATGGATATTCCGGTGCTTGAGACAGGTCAATGTCCTTGCTTTCACCATAGGTGTATGACCGGATGATAGAGTGAGCCTGTGCAAAATATGCTAAACGCTCGACAACTGTGTTATAGGTTACTTGATTAAACATGCTTATTGAGTGCTTTGATTTTTTGTTTTTCCGCTTGTACCCAATCCTTCATGTAGGTCAAGTGCGTTAACACCCTTGTAACCTTCATCTGAATGATATCGTCAAACCGTGTAATGTCCCGGTCAGCCAAACTTTCTATCACGTCAAGCCACCCGTACCTACTGAGGTCTGTACTGAGTCTGATTCCGCTATCATCTCCATCGCTGTCCTGTTCAAAGACTCTACTGAATTTTTGTACAAGTTTGTTGCGATAGTCGAAAAAAAAACCAACGCCCCGTTGACCAACCCCATATTCATTTGGAGTATCTCAGGCATGTACTTGTCTACATCCCCTGAATCGTATGGCTTAATGGTGTACAGTTCTCCAAGTTTGTCCTGTACCGGTCTGAAAAGCACCGCCATGAGTTTGGGCAGTGCTGTGTAATCTATGTCATCACCCTTCCATATGCTTTTCGCATACGTGTCCGCATCTACATATTCCGCAAGTGTTACTGAATTCAAATCCGGAATGAACCCAAGCCGTTGCCCACCGATTACAAACGTATGACGCATCATTGGCGTACCTGTCACGCATGCTTCTTCAAACTGCGCACAGATAGCGTCAATGCCGGCTACTTGAAATTGGTCTACCACCTTGCGGCTACAGCCGGTTGCGACCATGACGCGCTCTGTGTCTCCAATAGCGTTGTGATAGTCAACATACTGTTTTAAGGTAATGCTGTTGTATGTGGCTGCTACTTGTACTTTCATAGAGCAAATGTAACAGGTTACAACGTGTTACAACTTAGAAACGGAATCATGTTCTCAATTCCGACACGCCTGTCACAGGTTGCCGGCTATCTGAATAACAGGCCTGCCTTCTTCACCTGTAATCTCTGTGCGTTCAACGTATCCTCTGCGCTTGCCCTTGGTTTTCAAGTAGAATATAGTTGATGCTGTGTCCCCGTTGGCGATTAGTTGATGCAAGTGCGTCTCAGCGAAATCAATGGCCATTTCTGCCAAGGCTTCAACTGACTTTCGATAGTCCTCATCTTCCTTCATCCACAAGTAGTGGGTGGTTCGGTCTATGCCTGTAGTCCGCGCTGCTGTAGTTACAACACCAAGAGACTTTTCAAGAGCATCAAGCATTGCTCGCTTCCTGAGTTCTGTGTTCATTCGTGTTCTGTTTTACGTTGTCGGCTTCACGCTGCCATGCCCCGAATGTGCGTTGAGCCTGTTTCTTAATTAAGTGGGGTATGTTATTCCTGTATAGGCCAACCCTATGATTGGGGTGTATCGCAGCTAACTTGTCGTCTGCAGCAATATCAACATATCCGGCCTCTATCATCTTGTCATAGTCAGTGAATACGTCACTGTGCCTGTCTACATCCTTGTCAATCATGTGGTCTTGCTTACCACCGAATGAGAAGATGACTGTAAAGTTGGATGGTATATGACCCTCAGCAGTCAACTCTTTCATCATTGCCACCTCTTTAGTGTAGGCATAGAACCTCACAAGTGGCGCAGAACCCATAATATACAGCCAATCCATGGCATATCCTCTATCAAAGAAGTCACCGGCATCGTGTATTCGCACATGTTTCCCGTGGTACTTGGGTAGTGATAACTCATCAACCATCATATTTTTCCACTGTTCTCTGTGATTGAGTACAAGCAACAACTTGGAAAGGTGGGCTGTTCGCACGTTAGAGAACATGAAAGTGCCTGTCTTTGCATAGCAAAATGAAGCACACACCCCTGCGTTGGGGCATACATTGAACCTCACCCCATCAGCACCCGGCAGTGATACCCAATTAGCAGGCAGAGTCCACGCAAAAATGCCCGTTCGTTTCAGGTCTGCATTCTGAGTCAACAGCCGGCCTTTGAGTTGCTTAAATTGCACGTAATTGGTTTTTTCTGTATTCTTCATATAGTAACGGAATTTCCATGTTTTTCCCTGAGCCGATTGTGTACGCGTGACGATAACCTCACGAATGCTTGGCAGATCCACCATTTCGCGCGCGCGTTTTTATTGGGTGTCGAGTGGCGTTGATTTCCTCATTTCAATTTTGCTTGTATTTCGCATATGTTTTGCTTCATTCTTGCTTGGGATGTTTGATTAAAACAGGGTTGTTTGTCTTACACCTTGGTCAGGTGGTTACAATCTGTAACCGGTTGGGTGAGGATGACATCAATTTTGCGCAGAAAGTGGTCAATTTTTGCTTATCTCATCCTCTAATGAGTCTATGCCTGTCATTATCCGCAATCGTTGAAATTTGGCTCTAACGACACGCCGGTCAATCATCCCGGTACTTGTTCCATACTTGTATGAAGACGTCAAGCAAAGCGATGAGAATGAAGGCCGCTGACATGGCCGCTACAACAAAGAAAGTGGTGGTCATTTTTTCAAAAAGGCTTTGAGTGCATAAAATACAAGTGAATTTCGGTATCCGTTTTCACCTATGGTCTTAATTGGTGTGACGCCGTGGACATTTCGCCAAGCCGGATAAACCAACATGGACAGGTCTGCTTGTTCTATACAGGCATTGTAGTCAGGTACGAATAGCGAACCGCCCGTGCTGTTGTACCTTTTTGTGATTATCACGTTGTAGGTGTTGCGTATATTGCCGTTGTCTTGATGAAACGGTGCTGAAATGTTGTAGTTGCTGATACTTGAGGTGAATAGATTGCCGAATTTGAACCGCTCATCCACATCCTTCACAGCATTACGTTGTATCTCAAGTATCTCAGGCTGTATTTCCGCAATAACCCGTTCACACTCGTTGGCTACAAGCAGCATTGCTTTGATAAAGTTGCGAGCTGACTTGACTCCGTGTACACTACTGATAGATGGGTATGGCCGCTTCATGTGCGGTCGTGGTGGAACTGCTCCGATGATAGTGCTAAACTGTTGTAGCTTTGCTGATGTACCATTTTCACCGGATGTTCTATTCATCCCTGACTTAGGTACTCTGTCGCTGAGAAACTCAAAGTTTGCGAGATTCACCAATTCCGACAATTTTTGCGGCATCTTCTTGATATAGAAACCCATTGGCGTAGTGCCATCCCAAAATACACTGTCCTCAATGACGTTTGGGTCAACCGCCGGGCATTTATCGGCAATCTGTACATTGTGTTTGACCGGTGTTAGGTTTATTCTGTCCATCTGTATTGCAGGTTCAATAATTAGCGTGTAATTTCTTTTGTTAGATATGCCATTACCGCGCGTACAGCCTCAGAACTATTGGCAACCGTGATGTTTGGCTTAATGTTACGCACCCTTGTCTCAATCCGTTTCAAGTGTTGAGCAGACTGCTTGCTGTTTCGCATTGACCTACCTGCTGAACCATCGTCACCTATCTTCACAATGAATGGGTTAAACATTGAGATGAACTTTTGATTCATGAATCGGTCACCCTCTGCCACGATATTCCATTCAAGTTGACGCTGAACTGACCGCAATCCCAAGAAGTCCTTGGCCACAGCCATACTCAACTTGTCACTACCTTCATACATTTCACCCGTGTACCGGCCTAAAAACACATTCTCCCCATTCTTTACAAACCATATTGAGGAAACTCTTCCAACCCCTACAGCACCCGTTGCGAGCATCAGTTGTTTTATCGCCCAAGTTTTGCCGCTTCCACACGCTCCAATTATCAGTACAGTCTTCATTCGTTGTGTTTATCAGTAAAGTTTTCATACCAAGCCACTACAAGCATGGCTCCGACAATCATTGACGCTATACAAAGTCCTATTTCGTGTAACATTCTGTAAGGTATTGATGTTCAAATGTTTCTATGCGAAACTGCCTCAGTGTTTCCCAAGCCACTCCACCTAAATGACCACGTTTTTCATAGTGTTCCAACTCCTTGTCCATTCGGTCAATGTAATAGCCAACATACCGCTTGCCCCACCGGTACTTTTTATATGCGCAGAGTGTAGTTTCAATGTCAAAGATATCACCATTGTGTGTCCGCAACAAGTCAACAAAGGCGTTGTGTAGCAACTGAGCCGTGTTTTTAGTCAGTTTCTGCTCCACCAAGTCATCCCTACCAATGGCAAAGGCAACACCGTTGCGACAACTCTCAGCCTCCATCATGTTTAGGTATGCCGGCTTGGCCGTTACATCGGTGAGTTTGTTCAATACCTGCAGGTAGTTGAATAGGCTGAACCTTCCAAAGTATTTGATTTGACTGACCTTTGCGTAAATGTCCTGCGCAGTGCGTCCTCTGAAGTAAGCACCTTGGTGTGTCTTTACCAATGACCGGTATGACTTGAAGCAGTCAATGAATTGGTCGTTGCTGCGGATACGCTGCCTGTCTGTTTGAAAAACCAAGTCCTGTTTGTACTTTGCCCACCATCGTGATAGCCGGTTAACATCCGTTCCAATGTAATCAGGAAACTCATTGTAGATGAAGAACACAGTAGGTGCGCAGTAGCACGTACCATATAGGAACGCAAGCCAATACCGCTGTTCCATCGTGAGTTCAAACCGGTTGGAAAGGTAGTTCAGACACGTTACACCGGGGTCAATGTCACCTGCCTGCCTGCTTTGATTGTGGTATTCAGTGTATGTTAAAACTGACATTGTGCTTTACATGTGGCTTGAGTTGTATTCCGGTGAGATTTGACCTTGAAAGTATGTCCTGCGTTGACGCGAAGATGGTCTGTGTTACACCGGTTGCTTGGTATAGTGGCCTGTTTTCATTTCTCAGAGCAGTCAATGTGTTGTCGGTTAACAGCAAGGCCGCGTAACTGATTGCCGGATTGCGCAAGAAAGTCTCATCATTCCACTTATCCATGAGTATGTATCCGTCATTCTCGTGTGGTATTTCGCAATCAAATGTTTCGCGCATCTCTTGTATTGACAACTGACTGATGACGCCGTTAAACGCAAGGAAATTGCGCCCGTTGGTCAAAGGTTGGTTGGTGTTAAGGTCATCCGGTGAACCGCTTGTGGAATACCGGATGTGTGCGATGAACACCGTGGGGCGTTTGGACGTCAATGAGCCAACGAAATCACCAAACCGGTTAAACTTTTGAGTGTCAAAGGTGTCGGTTGCCTTGTCGTATATGGTGTAACCAAAGCCATGAAGGCCGCGTATGCGTGAGTTGCGCAACAAAGCGTGGACAATCTCATCGTCATACTCACCGATATATCCAACTACAGCACACATCAAAGCGTATCAATCAAGGCTTTGATGAGTATTCCACCAACGTAGTCACCACGCTCACGTGCTTGCTTGACTAATTCAACCGCTTGCTCATAGTCCTCAGGTAGAAATTCAATCTGTATGGCCTTTCTTACACCCTCACCCATGTCGTCAATCTGTTTTTCCACGTCATCGTTGTCCAACATGGTGTAGTCAACCCCTGTAGGGTTGTGCCAAACGTCAACACCCCAATCACTCAACTCAGCAGTATCCCAAGTGTTTGCGAGGGCATCCCAATCCCATTCGCCAAAACTGTTGTTGTCTTTGATGATGAACTCTTTTTGTTGCTGTTCGGTCAAGTGTTCCGCAACAAGCACAGGAAGTTCTTTCAATCCGGCCTCACGGCAGGCCTTCAATCGCATGTTTCCACCCAATACGACCATATCACCGTTGACCACTATTGGCCGGATGTCCAACATTTGTGGAAACTCCTGAATGGATTTCACGAGTTGCTTGAATTTATGGTCTTTGATGACGCGTGGGTTGGTAGGGTTTGGCTTAATTTGGCCAATCGGTATGCGCTGTATGTTCATTGTGGTTATTTTTATTGTTGATTTGGTTGTTTTGCCTGTTTTAATTGTCGTTTGAACTCATCAATGATATTCCTAATGCATTCGCCGCAGTTCTTTGCGCGTCTGCCGGTCATTTTTTCAAACCATTCCTTGGTCATTGCGACATGCTCACGGGTGTAAACACCTGTAACGGGCAGTGTTTCGATGAACAACTTGAGTTCTTTGTACTCATCGTCTGATAGGTTGTGCCTGTGCCACTTGCCTAATGGGCAGGAAAAAAAGGTGTAGCGTGTCTTTTCTTCCATGTCGCAGCCACATAACCTGAACTTTTTTTTGTTCATGGTGACTAAGTTTGCTGCGTCTGCCTCATCTTTCTCAGCGTCAGTGAGGCGTTTGCCCAAGTATTTTGTGCCGCAACTGACCGTTTCTTTGCGAAAGTGCTTGCAGCTATGGCAAGTTGTTAAGCGGTGATGCCTAACTTCTTGAGGTACATTGAAAAACCACATTGTTTTTTATCTTTTTGATTGCGTTTTCAACTAATCGGTACAAGTGTTTCACCGGTATGCCTGTTTTATCACTCACTTCCTTGTAACTAAAGCCATCAAGTATGTATAGCCGCAGCATAACCGCGTCAATCTCAGGCATCAACATAATGTAGGAGTCAAGATATTCATTATCAATCCGTGAACCTAACCACGGTTGTTCCTTGAATTCGTTGTGCCTTTGGCTGTTATCATCCCATCGAACACTGTACTTGGTGTACTTTACATTGTACCTACTTGACATATCCTTGTAATTATTGTACAAGGACTTGTTTACATACCACAGTAGTTTGCCCGTTACAGCCATCTGTTCGGCCATCTGACGTTGATTTTCCAATACCTTCAACAGTGTTTCAGATAAAAGGTCATCACCCTTGGTGGTATTCTTCATCAATCCGTGTGCGTACCGCCGCCAAGTGTTGTAATGTTTGGAAATTTCTATGTCCAACTGTGTTTTTATTGTGGTAGTATCACATTTCTGTCGCAAATTTGCACCAAACTTTGTATATTTGCAAGACATGAGGCACATTTTGAACGAAATAATACACGACCACTTTGCAGGGGTTGGTGATTTCGCCTCTCAGATGGGGGTGAGTCGTTGGACTGTACAGCGTTGGAAGGCTGACCCCACAAGCATTCGTGTGAAATACCTGATGAATATCAGTAGATTGACCGGAATACCAATAGAGAACATTGATTTAACAAAATAAATTCAAAAATGGCAACCAATTACACACCAAAGGACAATAGTGGTGTCCTTTTCTCCAACAAGGACAAGAAAAATGAAAAGTCACCTGACTATTCCGGCAACGTAGTCATCAACGGGCAAGAGTTACGCTTGGCCGGATGGCTCAAAGAGGGCAAAAACGGAAAGTTTATATCACTTTCGGTCAGCGTAGACAACAAAACTGAGAACAAACCAACACCAACTGTGCGTCTGAATGACGAGTGGGAACTGTGATTGAGTTTCTTCCCAAGCAGAATGAGTGTTTACGCGCTTTGTCGTTGGATGAAGCGCACGAAGTTGTGCTGTTCGGTGGCGCAGCCGGTGGGAGCAAGTCATTCACCGGTTGCGCTTGGCAGGTAATGAGGCGGTTGAAGTATCCCGGAACACGTGGTTTGATTGGCCGTTCCAAACTTGATAGCCTAAAAAAAACCACCCTGCGCACATTTTTTGAGGTAGCCAAGATGATGGGGTTGATTAGTCAGGTTGACTACAGGTTCAACGGTGTGTCCAATACAATCATTTTCTACAATGGCAGTGAGATTATCTTGAAGGACTTGTTCCAATACCCATCAGATGGCAATTTCGACTCATTAGGGTCATTAGAAATCACCGATTGGTTCGTTGACGAGGCATCTCAGGTGAACCGGCGCGCCATTGATGTACTCCGGTCACGTGTCCGGTACAAGTTAGTTGAATACAACCTTCAACCCAAAGGTTTGCTCACGTGCAATCCTACCAAGGGGTGGTTGTATCAAGAATTTTATGCCCCTTGGCGCGACCAATGTTTGCCTTCACACTATACTTTCATACAGGCCAAGCCTTCAGACAATCCGTACTTGCCGCCATCCTACGAACGCACGCTGTCGCTGCTTCCTGAGATGGACAGACGCCGTTTGCTTGAGGGCGATTGGGAATATGACGAGGCAAGTGACCATTTATTCAAGACTAATGACGTGTTAGCGTGCTTCAGACAACCCGAAATAACCGGAACACTGTATATTACAGCAGACATCGCGCGTCTTGGTAAGGACAGAACGGTGATTTGCGTGTGGCGCGGCCTGTCGTTGGTGGACATTTATGAGATGAGAAAGGCAAGAGTGACTGAGGTATCACAGAAGATACTACAGTTGATGACCAACCACGCCATACCGGCCAACCAAGTAATCATAGATGAAGATGGAGTTGGTGGGGGCGTCAGTGATATAGTGCGTGGTTCGCGTGGATTCCGCAATGGTTCCAAGGCAATACACCCGTTGAGGTTTATCAATCTCAAGGCTGAGTGCTATTTCAAGTTGGCTGAGTACGTTGAACAAAGCAAAATTGTGTTCCCTATGGCATTCCGTGACGTTATTGCTAAGGAATTGGACATGATACGCCGGTCAAAACCTGATGCCGACACCAAGTTGAGCGTGATAGGCAAAGATGAAATCTCAAGAGAACACGGTGTTTCACCGGATTATGCTGACGCTATCATGATGAGGATGTACGTTGAGTTGCGCCCCAACTACGGAAAGTACAGCTACATATGAGAAAGTTGATAACCATTCGTGGTTCTATCAGCATCTGATTTTTTTTTTCATTCTATTGTACAGATTCTGTGACGCGTAAGTGTTCAGGTTGAAAACTTATTTCGCCGGGTGCGGATTTGCACCTATATTGCGCCCTGTTATGCAAAGGCGTAGCAAGTTTTAAGCAAAATTGATGCAAAATGGTGGTAAAGTCAGCCATTCCGAACACTAACTGATATGAAAGGGTGTGTAAGGCCAAGACTTTCGACATAAGGTGGTGTCGTAAATCACACAAAGTTCATTGACGTACAAGCGAAACACAGCAACAACGCCAACAGGGGTGGCCTATGAAGATGTAGGTGCGGTTCGAATCCGCTTGTTGCGCTAATTAAAACCCAATAAACCCATGAAAACTTCAAAAATTTCAGCCGGTATGTACACCGGATTGTACAAAAACACGCGTTTCACTATCTATTCCGATGTGTACGATGGCCGTTCAACTAAGGAATGGGCATACACCATCCAATTAGAACACGGTGTTACAACGCCTGACGACATTTATCCAACCAAAGCAATGGCACTACACGCTGTTCAGTGCGAAATTGACAACAAGGTTGCCAAAAGCCAAGCGGCATTATACCAAACCATTGCCGCGTCTGCCTCTTATCAAGTTTCGTTTCAGCAAAGTGGTGTAAGTATGGACATTGCCTGTTACGATGACTACAAACTTGCCTCACCGCCGGAATCAGACCTGTGTAAGTATTGTGATGAGGATGAATTGCGTGATATAGCACGCGACAAGTCTGCTGAGTATTACAAGGAATGGCAGCAGGATGTGGACAAAATCACTGCCGCTATCAAGGCTCTACACCAAAAGGTTAGGGGTGAAGGCTTTGAATGGGATGAAATGTATGCCTTTGTAGGTGAGATTGAGAACGAACTTGTTGCGTTTCATGACGCAATAGAGGTGGAAGTGTTCAACGATGTCAAAGATGATGCAGGCCTATGCCGCAACTGTCACGAAATTGATGAAGCGGACATGCGTGATGACGACTAAAATTCAAAAACCCCAATTTTTTCAATAGTAAACAATCAAAAACCCAATTTTTTTTATGAAAACCTCATTAGTATCAACCGCCGCAGTTACGCGTGCAATCGATTCATCAAAGGATGCATCAATCTATCAAAATCAACTTGCAAATGACTTGCAAAAACTGCTTGAAACCGGTATGGACACCCTTTCACGCTTGCGTTCTCACCACGTTGAGTTGTACATGTCGGCAAACAACTTGGAAATGACAATGTCTGAAGTGGTTGACAATCCTCAAACACTTGAATTACCAACGGATGAGTCACTTGAATCTGTCAATCAGCATCTGTGCTTTGAAAATGAACGGCTTGCACGCGCTCTGCGTGACCTTTACACGCTAATTCAAGTCAAGTTACATCCAATGACTGACTACGCATCAGATTTGAAAGACAACATGAACTCAGTTGCTGCCGTTGAGATTGATACGGACAGCATTGAGGGTTCATTTTACAGTGGGAGCATCACTATTGACCGCGCTGACTTTGATACCGACATGGACGACTTGTCAAGGGACTTAAAAAACGGCTTACAAGACATTACCGACAAGCATTCTGAGTTGAAGCGTTTGTCAATGGCCATATTAGACAATGCGCTTGGTAGTTTGACCGTGAATACTGATGCCGGCACTGTCGCAATCAATACCTACATTGACGCAAACATTGATTCGCTTGATAAAGTGTTTGACGAAATGGAGTCACAGATTGTAGGCGACACCATACCCAACGGATGTAGGGTTGGAATACTCACTGACGTTCAATTAAATCACGTTTAACAATGGAAACCAACTCAAGCCAAACCATACCACAGGTCACGCTCAGATATCACCGCAGTGCTGTCTTAGATTTTGAAATTCGTGACTCAGTTGCCGCAGCCAACGCCATCCGGCATGCGTTTTCACCGGACACCATTGACTACTGCGAATCATTCGTTGCTATTTACATCGATGGGTCAGGCCGGCCAATAGGTTGGCATCAGATTTCATCCGGCGGCATGACGTTCGTGGCTGTTGACATACGTGTTATCATGTCGGCGGCATTGGTAGCAGGTGCTACACGGATAATAGTGGCTCACAACCATCCGGCAGGCACATTAAAACCAAGCGATGACGACAAACGAATGACCGAAAAAATCAAGGCAGCCTGTGAAATCTTGGACATTGCGCTACTTGACCACCTAATTATTACACGCGAATCATACTTTTCATTTTCAGACAATCAAATCATCTTGTAAAATCAATTAAAACCCAATTTATTATGTTACAAAGTTCTGTTTTTCTCAACAAACCCTTGCAAAAGGATGAAATTTACCCAAGCAACGACATCGTTTCGTTGGAATCATTAACCGGAATGAGTGGCCGCAGTGGATACGACTTGGCTGTGCTGTCTGCCGGCAAGATTGTAAACATTGTGTCAAACCGGTATGGACACCTGCCCAATGAGGTGTTCTTCCACGAAGTTTTCATGAAGATGGATGAGACCGGTATGGAATACGACTATAGAGCAATCAACCGGAACAACCAATCATTTGCGCTTGACATCATTCTAACTGACCAAAAAGTTCGGATTGATGTAAAAGGCACAGAGGATGAAATCACCCCGATGCTCCGATTCACCAACAGCTATGATGGTTCAGGGCAAACAAGTGGCTCGTTTGGCTTTTTCAGAAAGGTGTGTCAGAATGGACTTCACGTGAGCCATACGGCCATCGGATTCAAGACAAAGCACACTGCGAACGTCCAAAGCATTGTACTGCCTGAGATTGGCGGCCTAATGACTAAGTTCATGGACAATGAGTTCTACACACTACGCAGGGTGTTTGAGGTGATGTATGACTGCGTTGAGGCCAAACCGCTTGACTATATCAAGCAAGTATGTGACCGCAGCAAGGTGTTTGCCTATCATACCACACCTAAATCAACCACTGTTAGCAAACTTGCTCTGTCTGTATTGGACATAGCTGAACGTGAGGCCATTGAACTTGGCACTCCGGTCAACAGATGGCTCATCTACAACGGATTCAACTCAGTGATTCACAATGACTTAGTGAGACCATTCCGTGAGCAAGCTACAATAGACGCAAGACTATTTGAAATCATGTCGAATTAACAACTCAAATGCACCCGGATGACCCGAAATACATCAGTGGTCATCCGGTTGCCTTAAAAACAACGTAAATCATCAAAAACCCAATCTAATGGTAACTTTCAAAACAACCCGTACAATTGACGAAACCCATGAGTTGAAACTCCCATCATTTCGTCGCAATGAAGCAGGCAACACTTGGTCTGCCATACTAACTGAAACAACATCCTTGACGCTGTTCCTGTCTAAATCAACTGAACCGTGGAGTTCACTGCGATTTATGCACGCAAAACACGCAATTAGTGAGCATGTTCGTCAGGATATGGTGGAAATTACTGAAGAAGAATGGAACGCAGCAGTGATATTAGCACAAGCGTCAATCAATGACTACTTGAATTCACACATTGTTCCAATAATCCAACATGTCGAGTAACATCGTTGACTTAGAACACTTGCGTTTACAACCAAAGCACCCGGCGTCATGTCGGGTGTCTTGGTTTTTACACGTTTCTAATCCGTTGACATTAATCAATCATCAAAAAACCCAATTAAATCAGTAACTTTATGGAGTATCCATTGCAAACTGCTGTAATAGAACAGCTACAGAAATTTCAGCAACGCCTACATGCTGCCCCGTTTGAAGAATCAGTTGAAAAAACTCCGGATGGTAAGGCAAAAACAGTGGTAATATCACACATTGAGATGACCCTTGATGAACTTTTCTTTGGCCAATGGCGCACTGAGAACTTCAAGTGGTCAGCTATCACCAACGAGGTGCAAGGTAGTTTGGAACTTGTTGTTGTTCATCCTGTGACCGGCTTTGAAATACGCCGCGTTGGAGCGGCATCGATTGTGATAACCGTGGACAAAGTACCGGATGAAATCAAGTATGACCCCCAACTCCGCAACAGATGGGCGTTGTCACCTGAGAATAAGAAACCCAACGCGCTTGACTTAGCATTCCCCAAGTTGAAGGCTGAATGTTTGAAAAACGCAGCACAATCATTGGGTCAGGTGTTCGGTCGTGACTTGAATAGAGGCAACACTGATGAGTACAAACCATTCAAAATCTCTGCGCAGACAACAGGATTGAATGCCCTACCACCTTCAACCATGCAGATTATCAAGCAACAGATTGAAGATGGCCTTGACCCTTGGTCATTTCAGCAAACACTTGAGACTGTTCGTGATATCATTACACCTGAGCAGCGCACAGAAATTCAAACCATGTTCCACGAGAAAAATCCAAATTTATGAGTAATAACGAAATCATTGAAGACTTATTGCGCCACGCCGGACAACAAACCGCAGCGTGGGATAAACTCAGGCTTGGCCGTTTTACCGCATCAGAAGTGTACAAACTGATGGGTGAACCGCGCTCCAAGGCTGACAAAGAAGCCAATAAATTCAGCCAAACCGCTGAATCATACATCGTAGACAAGGCCATGGAAACATTGACCGGTATGGCTGCAAGTGAACACTTTGGACGCGCCATTGACCATGGCTTGGAGTGGGAGGAACACGCATTGGGAATACTTGAAACCACGTTGAACTTGTCTTTACAGCCATTTCAGGATGGGCTTCACGTACCGATGATGAAGAAACCAAACATGGCGTTGTACAAAGGTTACGGTGGAGCGTCAGCGGATGCCATCGTAATCATTGATGAGAAGAATGTTGGTGTGGAAATCAAGTGTCCTTTCAGCACTTCCAATCACTTTTACCACTCAACTGTTGTAGATGCTGCTACATTGAAGGATGTCAACCCTCAATACTATTGGCAGGTCATGATGGGTATGCTCTGCTATGAGTTTCCATATTGGATATTCGCAAGCTATGACCCACGACTTGAGCCGGGTGAGCAGTTAGTATGGGCAATCATCCAACGTGATGAGATTGAAATACAACTTTTACAGGATAAATTGAGCCGCGCAGTCATTCGCCGCGATGAGATTGTAACCGCGTACCGGAACAGGGCAATAGGTGCATCAATAAACAACAGAAACCAATCAAATTTCAACGAACATGCGTGATTCAATGGTAATATACAGGTCATTCTTTGAAGCCATTAAAATGCTTCAGATTGACGAACAGGCTGAGGTGTGGTCTGCGGTGTGCGATTATGGACTAAATTTCGTTGAGCCTAAACTGACCGGTGTTCCGGCCACAGTTTTCATGCTCATCAAACCTCAACTTGATGCGAATATCAAGAGATATGAGAACGGGATGAAACCAAAAGCAAAGCAAAAGACAACCAACGTGGAAGCTAATGATAATGATAATGTAAATGTATCTGTTAATTATACAGATACGCGTGAGGTGGTTTCTAATGTTGTGAATAAACCAAAAAAATCCAAACCAAAGGTGGCACAAGCGGCACAAGCGGCACAACCGCCCGTGGAAGACATCATTGCGTTCTTCAAGGACAATGGATTCAGAGAGGATGTTGCGGTGAACTTTTACCACTATTACAATGACGCCGGATGGCATGATAGTACGGGCAAGCCAATTTTATCATGGAAATCAAAGGCTCGCATGATATGGTTCAAGCCTGAGAACAAAATCCAACCAACGGGTGGTCAGACGTACCAAAGAAACCAAACATACAGACCGGCATGAGGATACCAAAAGACAACGAAACTGAGCAGTTGGTGCTTGGCGCCATCTTGCTTGACATAACTGCTGTCCATACGGTGATTCCATCACTTCAAGCGTCTGTATTCTTTGACCCAAGACACCGAGACATCTATACAATCATACAAAAACTGTATGAAGCCGGAACTCCGATTGACATAATCACTGTTACACGTGGATTGCGCGAAATCAACAAGTTGGAAAGTATTGGCGTAGCATACATTCCGCAATTAACAGGACGTGTAGCATCCACGGCTAACATTGAAGTATGGATTGCATACCTGAAAGAGTTGTACATGCGTAGGCAGTTGCTTGAGATTTCATTGAAATACCACCAACTTGCATCGGATGAAACTGTTGACGTGTTTGATATGATTGACAAACTCAATAGTGAGATTGACGCAATATCAGGCGTTGCTATAAAATCAGAAGTAAGGCACGTCAGTTCAGCAACGGCTACAACACTTGAGGCACTTCAACTGCGTCAAAACAGTGATACCGCAGTGTCCGGCATACCAAGCGGCATACGGGATGTCGATATCAAGATTGGTGGACATCAACCAACAGATTTGATGTACATGGCCGGCAGACCGGGCATGGGCAAGACAGCTATGGCACTCACTGAGATATTGAACATGGCTCAATATGGTTATCCGGTGGCGTTTTTTTCACTTGAAATGTCCAATGACCAAGTAGTTTACAGGCTTGCTTCAATGATTTGTCAGATACCTGCTGAAAAACTGATGAAGTATAAATTGCTTCCACATGAAACAACAGGTTTTGTTGAGGCCGTAAACATTCTGAACCGGCTACCCATCTATATTGATGACACACCGGGTGTATCGGTGAGCGAAATCAAAGCCAAAATCAGACGTTTGCGCAACAAGCACAAGATAGCTGCTGTATTCATTGACTACATACAACTGATGACCTCAGGAAACACTGCCCGTTCACAAGGAATGAACCGCGAACAGGAGCTATCCACCATCAGCCGCACACTGAAAATCATCGCCAAAGAGAACAACATTGCAATCATTGCACTTTCTCAGCTATCACGCGCAGTAGAATCAAGGCAAGACAAACGGCCAATGTTATCAGACCTGCGCGAAAGTGGCAGTTTGGAACAGGATGCTGACTTAGTTGTGTTCCTATTCAGACCGGAATACTATGGCATGACCACCGATGATGCCGGAAACAACATTTCCGGTATTGGTGAGTACATCATCGCCAAGAATCGCAATGGTTCAATCGGTATTGTTGAGATGAGATTCATACCGGAACAGATGAAATATGTATCA
>Ga0209298_10000463_pt1 | contig 26947 bp, 23 predicted proteins | sample S_140806_EF_Meta_FD_187325 | JGI IMG/M metagenome (GOLD analysis project Ga0209298, IMG submission 187325) | Freshwater microbial communities from Lake Simoncouche, Canada to study carbon cycling - S_140806_EF_MetaG (SPAdes) (version 2) | ecosystem: Environmental > Aquatic > Freshwater > Lake ... | reverse complement strand
ACTAAGGCGGCCTGCTTATTAAATGCGGGCAATAAACTTTGTTTAAGTGGTACGCCATTGCAGAATAATACTTTTGATATTTATGCGCAAATGAATTTCTTGAATCCCGGTATGTTGGGTTCAGTAGAATATTTTAAGCATAATTTCTCTATGCCTATTGATAAGTTTGATGAGAAAGAACAAAAAGAACATCTTCGAAAATTTGTTTTTCCATTTATCTTAAGAAGAACTAAAGAGCAAGTGGCAAAGGATTTGCCCGAAAAGCAAGAAACGGTATTATACTGTGAAATGGGTGCGGCACAACGTAAAATTTATGAAGCTTACAGAAATGATTATCGTGATAAATTAATGGGTCTGGTAGAAGAAAAAGGGGTGCAAAAAGCACAACTGTCTATCTTACAAGGCTTGATGAAATTGCGTCAAATTTGTGATAGCCCTGCCATCATCAAAGATGAATCCTATCCAAATGAGTCGGTTAAATTGGAAGAGTTGACGCGTGAGATTTCAGAAAATATAGGCGAACACAAGGCATTGGTCTTTTCTCAATTCTTGGGTATGCTAGGTTTGATTAGAGCATCCTTAACGAAGCTTGGTATTGATCATGAATACTTTGATGGTAGTAGCACTATTCAAGAAAGAGAAAAGGCCATTGAACGCTTCCAAAATGATCCTAATTGTCGTGTTTTCCTAATCTCTTTAAAAGCAGGTGGTGTGGGTCTTAACTTAACTGCAGCGGATTATGTATACATCGTAGATCCTTGGTGGAACCCAGCTGTAGAGCAACAAGCCATTGATAGAACGCATCGTATTGGGCAAACAAAAAATATTTTTGCTTATCGCATGATTTGTAATGACACGGTGGAAGACAAAATCTTGAAGCTACAGGATCGAAAAAGATCCCTAGCCAAAGAATTAATCTCCGACGAAGATGGATTTATGAAGTCCTTGACCAAAGACGATATCAATTACTTATTTAGTTAGTCATTATTTCATTTCCGCCGCCGCGATATTGGCTTTCGGATTTTTTAAGAATGCCTCCTTACATCCTTCAGAACAAAAGCCTAGTACCTTATTGTCATAATGTGCTGTGTCGCTAATGCCAGCAGTCACAGGCATGCCACATGTAGGGTCTTTTTTATTGTCCACTAAGCTCAGATCGTAACTGATGACTGAATCTTGGGTAACAGTATTTGCTGTACTATCCATGGTGGCTGATGCTGAAGCAGGCGCATTGCCACAAGCCAATAAAAAAATACTACAAGTAACTGCCATCAAGTTGATACCCCTTTTAATTGTCTTATGCATGATATAGGATTTTTACAAAGTTAGGACTTCCATCATATATGTGTTAAATAGTGAAAAATAAGGTACAAAATTCAGTATTTATTGGTGTTATAAGGGGATTTGGATGTATTTTTGAGTTCTAAATTTGAATCTAGTCAAGATGAAAAAAACAATCTTTTTAGCCTTCGCAACTTCATTAGCAGTTTCAGGCTGGGCACAAACAAAACCATTGGCTCCATTGAAGCCTACTTCAGGTGTTAAGACAGTTATCACAGGTAAGCTAATTGCTAGCAAACCAACGTCCGCGACTATCCTTTTGAAAAATACAAAGGATAGTGCTTCTTACGCTTTAGGATATAGAATCGCACAAAGTTTGAAAGGTCAAGGACTTCAAGATGTGAACGTTGCGATGTTCAACAAAGGAATGGCTGCTGGGGTCAATGCAAAATCAGTAATTCCAGACAGCTTAATAGACATATGTATCAAAAACTACCAAGATAAAATGAGTACAGAAAAAATCGCTATCAATCGTGCAGCAGGCGCTGCATTTTTAGCAGAAAATGCAAAAAGACCAGGTGTGGTTCGTTTAAGCAATGGTTTGCAATATGAAGTAATGGTTGCAGGTACAGATACTGCTAAGCCTACTTTAAAAAACACAGTTAAATGTCATTACCATGGTACTTTAATCAATGGTGAAGTGTTTGACAGTTCAGTGAACAGAGGCGAGCCAATTAGTTTCCCATTAAATGGCGTGATTAAAGGATGGCAAGAAGCTTTACAGTTAATGACAGTTGGAAGTAAGTGGAAATTATTCATTCCTTCTGAATTGGCTTATGGCGAACGTTCTGCTGGACCAGTGATTGGACCAGGATCTACTTTGATTTTTGAAGTGGAGTTATTGGGTATACAATAATATTTGTACTACATCATTTATAATACAATACACTTCACATCTACTTGTGGAGTGTATTTTGTTTCATAGCCTTTTCAATTTTTATTATGCAAAAGATTTTTATCATCCTCATTTTAAGTATCAGCGTATTTGCTTGTACACCAAATAATGTAAAAATAAGTACTGCTATTGGTGAACAGATTGATAGTGCAGGTATGCAAGGAAGCTTTGCTTTAATGGAAAATAGTAGTGAAGCTTTTACCGTATTTAATTTATCGGCCTATAAGGATAGTGGTTATGCGCCCTTGAGTACATTTTTCGTATTGCCGATTTTGATTGGTTTTGATCAAGGCCAACTCAATGCAGATACCAATACATGGGTATCCCTTGACTCTACTGCGTATTATCAGCAGTTGGTACAAAAAATCGGAAGAACCACTTTATTACAAGAAATTGATTCTATTCATTATGGCAAGGGTATTGTGAGTGCGAATATGGATGGTTTTTGGAAGGATGGATCTTTATTGATCACAGCAGACGAACAACTTGGATTTATTAAAAGATTGTATTTTAAAGGTTTGCCTTTTCAAAAACGTAGCCAAGAGTTGTTTAGAAAAATGATCTTGAAAGAGCAAAATTCAAATTATCAATTAAGTTATTTAGTGGCTACCGACACCGCACTTGGCAATCAAGCTTGGGTGATTGGGTATATCGAAGAAAACCTGCATCCTTATTTCTTTGTCTTGCACACCAGTGCAACCGATGGGTTGGATCTTAAAAACAGAAATATTAATTTGTTGAAAGCGATATTGCTCAAAGAAGGATTCTTCAAAGGCGTTCGATAAAGCACTATTTATTATTTATAAGCAAGTTTTATGCAATACTATTCTGAATCATTGACATCTTATAAACGCATCCAAACAAGACCTGTTAAAGTGGGTAATTTAATCATTGGTGGAGGACATCCAATTCGTGTTCAAACCATGACCACCACCGATACAATGGATACGGATGCAACTGTTGCACAAGTCATTCGTTGTATTGAAGCAGGCGCAGAACTGGTTCGTGTAACAGCCCCAAGTAAAAAAGAAGCAGAGAATTTAGCGAATATTAAAGCCATCCTTCATTCAAAAGGGTACGATACCCCAATCGTTGCGGATATTCACTTTACGCCGAATGCAGCTGAAATTGCAGCAAGAATTATAGAAAAAGTAAGAGTGAATCCAGGTAATTATGTAGACAAAAAGAAATTTGAACAAATTGATTATACCGATGCGGAATACTTAGAAGAAATTGAACGCATCAGAGAAAGATTTTCGCCCCTTGTACTTATTTGTAAAGAACAGGGCACTGCAATGCGTATAGGCACTAATCATGGTTCATTAAGTGATCGTATCATGAGTCGATATGGCGATACTGCCATTGGGATGGTAGAAAGTGCGATGGAGTTTTTAAGAATTGCAAGAAGTTTGGATTACCACCAAATTATTTTGAGTATGAAATCAAGTAATCCTCAAGTGATGGTGCAAGCCTATCGATTATTGATACAACAAATGCAACATGAGTTCAATGAATTATATCCATTGCACTTAGGCGTAACAGAAGCTGGTGATGGAGAAGATGGAAGAATTAAAAGTGCGATTGGTATTGGTACATTATTAGAAGATGGCATTGGAGATACGATCAGAGTGAGTTTAACAGAAGATCCTGAATTAGAGATTCCAGTATGTTTAGATTTGGTTAAAAGATACAATCAGTTGTCAGAAGTGAATACAGCGATGGTTCCTGAACTGACACAGTTGCCTTATAGTCCTTTTGAATATACAAGACGCGCAACCACTGCAGTGCGCAATATTGGTGGCAAACAAGTACCTGTAGTGATTGCAGATTTAAGTCATCTATCTACTATTACAACAACAGACTTAGTAGCCATTGGTTATACCTATGATGCAGTCACAGATAAATGGGCGATCTCGGATGCTGCTGCTGATTATATTTTTATAGGTAATCAACCATTAGATTTCAACTTGCCCGGGACCCTTAGCATTGTAGCAACCCCCGCGGTTTGTGCACTTGCCAACAATACCGAAAAGTACCATCCAATCATAGATGCTGTTTCTTTTATCGCCTTGGATGCGAAACATCCCCAACTTAATTTTGTACAGATAGATTGTTATAGTGATCTTCAACCTATTCCAGATGAATTATTATTACAAATTGCAAAAGATGACGCTGTTGTTTTTTGTTTGAGTAGTCAATGTAATAATGCCATGCAAGCCGTGAGAAGGATGGCTATTAAGCTGATGCAATTGCAGATTCAGCAACCTATTATTTTAGTGACGGATAGCCAATGGCAAACCACAGATGAACACTTGATTCATTTTGCGATTGAAACAGGCGCATTGTTGTTAGAAGGGATTGGAGATGGGATTTGTTTAGGTTTAAGCCAAGCTGCATATGATGCAAGCGTGTATGGATCCAATGTGTCTGGCCGGAATTATTTTAACAATTCAAGTATCGAGCAATTATTGAATACCACTGCATTTGGAATTTTACAAGCTACTAGAACCAGAATTTCTAAAACAGAATATATTTCTTGTCCAAGTTGTGGAAGAACTTTGTTTGAGCTTCAAGAGACCACAGCAAAAATAAGAGCAGTCACTAATCATTTAAAAGGTTTGAAAATAGCGATCATGGGTTGTATCGTGAATGGCCCTGGAGAAATGGCGGATGCTGATTTTGGTTATGTAGGAAGTGGGGTAGGAAAGATTACATTATATAAAGGTAAAGAAGTGATGAAGCGCAATATTGATAGCAATGTAGCAGTAGATGAATTAATTGTATTACTTAAAGAACATAATGCTTGGATTGAGCCAAGTAAATAATCATTTTATGTATTCCATTTTTTATGCCCTCTTTTATTTGATTTCATTGATTCCTTGGCCTGTGGTATACATCTTAAGTGATGGGGTGGCTTTTTTATTGAGAACCATTTTAAAATATAGGTTGGATGTAGTACAGCATAATTTAGCCATTGCTTTTCCAAATAAATCCATCCAAGAGCGTAATCAAATAGCAACAGCATTTTACCAAAAATTTACAGATTCCTTTTTTGAGACCATTAAGTTGATCTCTATGTCTGATGCAAGTTTTACAAAGCGCTTTACCTCCAATGTCGAAGTACTCAACGATATTTATGCCACTGGGCAAAATGTTCAAATTATGGCTGGTCATTTCTTTAATTGGGAATTTGCAAATTGGGGTGCTGCAAAATATGGCAAATATCCTTTTATAGGCGTCTATATGCCTTTAAGTAATCGTTTTTTTGATCGTTTGATTTTAGATATTCGTAAAAGATATGGAAGCATCATGATTCCCGCTACCAATTTTAAAAATCAGTTCCATCAATATGCCACTAAAGGAAAATATGCAATGGCATTAGCTGCAGATCAAAATCCTGGCAATCCTAAATCTGCTTTTTGGGTACCATTTTTTGGACAATTAACACCATTTGTGAAAGGGCCAGAAAAAGGCGCTAAACTCAATAATACTGCGCAGGTATTTATCCATTTCTATAGCACTAAGAGGGGTCATTATCATGCACATTACGAAGTCATGACCACCTCCCCAAATTATTTTAAAGACGGACAATTAACTGCGCTTTATGTTAAAATATTGGAGGATAAAATAAAACAACATCCTGCGAATTATTTATGGAGTCATCGCAGATGGCGTTATCCTTATGATGCAGCTACGTATGGACATTTAGTAGTAGACTAATCAATAGCTGAATTAAAATCTGAATTCAGAAAAATTTGAACTTGAATCAGATGCGCTATTGATACGCTTGGTCTTCAGAAAGATTCTTTTTTGGAGAAGCAACAATCGTGAATTTATTTTTCAAAAATTCTACTGCATCCCATCCATCTTTGACAATCCTAATATTGTGAATCCCTTGTTTTTTTAATACTGAGGCTGCAAGCAATAACTGTTTGCCTAAATCATCTATGATATAAATATTAAAATGTTCGTCTAGTTCTGACATCGAACCAGGATCACCAAATTCAATTAAGGGAAGATGGATAGCGTCTTTGATATGGCCTTTGTCATAGACTTCCTCGGCACGAATGTCTAAAACCATTAAGTACTCGTCAAAAGGGATATCCATTGCAAGCTCATCCACTTCAACTTCAATAATTAAATCTATTTTTTGATCTGCATCAGACCATGTTGAAAAACCGCCTTGTAGATAACCTTTCAGTTGAGTGTAACCTAAGAGTTCAAAGCGTTTTATCAGGATTGCTTCAGTGCCTTGGGTGCACACTAAAACAATGGGGCAATCATGCTCAATTATTTTAAGTGCATTTAAAGTTTTTATTTCATCTAATCCTATATGAATGGATCCAGGAATATAACCCTGTAAAAATTCAACATCCGTTCTGGTATCAATGATTTGAACTGCATCTTCTTTAGATAATTGTAAAAATTCACCTAAGCTTAACTCCATATTATCCAACTAATTGTTCAACAAACTGGTTCACTTGTTCAAGACGATTGTGGTCCACCATATAAAAAATAAACTTTCCTTCGCGGACAGTTACCACGATACCGGCTCTTCTTAAAATAGCTAAATGTTGTGAGGCAACGGACTGTTCTAATCTAAGTTTTACATAGATCTCTGTTACAGTCATTTTCTGATGCTCATCAATCAATTTTAAAATTTGTTGACGGAGTTTGTGGTTCAATGCTCTTAAAATCATAGCAGCTTTTTTGCTATGGATTAAATCCACTTTTAACGGTGTGGTGCCATTGTCTAATTGTAGCACGGATAATGTTTGGTTCATGACAAATTACATATTGGGGGTTATGAATTTTTTTACAATATAAAGTTAATGAATATTTAATACATAAATATTTAATATATATAAGTGTTCAAAAGTTTGTATTATTTACTTGGAATTATGTAAACATCCTTAAGGTAATTTGGACCAACATAAGCTAAATCCTCAAATTGGGCAGCGTTCAATTTTGTAAGTGCCATATCTAGGAGTATTTTGCTCGTATAAAGTCCCTCTAAATAACTTATTTTTTGTGTTGTTGTGAAATCTTTTGTTTTTGCCAGTCCATTGCCAATGCAAACGGTTGACTGATGGATAAGACTGTTCCATTTTGCTTGATCAAGCACCATGGCTTGTTCTTGTAGGATTGGGTTACAGGATGCATCATAGATTGCGCCAAATACTTCCATTCTTCTTGCATCGATCATTGCAAAAACCTGGAATGGAGGCGCCATTGTATTGGGCGCTAGTTGAACGGCTGCAGTTGCCAAAGCACTCAAAGTAGACAATCCAATTAGAGGCTTTTGTAAGGTATAGGCAATGCCTTTTGCAGTGGCTAATCCAACCCTTAATCCGGTATAACTTCCTGGTCCTAAAGTCACAGCAATCGCATCTAATGCACCGATTGCCATTTGTTGTTCGGCTAATACCTTGGCAATAGCGACTTGAATGAAGCTAGCGTGACTATGCGTTTCCTTATTGGTAAGCTCAGCGACGATCTTCCCATCCTTGCTTAAAGCAACAATGGCTTCTTCCAAAGCGGTATCTATAATTAATAAATTAGCCAAGTTGTAAAATTGTATTGCAAAAATAGGCTGGATTTGCTCAAAAAAATAGAAATTGCAATTCTAAATTAAATATATGCCTAAACAAATCATTCAATCTAACAAAGTACCTGCACCTATTGGTCCATATAGTCAAGCCGTGATTGCCAACGGATTTTTATTCGCTAGTGGTCAAATTGCTTTTGATCCAGCGACTGGTGAGCTGGTTTTATCTTCTATCGAAGCTGAAACAACACAGGTGATGGAGAATATTAAAGCCATATTAGATGAAGCTAAAATCAATTTTGATCATATTGTCAAGACCAGTATTTTTTTAAGTAGTATGGATTTATTTGCTGCGGTAAACCAAGTGTATGGTAGTTATTTCAATGCTGATTTTCCTGCACGTGAAACCGTTGCTGTGAAAGGATTACCTAGAAATGTGAATGTTGAAATTAGTATCACGGCTTTGATTAATTAATTTTTAAAGTATGCGTATTATTTTATTTTTTGGCTTGGTCCTTTTTTCTGGGCAATTGATTGCACAGGTTTGGTCTAGATATGACAGCACCATGAAAATTGGAAAAGCTGGATATCGAATTTCTTGTTTAAATAGATCCCAGGAGAAAAATGTATTGAACATTAGGCCAATTGGATTCAAGTCTGAAACTAGAGAAGCATCCATAGAACTAAAGGCTAGAGTGCTTGGTGCTGAGATAGATGATTTAAACAATGATGGATTTCCTGATTTGATTATTTTTATTGAGGACGCTGCAGGTAAAAAAAGCATTTTCCCAATTTGTTCTCAAGACAACGAAAGAATTGCGCCCATTTTATTTCCTGATTTATTAAATGATATGGAATTGAGTAAGGGATACAGAGGCAAGGATGAGTACAAGCTCGTTGAAGGTGTTTTATTTAGAAAGTTTCCTGTTTATCCGGCAGATACGACTATGAAAGAGCCAACCAATAAAATTAGACAGTTGATGTATCGAGTGGTACAAGGAGAACGTGACTCATGGAAGTTTAAAATGTTTAAACAATTTGATTTGACTGTAAACTAGTAGCCAGCGCTGACTAGAATTTTACCTACTGCTTTTTCATTTCCCATATCATCTCGAGCAAATATTAAGTAAATACCTGAAGCCACTTTGCGCTGATATTGGTCTCTACCATTCCATACTGCTTGACCTCCAAGCGCCCTTGTTTGCATCATGAGTTGCCCATTGATATCTGTAATTTTCACTAAGGCATTGTTGACTAAATTTTTAATGAGAATCGGGCCATCATAATTGGGTGCAATAGGATTTGGAAAAACTTTGATGGCTGATTGTGCCAAAGCGCTTTCGGTGGCTGCTCCTTTATAGCTTATGACTTCTTTCGTTGTAAAGAAAAATACATCACCGTCAATTGGTTCAATGCCAATGGATAAGACGGCATTGTCTGGAAGGGGGCTATTTTCTGTTGTAAAATGTTGGAGTACCTCAGCGCCATCTTTACTGATTAACCAAGCGCCATTATTGGTACCAATCCATTTTTGATTCGCACCATTGATACTGATAGAATGAATGGTTTCTTTTTGAAATAAATAGCCATTGAATCCATTGCTTTGAACAATCGGTAAATAAGCGTCGCAGGCTTCATTGATGGTATTGCATTGAAAAATGGCAATGCCATTGTCTGTTCCAACCCATATGCTACCATCCTTATCTTCTGTGATAGCCGTGACTTCCATACTTGGCAAATTACCTGATCCTTTTCCGGTATTTAATTGTCTCCAAACGGCTTGATTATTTTGTTTTTGAAACAATAAAATACCTTGTTGTTTTGGTCCAATAATCCAACTCAAATCATTTTTATCTACTAATATTTTTTTCAAATTAGTACTAGAAAAACCTGTTTGCATTGGATAACTTTTCCATTGTACGCCTTCTTTTGAAACGATGCCAAACCCTTCTTTCAAAAGTACAATTTGACCATCTTTTTTTTGTTGAATCGATTTGATTGCGCCAATAGATGTATTTGGTAATAATTGTTCTATGGTTTTCTTGTTTGGATCATAATGAATTAATTGGTTGCCCATGCCCATCCACCAACTTTGATCATTAGGGTCAATAGATACTGCCTCGACTTGATTGATTTTTATATTTTGAATTTGGGTAAAATTGGTCCAACCATTTTCATTCAAACTCGATATTCCATTTTTATTCGCCCCATAACTCATTAATATTTGGTGGTCTGAAAATGCATTACTGCCAAATGTATTACTTAAAGGTCCTCCTAAAGCAGTCCACTTTGATTGCTCATTTTTTTCATAGAGTCCTTTACTAAAATCTGCTACCCAAATCGTATTACCGTCTTTAAGTACCCCAACAGGTTGAATCAATACAGCAGAATCAATCAGTACTGTATTGGTTTGATTACTATTGAATTGGATCAATGCGCCTCTGTTCTCGTAAGTGATACCTGCTAAAATTCGCTCTTCGTCAACAGCGATGGTCTCAATCGTTCCTGTACTAATTTGATAGCTTGCAATATTACTTTGATAAGGATATATCTTTTGTTGGTTATTAAAAAAGAGTTGGCTTTTGAATATAAACATATTTTTTATACCAGTGATACCCATTGTATTTTCTGGACTCCAACTATTATTTTGTCCTAATGCGGTGGACCAGATTCCATTCTCGGTGAGTGCAAATAATTTATTTTGATAGGGTAGTGTTTGTAGCACTTTTACTGACTGACGATTATTATTTGGAAAGATGGTGGACTTGACTTCTTTTTTTAATAAGTCAACTATAACAATGCCAAAATTACAAGACAAGTAGGCATTGTTATTGAATACAATGAGGTCGTTGATGGTTTTATCAGAATATAAATTTGAATTTTGTATATCGTCAATCAGAGTGACTTGATCTCCTTTTACAATATCTATGCGGCTATTTTTATAGACAATTACAAGTTGATTTTCAATTGAGTGCCATGCAATTTTATGGATGCCTGTTGCATGCAAACCAGTGGTCGTGTTAAGGTAGTTGGTCTGTTTATTAGCATCTATTTGGATAATTTGGTTCGCTGCAGCAATATAAATTTGATCTCCTTTTACAACTTGTTGGATGGACTCGTTTGAGAAATGTGCACGCCATGAACCAATTGGGCCTAATTGCAATTGTGCATCTATTGGCTTAGCAAAACCAATACATCCTATTAAAATATAAACCCATTTTTGCATCTTAGTTTTTTATCGCTTGATAAATTTGTTCTTGAATCTTGGCTCTGAGGTTAAGTGTGCTAAAAGCTTTATTGTCTCTTGTTGGATAGACTCTGTTTGAAAGAAAAATATATAAAAGTTGGTTGTCTGGGTCTGCCCAAACACAGGTTCCAGTAAATCCTGTGTGACCAAATACGGATGCCGGAGCACTTAAACTTGGATAAGGATCTTTTGAACTGGCATTATCTCTAGCCGTTTTATCAAATCCAAGTCCTCTTCTGCTTGTTGCAGATTGGTAACTTGTAAATAATTGGATAGTGGAGGGCTTTAAATAGCTTGTACCATCCCATTGTCCTCCATTCAATAACATCATATACAATTTTGCTAAATCAGTGGCATTGCTAAACAAGCCAGCATGTCCTGCAATACCGCCCATCGTGGAAGCGCCTTCGTCATGAACAGATCCTTGAATGAGTTCTTTTCTAAAATAGTTGTCTAATTCTGATGCTGCAATATTGGATTTATCTGCTCTGTCAAGTGGTAAAAAACCTGTACTGCGCATTTGCATTGGTCCATAAAAAGTTTTTGTACAATAATCCTGAAGATTCATCCCAGTCACTTGTTCTACGATATTACCCAAAAAAATAAAATCATTATCACTATACACGTATTTACCTGGGGTAGTGATTGGACTATTCAATATTTTTATTCGAATACTATCTATCCAATTGTTCGCAAGGTATTTACCTGGTGTAACCATTAGTTGGTGCGTTGCGTCTTGAACAGGCACAATCCATTTTGCATCGATGCTGCCATCTGGCTTTAAGAGCGCTTCGTAAAATTTAATATACGGGAACAATCCAGCTTCATGTATCAATAAATCTTTCAAACGAATAGTTGCTTTTGAATTACCAACTACCCATGGCAAATAGTCGCCAATTGTTTTTTCAATATCCACTTTACCTTCTTCCACCAATTTCATAATTGCAACTGTTGTTGCACTTGTCTTTGTCATAGAAGCAAGGTCATATAAAGTGGCATTGGTCACCAGTGGACTTTGAGCTCCTGCTATGGTACCATAGCTTTTATTAAAAATAATTTGATTGTTTTTCGCTACCAATACTTGACATCCAGGAATCGCTGCTTGACCAATGGCATCTGCAACAATGGAATCTATTTTTGCCAGCTTTATTTGATCAATAATTGCTGGAAGAACTTGTTCGGCTAGAATTTTTTTTTTGATGCAGCTTCAGAAAGCATTCCGTATGGTAGTTCAGGGCTGATGGTGACTGGTAAAGTGCCTTCTGCCTGTAGTTTTCCTTCAAGCCATTTTTGGACAGCTGCATGACTGTATTTTGTATCTTCAAAAGCAAATAAAATATTATTGATTGTATTAAAATCGCCAACAGCATAAGGGTTTCCAAAAATTAAATGTATCCAATCTTCATGTCCTTTTTCATTCAAAAATTGTAAGGCTGCTGCTGGTATATCAAAATGATTGGCAGGTCTTCTGTTGTAACCATGAAGGCCAACAATAACTTGGTCATAAGCTTTTAAACTATCATTGATTAAAGCCAATTCGCTAGTATCTTTTCCGCTTGTATAAAAAACTTTTACACCGTTTGCGCTTGTAATTGAAGTCGTGAATGCGCTTGCTGATTTTGCATTAAAGGCAAGATAAGCTGTCTTGTTATTTAATACTGGACTATTGGTAGCTCTTAAAAATGTAAGTGATTGTTGTGCCATGGCTGCATTGATGGTGCCAACAGATTGATTTAAATCTGCAATGATGTTGGTTGTGTCAATTTGTTGTGGTGCATCCAATCCATATTTATATTTAGCAGCTAAGATTTTTTTTACGCGTGCATTGATTTCGGAACGTTTAATCCTTCTTTCTTTAACCGCTGCTCTTACTTTATTGATAGATTGTCCAACCTCTCCAGGCAAACACAACATATCGTTTCCTGCTAGAATGGCTTGAACATTGGCTTCTCCTTGTGGGAAGTAATTTGCAATAGCTTTCATGTCCATAGCATCTGTCACACTAATGCCTTTGAATCCCAACTCTTTTTTCAACAATCCATTCACTGCTTTTGGAGACATTGAGGTAGCGTATTTTGGCCTATCGTCTATTGCTGGAACAGATAAATGCGCCACCATAATAGATTCAATACCTGCATCGATCAAGGCCTTGAATGGTTCAAGCTCAAGACTGTCTAATGCAGCTCTTGATTTATTGATCACTGGTAAATCAAAATGAGAATCAACATTCACATCTCCATGTCCAGGAAAATGTTTTGCAGTGGCCATGACGCCATTGTCTTGCATGCCTCTCATATACGCAACCCCTTGTTGAATCACTTTTGTTTTACTCTGACCAAAACTGCGATCATTGATAACTGGATTTAAAGGATTGTTATTGATATCAATCACTGGACCATAATTAATTTGGATCCCCAATCTTTTACATTGCTCAGCAATAGCAGCACCCATTTGGTACACTAAATTACTTGAAGCAAATGCACCCATCGAAAGTTGTCTTGGAAATGATTCAACACTATCTAAGCGCATTCCTAAACCCCATTCCGCGTCAATGGCAATGAATAATGGGGTTTTAGCAACACTTTGATAGGCGTTAGTTTGTATGGCTTGTCGAACTGGACCACCCTGAAAAAAACACAATCCACCTACATTGTATTGCTGAATTAAAGTGGATATAGAATCAATTTTATTTTGCGACCAATTGCTATGTGCTCTGATCACCATTAACTGCCCAATTTTTTCATTCATATTCAGTGCAGCAAATTGTTTCCTAACCCACTTTTTTTCACTCATTTTTTGTGCCTGAATAGTGGTGAAAAATCCTACAAATAATAAGCTGCTTAATACTATTTTTTTCATATCGAATTTATATAGGGCAATTTAAGCATAAAAAAAGGCTTACCGATAATTGGCAAGCCTTTTTTTAGCTTTTTTATATAAGGGCTGATGCCTTATTGACGCTTACTTATGCTTCAGTTTCCTCTTCGTCCAATTCTGGTAAGGTTGGCGTTACTTTATGTTCTACTAATTGAGCAAACCACTTCACCATTTTCTTCATATCGCTTGCATAAACACGCTCAAAATCCATATTAGGGAATACTTTCTTAAAATAGGCTTGAGTTGCTTTTGCATCTTTCTCGTTAGGCAAGGCTTCTTTTGATTTGCCCATGGCGATAAATACTTCTGCCAAAAACACATTTTCTTTGGTTGAAAACACTTCAATACTCTCTAAATGAGAGAATTGGTAGGCTCTAGAACTGATAAATTGGGTCACATTGGTCTCTAAGGATCTAGCAATTGCACCATCACTTTTACTCGTTAATAATTCAAATAATCCTGACATGCCTGAAACGGAAATCAATTTGTTATACTCCATGGGTTCTAGTCTTTTTTTAGGAACGCAAAATACGGAAAAACCCTCAATTTTCATTTTTTAAACTACCTTTGTTTATCATTAAAAATCAAGCATATGCCCGGTTTTGAATTATTTGGAGCTGAAGAAAAGAAAGAAGTAAATGATGTCTTAGAGACAGGTATTTTAATGCGTTATGCATTTGATGGGCCAAGAAAGGGAATTTGGAAATCCAAAGAATTGGAAGCTGCAGTTTGCAAGACTTTTGGTGTAAAATATGCACAACTCACCTCTAGTGGAACAGGTGCGTTGACCACAGCGATGGCTGCATTAGGAGTGGGTGCCGGGGATGAAGTGATTATGCCCGCCTTTACTTTCGTCGCTAGTTTCGAGGCCATCTTAAGCATGGGTGCAATCCCTGTTTTGGTGGATATTGATGAAAGTTTGACTTTATCACCAGCTGCAGTCAAAGCTGCAATTACTTCAAAAACTAAATGTGTGATGCCTGTGCACATGTGTGGCAGCATGGCAGACATGGACGCGTTAATTGCAATTTGTAAAGAACACAATTTAATTTTACTAGAAGATGCTTGTCAAAGTATCGGGGGTACTTATAAAGGAAAGCATTTAGGCACAATTGGACATGCAGGCACTTTCTCGTTTGATTTTGTGAAAACAATTACTTGTGGTGAAGGAGGGGTGGTCATGACCAACGATAAAGACGTATACACCAAGTCAGATGCTTTTACAGATCATGGACACGATCATTTAGGGGTAGACAGAGGAGCAGATTTGCATCCAGCATTGGGCTATAACTTTCGTATCAGTGAATTACATGCTGCCGTTGGTTTAGCACAAATTAAAAAGTTAGATACTTTTTTAGCGATTCAAAAAAAGCATAATCAAATTTTACGTTCTTATTTAGAACAAGTTCCTGGCATTCAATTTAGAGTGGTACCGGATCCTGCAGGAGATAGCTATAGTTTCTTAACTTGGTTCTTGCCGAGTCAACAGCATACTGAAAACGCTATTGCTGCTTTCAAAGAAGCGGGTATACTTGCTGGTAATTTTTATTGGTATGGAAATAATTGGCATTATATTAGAAAATGGGATCATTTAAAAAATGCAACAAGTTTTTATCCATTATCCAAGGAACAACAAAGCGCATTGATTGCATTGCAGCATACTGATTTTTCTGCAAGTGATGCCGTGATGAGTAAGTGTATTTCTACCGCAATTAGTTTAGTATGGACAGAGGAGCAAATCCATGAAAAAGGCGCAGCTTTTCTTGCTGTATTAAAAAAAGTGGTAGCATAAGCTAAGGTTATGGCATTAGGACAATCCATGCAGCAAAGACAATTACAAAGATTGTCACCTCAGCAAATCCAATTGATGAAGTTGCTTCAAATTCCTAGTGCACAGATTGAGCAAAGAATTAAAGAAGAATTAGAAGAGAACCCGGCTTTAGAAGTGGATGTGGCACTTTTGGAGTCAGATTTTACATCCCCAGAAGAAATGAATGATGAGTTGTTGCAGGACATGCATGATGATGAGGAAGCGGTACCTGTAGATGAATTTGAGATGAGCAATGAAGAATTAAGTGCGTATAGTTATGATGATGAAGTAGCGGATTATAAAACTAGAGATGATTTTTACCCTGAACTCGATCATGATAAAGTGATTCCGATTAAAGCGGAACAGAGTTTGCACGAGGTATTGATGGATCAATTAAGTATGCTAGCGCTGGATGAAAGAGGATTTAAAATAGCAGAACAAATTATTGGCAGCTTAGATGATGATGGTTATTTAAGAAGGGCAATGCAATCTATTGCAGATGATCTAGCTTTTAAGCAAAGCATGGTGGTGGAAGAAAAAGAAATTGAGCAAATATTAAAACAGGTACAAGCCTTTGATCCAGTAGGGATTGCTGCAAGAGATTTAAAAGAATGTTTATTAATTCAATTACGCAGAAAGGGAGAAGGCGAGTCGGCACATTTATCGGATAGTAAAGGCAAATTGTATTCAGATGATGAAGCAAAAAAAATTGCCATGCTCATTCTAGAAAAATATTTTGAAGAGTTTACAAGAAAACATTACGATAAAATTCAAAAGAGCTTACACTTGGATGAATTAGGAATGAAGGAAGTATTGCATCAGATTCTAACCCTGAATCCAAAGCCAGGCGCGGAGACGAGTTATACCAATGAGGCAGAAATGTATATCATTCCAGATTTTACAGTTTTAATCAATAACGGTAAATTAGAATTAACATTGAATAGTCGCAATGCACCTCCACTCGTGATTAGTGATGATTATAAATTGATGCTAAAAGAATATGAGGGTGGTAAAAAACAGGATAAGTCTCAAAAAGAAGCTGTCTTTTTTATCAAGCAAAAAATAGATTCAGCAAAATGGTTTATTGAGATGATCCTGCAAAGACAACAAACTTTATTGTTGACAATGAATGCTATTTTAGAGTATCAGTCCGCTTTTTTCTTGAGTGGAGATACCACATCCCTTCGCCCAATGATTTTAAAAGACATTGCTGAAAAAACAAATTTAGATGTCTCTACAGTGAGTAGGGTGGCCAATAGTAAGTATGTGCAAACCGAATTTGGCACTTATTTATTAAAATATTTCTTTAGTGAATCTCTCACAACAGATAGTGGTGAGGAAGTAAGTACTAAAGAAGTGAAAGCGATCCTTCAGGAATTAATTCAAGGAGAAGATAAATTAAAGCCATTGAGTGATGATGAGTTAACAGATCAATTGCAAGAAAAAGGCTACAATATTGCAAGAAGAACAGTCGCAAAATATAGAGAACTTTTAAATATACCTGTCGCAAGACTTAGAAAAGAATGGTAGCCAATACAACTATGGAAAATCCCCAACCTAAAATAGTAAAATACATAGCACATTTATTGTCTTATGTATTGCATCCGCTATTTATTCCTACTTACTTTTTTCTTTATTTAATGCAAGTATTGCCTTTTGAATTTGTAGGTATCACGGATTGGCAATTAAAAATGCGTTTATTCAGTGTAGCTTGGTTGACTGCTTTTTTTCCAGCTTTTGCGGTTTTTTTATTATGGAGATTAAAATTAAGCGATAGTATTTTCTTAAGAACTCAAAAGGAAAGAATTATTCCCTATGTGATTACCATGTTTTTTTATTGGTGGATGTATTACCTCAGTAGAAATTTCACAGATCAGCCGATGCCTTTAAAATTCTTTTATTTAGGTATTTTTGTTGCAAGTGCCATTGGCATGACGGTCAATAATTTTATGAAAGTAAGTCTGCACGCAATGGGTATTGCTGGATTGACAACTGCTATTATTTTAGTCAGTGTATTTTATCCAGTCAATAACGCAATTTGGGTGCTATTGGCCGTGGTCTTAGTAGCGTTGGTCATTAGTGCAAGATTGGTTGTTAGTGATCATAGTAAAAAAGAATTATTAGTCGGATTATTCATAGGGCTGTTCACACAAGTGGCTGCTTATTTATGGGTTGTCTAATTTAAAATATATATTATGTGGTATCGTTTAGGTCAAAATATATTAAAGTATAAAAAAACATATTTGTTTTTTGTACTCCTTAGTACGGTTGTAATGGGGTATTTTGCTGTTCAAGTTAAATTAAGCTATGAGTATACCAAAGCCATCCCTTCTGACAATCCTAAGTTTATAATTTACAATGATTTTGTAAAAAAATATGGCGTAGATGGAACAACAGTCGTTGTTGGTTTTAAGACGGATCAATTTTATACAAAGGGTTTCTTTAACCAAGTGGATGTTTTGCACAAGGCGATTAAACAAAATACTGCAGTGGCCGAAGTCATGAGTATTCCAACTGCCTATACCATCACAAAAGATAGTGTTGAAACTAAGTTCAATGCTGTAAAGATCTTCCATGCACCTTATTCAAGTGATAGTTTATTGCTTGCTGATCAAGCTGTTTTTGAGAACCTACCTTTTTATAAAAACTTGTATTACAATCCAGATAGTAATAGTTATATCATGGCTGTCTCCTTTATTGCAGATTCTATTAATAGTGGTGCTAGAACAAAAATCATTGGTAGCATCCAAAATGAATTAGATCGCTTTAGTCAATCTACTAAAACTGAAGTGCATATAAGTGGATTGCCATTTATCAGGACCATCATGGCCGATCGAATAAAAAAAGAGATGCTTTGGTTTTTGATTGGGTCGCTGATTTTATCTGCCATTACTTTATTGATTTTTTTTAGGTCTATATCGGCTACCATCATGAGCTTGGCTGTGGTGTTGATGGGGGTGATTTGGAGTTTAGGCACGATGGTGTTATTGGGTCAAAAAATCACTCTATTGACTGCATTGATACCACCATTGATTGTAGTGATTGGCATTCCAAACTGCATCTACTTTTTAAATAAGTACCATACTTCCTATAAAGAAACAAACGACAAAGAAAAGGCCCTTGTACAAATGGTGGGTAGGATGGGTGTGGTGACTTTATTTTGTAATATTACAGCAGCCATTGGCTTCTTTGTATTTGCTTTAACCAAAAGTCCTTTATTGAAAGAGTTTGGATGGGTGTCTGGTTTAAACATTATGATTTTATTTTTCATAAGCTTGTTTTTTATTCCTCCAGTACTTTCTTATTTGCCTGCACCAAAACCAAAACATGTTCGTTATCTAGACAATCTATATCTAGAAAGAATATTGTTAAAAATAGAGCGTTGGGCATTTACGCATACTAAGTGGGTTTTTAGCATCACCATCATTGCAGTACTTGTTTCTTTAATGGGGGTATTACAAATCAAAAAAGAGGCCTTTATTGTAGACGATTTACCAAAGCAGGATAAATTATACACCGACTTAAAATGGTTTGAACAACATGCTGGCGGGGTGATGCCTTTAGAAATTTTGGTAGATACTAAAAAAACAAATGGTTTAATTAGATCTATCAAACCTTTAGAGCAAATAGATGAATTCAATACTTTCATGTTGGAACAACCAGAATTGGGTAAGCCATTAGGTTTATTAGAAGGTATTAAATTTGCTAAGCAAGCATTTTATGATGGAGATAGTTTATCCTATACAGTTCCAACTGGAACAGAAATGGCATTTATTGGCCCCTATTTTGCTAGTGCCGCTCCAAAAGAAGGCATCAAAATAACGGCGAATAATCCAGCACAACTTTTGAATAAATTTATTGATACTGCTAAGCGACAAACTAGAATCAGTGTCAATATGAAGGATATTGGAAGTGCTAAGCTTCCAATTTTGTTGAAAAAAATAGATAGTGCCTCCAATGCCATCTTTGATACAGCAAAATACAATGTCGTCATAACAGGTAGTAGTGTGACATTTTTAGAAGGTAGTAATTTTATTATAAAAGGATTGGGAGAGTCTATCTTCTGGGCCTTTTTATTGATTGCAATTTGTATGATTTTCTTGTTTAGGTCCTTTCCTATTTTAATTTGTTCTTTAATCCCCAATATAGTGCCATTGTTTATTACAGCTGGTATCATGGGCTGGACGGGTATTTCATTAAAACCTTCTACGGTTTTGGTATTTAGTGTGGCATTGGGTATTGCGATAGATGTCACTATCCGATTCTTAGTCAACTATAAGCAGGAATTACCTCATTTAAACTATCAAGTGCATACCACATTGGTACAAACAATCAAGCACACAGGCATCAGTATCATCTATACGTCTCTGGTATTAGTCGCAGGATTTGTCATATTCTGCTTTAGTGATTTTGGCGGGACGAAAGCATTGGGTTGGTTGACTTCAATCACATTAGTAGTGAGTACGCTCACTAACTTAGTATTGCTACCCGCATTGATAAAATCCTTTATCAAGTCAAAGTAAACTAAACTTCATTTTTCAATCAACTAAGGAAGTAATTGTTTTAATGTATTTTGTAATGCACTACCTCTAAGGTCTGTTGCAATAATTTTTCCTGTTGGATCTAAGAGTACATTGAATGGAATACCTTGAATTTGATACGTACTTACTACAGTACTTTCCCATTTTTTTAAATCGCTTATATGCAACCAATTTAATTTGTCTTGTTGGACTGCTTCAAGCCAATCTGCTTTATCATCATCCAATGAAACTCCAAGAATCGTAAAATTCTTAAGTTTAAATTGCTCATAAGCGGCAACCACATTTGGATTTTCTCTTCTACAAGGGCCACACCAGCTAGCCCAAAAGTCGACCAATACATATTTACCTTTTAAGCTACTCAATGTCATGATTTTTCCAGTAGGATCTTGTAATGCAATTTCTGGTGCCATAGCGCCTACAGTGATTGCAGATGCTGGACTTGCTGCCTGTACCTGCCCATTTAAAATAGTTACAAATTCGATCAAAGGGGCTGCTTTTGTTTTTTCTGCAACGGCCTTTGCCATAGCAAGTACCTTATTGATTTCCATTGATCTTAAAGCCATACCTAAGGCAAAATAAATGAGTGCTGGACTATTTGAACTATTGATTGTTTGTTCAACATGGTCATTGAGTGCTTTGATCTTTTTTTCTTTCTGTTGTTGTAGGTAAAAAATACTGCTATCTTTTCCGTTGCTTTGTTGCAAGTTGTCTAATGCGAACAGTGTCGCAAACAAAGATGAATCTTTTGATCTGTACGCTTTCATGTATTGAATCAAAGCGGTACTATTCGGAGATCCCTTAACAGCATAATTCGCAAAATTAGCTGCATCTGCATTGATCTGTATTTGTTCCTCATCATTGATGAAGTTAACATCTAATGCTTCTCCACTGCTTAGCCTATAAATGCCCTCCTGCTTTGCAATGAATTCAAGATTGTATTTTCCATTGACGTCCAATGTGATAGAGTCCAATGTAATGATTGGTTTTCCACCATATGGGATTTCCTGTAAAAGAAGCGGTTTATTCGCTGCATTTTTAATGGTTCCAGAAACACTATAACGCGCTTCTTGGTTTTTATCTCTGCATCCTGTAAGGACAAATAATAAAATTCCAACAAATGCGATGCTCATTTTTTTTATCATAAAATAATTTTTCTATTTTGACAATAGGGCTTATACAATTTGTAACTTTTATAAAAGTGATTTAATAGTTGAAAGTACAAGTTCTAATTGACTTCCATCCTGTCCACCAGCTGCAGCTAAGGTCTTTTGACCACCACCACCGCCTTTAATTAATGTGGCAATATGTGTTTTAATTAATTGTGGCGCCTCCCAGTTTTTAGTAGCAACCAATGCCTCACTCATTGATAATGCGGCAAAAGCTTTTTCTCCCTCTACGCCAACCAATAAGACCATGACCTCGCCTGTTTTTGTTTGAGTGAGTAATTGAGCAGCTTTTTTATACTGATCCATATTGCTTAAAGTAACTTGTAACCCCAGGTAGCTTACTCCATGGATTGTTTCGAATTGATTTTTTTGTGCTTCCACCAATTCGTTGATAAGCATTGCCTCTTGACTTTCTAATAATTTCTTAAGTTCTTTTTGTTGATTTTGTAATTCAATTATATAATTTGAAAGTTGATCCATTGAGTAAGTACTCGTGTCTACGGATTTTTCTTTTTTATTTAAGCTAGCTGCTATGAGCGCGTTTGCTTCTTCTAATTGATGAACTTGTTTTCTTATTTTATCTTTTGCTTCATCTTGAAATGCGGCTGCTGCATGTCCCACAACGGCTTCAATTCTTCTTACACCTGCTGCTACTGACGATTCTGCTTTAATTACAAAATGACCTATTTCGCCTGTGTGGCCTACATGTGTTCCACCACATAATTCAATCGAATAATTTGGATCCATCACCACCACACGAACACTGTCTCCATATTTTTCTCCAAATAAGGCCATCGCGCCTAAAGCAATCGCTTCATCCTTACTCATTTCTTGAATGACTACGGGTACATTTTCTTTTACTTTGTCGTTCACTAATTTTGTCACAGCTTCCATTTCCTCGTTGGTCATTTTCGCAAAATGAGAAAAGTCAAAACGCAATTGCCCTTCATTTACTAGACTACCTTTTTGTGCCACATGCTTTCCTAATACGGTTCTTAATGCTGCATGTAATAGGTGTGTGGCAGAATGGTGTTGAGTGGTATGTGTTCTTAAAGTGGTATCTACTTCTGCCTTTACATGCGTGCCAATCTTAGTTGGTAAGCTGTCTGTAAAATGAATGAATAAATTATTTTCTTTTTTGGTATCTGTTACAGCAAGCACAGTGCCATCTTCAAATATAAAATTCCCCTTGTCGCCCACCTGACCGCCACTTTCGGCATAAAAAGGCGTTGCTGCTAATACCCATTGGTAGGCTTCTTTACCTTTTGCCTTGATACTTCTATACTTCACAATCTTTGTAGTCGCTTCAGTATTCGTATAGCCAATAAAACTTGTTACAGCATCTTCACCCACTTGAATCCAGTCGCCTGTATCAATGGCAGTTGCGGCTCTACTTCTGTCTTTTTGTTGTTGCATCTCCTGTTCGAATCCTGCCTCGTCAATACTGAGTTCATTTTCATTTGCAATCAATCTTGTTAAGTCCACTGGGAATCCGAAAGTATCAAACAATTCAAATACCAATTGACCGGCTACTACACTATTTTTAGCTTGGGTATGAATGATGTCATCCATACGTTTTAATCCTTTTTCTAAAGTTCTTAAAAAGCCTTCTTCTTCCTCTTTAATGACTTTGGTTACAAATTCTAATTGTTGTTTTAACTCAGGAAACACATGTTCAAATTGATTTGCCAACAAGGGCATTAGTTGAAACAACAAAGGACGCTTATAATCCAAGTAAGAATAATAATAACGCACCGCCCTCCTTAAAATTCTCCTTATTACATAACCTGCGCCTGTATTAGAAGGCAATTGACCATCCGCTATTGCAAATGCGATGGCACGAATATGATCTGCTAATACACGAAATGCAACTGCTTCCTTGCTATCCCCAAAATCATACACTTTACTTGTGATTTTTGCAACTTCATCTATGGTGCCTGTAAATACATCTGTATCGTAATTGCTTTTTTTATTTTGTATTGCACGAACCAATCTTTCAAAACCCATACCCGTGTCTACATGTTTATTAGGCAAGGGTTCAAGGCTACCATCTTTTTTACGATTGTATTGCATGAACACATTGTTCCAAATTTCAATCACTTGAGGATGGTCTTTGTTTACCAAATCACGTCCTGGAATCAACGCTATTTCTGCATCCGATCGCATATCTATATGAATTTCACTACAAGGTCCGCAAGGTCCAGTATCACCCATTTCCCAGAAATTATCTTTTTTATTGCCATAAATAATTTTATCTACTGAGACCCATTTTTTCCATTCTTCTAAAGCAACACTTGAAGGTGGTAAATTTTCTGATGCATCTCCTTCGAATACACTCACATACAATCTATTCGGGTCTAACTGATATACCTTGGTTAATAATTCCCAACTCCATGCAATGGCTTCGGCCTTAAAATAATCACCAAAACTCCAGTTGCCTAACATCTCAAACATCGTGTGGTGGTAAGTATCTACACCCACTTCCTCTAAATCATTGTGCTTACCGCTCACCCTTAAACATTTTTGAGTATCTGCAATTTTAGGATGCTTGGGTGCTTGGTTACCTAAAAAATAATCCTTGAATTGGTTCATGCCTGAATTGGTAAACAATAAAGTGGGGTCGTTTTTTACAACAATAGGGGCGGATGGAACAATGACATGTCCTTTAGATGCGAAAAAATCTAAAAACTGTTGTCTTATTTCTGAACTCTTCATCATGGGACGTTTTTTTAAGCTTTGGGCTAAATAAAAAGCTATCTTTGTAGCGTTTCTAATCGTCTTCAAAGGTAAGCATTTGAGCCTTTTTTTGGGACTTTAGAAGGCAAATAATCATGCTGCATGAAGAAAATAAAATATTTCTTTAATACCCATACTTTAAGGTTCGAAAAAATCGAAGTACCCCTTAAAGTAAGGCTTTTACAAACAATCGGATTTATCATTGCATCTATTGCAGTGGGGGTCCTTTTTGTGGCTATTTTGTTTAAATTTATCGACTCCCCTAAAGAAAGGTTATTAAGACAACAAAACACTGCATACAAAGAGAGTTATGCTGTTTTGCAAGAAAGAACAAAGCAATTGGAGCTACAGATGGTGGAATTAGAACAAAGAGACAATGAGGTCTATCGTTCTATTTTTGAAGCAACACCTATTCCGGACAGTGCAAGGGTAAAAGAAATGTTGGCTAAAAATGAAATTCGTTTAATTCAAAGTTTATCCAATACAGCATTGATTGAGAATATGCGTAATCAATTGAATAATTTAAGTTTAAGGATGTCCTTTCAAGGCCAGTCTTTTGCTGAAATTACGACGATGGTGAAGAATAAAGAAAAATTATTAAGAGCCATTCCTGCCATTCAACCGGTGAGTAATAAAAACATGAAACGTGTTGCTTCAGGATTTGGTTATCGAATAGATCCAGTATATAAAGACTTTAGATTGCATGCAGGATTGGATTTTTCTGCACCAACTGGTACCCCAATTTATGCTACATCAGATGGTGTGGTGCAAATAGCTGGATTCAATACAGACGGCTATGGTAATAAAGTAGTGATCAATCATGGTTATGGCTTTCAAACTCTATATGCACACATGGTGCGCGTAAAAGCAAGAGTGGGGCAGTCTGTTAAAAGGGGAGAAGTGATTGGCTATATTGGAAGTACAGGCAAGAGCACTGGACCGCATTTGCATTATGAAGTGATTAAGCGAGGTGCAAAAGTAGATCCTGTCTATTATTTCTTTAATGATTTAACGCCTGCTCAATTTGATCGCTTATTAAAAGAAGCAGCAGCAAATAAACAAAGCTTAGACTAATGGATCCAGAAGTAATGGCATTTTTAAATAGAATATCCAGGACCATTGGCTTTACGCTGCTTTGGATGGGATTGAATTCTACATTGGGCATCATGCTAGGCTATGCCTTTGTAGAAGCAAGCTGGCAATGGTATAATTATTTGTATTATTTTTTCTTGCTACTTAGTTCAGCAGGCTATTTCTTTTTACTCTACAAAATATGGAAAGACCCAATTGATTTTTCTCACTAAGTAGCAGGTATAGCTACTAACTACTATGATCTAAAATAATCTTCCATTCCCCATTTATTTTTTTGAGAAGTATAGTGTAATGTCCACTCACATTTCCGACTGTTCTGGTGAGCTCCCATTTTCCAATGACACTAAAATATTGTTTATCCAAAGCTTGTACGGACAGTAGGGTAAATTTTAATTGACCCATATAGGCTTTATCCGGGTAATTCTTTTTATAGTTTGCTAGGGTTTTATTGTATCCGAAAGTCACGCCATCTTTTCCCACAAACATTAAACTATCGTTTTCCCAATAGCCTTGCATGAATTGATTGACATCACCTTTATTCCAAGATTTAACTTGTGCAGACAATAACTTTAAAATTGCTGCTTCGTCTTTAGACTGTGTAAATGCATTTTGTGTAATCAATACAAGTAACAAAAGGAGTAATTTCTTTAGCATCGTTTTTATGTTTAGTTTGATAAAATTGAACTCAAAATAAGTATTTCATCTTAATTTGCATCTATGGAGTATCTATTACACTTAAAAAAAGATAAAAAGTTTGCCCCTTTATTAGCGGAAGCGAACCATACGATCAAAAAAAGGAAAAATACCCCTGTTCGTTTGATGGCAAGTATCATTAGCCAGCAATTGAGTACAAAAGTGGCGGCCATTATTTTTAGTCGATTTTTAGCTTTATTTGATGGTAAGGAGCCTAGTTGTGAGCAGGTATTAAAATGTACGAATGACCAACTTAGATCCATTGGTTTGAGTCAATCTAAAGTCAATTATATTCAAAATGTGGCAGAGTTTTTTTTAGAACATCAAATTACAGACAAGCAATTGTATAAAATGGAGCCTGATGCCATTATAGCGTTGTTAACGCAAATTAAAGGAGTAGGCAAGTGGACCGTCCAAATGTTAATGTTATTTAGTCTGGGTCAAGAAGATGTCTTTGCTGTGGATGATTTAGGTATACAACAAGCCATGACAAGATTGTACAAAATAAAATATGAGACCAAGAAGGAATTACATACCAAGATGTTGGCTATTTCAAGTAAGTATACACCTTATAGCAGTTATGCCTGTTTGCATTTATGGAAATGGAAGGATCAAGGCGCTGTTTAATATAGACGCACAAAGGGTTTAAACTAAATCACTGGTTTTGTACAATGGATGTTTGATATCATGGTAAAATGCAAATTGCCATCCTGCTGCTTGTCCTTGCTCCCACCACTTTTGTCTCCATTCCATAGCTAGTTTTCCATCCATATCATATTTTGCTACAAATTTTGATTTGAGTTGTTGCAATTGTGGTGCTACATCTGCGCCAAAGAAAAAGATTTCATTGTCCTCTTTGATCCACGAAACTTGATGATTAGGACAATGCCCACCAGTTAGTAAATAATGAATTGTATCATCAATCATACCTTGATCATCTCCTAGCCAAACTACTTTAGAAAAATTTGCTAAGAATTCAAATTGTTCTTTGATATAAGAGG
>Ga0209298_10000461_pt1 | contig 26985 bp, 26 predicted proteins | sample S_140806_EF_Meta_FD_187325 | JGI IMG/M metagenome (GOLD analysis project Ga0209298, IMG submission 187325) | Freshwater microbial communities from Lake Simoncouche, Canada to study carbon cycling - S_140806_EF_MetaG (SPAdes) (version 2) | ecosystem: Environmental > Aquatic > Freshwater > Lake ... | reverse complement strand
ATGTTCACCGTTGACCGAAGGGGAGGCAACCCGAAAGGTCTGCCCACCCCTGTTAAAGGGGCCTTATGTCCGCTCAGCCGCTCAAAGAAGTCCGTATCTTTTCGCCTGCCACCGTGGCCAACGTGGCCTGCGGTTTCGACGTGCTTGGCTTCTGCATCGACGCCCCGGGCGACGAGATCGTGGCCCGCTTCTCGACCACCCCCGGCCTGCGCATCACCAAGATCACCGGTGACGATGGCCGCCTCCCTCTCGACTCGAAGAAAAACACCGCCGGCGTTTCCGCCCATGCGCTGCTCCGTCACCTCGGCAAGAGCGACCTCGGCATCGAGATGGAGATCCACAAGAAGATGCCTTTCGGTAGCGGCCTTGGTTCCAGCGCCGCAAGCGCGGTCGGCGGCGCCTTCGTCGTCAACCGTCTTCTGGGCGACCCGCTGACGCGTCTCCAGTTGCTTCCTTTCGTGGTCGCCGGCGAAGCCGCGGCCGATGGTGCCTGGCATGCTGACAACGTCGGCCCCTGCCTCCTCGGCGGCATCACCCTCATCCGTTCCAACGCCGAGCTCGACGTCATGGACATACCGATCCCGGAACGTCTCTGGGCCGCCGTCGTGCACCCGGACATCGTCGTGCTGACCAAGGTCGCCCGCGAGATCATGCCGCGCCAGATTCAGCTCGAGACTTCCACGCAGCAGAGCGGCAATCTCGGCGGACTGCTCTGCGGCTTCTTCAAGAGCGACTACGCCCTCATCGGCCGTTCGCTCCATGACCTTATCGCCGAGCCGCACCGCCATCGCCTGATTCCTGAGTTCTACCGCGCCAAGGCCGCCGCCATGGCCGCCGGCGCGTTGGGCTTCTCGATCTCCGGCGCCGGACCTAGCGTCTTCGCGCTCTGTGACGGCGAAGCGACCGCCCGTAAGGTCGCCGCTGCCGTCGCCGCCGTGTTCTCGTCGGTGCCGATCAAGGCCACGCCTTACGTCTCGCGCATCAATCCCAAGGGTGTCCATGTCCTCTCCGAGTCCTAAGTTGGAATTCGTCTCCACCGCCGACGCTTCCTGTCGGGGTTCCCTGCGCGAAGTGCTGCTGTCGGCCATGCCCGCCAAGGGCGGCCTCTGGGTGCCGACGCACATCCCGCAGATCGCGCCCGACTTCGTGGAGCGTCATCGCCACGCCTCTTACGCCGACCTCGCCGAGGCCGTCGTGGCCCCTTATTTCGCTGAGGTCCTCGGCCCTGCGGTCCTGCATCAGCTCTGCCAGGAAGCCTTCAACTTCCCGGTGCCGCTCGTGCGCCCGGAGCAATTCAAGGGCACGCCGGCCGAACGCATCGCCGTCCTCGAACTTTTCCATGGCCCCTCCGCGGCCTTCAAGGACTTCGCCGTCCGCACGCTCGTGCGCGTCACCGCGCGCGTCCTCGGCGACGAGTTTCCGCAACTGACCGTCCTGGCCGCGACTTCAGGTGATACCGGCGCCGCCGTCACCGAAGCCTGCGCGGGAGTGCCCGGCGTCCGCGCCGTGGTGCTCTATCCGCGTATCGGCGTCAGCGGCGTGCAGGAATCGCAGATCGCTCGTGCCCGCCCCGGCGTGGTCGCGCTCTCCGTCGACGGCACCTTTGACGATTGTCAGGCGATGGTGAAGCGTGCGCTGGCCGACGAGTCCCTGCGTCGCCGTCGCCCGTTGCTTACGGCTAACTCCATCAATCCCGTCCGGCTTATCGCACAGGTGCCGTTCGCCTTCCACGCCATGCGCCTGCTGGCTCCGGGTCGTCGCATGGGCATCGTGGTGCCTTCGGGTAATCTCGGCAACGTCGGCGCCGTGCAGCTCGCCCGACGGATGGGCTTGGATGTCGCTGCGCTCGTCGCCGCGACCAACACCAACTCGCCGCTCCCTGATTTGTTTGCCACCGGCGAATACCGTCCGCGTCGCGCCAAGCCCACGGCTTCCAATGCCATGGACATCGGTGATCCGAACAACCTCAGCCGCCTGCTCGCCTGGCGCGAGGGCGGTCCGGCCGTCAGCGCCGTCACCGTCGACGATCAGGCCACGCTCGACGCCATGCGCCGCGTGCGCGATGCCAGCGGTTATATCCTTTGCCCGCACACCGCGGTCGGCTGGAAGGCCGCCGAGGATCTGCTGGCCCGTGACGGGTCCAAACTCGACGATGTCGTCGTCTTCGGCACCGCCCATCCCGCCAAGTTCCCGGACGTGCTCCAGGAGGCCTTCGGCGATGCCAATGCTTCCCGTTTCCCGGGCGAACTGCCGGCACCGGCACCGATCAAGATCGGCAACGACTTCGACGCCGTCCGCAAGGTCCTCGAATCCGAAGCTGGTTTCGGGCGCTGAAGCTTACTTCGACGAGCTGTCCGGGTCCGGCTTCGTCGCGGACTTCTTGGCCAGGGCCGCCTTTTCCGAGGGGGCCTGCTCGATCACGATGATGCATCCCGAAAGGGCGAGGGTGGCGAGCACGAGGGCGGCGACGAGGGCGGTCTTCATGACAGGGAGCATGGGGTGGCCGTCGCGCTTGGCAAACGCGCAAAACAAAAAGGCCGCCCGGAGGCGGCCTTCGTGACGGTCTGCCGACCGCTTATTCGGTGTCAGACACCGCGAACGTGACGTTCGAAATATTCGCCTTGGCAAGGCAATCGAGGACGTTGATCACGCGTTCGTAGCGGGCGTTCTCTTCGGCCTGCACCGTGATGAGCAGCTTGGTCTTGGATTGCTCGGCAGCCTGGCCCATCTGCTTCATCTGGTTGTAGAGGTTCTCGAGCAGCTTGTCTCCGGGCGCACCGACCGGGTCTTCGTTGAGCGTGATCTCGCCGGTCTCGCTGACGCCGATCGTGACCTCGTCGGGAAGCTCGGTCTCCTTGGCGGTTTCGGCGTTGCCGGGCAGGGTGGTCTTCAGCTCATGTTCGACCTTCACGGCGCCGGCCATGACCATGAAGAAGAGCATGATCACGAAGACCACGTCGATCATCGGGGCGATCTGGAAACCCGGGGCCGCTTCGGCCTGTTCTTGACGTTGTTTCATGGCTTATTCCTCGTGGTTGAGGCCGGAGAAGGCGATGTTGTCGATGCCGGCTTCGGCGCCCCATTCGAGGGCCTTGGAGATGTACTTCGCGTGGCACTCCTTGTCGGCGCGGATGAGCAGGCGGTACTTCTCGTTGGTCCCCTTGCGGTCGGAGAGTTCCTTCGCGATGCCTTCCTTGTCGTTCGGGTCGATTTCGCGGTCGTCGATCTTGTACTTCGCTTGGCCGGTGGTCTTGTCCCACGAGATGTTGATCAGCCCGGCGGCGGCCTTGTCATCGCGCTTGATGCCGTTGGCGGCGACGGGCAGGGAGATGTTCTTGTCGACCTTGAGCACCTGCGCCGAGGTGATGGACATGAAGAAGATGAGCAGCACCAAGAGCACGTCGATCATCGGCGCGACCTGGAACTCCGGTTCCCCTTCTCCGCCTCCTCCTCCTCCTGCCATGGCTGTGCTGTTGGGTTAGGGGTGGAAGGGGCTTACGACTGCGAACCGGAAGTGTTCCAGCTCGGCTTGGCGGCGTAGATTTCTTCGTCGCCGACCTTGCGACCCTCGATTTCTTCGTACGGGAAAGCGCGGAAGAGGCCGGTCACGATTTCGGTGATGTCATGGATGCCCTTGTTGATCCGGTTGGCCAGAAGGTAGTAGGACATAAAGGCTGGGATCGCGATGAAGAGGCCGGAGGCGGTCGCCACGAGCACTTCTCCGATGGCGCCAGAGAGTTTGGAGGGGTCGCCCACGCCGGAGGTTCCGAGGGTCTCGAACGCGCTCATCATGCCCGTCACGGTGCCCGTGAGGCCGATCATCGGGGTGCAGACACCGATCACGGAGAGGTAGGAGGAGCGGCCTTTGAGTTCGGCGTTGATGCGGGTGATCTCGGAGATGATGGCTTCTTCGGTCATCGTCTTGCCATCCGGGGTGAACGCGACGCCGGCGCGCACGACATCGGCGAGCGGGGAGCCGGCGGTCTTGGCGAACGCATAGGCGCCGACGTAGTCGCCCTTCTTGAAGAGCTCGCGGAGCTGGGTGACATGGTCGACCGGGTAGAGCTTTCCGGCGCTGGTGCGGATGTAGCCGTCGACGATGAACCAGATCATGGCCACCGAGCAGAGGGTGATCGGGTACATGACCCAGCCGCCTTCATGGAACAGGTCCATGAGGGTCTTCTTATGGACGCCGCCGGCGGCTTCCTGGGCCGAGGCAGCGATGGTCATCAGGCCGAGGAGGACGGCGCTGAAGGAGGTATTACGGAGGTTCATCTTCATGATGATGGGGTGGTTCTTTGTTTTAGGTTAGGATTCGGAAAGGGGCAAGGACTCACTTGTTGGCTTCGACCTTCTCTTCGGCGGCAAGCTTGGGCTTGGCCATGATGACGCCTTCGGGAAGCGGACCGCCGGCGGCGATCTTCTTCTGGTCGGCCTCGGCCTTAGCGCGTTCTTCCTTCGGGAGCATCTTCATGGCCTCTTCGGCTTCCTTGGAGACTGGGTAGGACACGATGATGTCATAGAGGTAACGATTGGAGATAGCTTCGAGCCTCTGTTCGCGGAGGGCGGGGCTATCCATGCCGCGAAAAGCGCGGGCGGCTCCCAGTAGGGCCTTCGGGACGAGTTCGGTCTCGGAGCCGAAGAAGACCGGTACGCGGAGGTAAGTGGTCATGGCGGCCTCGTACTTCTTGGAAGCGTAGAGCGAGTTTCCCTTCACGATATGCAGTCGGGCCTGAAGCTCGGTGGAATCGATTTTGGCGAGGAGGTCGGAGGATGCCTTCACGACTTCGTCGTGTTCGCCCTTGCGTGCGCGTTGCATGAGGCGGGCGAGCTGGATCTGGATGGCGACCTCCGGCAGCTTGGCGGCGTCCTCTTTTTCGAAGCCAACCAGGAACGCTTCCGTGGCGGCATCGTTCTGCAGGCGGTCGAGCGCGTCCAGCTTGACGAGGGATGCCTTCACCCACCAGGAGCCCGGGACGTTCTTGATCGGTTCGAAGAAATTCAGCACGGCTTCGACATTGTCGAGGGCCTTGGCTGGTTCGCCGCGGGTGACGTTCGCTTGGGCCTCCGCGAGGCGGGAGGGAATGGGCCAGATGACTCCGGTGACCTCGGATAACCTGCGGGTCAGGGTGGCCTCGAAGCCCCCAGCATTGCTGACGCGATCGATGGTGCCCTTGATCACATTGATCGTGCCTTTCTTAGCGTCGACGACCGGCTTAGGTGGGATGGAGTTATCCATCTTGAACGGGTCGTTGATTTCCCATCGTTCGCCTTTGAAGACGAAGGTCTGGGCCGGCGAAGAGGCGGCGGCTAGGAGCGCGAATGCGGAAAGGAGGAAGAAGAGGCGCATGATAATCAGAGTCCGAGGAGGAAGGCTTTGGCTTCTTGGGCTTCGCGCGTGTCCTTGATGCGGTCCTTCTCGAGCATCTCCTTCAGGAGCAGCTTGGCGGCGTCCTTCTGGTTGAGCTTCGTGGCAAACAGCTTGGCGGAAGCAAAGTAGGATTTCGCGGCCCAGACCTCATACTTCTTCCAGGTCATGTAGCAGCGGCGGTAGTAGGCGATGGCCTCGTTGTAGCCCTTCTCGTCGGTCGCCTGCCTTTCGGCCATCAAGCCGAGCCAGTAGAGGGAGGCGGCGGTCTTTTCGCCGCGCCATTCCTTCGTCTTGGCGATCTCCTCGAATTCCTTCTTCGCGTCGGCGTACTTCGCGAGCTCGGCGAGGGCTCGGGCGCGCGTGAAACGGAGGTCGAGTTCCTTCGACATCAGGATGTTGTTGTCGATGGCTTCATTGCAGAGCGAGAGGGCTTCGGCGTACTTCTTGTCGGCGAAAGCGATCTCCGCCAGGCCCGCGAAACCGTAGTCGGCGTATTCCGAGGAGCGGGAATGATCGAGGATGTAGCCGAAATAATTGGCGGCCTTCTTGAGGTCGCCCTTTGCGAGGAGGCTGTCGCCGACGAGTCCGAGAATCGTCGGGTTGAGTTCCTCGGCCTTGTAGTTGGCGGCGATCTTGGCGAAGTTCGCGGCCGTCTTCTCGGGCTCACGGGTGAAGACGGCGAGCTGGCCTAGGGCGAAGAAGCCGCGGGCCTGCGCCACGAGGGACTCGCGGTGGTCATCGAGGCGGAGGAGCTTCACGAGTTCCTTCTCGGCGTCGCTGCTGGTGTAGGCGCCCGGCTCGGGCTTGGCGCCGGGCTTCACGCGCTTGATCTTGCGGGCGAGTTTCTCAGCGAGGAACACGATGAGCTTCTCGGTGCCATCCTGGGTGCGGTCGTTGATGGATTCGGAGACAGCGTCGGAGAGGATCTTGAGCGCGCGCTTCTTCTGGTCGGCGATGGAGGCCTGGCGCTTAGCCTCGACCTTGGCGAGTTCGGCCTCGAGTTCGGTAGAGAGCTTGCGGACCGAAGCCTTGGCGACGTCGATCTCAGGACGGGTCACGCCCGGCTTGCGTTCGAGCGTGTCCACGGCCTTGCGCGCATCCGCGAGCTGGGCGCTGAAATGCTTGCGGACTTTTTCGGATTCAGCCTCGAATTCGGGCATGTCGCCCATGCGCTCGGTCGAGCGAATGACCTCGTAGAGGTAGGTCATCGCCTTCGGGTCGTTATGGTTCCAGTCGAAGATCTCCTTGAACAGGTCGCGCATGCGCTTGTGTTCGCCGCGTCCGGGGAGGAGTTTGCGGAGTTCACCGAGGACGAATTCAAGGGCCTGCGGATTGGTGCGGGCGCTCTTGGCGGCGGCCTCGTAGGCGTCGATGGCCTTGTTGGTGGCGGCTTCCTTCTCCTTTTCGAACTTGGCCTTGATTTCGACGAACTTGGCCTTGTCCGGGGTCTTGGCGTTGAGGCGGACGTCGAGGTCGGCAGCCTTGACCTTCTTGTCGATTTCGTCGGCGAGGGCGATATTCGCGTCGCCGATCAGCGTGTAGACCTCGGGCGTCTGGGCGATGACCTCGTCGGTGTTCGTCTTGGAGTAATCCTTGAGCCAGTCTTCGCAGAGCTTGATGGTGCCTGGGATGTCGCGCGGCGAGGTGCCGAACTTGACGATGGCCTGGCGGTAGCGGACGTCGGGGATGAATTGTCCCTTCGGGTATTCCTGTTCGTACTTATCGAAGTCGGCCTTGGTCTCCTTGTACTTGCCTTGGAAGAACGAGCAGAGCGCGTTCATGTAGAGCACCTGCTGGCGGACCGGGGAGCGCTCGTGCTTCTTGAGGAATTCCTCGAACGCCTTCTGGGCGGGTGCCCAGTCGACTTGGGAGAAAAGGCAGGCCGCGATACGAAAATCGATTTCTTCGATGACCTCGGGGGTGAGGGTCTTCACGTTGGCTTGGACCCACTTGTAGTGAGCGATGGCCTCGGGGAACTCTTCGCGTTCCTGCGAGATGTCGCCGAGGATCAGGGCGATGGAGGAGACCTGATCGTCTTTCGGGAACTTCGCGATGAACTCTTTGCACTTCGCCTGGGCTTCGTTGTTACGGCCAATGCGGCGCAGGGCGAGGATGTGGTAGTAGTAGGCGCCGGAGATGCGGCTGAAGCCCGGGCTATTCTCGAAGATGTCGAGGAAGGCCACGTGGGCTTCCCATGGGCGCTTCAGCTCGAGCAGGCAGAGGCCGATGCGGTAGGAGATGAAGGCGTCGTAGTCCTTGTTGGCGTTGAATTCCGCCTGGATCTTCTGGAACTGATCCACTTCCAGCTTGGTTTTCTCGATGTTGGCGGCCTGTTCGGGGTTCGGCTTCGGGAAGTTCTTGGTCAGCGTATCGAGTTCGAGCTGCTTCGTCTCGATAGCGCGACCGAAGGAGCTGCTGAGGTTGACGCGTCGCAGTGTGCCTTGGTAGTTGGTGAGGGCCTGACGGTAGAAGTCGCCACGGAAGCTCTCGTCGGCGGCCGATTCGGCGGCGGAGAAGCGGGCGTCACCTATCTCGAGGCGCTGGAAATTGGAGCGGACGATTTCGACGGGGGAGCCGCTGCTTTTCGCATCGATTTCGTTCTTCAGCTGGGACGCTTCCTTGGTCAGGCCGAGCTTGGTGTACATCTCGACCAGCTTGTAGGCTGCCTCGCGGCGTTCCGGGGTGCTGATGCCGTCGGCGGTCGCCTGCTTCAGTAGGGTGATGCCCTGGGCGTAGGCGGCCTTCTTGACGTCTTCCGGCGAGGTCTTAGCTCGGTCGACGATGATCTGGGCGGAAAGTGCGAAAGCGTTGACCCGTTCTTCGGGGCGGGCGAGCAGGTTGGTGCGGATCTTCTCGAGCCGGGTGAGGGCGAGTTCCCATTTGCCCTGCTTGGAGAAGGCTTCGATAAGCAGAAGCTCGGCGGTTCCGCGGCGGTTATCGGTATCGGACAGGAAGTCTTCCGTGCCTTTGGGGAACTTATCGAGGAAGCCGGCCAGCTCGGCTTCCGCGCGCGGCCAGTCTTTGATGAAGAAGTGGCAGAGGGATTTCTGGAAGGAAACGACGGCCTTGAGCTTGAGTTCGACGTCGACGGCTTTGGTGTCGAGTTCCTCGAACCGGGCGAGGGCTTCCTTGTAGTTCTTCTCCTCGAAGCTTTTCACCGCGGACTTGTAGAGTATCGATAGCGGGTCCTCTTCCTGTTGCTGGGCGCTTGGCAGCGGGCGCGTCTGCGCCTTAAGGATGCCAGTGACCGGGGTCACGGCGAGCAGAACGGCAAGTAGGGCTGCCTTAGCTAGTTTGTAAGTGCGGGACTCTTTGATAAGCATCGGATGAGGGGAGTATTTCACTCCGCGTCGGGGGTTCGTTTAAATAGCCCATAAGTCGGAGGATTGCCAAGCAATAAGCCCCTTTTCGTTGTTACATAAGGGTGCCGAAAAGCCCTGGTCGTCCCTCCTGTGAATAACTCAGCCTCCGGGCTTCATGCCCGTCGCCAGAACAGTCTCAAAACAAGGCTCTTTCACTTCTTTGGCGACTACCCGGACTTCGGATTGGCTGAAACCAGCTTCCTCGATCCAGTCATGCAGGTCGTTCTCCTTGAAGCCCAGCCAGCGGTCCGCGTAAAGCTCGCGGGCCTTCTCGAAACGGTGGGCGCGTAGGTCGAGAATCAGCAGGCGACCTCCTGGTTTGAGGATGCGGAAAGCTTCGGCCAGAGCCTGGCGGGGATTCTCGGCGTGGTGCAGCGCCTGGCTGAGCAGAGCCAGGTCGATGCTGCGGTCAGGGAGGGGGACTTTCTCGATATTACCGAGAACGTAGGTCAGGTTGCGGAGATGCTCTTTTTTGGCCAAGGCGCGCCCGACTTGGACCATGCGCGGGGAGTTGTCGACGCAGTGGACGCTCTCCGCCTGACGGGCAAGCAGGCGGGAGAGCGTACCGTCGCCCGCGCCGAGGTCGACGATCCGTACCCGCGGCGTGAGCAGGAAGAGCATCTGGCCAATGGCTTCCCAGGAGCGGCCGGGGCAGTAGTTGCGGCCGAGGCGGTCGGCGACCAGGTTGAAGTGCTGCTCGGCCTTCTGGCGGCGCTTTTCTACGATCCGCTGCAGGGCACGCTGGTCGGCGGCCGACTTCGGTTCGCGGGCGCTGGCAGCTAAGGCGGCGTCGACGATGCCTGCGACGCTCGCCGGCAGGTCGCGCGCGAGCGAGTAGAACGATTTCTTGCCGTCGCGGCGGTCGTTCACGAGCCGGGCCTTACGGAGGAGCGCGAGATGGGTCGAGATGCGCGACTGCGGAAGGCCCAGGATCTCCTGCAGTTCGCCGACGGCCAATTCGCCGCGTTGCAGCAGGTGCAGGATGCGTGACCGGGTCGGTTCGGCCAGGAGGCGCAGGGTTTCCCAAGGGTCGGACATGCGGGCAGATTGGGGCACCTCGTTGTCCGTGTCAAAAGAGGAAGCCCCGTCTCCGGGGCTTCGTCAGGGGGCTTCTTGTTTGGTCGCTTAGCGCTTGTCGACCCAGCGGGTGATGCGCACAACCGTCCAGGATTCGGCCTTGCCGTTGATGTTCGTCGTGAAGGTCTCGCCGGTCTTGTGGTTGAGGAACTGCTTGGCCAGCGGGGAGATGTACGAGAGGATGTTCTTTTCCGGTTCGCCGTCCCAGGCGCCGAGCAGGTCGTAGGCGAACTCCGTCTGGTCGGAGCCGCGGCGGAGGACCACGCTGGAGCCGACGCTGATGGTGTCCGTGTTGGCTTCCTTGAAGTCGGTGACCTTGGCCTTCTTCAGCAGCGCGTCGAGCTCGGCGCGACGGGCGGCGAGGGTGTCATGGTCCTGACGGGCCATCTTGTATTCGGAATTTTCCTTCAAGTCGCCGTGCTCCTTGGCGATCTGGATGGCCTCCTTGACCGCGGGGAGGCGCACCTTGACGATGTCCTCGAGCTCGCGCTCCTTTACTTCCTTCGAGTGCTTGGAGACGAGGAGTTCCTTTTCCTCGGCTTCGGAGCCGGAGTGCTTGGACTTGGCGAGGCGCTGGACGTGGGGCTCGATCTTGGCGAGGCGGGAGAGGAGCGCCTTCTTGGTCATCTCGTCGAAGCCCTGGCTGCTCATCATCGTGCGGGTAAGGTCGAAGATGGTCTCGCTGTCGGCCTTCTTGCCGTCGGCGGGGACCAGGATGTTGGCGATGAGCTCCTTGTCCTTGATGAGTTCGTTGGCTAGCGGGATGCGGGCCGTGGAATTGGATTCGAGGGACTCGGTGTCGATCGAAGAGAGGATGGCGCCGAGCAGGGAAGGATTGATGAGGCGTCCGACGATATCGGCGTACTTCTTGGAATCGCGGTTCTTGATGACCCAGATGATGACGGGAGCGCGCAGCTCGCGGGTCTCAAGCCACTGGGCGAAGCGGGTGGAGACGGCGGCGGCGAGTTCCTGGTCGCAAAGGTAGGCGATCGATTCGGAGACGAGCTTGGCGGAGCCGCTCTTGGTGCCGCCGATGTCGCGGTTGCGGAGCAGGTCGAAGGCGCGCTCAGACCAGTTGTCGCCGTGGTGCGCGCGGACGAGGTCGAGCAGGCTGCGGATCTTCTCGGTGGTGTGAGGGATGTTCAGCGCGACGAAGGCTAGGTCGCTTTCGGTGCAGAGCGCGATGATTTCGGAGGCCGTGGGGCTGACGGTCTCGACGTTCTCGACGGCGGAGCGGAAGAACTTATCGCGGTTCCAGATGCCGCCGAGGATGGCGGGCAGGTTGTCGCGCTTGCGGGCGGTCTCGAGCTTCTTGATTTCCTTGATGAGGTCGGCGGAAACCTTCTCGAGGTTGGCGTGAGTGGCGGCGGAGCGGGTCTCGGCGGCGGCGCTGCCGGCGAGCTCTTCGAGGAGCGCGAGTTTACGTTCGAAATTAGGGGCGCTTTCGTACTGGGCGAACAGGTCTTCGCCGAGGTCCTTCGGGGCTTCGAGGAGCGCGTACAGGCCGCCTTTGCGCTCAGGGACGAGGATGGCGCGGTCCTTGCGGAGGGCGGCGCGGGCCTTGGTCCACCAAGCCTTGAAGGAGGTGGCGCGATCCTTGCCGGCAGGCAGGGAGGCGAAGTAGACGCGGTCGAGATTGGCTTCGAGGGCGTAGGAAGTGCATTCCCCGGTCGGGTATTCGGCGAGCAGAGCCTTCACGACGCCGGCGGGATCGTTGGCGACCATGTTGGCGACTTCGGCCTTGCTGGCGTCGCCGTAGGCCTTGGCCACTATGCCGTTAGGATTGATGACCTCGATCTTGCCGAGGAAGAAAGCGGCGTCCATGGCATGGGCCTTCTTGTTCTGCTCTGGGAAATCGACGGTGAGGCGCTTGGTGGCTTCGTCGTAGGCGCGGATGACGCCGATACCCCAGGCTTGGTGGAGGCAGAAGGCCGGCTGACCCGTGGCAACCAAGTCGATGGCGGCCTGCAGGGAGTTGATTTTACCACCTTGTGGGTTGGGGGCCTTGTTGCTCATTGCAAAAGTGGGTTTTGGGCATAACAATTCTCACTTGCAAGCAGGAAGGCGGGGGGCTTTGGGGTCTATGCCCCGACAGCCCTCCTGACCTGCGTCCCACATGGCCTTTAAGCCCGAAAAACCCTCAATCCACGGCGAAACTCCCGAGACCCTCGGCGAGCGCTTGGTGGCGGATGGCCACCCCCGCTACCGAGCCGGTCAGGTCTTCGAATGGCTCTACCCCCGGCGGGCCGAGACCCCGGAGGCGATGACCAACCTCCCGGCCAACCTCCGGGCCTGGCTCTTGGCTAATTATGACTTCGAGGCGACCAGCCTGGTCCAGCGGAAGGCCTCCTCCGACGTTACCCAGAAGATCCTCCAGCGCCTCCGGGATGGCTCCCTGATCGAGACCGTCATCATCCGGGCCCCGATGGAGGGGGTGGGGCAGGAGAAATCCCGCCGGACGATCTGCATCTCGACCCAGGTGGGCTGTGCCTATGGCTGCAAATTCTGCGCCTCCGGCCTCGAGGGCTGGAAGCGTGACCTCTCGATCGGGGAAATCGTCTCCCAGCTTGTCCAGGTCTGCCGCATCGAAGACAAGGCCGATCCGGCCCGCGCCGCCGAAGGGCTGGCGTCTTTCGATAATATCGTGGTCATGGGCATGGGGGAACCGCTGGCCAATTACGAGAACCTGATGTCCGCCCTGCGCATCGTGAATGCGCCCTGGGGGTTCGGCTTCGGCGCCCGTCGCGTCACGATCTCCACTTCCGGCGTGGTCCCGAAGATCCTCAAGCTCGCCGAGGAGCCGCTGGGCTTCCGTCTCGCCATCAGCCTGCACGGCGCGACCAACGAGGTCCGCAACCAGATCATGCCGGTGAACAAGAAGTTCCCGCTCGAGGAACTGATCCCGGCCGCAAAGGCCTTCGCCCGCAAGCATGGCCGGATGCTGACCTTGGAGTTCATCCTCATCGAGGACATCAACGATTCGCTTGAGCAGGCCAAGAAGCTCGCCGTCATCGCCCGCGAACTCCACGCGCACGTGAATCTCATTCCCTATAACAAGGTCGAAGGCCTGCCGTGGGTGCGCCCATCCCTGACGCGTCAGGATCGCTTCGTGAAGGAACTCCGCGCGCTCGGCGTGACGGCGACGCTCCGCCGCGAGAAGGGGCACGACATCGATGCGGCCTGCGGTCAGCTGCGCCTCCAGACGGAGAAGGCACAGAGCGCGAATCCGCCGCCCGCGGCGGCTTAGGCCGTCAGCGCGGCCGCGAAGGCCTTGCGGTCCGGCGCCTTGAAGAAGGCCGTGCCCGCGACGAACGTGTCCGCGCCCGCCTCGCGGCAGCGCAGGCCCGTCTCGATGTTGATGCCGCCGTCGACCTCGAGGCGGAAGGTCGCGCCGCGCTTCGCGCGTTCGGCGGCGATGAGGCGGATGCTGTCGAGGACGGAAGGGATGAAAGATTGCCCGCCGAAGCCGGGGAAGACCGTCATGCAGAGCACAAGGTCCACGGAGTCGAGGTAGGGGAGCACGCGGCGCGGGTCGGCGTCGGGATTCATCGCGATGCCTGCGGTCAGGCCGGCGGCCTTGATCGCCGCGATGGTCTTGGCGACGTCATGGTCGGCTTCGACGTGCACCGTGAGTCGTTCGGCGCCTGCCTTGGCGAAGGCCTCGACATAGCGGTCGGGGTGGCTGAGCATCAGGTGCACGTCGAAGTGCAGTTTCGTCAGCGGACGGAGGTCGGCCACGACCTGCGGGCCGAAGCTGATGTTGGGCACGAAGTGCCCGTCCATGATGTCGACGTGCAGCCAGGTCAGGCCGGCTTCTTCCACCGAGCGGACGCCCTGCGCGAACGCGCCGTGATTGGCGGCGAGTAGGGAGGGGGCGACGACGGCGGGGTTCATGCTTACCAGGCGGTGGTGGCGGCTTCGCGGATCTGCGAGGCGATATCGCCGAACAGCGTCGGCCCGAGGCTGAGCTCTTCGGCGGCGGGATCGCCGGAGATCTGCAGGGTGGCGGTGGACTTGAAGGTGCGGTCCTTGAAGAGCACGCGCTTGCCGCCTTCGGCCGTCAGGGTGCAACGTACCTCGAAGCTCACTCGGTAGCTCGTGAAGGCGTAGGCGTCCCCGGTCTTGGTCGTGAATCCGTCGCGCTGGTAGCGGGTGACCTCGGTTTCCAGGAGCGCGTCGCCGGCGCCGATCTTCACGCGAGGATCGGCAGCGAGGGCTTCGATGATTTTTCCGTGGAGCACGGCGTGCGTGCCCGTGCGCGCCGTCGAATTGCGGACGGTGGCGACGTCGATGCTGCGGAAGGCGGGCTTCGGTCCGCCGAGATGGTAGGCGGAGCAGCCGGCGAGCAAGGTGGCGGCGAAGAGGGTGAGGAGGCGCCTCATCGGCGGTCTCCTCCCGTGGCAGGCTTGGGCGCTTCCTTCTTGAAGCCGAGGGAGTCGAGGTCCTCTCCGACGGCCTGGGGTTTGGCCTCGGCGGTGGTGCGCGGGCGCGGATACGTGCCGAGCAGACGATCGGCGAAGGTCTTCGGCGGGTTCGGGTCCTTCTGGATGCGGGCGAGGAGTTCTTCGGCTTCCTTGGCGGCGGCCGATTCCGGCGCGAGATTACGGCAGGCGTTGGCCATCAGTTTCGCCGCTTCGGGATTGTTGCGGTCGAAGAAGTAGAACTTCGCCAGGTTGAGGCGGGCGCGGGCGGCGCGGTCGCGCAGGATGGCGATCTGTTCGATGGCCTGCTTCGCGCGCGGGTCGTTGGGGAACTGGTCGGCCAGCGTGCGCCAGTGGTCGGCGGCTTCGATCGTCGTCGCCTGGTCCCAGGCCGGCCCGAGCGATTCCTGGGCGCGCATCGTGGCGAGCATCTCGAGCGCTTCGGCGGCGAACCGCGAGGTCGGATAATCGCTCACGAGGCGTTCGAGGGCATCGATGGTCTTCGGATCTAGCCCGCGTTCCTTGCCGAGTCGGGCGGTGCGGATGAGGCACTCGTCCGCGTAAGGTCCGTTCGGCGCCAGGCGCAAGGTCTTCTGCCAGAGGGCGAGGGCGCCTTCCGGGTCCCGGAACCAGGGGAACCAGCCGCCGAGTTTGCGGCGTTCGCCGGCGGCGAGGCGGTTGGCGATTTCGAACTGCAGTTGGACTGCCTCGCCGAAGCCGGCGAAGCTCGAGTGCCGGGCGTAGAGGTCGTCGATCAGCTCCGTGGCCTTCTCGAACTCGTTGCGCTTCGCATGGAGGCGGGCGCGTTCAAGAAGGGAGACGGCTTCCGCTTCGGTACCGATATTGGCTTCGCCGATGACGGACCACTCGCCGATGGCCGAGCCTTCGCTGCCGGCGTCGGCGGTCTGGGACGCATGGTTCATGGCCAGCAATACGAGGGGGAGACGCGAAGCGGGCGTCACGTCGTTCGTCGAGCCGGGCTTGACGCGCCATGAGCCCTCGAAGCGGACGTATTCCGCGTGGGCGATGGGGCCGAGCAGGAGCGCGACGGCGAGGAGGGATTTAGCGAATAGGTTCATGCCAGCGGAGAAGGGTCGCGCCCCAGGTGAGACCGGCGCCGAAGGCGACGATGAGGACGAGGTCGCCGTGCTTGATCTTGCCGTCTTTCCAGGCTTCTTCAAGCGCGAGAGGGATCGAGGCCGCGGACGTGTTGCCGTAGCGTTCGAGGTTCGAAGGGAAGCGGTCCATGCCCACGTTGAGCTGGCTCGCGACGGCCTCCAGGATGCGGATGTTGGCCTGATGGGGAATGAACCAAGCGACCTGTTCCGACTTCACGTCGCACTTGGCGAGGACGCGCTCGCAGGATTCCGCCATCACGCGCACGGCGTGGCGGAAGACTTCCTTGCCGTTCATCCGGAGGAAGTGCTTGCCGTCGCGGAGGGAGTCGGCGGTCGCCGGGGCGGCGGAGCCGCCGCCGACGCAATGCAGCAATTCGGCGTTGTTGCCGTCGGCGCCGAGCAGGTTACCGAGCAGGCCGACGTCCTTTTCCTTGGTGGTCTCGAGCAGGACCGCGCCGGCTCCGTCGCCGAAGAGCACGCAGGTCGTGCGGTCAGACCAATCCACCACGCTGGAAAGTTTTTCCGCGCCGACGACGAGGGCGCGGGGATAGGCGCCGGAGCGCATCATGTCCTTGGCGACCTGGAGGGCGTAGACGAAGCCGGAGCAAGCCGCGGAGACGTCGAAACAGGGGATGTCCCGGCGGAGTCCGAGCTTAGCCTGAAGGAGGCAGGCCGTGGACGGGAAGGGTACGTCCGGCGTCATCGTAGCGACGATGAGCAGGTCAACGTCGGCGGGGGTCAGGCCAGCACGTTCAAGGGCCTTGGCGGCGGCCTTCGCCCCCATGTCCGAAGGGTTCTCCTCGGGTCCGGCGATGCGGCGTTCGCCGATGCCGGAGCGGGTCTTGATCCACTCGTCCGAGGTGTCCACCATCTTGGACAGTTCGGCATTGGTGAGCTTGCGTTCTGGAGTGTGGACCCCGATGGCCCGAATGAAGACTGAAAGCTCAGCGCTGCTCATCGATGCGTGAGAAAAGACCCCTTGGGCGGGGAAGGGAACACTAAAACCTCAGGCTTCCTCCGGGGTGGAGGAAATCACTGTATTCGCCTCGGCCAGCGAGGTCAGCATGCGATGGCCGGCGCCGTGGCCGAGGGCTTCCAGGCCTAGGCGGATGGCGCTGGCGATACCCTGTCGGTTGCTTGAGCCGTGGGCTTTCATGACGAGTCCGGTGAGGCCGAGCAAAGGCGCTCCACCGTAACGTTCTGGCTTCAGTTTGCCTTTGAGGTCGCGCAGGAGCGGAAACATCGCGATACCGCCGGCCAGATAGACCGGATTGCTCTTTACCTTGCTGCCGACCATGTCGCGCACCATGTAGACGAGTCCTTCGAGGGTCTTGAGGATGACGTTACCCGTGAAGCCGTCGGTGACGACGACGTCGCAGGCGTCGCCGAACACGTCGAAGCCTTCGACCGGGCCGATGTAATTGATGCGGTCGCCCATGGCCTTGAGCAGGGTGTGCGTACGGTTGATGCGCGGCCCGCCTTTGCCTTCCTCGGTGCCGACACTCAGTAGGCCCACGCGCGGGCTGGCGATACCGAGGGCGCTCTGGGCGTAGATGGATCCGAGGACGGCGTTATGTACCATCTGGGCGGGGGTGGCCTCAGGATTGGCGCCCACGTCGAGCATGATGAAATGCCCTTCGCGGCGGGGCATGATGGCGGCGAGGGCGGGGCGTTCGGCGCCTTCCATCGGGCGTACCTTGATCGTGCCGGCGGCGACGAGAGCCTTGGTGTTGCCGGTCGAAACGACGACGTCGACTTCGCCGGCCTTGAGCATCTCCAAGGAGATGACCATGGAGGAGTCGCGCTTCGACTTAAGCACCGCCATCGGGGCGTCGTCGGGCGCCACGATGCTGGCCGCATGGCGGAAGCTGACGCGGCTGTTTTTCAGGGCGCGATGCTCGCTTGCGAGCATGCGTAGGTTGTCTTCATGGCCGACGAGCACCAGGCTGTCGTCCGGTCCGATAATGCCCTCCTTGAAAGCGAGGGCGGCGGCGGCCACGGCTTCCGAAGGGCCCATATCTCCGCCCATGCAATCAAGGGCGATACGGTGGCCTTTCTTCGGGGTGGCTTCGCTCATACGATCGGGCTGAGCCCGGGGTGGAGCTTAAGCTCCGGTGTCCAGCACCTGGCGGCCGCGGTACTTGCCCGTGGTGGGGTCGACGCGGTGGGAGCGGCGAAGAGCGCCGGATTCGCCATCTTTGACGAGTTTCGGGGCGCGGAACTGGTTGGCGCCTCGACGGAGTCGGCTGCGGCGTTTGGACTGTTTACGTTTCGGATTGGCCATGGTTCTACGCTTGGATGAGGGTCGGTTCTACCCCTCTCGCCCCCTCGGTCAAGCCCCCTTTCCATTCCCTTGCGATTGGGGGCAGGTTTGTTTGGCTGGGCTTATGCCCGGCCATCCTGCCCTTTTCCTCGATCGCGACGGAAACCTCATCCGTGACCATCACCACACCTGCCGGGAGGACCAGATCGAGCTCATCCCCGGGGTGAAGCCCGCCTTGGAGGCCTGCCTCCGCGCCGGTTATCGCCTGTTCGTGCTCACCAATCAGAGCGGCATCAACCGAGGCATCTTCACCTGGGCGCAATACGAGGCCTGCAATCGTCGCATGCTGGAACTGCTGGCGCTGCCGTCTCCGGGCATTCTGGAAATCAAGGCGGCTCCCGAGCGGCCCGACGAGGCTTCGCTTTATCGTAAGCCGAGCCCGCGCTTCATCTTGGAGAAGATCGCCGAGTACGGACTCGATCCGTCGCAATGCTGGATGACCGGCGACCGCGTCTCGGATTGGGAAGCCGGGCTCAACGCCGGCATCCGTTCCTGCGCGATGCGCAGCGGCGCCGCCAAGCCCGCAGAGCTTTCGGAGGCCGCTAGCAGGGGCTTTGCGGTGCACGATGATTTCCCCGCTTTCGTGCGCGCGGAGTTGAAGTTGACCTTCTAGGCCAACAAAAAGGACGAACCGGGTGGTTCGTCCTTTGATCGCCTGAGCGAGCCGATTAGGCCTTGGGCTTTTCCTTCTCGCAGGGGCACTTGCCGTCCTTCTTCTCTTCGTCGCCAGCGACGATCGCCTTGGGCTTTTCCTTTTCGCAAGGGCAGTTGGGGCACTTGCCGTCACCCTTCTTTTCTTCAGCGCTGACGAAAGCGGCGGAGAGGGCGAGGATGCCGACGGTGAGAGTGAGGAGCTTGAGGAACTTGGAGTTCATGATGGACTGACATGGTCACTGATATCTGGACCAAGTCAATCGGCCGAAGGTCATTCCGGGTAGGGATTATCCCTAAGGTCCCAAGGTATTTCGGATGACCATTAACTGACCGTTTAATTTAGTTAAACCACTGCCAGGCAACCAGTTAATACCAGAGTTAACCTGATAAATTCGCCCTTTTTTGAGGCAGTTGAGTTCTTGGATCGCCGGCAACCGTCTCATTTCCTCGATTTTTTCCGGGCAGATTGCGATGGGGCCATCGGTAGAGGCATTTTGAATCCAGAGCACGGCTTCGGGGTTTGAGAGGGCGAGTAGCTCCCAATCGAATTTCATCCATGAGCCTTTGGGCAGGGCTGGCTTCAGTCCCGCGGCGGCCAGGGGTTCGCTGAGGTAACTGTCCGGACCCGCCATCACGCCGTCCCAGATGACAACGATCGTGCGTGGTGAAATCGTCGGACGTTTCCGTAGCTCCGTCGCTAGGCGATTTGCTCCGGCCCTGCGCCCGGTGGCTTCGCCGATGAGCAAGATGTCCGTGCTGACGGAAGCGCTGGCTTCGCGATTCAGCACGATGGTGCGAAGGCCTGCCTTGGTGCACTTCTCGGCCCACAGCGGATTGGCCATCCGCGGGAGGATCACGAGGTCGGGCTTGGTCTCCAGCAGCCGCTCTAGGTCAGGTAGGAAGACGTCGGCATTGCGTGCGGCCGGATGATCCTTCGGCATGGGACACCACCGTGTCGTCATGACGATCTCGGCCGAGCAACCGAGGTCTAGCAAGGTCTGCGTCGCCCCGGGGCTGTAGCTGGCGATGCGATGTTCGCCGGCGTTGAGCGCGAGGCACATCGCGAGCCAGAGCAGCAGCGTACGCATCAGGCCGAAAGCAGGCGCGCGAGGCGCATCGCCGAATCGAAGCTGCCGCGGTCCGCCTTGCCTTGGCCGGCGATCTCGTAGGCCGTGCCGTGGTCCGGGCTCGTCCTTACATGCTTCAGGCCGAGGCTGAGATTGGCCGACGTCGAGAAGTCCACGGCCTTGAGCGGCGCGAGGCCTTGGTCGTGATAGATCGCCGCGACGGCGTCGAATTCGCCCTGCAGGTGGCGATGGAAGACCGTGTCGCCAGGCAGCGGGCCGGTGACGTCATGGCCTTCGGCGCGTAGGGCTTTGATGGCCGGACGGATGACGGCGTCGTCTTCCTTGCCGAGCAGGCCTGCTTCGCCGGCGTGGGGATTCAGGCCGCAGACGGCGATGCGCGGGCGACGATCTCCGAGCTTCATGCGGAGCGTGATCAGCGCGAGCACCGTCCGACGTATGCCGGCGGCGCTGACGGCGCTGGATACTTCTGAAAGGGGGACATGCCAGGTGACGAGGCCGACCGTCATCTTGCCGCCGGCGAAGGCCATCACGGGTTCGCCGCTCCAGCGCGACGCGAAGAACTCCGTCTGGCCCGGGAAGGAGTAGCCTACTCCGGCGAGGCCTTTCTTGTTCACCGGGCCGGTGACGACCGCGGAGAAACGCGCGCCAGTGGCGCCGCGTGCGGCGAGCTCCATGGCCTCGATCGCGATGAGCTGGCCGGTTTCGTCGGGCTTACCCGGACGGGTGACGAAATCCTTGGGGCCGACGGCGATGCCTTGGCCGAGCTGGGAAATCCAATCGGCCGGGCCGATGGGCACGACGGATGAGGCGAGTCCTGGATGCGCCTTCAACCAGCCGGCGAGAAGCTCCGGGCCGATGCCGGCTGGGTCTCCGCACGTCACGGCGATGGGCAGCGAGCTCATTCGGGCGAGACGAAGCGGCCCCGCTTGCCGCCGAGGAAGAAGTCCAGGAAGCCGCGCGCCTCTGGCGTCTGGTAGTCACCCTCCGCGAGCGCCTTCTGTGCCAGCGTGGCGCAGGCACCATGGGTGGCATAGACCGCGTGGTAGGCGCGCTTGATCTCCGCTAACGCCGTCGCCGGTACGGCGCGGCGACGCAGGCCGACGAGATTAAGTCCGGAGAGGAGGTTGCGGCCGTGGGCTAGGGCGTTCGGCGGGACGTCTTCGGTGATGACGGCGTTGCCCGAGACGAGTGCGCCGCCACCGATGCGACAGAACTGGTGCACCGCCACGCCGCCGCTGATGAAGGCCTTGTCGCCGACGTGGACGTGGCCGCCGAGCATGCAGCCGTTGGCAAGGATGACGTGGTCCCCGAGCACGCAATCATGGGCGACATGGCTGCCGGCCATCAACAGGCCATCCGCGCCGATCTCGGTGCTCTCGCCCGGCCGAGTCGCGCGGTGGACCGTGACATGCTCGCGGATGACCGTGCGATCGCCGATGCGGGTGCCGGAATCGGTGGCGGGGTCGAAAGAAAGATCCTGCGGATCGCCGCCGACGACGGCGAAGTGGTCCACGCGGACGCCGGCGCCGAGTTCGGCGCGCGCCTTCACGATGGCATGGGCCGCGATGCGGCAGCCGGCTCCGAGCGTCGCGCCGGCTTCGACGATTGCGAACGCTCCGACTTCGACGTCGGGGGCGAGTCGGGCGGACGGATGGACCTGGGCGGAAGGGTGGATCACTTCGGAGGATTGGCGCTGCCGAACAGTTCAAGCTGGGCGGCTTTGACCATATCGTAGACACGGAGCAGGCGGAGCAACTGCAACGTGTCGGATTTCGCGTAGCTCTGGTTTGATTCGACCGCTTGGACGAGGTTCTCGAGGATTGTCCGGAAGGTCAGCACGTGGTCCACGCCGCTTTCACGGAGCAGGGTGATGCTTTCGGAGCGTTGGGGTTCCGCGGCTGGGATGCCCGGCAGCACGAGGATCTTCGCGAGCGGCAGGCCCTCGGTCGGCGTCAGGTCGGCGAAGGCTTCTTTGGCGGCTTCCACCGCTTCCTTGCGCACGAATTCCAGCAGGTCGCCTTTCTTGATCATCGTCGGCGTGATGGCCTTGGTCGTGTGCCAGGCTTTCACCGCGACGACGGCGGCGCTGATTTTCGGCAGGTCCGAACTGAATAACTGGAAGGGGGCCTCGGCTCCGCGCTGCGGCGACGGATTGATCGCCAGCAGGTCGCCTTCTTCATCGGCGCGCTTCCTGCGGGATTGGACGGCATATTTGCGCGACTGGCGCGCGAAGAAGCCGTTCATCTCGAAATACTCGCGGACCAGACTGTCGTCGAAACCCGCCATTGGCCGCTAGGATGCGACCGAGTGGGCGGTCTGGTCAACCCGCGATAAGCGGCCTCAGAGGGCGAAGCCAGCCGGGGCGATCGCGACGGTGAACTCGCCCTTGAGCGAACCCGCTTTCAGCGCGGGGACCAATTCGGACAGTCGGGAGGTGCGAATCGTCTCGTGCAGCTTGGTGAGCTCGCGGCCGACGCAGGCAACGCGCTCCGGGCCCAGGATTTCAAGCATCTCGTCCAGGAAGTCGCCGATGCGATGGCAGGACTCATGCAGCACGACGGTTTCATCTGCTTCCTTGAGTCCTTCGAGGAAACGTCGGCGGGCCGCGGATTTCGGCGGGAGGAAGCCGACGAAGCGAAAGGCGTTGGTCGGGAGGCCGGAGGCGGAAAGGAGAGCTACGATCGCGCAAGGTCCCGGAAGGGGCGTGACGGTCAGGCCACGACGCCGGCATTCGCGGGTGACGCGGAATCCGGGGTCGCTGATGCCCGGGGTGCCAGCGTCGGTGATCAATGCGATCTTCGCGCCCCCGGCGACTTTGTCGGCGATGAGGATGGCCGCGTCCTTTTCGTTGTGCTCGTGGTAGGCGAGCATCGGCTTGGAGATCGCAAGATGGCGAAGCAGGCCGCCGGTCACGCGGGTGTCTTCGCAGGCGACCAGGTCGCACTCCGCGATGGCCTCGCGGGCGCGTGCGGTGATGTCGCCGAGGTTACCCAACGGCGTAGCGACAACCCAGAGCCGACCGGCCGGTCCCTGGGGACGGCCGGTGGCACCTGCGTCGGCGGGGGACATCAGCGTCGGTAGCCGGAACCCGGCGTCGATACGCCTGGGAGGCCGCCCTGCCAGCTGCTGGGCTGGGACTGAGGAAGCATGGAGTCGGCTGGCTTCTCGACGGTCTCACATCCCGTCAAGCCAAGGAGGCAGGCGAGCGCGGCGAAAGCGATGAGCGTTCGTCCGGACATCAGTTGGCCGCTAGCTTGGTGGAAGGAACGAGGGACACCGAGCCGGCCTTCGAGATGGCACCGAGGTCGAGATCCTTGTCGGGCTGAAGCTGACCGAAGGAAAGGGCGCCTTTGACGGACGAGATCTGCACCTTGCCGACCTTCTTGCCGTCGATCTTAAGGTCGAAGACAGCCTTTTCCTTGATGCCATTGGCTTCGCCGACCGAGAAGGCGACGATGCCTGAATTGGTATCAAGGGCGAGTACGTTGGTCAGGATGGAGTCGGAAGCGGCTTCCGCGACGGCGGCGACAGGGGTGGCCTCGCCGGGCTTGGCGGGCTCACCAAGGGGATCGCTCGCAAAGCCGAAGGGGGTAGGGTTGTTGTCCATCGCGCGGGAGACCTTGGCGTGGAGGGAGCGGTATTTGCCGCTGATGAGTTCGGCTTTCTGTTCGGCGTTGCTGGCCTTGGTCTCGCTTTCGGCGAGCTGCTCCTTGGTGAACATGGCGGCGGCCTTTTCGGTGGCCTTGACGAGTTCTTCCTTGGCGCTGGCGAGGGCGGCTTCGGCGCCATCCTTCTTGCTGTTGGCGTCGGTCAGCTGGGCGGCGAGTTCATCGCGCTTGCGGGTGAGTTCGGCGCGCTCTCCTTCGAGGGTGGTGTTGGTGGCGGTGAGGCCTTCGATCTTCATCTTCTTATCGGCGACATCGGCCTGCAGGTCCTTCTTGGCGAGTTCCAGCTCGGCGATGGCCTTACGCTTGGAGTCGAGGAGGGCAGGGACGGTGGCGAGCGAGGTCATACGGGCGTCGTATTCCTTGCCGGCCTTTAATTCCGGGTCATTCATGGCCCAGGCGGTCTTCGTGAGGGCGGCATCGATCTTCCCCTTGAGGAGGAAGGCGAAGACGACGGCGGCCACGGCGGCGACGACGGTCAGGATGCGGAGGAAGGCGTTAAGCTTCTTGTTCATGGGGTAGGGAATTAAGGTGGGTTAAGAATGGCTGAAGAGGGTCTTCCCGGGGTCAGGGGATTCCTGACGGGATACTGCACCGGGGTTGGATGAAACGTGCAGGAGGACTTTAAACACCAATTCATCTTTCCCCTCAAGTGCAATTTCCTCGCAAACCTGTGAAACGGACAGCCATTTGCCCTTGGATCTGGCGAGCACGGCAATCGCGTCGGCACGGATTTTTAGGGTTTCGGAAGCGGCCTTCTTGCCGGCTTCGACGCCAGGTTGGTGGTAGGCGTTGATACCGAGGAGGTTGGCGTACAGGCCGACGGCCCGCTCGAACAGCGCGATCAGCATGCCCACGGAACGGGCGTCCACCTGATTGATGGTAATAGTAATATTAGCCCGGCCGCTCCCGGAAAGGGCATCGCGGGTGCCTAGGAGGAAGGCTTGAAGGTAGTCGCCGGAGGTCACGCCGGGTTCCACCTCGATGGAACTGCCTTCGCGGTCCTTGAGGACTTCGATGAAGACGGCGAAAAAGTTATTCACACCGTCACGCAATTGTTGCACGTAGGCATGCTGGTCGGTCGAACCTTTGTTGCCGTACACGGTCAGGCCCTGGAGGACCTTACGTCCCTGCAGGTCGAGCTCCTTGCCCAACGACTCCATGACGAGCTGCTGGAGGTAGCGCGAGAAGAGCAGGAGGCGGTCTTTGTAAGGGAGTACGACCATGGCCTTGGTGCCGCGGCCTTCGGTGAGATGGTGCCACGCCAAAGCGAGCGCGGCGGCGGGATTCTTCTGCGCGTCCGGCACGCGGGTCAGCACGTCCATCGCGCGGGCGCCGTCGAGGAGCCCGCGGATGTCGATGCCTTGCAGCGCGGCAGGCAGCAGGCCGACCGGACCGATCTCGCTCGTGCGGCCGCCGACCCAATCCCACATCGGGAAACGGGCGAGCCACTTCTCGGTGACGGCGAATTTGTCGAGCTGGCTGCCTTCGCCGGTGACGGCGACGGCGTGGGCGGCGAAGGAGAGGCCGGCCTGCTTCCAGCGGAGCGCAGCTTCGAGCTGGCCGTTACGAGGCTCGGGCGTGCTGCCTGACTTGGAGGTCACGATCGCAAGCGTGGTGCCAAGGCGTCCGTCCAGCGTGTCGAACACGCGGTCGATGCCGTCGGGGTCGGTGTTGTCGATGAAATGGACGCGGAGTTTGTCAGCTTTGCCGCCGAGCGCGTCGGCGACGAACTGCGGTCCGAGGGCCGAGCCGCCGATGCCGATGCAGAGGAGGTCGGTGAACTTGCCTGCGGAGCCTTTGACCTGGCCGGCGTGGACCTCGGCGGCGAAGCCCGTGATGGCGTCGACGGCGGCCTTCACTTCGGCGGCGATCTTCGCATCGGGCGCGAGCTCAGGGGCGCGGAGCCAGTAGTGGCCGACCATGCGCTTCTCATCCGGGTTGGCGACGGCGCCTTTCTCGAGCGCAGCCATGTCGGCGAAAGCCTGGGCCATAGCCGGAGCCATCTTCTCGGCGAAGCCGGCCGGCGCCGGCGCTCGGCTGAAGTCGAGCGAGATGCCGAGTTCAGGGAAGTTCTGAAGCTGTTTCCGGAAGAGGTCGAAGGAGTTGGCCACGGTAAGGGGAGTTTTTCCCGCCATAGCCCTGCTTGGCAACAAAAAGGGCGGTCCGCCGCGGCGTCCGCCCTTTCATTTCCGCTCAGGTGAAGGCCTTAGTCGCCGTCGGTGATGGCACCTTCGGAGGCCGAGGACACGAGCTTGGCGTATTTGGCGAGGGTGCCGCGCTTCTCCTTGCAAGGGGCGGCCTTCCAGGACTTGAGGCGGGTCGCGATCTCCGCGGCCGGCACGTCCAGGTTGATCTCGTTCTTTTGCGAATCGATGGTGATGGTGTCGCCGTTCTGCACGACCGCGAGCACGCCGCCGACGGCGGCCTCCGGGGTGATGTGGCCGACCACGAAGCCGTGGGAGCCTCCGGAGAAACGTCCGTCGGTGATGAGGGCGACGGTCTTGCCGAGGCCTTTACCCATGACGGCGCTGGTGGGTCCGAGCATTTCGCGCATGCCGGGTCCGCCCTTGGGACCTTCGTTGCGGATGACGATGACGTGGCCGTCCTTGACCTCTCCGTCGAGGATGCCGCGGAGCGAGGCTTCTTCGGATTCGTAGACGATGGCCTTGCCGGTGAAGGCGTTGCCTTCCTTGCCGGAGATCTTGGCGACGGAGCCTTCGGGGGCGAGGTTGCCGCGCAGGATGCGCAGGTGGCTGTCAGCCTTGATCGGATTGGAGAAGGGGCGGACGACATCCTGGTCGACGGCGTATCTGCCGACGTGCGCAAGGTTTTCGGCGACGGTCTTGCCGGTGACGGTCATGCAGTGGCCGTGCAGGAGCCCCTTATCGAGGAGCATCTTGAGCAGCGGCTGCAGGCCGCCGATGCGGACGAAGTGGGCCATGTTGTACTTGCCGCTCGGCTTGAGGTCGGCGAGCACCGGCACGCGGCGGCCGACGCGCTCGAAGTCCTCGAGGGTGAGCTTGATGCCCGCGGAATGGGCCATCGCGATGAGGTGGAGCACGGCGTTCGTCGAACCGCCGAGGGCGATGACGACGGTGATGGCATTCTCGAAGGCGTCCTTGGAGAGGATGTCCGAAGGGCGGATGTTCTTCTTGATCAGTTCGAGCACGGCCTTGCCGGCGCGTTCGCAGTCCTCGAGCTTGGCCTTAGAGTTGGCGAGCTGCGCAGAGCTGTCCGGCAGGCTGAGGCCGAGCGCTTCGATGGCGGAGGCCATGGTGTTGGCGGTGTACATGCCGCCGCAGGAACCTTCGCCAGGGATGGAACAGACTTCGATCTCCTTGAGTTCGCTTTCGCCGATCTGCTTGCCGGCGTGCTTACCGACGGCTTCGAAGACGGTGACGATATCGGCCGACTGGCCGCGGTGCAGGCCGGGGACGATGGTGCCGCCGTACACGAACACGGAAGGGCGGTTGAGGCGGGCCATGGCGATGGCGCAGCCGGGCATGTTCTTATCGCAGCCGCCGATGGCGACGAGGCCGTCGAAGCCTTCAGCACCGGTCACGGCTTCAATCGAGTCCGCGATGATCTCGCGCGAGACGAGCGAGTAGCGCATGCCGGGGGTGCCCATCGAGATGCCGTCCGAGACGGTGATGGTGCAGAAGATGACCGCCTTGCCGCCGGCTGCGTCGGCACCCTTGACCGCTTCGTCCGCCAGGCGGTTGATGTGCATGTTGCAGGGGGTCACCATCGACCAGGTCGAGGCGACGCCCACGACGGGCTTCCCGAAGTCGGCGTCGGTGAAGCCCACGGCCCGGAGCATGGCTCGGCTGGGGGCGCGGTCGGGGCCGTCTACGACGATGGCGGAGTGTTGGCGGCAGTGGTTGGCGTCGGTCATGATGGGTG